>Ga0185299_10001378_pt1 | contig 47829 bp, 59 predicted proteins | sample PaiPotPPA55metaG_FD_128002 | JGI IMG/M metagenome (GOLD analysis project Ga0185299, IMG submission 128002) | Iron sulfur acid spring bacterial and archeal communities from Banff, Canada, to study Microbial Dark Matter (Phase II) - Paint Pots PPA... ... | reverse complement strand
TTCGTCGAGGCCGGGCGTTCTGCGGCACTCGTCGTGCCGAAATATCAAACGCGGTTCGATCTGCAGGCTGCGGGCAAAGTGGCGTTGAGCGACCGCGCGCTGCTCTTAACGTTTTCTCAACCGTCCGGGTCACCGCAAGGTACGCTCCGGCCGCTGCGATACGGTTGCCGCGGGTGCAGAAGCGTGGGCGATTCAGTGAGGATCACCGAAGGCGGTACGGCGACGTGGGTGTGGGCCGTGAACGAGCCGATGCGGCAATCGGGCAGCCTCGGGCTTGACGTCTCCACCTTGCGCATAGACAAGGGAAGAGCGCCGCAAGCGGTGCTGCAAGCGCTCGATGCCGGCGGAAAGGGCTGTGCTCAATGGGATTTTGGCCCGATGCGTCGAGGGCACACGATCAACTTGCTCGCCGGCCGTTTTTCGGAGCGTGGGTGTCGGTTGTCTGCCGGCACGCAGTTGGCGTACGTGCTGTACGCGCCGCGCGGCGGAGTCACGCTATCTGTGCAGCCGCTGCTTCGCGTTTGGCGCTAAGCTTTCGTGCGCCCATGGTCGCGCCGCTTCAAGTTGCTCAGCAATAATACGAGCCAGCAGCGCGCGGCCTTCTCTGGAGAAATGCTCGTCCAATGTACCGTAGAGCGGCTTGCGGAACGCCGACCGTTCCGCAGCCTCGAACTGGGGATACGCGTCGATGAGCCGAACGCCGGCCGCGCGCGCAGTCTGGTTGAGTTGGGCTCCCATTCCCGACTGGGACCAGACGCTAAAACCGTTGGTTGGATAAAACGGTTCCTCAAACTCTTCGAGTTCAGCATCCTCGAGAGGTGTCAATTCAAGGCCGATCGGATGCAAGACGACAAAAAATGACACGCCACCGCGCGAGAGGTCGCCTTTGATCGACTTCAGCGATGCGGTCAGTCGCGGTTGCCAAACCCGAGCGAACGCCGCGCCTAAATCCTGGGGTGAGGAAGCTGGGGGTAGCTTTGAAAGCCGGGGCGCAAATTGAAGCGCGACGGTCTGTTGATTGACCTGCCAGACGACCGCGTCGAAGGTATGGTGCGAAAGAACTTCTCTCGCGTATCCGGCTACTGAATCTAGAGTTTCAAAGTACGGAAATAGAAGCGCAACTTTAACGCGCTTTCGAAGCCCCGTCCTCAGCCGGTCTTCGTTGAGCCGCTTTTCAACTAGGCTTTCGATCGATTCATCCCAGCGAGTGTCCCAGTAGCCGTAGGAATTCGCAAGAAAAGCGATGCGGTAGTAGCGGGAGCTAATCCGTGGGACGAGGTGAACATGAAGGTTTATCTCCCCGGACAGGGGTGAATCCGATCGCGCCAGGTGCCGGACGGGCGGAGGAGTCGACGACGGTTCGCGGGGGTCGAAATCAAAAGCGCGCAAGCGTCGATTGCCGCTATCAGCGACGACAAACGAGCCGTCCTTGCGGTGAAGTATCCCGAGCGGCGCATCGAATTCAGCCGAGCTCAACGCTCCATCCCGGTAGCCGCCCGCGCGGTTCGCCGCATCAGGGATCGGCCATCGCGTTACGATCGTCGCAATCGAGCGTGCACCTTGCTTGACGAAATATCCAATCGAGTGAGTGTGCAGGTCCGTATAAAGCACCCCATTCGCATCCAGCGCCGCCACGGAGAAGGGATGCCCAAGAGGACGCCGGCTTTCGCGAATCGCGTCCTTACGCAGTTCCCCAACTTCGTTAAAGAGCCGGGGCCCTGCCGCGGGGACGATGACCTTTTGCATCCACAGCGGGTGAAGCTCAGAATCGAGCTTCAAGAGCGCGTTCCAAGTCGATAAGAAAATCACGCGCGAGGCACCTGCGCCTATGACAGCCATTCCGCCGATGCGGCGGTCGATCCCGGTCGGCAAACGCACTGTTTCGACGACGCCCTGCGGTGAAATGCGCCGCAAGCCGTTGCCGTCATCAGCCACGTACAACGTACCGTCTTCTGAGAACGCTAAGGCGCGTGGATTGTCGAACGTTGCATTTGCCCGTTCGCCGTCGTCGTGCCCCGAGAATGGCGGCCGCCCCGCGAAGGTCGTGACCTGCTGATTCAATATTTTCCGGATGCAATGGTTCAGCGTATCAGCTACATAGAGGGCGCCATCCGGCCCAACGGCAATCCCGGAGGGATGGTTGAACTGCGCACTGCTTGCCGGGCCATCGCGGTACCCGCCCGGAACCCAAAGTCCCGGAGCAACGAGTTCGCCGGAGCCGGCCACCGTTCGCACAAAGCCGTCATTCGTCAGCTGCCGAATGCGCTGGCCTCCGGCATCGGCGATGTACAAGTTTCCTGAGCCATCCTCCGCCAGACCCGCGGGCATCACGAATTGGGCGTCGAGCGCGCGACCATCAAGATTCCCTGAAAGCCCGGAGCCGGCAATCGTTGACACGCTCGCGTGGGCGATGACGACATGATTCGATGCGATCTGGAGTCCCGCCGCGAACGCGAGCGCCACGAGCGTCCCCCGGCGCATCTTACTTTGCGGCTTCAACCACACATCATGAAACGGAGCAATGATGAGGCCTCGCGTTTGTGCTGCGCTCGCAGGCTCCCTCCCGGCGCGCCTTTCGAAGTGGCCGTACCGCGATGAGCACTTTTGATCGTCAATACTTCGAACGCGACTCGAGCTATGCGGCCAAGGGTGGCTATGGCACGATTATTGACGACGTCAAAAGGTTTTATGCGCAGTACTTTCGCTTAGCCGCAGAAGTCGCTCCGGAAGTCGCTCGGGGCGCCGGCAAGAAGGCGTTGGAGGTGGGTTGCGCTTTTGGCGTCGGCATCGAGCAACTGCGCGGCTGGGAATACGACGCGTACGGAACGGATGTTTCGGAATACGCAATCGACCAGGCACGGCGGCTCTATGGAGATGAACAGCATTTTGCGGTCGCTGACGCCCAGGTTGCCAACCCGTTCGGCATAGGCTTTGACCTTGTTGTGGCGATCCACGTCGTCGAACATCTGCGGGACATTGCGGCTGCTGTTCACGCGCTGGCCGATGCGTTGGCAGCTGGAGGCCATCTCCTGCTGGCTACCCCGAACCCACGATCACTTAGTCCGTATCGACGATTTCAGCGTGACCCTACGCACGTCAACGAGCATGCGCCGAGCGTGTGGGCGGCTATGCTGGAAAAAAACAGTCTACGCATCCTATCTTGCAAGACGTTTCACCTGATCCCGTTTGTCCACCGATGGACTGGACTGAAATACGTGGCAACTCCAGAGTGGCTGGGCTACGATGCGATCATTGTAGCGCGTCGAGACTAAATCCGGCGACTTATACGCAAGAGCAAAATGCGCATACCGGAGCAGGGTCTTCACGACCTCGGCAAAACTTATGGGCAGCACGAGGTGGAGCGATTGTTTTCATTTGTCCAGGGTGCAATAGTTAGGCTGCATTTAGTCTGCTTCGTTGTTGTTGGGTCGGCACTTCTGAGTGCGTGCGGACGGTTTCACGGCCAATCAGCGGTTTGGCTGCCGGGCGATGATACGGTTGTTTCTACATTAGCGGGTTCGGGCGTTTCGGGGTTTCAGGACGGTAGTGCTAAGGCGGCGAGTTTCATGCTGCCACTCGGGTTGGCCACCGACAAGAACGGCAACGTCTACGTCGCAGATGCCGCGGCTCAGCGCATTCGCAAGGTCGCGCCCAACGGAGAGGTAGCGACGATCGCCGGCGGCGGAGCCGCTGAAGGTTCGGAACTCTGGGTCAAAGGCGGTTTTCGCGACGGTGCCGTGTCGACCGCGCGGTTCAATCGACCGTCTGGGATTGCCGTCGCGCCTGACGGTACACTTTACATTGCTGATATGCTGAACTTTTGCATTCGCAAGATCAGCAACGGTGTTGTGACGACGTTAGCGGGGCGACCTGGTACGCAAGGTACCCGGGACGGGACTGGCAAGGCAGCAAATTTCTATTTTCCCGTGGCGATTGCTATTGACCACCGCGGCAACCTCTTCGTGGCCGATGAGTTTAACGGCATAAGAAAGGTCAGCCCGACGGGCCGGGTCAGCACTGTTCGGTTACCCGGTGCGATTTCTCGCACATTTAAGCGTTGGTTGACCGGTATTGCGGTAATCACGCAGGATAATGTCGATCACATCTTTGCTTCGAACTTCTCGACGCTGCTACACTTTACAGAAGGTGGATCAGGCGCCTACTTTTACCGCGACTTGACGTCCACGCAAGCCGAGGCGACGAATACCAAGATATCGGCGGGCGAGAAGATCTTAGAGGGTAACCGGACGGTCGGAAATCCGTTTGCACTAGCCCCTCTGGGCGTTCATGAGATCGCCTACACCGACGTGCGTGCGCATACAATTCGATTTCTCTTCGACATCATCGGGGCGCCACTAGGCCCCGATCCGCTTGAGGACATGCAGACGCAGGGCGGTGGATATGCCGATGGGCCGGGGCGCAATTCGCAATTCTATGAGCCAACGGGAATAGCAGTTTTGCCCGGCAATCGGCTCGCGGTTGCCGACTCAGGAAATCGCCGGATTCGTGTGATCAGCAATATTCCGCGGCAGAACGTGAGGGTGCCAAGCGAACCCGCGGTCGCCGGTCTAACCGGCGGTAGCGACTTTTATAATATCGCTTACGTTGGAAATTCTTACGCGTATTATGACTCGCTTTGGAAGAGCTCGATTCCGGCACGGCTTGAAGCGCGCCTGAACGACGACCGTGGCGCGATCGGTTTAGACAGAGCGGTCAAGGTCGAGATCGTCCAAGTGACGACCCCCAAGGCGGTGCAAGACTACGCTCGCACGGTCTTCTCGCTTGGGCTCGTGGACGCAGTCGTCTGGCAGTTGAATTCTGCATTCGTTAACGCTGAGTTGAATCGGGGCTTGGAGACTAGTCTCGAACAAAACCCTCGAGTAGCGCAGTGGCAAGCTCGGTTAACGAACGAAGTAAAGCTGACGGTCGCCTCGCTACAGAGGGCGCGAGTTCCCCTTCTTGTTGTGGTGCATCCAATGCCGCGAGAGGTTTCCCCCGTGGAAGACACCTGGTATCCTGAGTTGGCAAATTACCTGCTGCCGTACGAGCAGTACGCAAACGATCCGCAGCTTCTGGTGCAAAGCGTCCAAAAAGCGCATGTTTCAGCGATTGACCTTACGCCGAATTTCATCTCATACGAGCGCCAACCAATCCGGCGTCCGCTATTTGCCAGCATCGACTTTCATTTTTCACCTGCCGGCGACGCACTGGTCGCCGACCTGGTCGCTGACGCGCTGGAGCGTTGGCGCCCGTGGGCACACCAGGAGTGAGCGTCCTGGGGCGCCCGTATGACGCGCTTGCGGGGTCTTCGGTTTTACCCTTTCGTGCAACTCGCTTCGGCGACTTTCGTCCAGGTGCCGCACTATCCGGCGGCTTGCTCGAGCTCTATCCAACGCTCGGCCCATTGACCGAGCATCTTCAGGATCGGCTCGAGGTCCGTTCCGGGCTGCGTCAGTTCATAGACGACGGAAATGGGTGGGCCGGAACAGACGGTGCGCTTTAAGAGGCCGGCGGCTTCGAGTTCACGCAACCGTTCCGAAAGCAGCCGGTCGGAGAGTCCGGGGATGGAGCCGAGCAGGACGTTAAAGCGCTGGGGGCCCCTCATCAAGACCTGCACGATGGCTCCCGTCCATCGGCGGCCGATCAGCTCGACTGCACGATGGAAGCGTGGGCAGAGCTCCGCAGGGTGGTCAGCCATGTTTCCCGTTCTTCTCCGCTTACGAAATGTTGCCTACTTGACTTGTGTAGCCAAAACGCGTATAAAAGAGTACACCTTACTAAAAGTAAGTATACAACGGAAAATGGGTGGGTAAGGAGAAACGATGACACAAGACCTTGGCATTCTGTTGATCCGAGTCGTTATCGGGCTCGGAATCGCGGTCCACGGATCGCAAAAACTCTTCGGCTGGTTTGGCGGCCCCGGGCTAAAAGGTACTGCCGGGTGGATGGAATCAATGGGCTTTCGTCCCGGCCCGCTATTCGCCACGATGGCGGGCTGCGGGGAGTTCGTCGGAGGTCTGTTGATCGTGCTTGGTTTGCTGGGGCCAATCGGTCCGGCGCTCGTGATTGCGACGATGACCGTCGCGATTCTCACGGTGCACATTCGCAATGGATTTCTGGCCGCTAACAACGGTTTTGAAATGCCGCTGCTTTACATCGTCGGCGCGCTGACGGCTGCCTTCACGAGTGCAAGTGCGCTTACGCTGGATGCGCTTCTCGGATTCACCTTCTTGCACTCGGCAGCGGCGGCATGGCTGTTCGTCGCAATCGGCCTGGTCGCCGGGCTTGCAAACATGTTGGCGCGGCGCGCGCCGGTGCAACGCGGAGCCCCGGCATGACGAGCACGTGTCGGCATCTTTCCTTGATTCGTGACGTAAAACCGTCAGCCGACGGCTGCGAAGAGTGTTTGAAGCTGGGCGACACGTGGGTTCACCTGCGTGAGTGCCTGGTCTGCGGGCACGTTGGATGTTGCGATAGCTCAAAGAACCATCACGCGACCAAGCATTTCCGCGCCACTCAGCATCCGGTCATGAAATCGCTTGAACCGGGCGAGGATTGGCGCTGGTGTTTTGTCGATGAAGCGATAGTGTAAGCCATGGCAAAGTGGTTTTTCGAGCCTGGGCATACCGAAGTGGAATTTCGTGCGCGCCACATGATGGTGACGTGGGTGCGTGGGCTCTTTAAGAATGTAACCGGCCGGCTCGATTTCGATCCTGAGGATCCTGGCCGGATGTCGTTCTCGACGGAGTTCGACGCGCGCACGCTCTGGACGGGCGTGCAACAGCGGGACGATCATTTGCGCAGCGCGGATTTTCTCGACGCTGAGCACTTTCCGACTATTTCGTTTCAGAGCCGCTCCGTGCGTCAGATCGGCGAGCATGACTTCGTGATCTCGGGCGACCTAACGCTGCGGGGCGTCACGCGCCCGATCGAAATGGACGTGACGTATCTTGGCCAATGGGAAACGCCATGGTGGGAAGACGGCGTCAACAAGGGACCGAGGAAACGAGCCGGCTTTTCCGCCCGCGCGCGCATCAACCGCAATGATTTCGGCGTAGCTTGGAATGACGAGATGCCAAATGGCGGCGTCGTCGTCAGCCCGGAAATCGATCTGACCATTGACGCGGAAGCGGTGCGCGAGGACTAACTAAGGAAACAACCTCCGCAGGCATGGGCTACAGAGGTTTTTTCACGTCTGGGAGCGGGGGCTTGGTCGTGATCGCGGTACTGATGCTGGTCGCGATTTTCGGAGGAGTAGCGCTCGTTCGGCCCATCGATAAGCCGCGCCCGAACCCGAAGTTGCTGCTTGCGACGGCGCCCTCACCCCAGCCGTCCGCGCATCTCGTGCGCCGCGAGAAGAGCGGGCCGCAGTTTTGGATTGACACCCTCGCGATTGGAAATGAGCCGCTCGCTTTTGGCGGCAAGGCGATACCGACAATTCCAGCCGGGGCGCTGTTGATGGTCGATGGGTGGGCCGTCGATCTGCGCGCGAAGAAGCTGGCAAGCGCGGTGTACGTGCAAGTGGATGGCGGCACGCCGCTTAGCGCGCAGTATGGGATACCTCGCCCCGACGTCGCGAGGTATTTTCACCAGACATCCTATGAAAATGCCGGCTTTCATTGCAACATACCCACGGCAACGCTGAGCCCGGGTGTGCACTCGCTCAATCTGATCTTGGTCAACAGCCAAAAGACGGCGATGTACCATCTGACCTCGAGCGTTCGATTTATAACCCAGGCTGGAGGCTAATGCGCCCCGAGCCCGACTTCGCGGTGAGGTCGGGTCACGAGTTCGCCGCGGCAATTGGGACAGGTACGATCGAGCGCGTCTGCGCATCGCGCGCAGAACGTGCACTCGTAAGAACAGATCACTGCGGGAGCGTCGGATGCAAGCGGCGCGTTGCACCACTCGCAAGAGCCCTTCATCGCCAATCCAAGTTTCGTTTCAACGGGAATCGCAAATCGGTAACCTCTGCCGGCGATCGTGAGGATATACGCATGTTCTCGCGCACTTTCGCCTAAGTATTGGCGCAGCATAAAGACGTGTTGCGTGAGATTCGCATCAGTTATACATCCTTCGGGCCAGATGTCACACATGAATTTTTCTTTTTCGACAATCCGGCCGTTTGCTTCGAGCAGGAGCAGAAGGATCCTAAAGGTTTTCTCCGGCAGCGGCCTTGCCGATGACCCGGTAAGCAGCAAGCGACGACTCGTGTCCAACAAGAATCGCCCGAAACGATAGGTTATCGGCTGCCTTTGATCGGGGTGATCTTCGACGGCATCGACCTGGAAGGCATTGAGCGCCATGGATTTGGCTCCTCTGTCGTTTGCGGCAAGTAGCATGATTCGGTAAGACGGCGAACCGTGCATCCTGAAAAAACTCAATAAATCTCAAATTCGGGTTGCGTAAGACAGGGTCTTTTTGGCAGCGCGCAACCGAATGCCAACCGTCGCCGCTCTACGGCCCGGAATTTTGAATTTTCACGCGAGGCCGGTGGCCTCAATACGCTGCGCTATTCCTTCGACGAGATAAGCGAGATCGACGACGGCCTGAGCCAAGACCCATGTTTGAAATGGCGGCTCCGCCTTGGCGGCCTCTGAGGGATTGTCTAAATTGACGCCACGTTTCTTCAAAATGTCGTCGAGCGAGACCGCAACGCCTTCAGCGTTACCATAAATCTCGTGCGCCCTTTTCGACCATCCATAATCCATAAGAATTTCCTTCTGAAGACGAGTGTTAGAGCGACTCCGTGATAATGAACAGAGCTTTATTAGCTTTGCCGTCTACTCACGAATCACCGACGTTTGGGGCCGCCATGTGGTACCTTCAACGGAACGCTATACAACCTGGCGTACCATTGAATCGCGGCCGCAAGATTATGTTCAAACCTTGTCACAGCACTATCTTTCTCTTGCCGATAAGCGCATACTTGAGTGGCTTCGTGATGACGCGCGAACACCATCGGTAATCACATCAAAATAAAAATTATGCCGTTCGGCCGCGTTATCACGAACCCACTCAACTAGCGAGTAAAACTCGGAAGGTTGCGTTTTTTGCGCCCGTTGGGGCTGTTTGCCGCGACCTACGTTCCAACGTTCCTTATCGAAGGATCAGCAGGGCCCTTACAACCATCATGAAGCCACCGTCCCTTTAAGGAGGGAGCGTTGTTCACGGTAATCTACCGCTGGCGTGTTAAGCCCGAAATGGATGCCGAATTTCATCGCGTGTGGCACGTCCGCACTGAGAAAATTCGTGCAGCTGGCGTGTCCTACGGATCGCGGCTTCACCGAGAGCAGGACGGAACCTATTGCGCCATTGCATTGTGGCCTTCACGGGAGGCTTGGGAAGTGATGGGCCCGCCCCTGCCGGACGATGCTAAGGATGCCGCAGCCTTCCGCGCAGCGCTCGCCCAGACACTGCCGACCATCACGATGGAGGTCGTCGATGATCTCTGGTCCGCTTAGGTGTTGACGTAGCTTCAACATGGCCCGCGCCTTGCGCTCGAAGCTGTCGGCAATCTCTTGCACGCTTGCAAGAATATCTTTTGCGATAGCCACGGGCGCTTGCTCTGTTGCTATCTGAACTCGAACGGCGGATAATAAGCAAGCAAGGCCCTGTTGCCTAGCAGGGAAGACCCACATGTCTGTTCATGCCGAGCCTTCAGCTGGTCATTTTCGCCTCATTGGCGAGCTGGACTTATCTCACCGTGTGCAGCTCAAGGAAGCATTGAAGCCTTTGGAATCTGTTGATTTAGCAGTCGTAGACGTGTCGCAAGTCACCTACCTTGATTCGACGGTTCTTGGCTGCTTGATTGGCCTTCGCAAGGCAATGGTGCTCAACGGCAAGGCCGGTCTCGTTCATATCATCGGAGCGTCATCGCACATTCGCCGACTCTTCGAGGTCACCGGATTGGTGAAGATATTCGATCTCGACGGTAACGTGCCGCAGATCAGCTTCCAATCGACCGACATCTTTAAAGGGTCGCGAAGTCCTCCAATTACTTCAGATACCATATCGTAGTGGACGCCCCGCTGTCGTAAGAATCGGGTGATTAAAGTTGGCTTGCTCACCCGCCATCGTGCCGTGCGTCGTATCCGCGCACATCGAAGCGCGCCAACATGGATAATAGGAGAAGTTGTCATATGAATCAGCGTGAATCTAAGCCCGACATTGATCGCCGTCTTGACCACGTGCTTGAGGTCCTAGTGCGTCTGGAGCATCGGCTCGAAACTGCGGGAGTGCTTCACGACGACGACAAGTACGGTGACGACGCGACGCGCTTTGCGCTTGAACACAATATCGAGCGCGATCCGAAGGCTGGCCGCGGCCAGCGCATTTCGGCGCAATACGTTTCTCAGGTTGAAGATTGGCTCCAAAAGCATGAGGGCGATCCGCAAACGACCTTCATTCAACTGGAGGATGCTTTCGGGCATGAAGAGCGTGGACGGCTGATGGACGTTCTGCAGTATTTTTACATGCAAGGAATGTGGCGGAGCATTATCCAGCGGCTTGAGGCATCAGGCGCAATCAAAGGACAGCTCACTGATCACCCCTATAAGAGAGCATACGAGGTCCGCGATTAGTGCCGACAGGGCGCGGACAGTGCGGCCTGCGCGCGGCAACGCGCCGATTATGGCCGCTGCAACCAAACTGCAACCGGATGCAAAGCTAACTTAACGGGTCTAAGATTTGCGCGGGGCCTCTCATCAATCGAGGCAAGTGAAATGAAGTATCTGTTAGACATTTGGCAGACAGACACACTGGCCTTGCTCGCGGTGGCCGCAACGGTGATCCCGCGCAGGCCTATCTGGCGCTATTTGCTCCTATCTCTTGCCTGGACGATGAGCGTCGTTATCAAGATGGTACTGATAACATTCGTTGTTAGCACGCTTTCGGTTACTGTTGCTATCACAGCAGCAGCGCTCATATTTCTAGCGTTACTCGTTTCGTGCGCCCTATTTGATCGGCGGGGCAGATTCGTTCTCATCTCTCAGCTTCTTACGGCATGTGGCATAATAGGCGTGGATGTTTGGATATTGACTTGACCAGTCGCACGGCGCCATCACGCGAAGGCGTATGGTTTGAGTTGAATCATTCTTTAGAGACGGGGCTTGGACCGAAAGCCGTATGACACAAGGGTTTCTACGACCATGGGAGAGTACGGGTCTGGTGGCCCGCACGGTCTTCAAATCAATACATTAGCGGCCAAGGCCGGTTATCGATGGTCGTCGATGGCGAACATCAAGACGCTCAGGTCACCTGAGGTCGTCGGGGGTCTTGGTTGTTTATCGGCGGTGCAACCAAACTGCAACCAGGACGGTAGCTGAAGCGTGCGCTTCGCTAATCACCACTCTCCCAGGTTCACGGCCTATCTGCTCAAGCTGCTCGCGCCTATTAAGGGCGCCGCGCTTCCTTGCCTTCCTTCTTGTTGTTCGCGTTGACTCTCACGTGCATGGTCAGGGTTTTCAATGCGCGTTCCGCTACGCTGCGGAGGAGCCGCTTGATGCCGTGCCGGGCCTTCAATTGACTTCTTAAATGAAAAGAGCCGCGGAAAAGTTCCGCGGCTCCTGACCAACCTTCTAGCGGGTTACTGAACCCAAATACCCCACGGGCTATTGAATTGCCCTGTCCCGCTACCCAGGCTGCCAAACGTCGTGAAATTAGTTCCGATCATGTCGTCAACGCGTAATATTCGACTGTTAGAATCAGCCAGATAGACACGCCCCGCAGAATCGAACGATATGTGACCGGACGCACCAAAGCCGCCACTGGGCGTAAACGTGGTCCATCCGGCTCCCGTCATATCATTCATGCGCACGAGACGGCCATTTGAACCGTCGTGGATGTAAATGCGATTTGAACCGTCCAACGCGATGGCAGTTGGGCCGGAAAGTTGGTCCCCCGGAGGACCGCTATACGTTGTCCAGTTCGCGCCGGTCATATCGTCAATGCGTACGACCGCATTGAGAATTCCATCGGTAACGTAAATGTGACCCGCTCCGTCCACGGCAATATCGTTCGGGTCGTAGAACCTTTCTTGGTTGCTGGGACCCTGCAACGCCACGAGATTTGTGCCACTCATGTCGTCCATCCGGTAAATTTCCCCCCCATCAGCCCAATAAATGCGATTGGACGTGTCAAGAGCGATACCAGAAATATCCGTGCCGGTGAATCTGGCAACGAAGATCTTCCCGGTGATGTCATCAATTCGCACAAGCGCAATGGCTCGTATACCGGCTAAGATGCGGTTAAAGCTATCCATGGAAAGACCGAAGGGGGCGCTGCCGCCCGGCACACCATAAGTCGTCCAATTGGCGCCGGTCATATCGTCCATCTTCACGATGCGCTTGTTATTCTGATCCGCGACGTAAATATTCGTGGTTCCCAGAAGCGGCGGTTTAGTCGCATTGTACGTCTGATAGAGATACATCGTGTACTGCGTGTTGGCTGTCGCGGTCACCGGTCCGTTGGCTGGCCCAAAGGTGGCAAACGTAGAGCCGTTTGAGGTAGAGATTTGCCCGGGGCCACCAAACAGATTGGTTTGATACCGGCCGTTTGGGTTGCATAGCGCTATAAAGACCGGCCCCTGGCTCGGAACCAGGCTTGGCGCGGTGCTCGTCAGATTAACGGTGAACTGCGGTAGTCCCGAATATGTTTTCGATGTTGGCGCCGTGACTTTCCCCGAGGCAAACACAGTATACTGGTTCGTCACTGATGCCATTGGACAAACCTGGGACACCCTTTTGCCAACCGGTGTTAGCGTTGGAAACTTGAATGGCGATTGAGCCTGCGTCTGCGGGGATGTCGGCGGCAAGGCGCCTGCCGGACCTCTTGATTGACCGCCGCCTGAGCAAGCCGCTAGGCCCAGCGATGCAAGCACACCCAATAGTAAAAGCAGGCGATTTGGTAAAAACGTCACTCGGATGTCTCCTTCCGGCAACAAATTCGTGCCCGAGCACGACTCAATACCGCCCCTTTTGAGGCGCGGCGTAAGGTGGGACTAAGCGTGGTCAGTATACCACTTCCGGGGTGGTTATGGGTCTGGTAGGTTTCGAGTAGAGTTCGGGAAAGCAGCAGCTGTGCCCGTTGCTTCGTGTTGTGTGAGGTAGCGCGAGGAATAAACGAGGCCAAAGCAGGCCAGTTTTGAGATACTTGGCAAACGCGGAGTGCGTCCGTGCGTGGACCGTTGTATGGGTAATTACGTGGTTTTTCGGACGGCCGCCGCATGGGAGAGTACGGGTCTGGTGGCCCGCGCGGTCTTCAAAACCGCTGAGGCCGTCGCAAGGCGGCTGGTAGGTTCGATTCCTACACTTTCCCGCCAGCTTTTGGCCTAATCACCATAAGTCAGTGAATCACCACAAGTCGGGGCGGCATCACCATAAGTCATTTCGGGATCGCGTGGATGCGCAAACAAGCGCCTGCGGATTGGTTTAGTATAGGATCCCCGGCCAGCCCACTCACAGTTTGAATTGCATCTCATACTGCCTAAATGGTTCGTTCCATCCAGCCTGCTCTGCGTATAGCGCGAGCGGACTCTCCGCGGGTTCATTTGGCACCAAAACGCTTTGAAACGGCTGTTCGGCGGCAATGGCGTCGGAGAGCGCGTTAAGCGAATCTGCATCCGTGCTGCGGATCTTCAAAACTTGTGCGCGATTGGTGTTGAACCGAAACAGCGCAAAGTTGCCTTTTCCGTCGTTCATGCCGGTGGACACTGCACCGTTTCGCAGAGTCGCGCTCTCACGCTGCCAGCACGGGCGCGCGACTTCGGGTTCGTCGATGAGATTGGCCGGTTCCGTACGTAAGAACCGGCCTGCCTTTGCATCTCCGCCCCGGATCGTCTCAAAAGAGCGCAATTTGCGAACGATCTCGAAACCAACTTTGCGATACAGCGCAACCGCGGGCTTATTGTCGCAAAGCACTTCCAGGGAGATCGTTTCCAGCCCACGATCGCGCGCTGCTCGGATGACGCAGAAAGCGAGTTCTTTGGCAAGTCCTTTTCCGCGATACTCGTCCGACGCCGAATCCGCCGATCCAGCCACGTCGCCCTCGAAATCCCACGAGCGCCGCGGCAAGGACGTTACCTTCGTCGTCAAACCACATCGGCGAAGCGGCGGGGTCGATGTCGTTGTACTTCATGAACAAATGCAGCTGCTCAGAACAGAACATGATCGGAATTAGATACTCTTCGAAGACGCGGTTTAGGGCAGCGGCTCCGGCGCCCGTCGTCGTTTCGGCAAAGAAAGCGCGATGCATACGAGCTAGTTTGACATCAATTACGCGGCGGCTCCTTGCGTCAACCACTCCCAATTCGGTCAAGACAGGACAATCCGGTTAAGACAGACCCAAAAGCATACGCTCGCTGCCATACGCAAGATTTATGCATAGGGCGTCGGCTCGCCGGCAGTGCGCGGCACAGGCGAATTCAATCACCATCAGTCGGCCCCTAATCACCAAATTCCGAGACTTTTGTGCTAAGCCGCATGACTCGTTTTACACCTTCTCCCAACGTTGAATCAATGGCGCTGCCATGGCTGGGACGAAATACCTCATGCGTTACGCTTTTTTGGGTTCCGGCGCATCGCCAGATGTCCTGAAGACATGTATTCCGAGGATTCGGCGCGCCTGCGATATTGCGGCCAAGTCGACGCAATCCTGTCTAGGAACAGCCGCAATTCCTTCGCTGCATAAAATCGCGGATTCAATCGATACATTATGGCGCCGCTAACTTGCCTACGCTCAAAAACCTTGAATGCCGTAAACATATGAAGTGCCTGCCTTATATCTGCTCTAGCGTGCTCCGGAATCAAATACGCAAGCGAGGATCCGTCGATCTCTTTCACGACCCCGACGGTTATGAGCACCTTTGTGCGAGGAGGAGTCCCACAGAGTTTTACAATCGTTCCTAGCCATGGTCCGCGAATACGGTTCGCTGCTTTTTGTTGCCTGGAGCGATACGTCAACACTATGGGATAACGGCGATGCATTTTGCGCAGCAGCCCGAGCAGCTCGTCGTAGGCGGGAAAGGATGCGTTCAGGGACAGTGTCTTAATCGGGAATTTACCGTCGATACGCACGATTTGCGAATTAATTAGGCTCATGACCGTAAAATGATTGTAGACTTGTGAAGCGGCTCGAAACTCACCAACGCGCATTGGGCCGCAAATGGCAAGAGTAGCCAACGCGCGATAGCGAGCATCCGTGCCGAATAGTAGTGGGGTTTCAGATTTCGGCGGCGCAAATCCGCGCGGCCGAAGCGCCGTTTCGGTTCCGTATAGGTACGGAACTTTGCCAAGGTACCCCAGGTAGGTTTCGCGCGGCGGCGCTTTACGAGCCAGCGCCAGTCTGGATTGCAATTGGGGCAACAGTTTCAGCAGTCTTCTACAAACGCTTCGAAGCTCACATATTCCAATCGCGCACGGATTGAATCCTACGACCCGGCCTTTCTTGCGCTCGATTTGTCTGAGGTATCTAACGCGGACGAGTCGGCGGCCGATTGTGCGCAACACCTGTTGGGTTATCTCAGGAAGCCCGCGCTTAAGCGTAGCGTAGTCGGCTTTCCTGCTGAGTGCTTCGAGCAGCACAAGAAACTTTGTGAGAGTAGGATGCCTAAAGGTCCACTCCAACTGGGCCTCTGACACCTGTTTCTTCGGAACAGCCACGCGCTTTCTACAAAGCGGTGTCTCCATCGCGCGAACGACGTCGTAAGGAATCAAAGCTTTGAGCAAGACGCGAAGCTGCCGCATAACGGGATGGCCATCATTCAAGGCGACAAAGATCCGCCGATCGGTTGGCGCTTTATGCCAGCGGACGATCAATCCCGTGTTTTCGAGCTTGCGCAGTGCGCCGCTCGAGGAGAGCCTGGCTGCGGCTATTGCGCGAAATTGACCCATTGCGCCGTTCCACGCAAGCACGGCCAGAAGCCGCTGCGTGGGTGGCTCCCACAGAAGAGCCGCGAGCTCACTGCCTGAGTGTTCGGCCAATCATGCCTCGGAATCGTCCGCGACTGGCGAACTACGCTACGGCTTGTTTACTGCCCGACCGAGAACGCACGATCGCTGCGGTAACGAGGCCTTTTGGAGTGAGGGTAAAGCCCACGAAGATCCGCTCCGGTTTCCCGCGTTTCAGGACGCGATAATTCGTGATGAATCCAGCTTCAACCAGCTGACGATACGTGGAGTCCTTCGCATCGAAATCGTTTTGACTTATTTCGTCCATGTACGCCGGTTCATCGATATCCAGCTCGTCCAGAATGGATTGCAGTGCCGCAAGATCTCTAAACCAGCTTCTGCCATCAGGATAAGATGGGTTTGCCCACTCAAGTGTTGCGTTCGCGACCGCGTTGATCGAAACGTCAAAACGCTCGGCTATCGCTTTTAACTTGGCGTACGTGCCCGTTGGCACCCGAAGGTTCAGTGCGCGGGACCGTATATCGTGTTCCATCATCATTCTTCTCTCTCCTGAAGACACGGCTCTAGCGTTCGGGGATTCGCGCATCGTCGGCGCGGACTATTCGATTTTCGGTTCATGCCCTCGCGTGAGCCGAAAATCGAATGACGCATGAAACTAGAAGCATATCGCAGGGTCCCTTGTCAAGGCTTTTGAGCAAAGTGTGCTGGCGCGCACATTACAAGGCAAAATGCTTGCGTTGTGGCGCAAGGCGCATGTAATCTAACACAGGACATGCTAAGGCACGCTAACGATATTCTCACATTGCCACGATTCGTGGACCTTCGCCCCTACGTACGTCGAGCTTCGCGTGTCACTTCCGAGACGACCGCGGCATAGGGTCCAGATAAGGACCTTGCTGACCATACCGTTAGCTCTTCGGGCCAAAGCACGGCACGATCGAAATCTGAAAGTCAGCCTAGATTTATAACCGATCCCACATACGAAAATAAAAGACCCCGCTTGCGCGAGGTCTGCCTATCTCACTCGGGTTGTCACTGCTAAAGAAGGCAACCCAACCGATTGGACGAGTCGATTTTAACACGGCTTCGGCCGCATGTCGACTCCCGCAGAGGAAACATCATGTCTTCCCGCACCCGCTCGCGCTCGGGCCGCCGAGCCCGGACCACCCTCTTCGTCCCGACCGCCGCTTACTGGAAGAGGCGAGGCCGGACGGTATCGATCCTTCGCATCGATATTACGGCCGGCCGGCCGCGCAGTGCATCGTGTAGTTGCCGTAGCTTTAACGACACGGGTACGTGCGCACATGTTTGGGAAGCCACCCTCGCGATCGCCAGGGCGAGGCAAAAATAATGGCTCGTTCTCGGAAGAAATTAGCAGCCAAATCGATACGTCGCGTGCCTCGCAAGAAACCGCGTAGGCCGGTTTTGAGCGTCATTCCTCGCACAGTGGAACTCACGGCTGGGTCCCTCTTCTGGCTTGGAGAGGACGTCTATGAATGCGCATCGGACACGAAACAAGACGTGCGCTACCAGCTCGTCGTGTATCCGACCGGTCAAATTGCTTGTCAGTGTCCTGATTTCAGAAAACATCGGCGTCGCCTCTGCAAGCACGGTAAACGGGTCCAAGCGCTTCATGATGCTTTCACAAACGAGCAGCGTGCGCTGTGGCCGATGCGATATGACATTCCGGCCAAACATTTGACTCCAAAGAACCCCGTTATGGCATCACGACACTTCTATCTTCATAACGTTCGCAGGCGAGAATTACCTTTCGTGCGATATGCGGACGGCCGCACGATGCTGGCACATCGGGAATCGGTCCGGTGCACCTGGGAATCCCGCGCGTTCGCGCTGCTTAAGGATCTCCTCAAAGCAATCGAATCCGACTGTGCCCAGATAACACGTCCGTATCGTTTCGGTCGGCCCGGAAGATCGAGCGTACAGAGGGCTTTCTCGGTGATTGTCAAGGTCGTGGAAGAGAAGTCGATAGCACGAGCGATTCAGCGAATCGATCGGCCGGTTTACCAAGAGATACTTGGCAATCGGCTTGGCAAGAACAGTCTGTACCGATATTTCCAGGATCCGTGTGTGCTAGCGGTCTTGGAGCAATGCCTGCGGCTGATGGCTACTGCTGTCAGTCCGATTACGACGATCCTCAACGTGGACAGCTCAGGGTTCCCAACAATTGTGCAGTCGAACTACCGACGCGACGACCGTGGGCGGAATAAGGTTCGTCCCTACACCCTGTATTATCGTGGCCATACAGCCTCATGCGCTGCCACGAACATGATCGTCGCGTTCATTCCGTCACTATTCTACGGCACGGATTCTTCTGATTATTCACAATTCGCTCCACTGCTCCGCGCAGCATCTGAGGTTTGGGTGGGCTTCTCGCACGTCTTAGCGGACAAGGAATACTTCAGTGACGAGCATATCAACGCGGTCCACGATCTCCGCGCTCGCTTCATTTGCCCGCCAAAGCTTGGGTGGCGGCCAGAAAAGGCAAAGCACTCTTTTCTGGCACGCGAGCTTGACGATCTCTACTCAAATCGCAAGAAGGAATTTGATAATTGGTACTCCTGGCGCGGCAAGATCGAATCGGTCTATTCCACGATCGAAACGCTCTATGGCAAAGCGGTCTGGGCGCGGGGTCCCTATCGGCAAGCGAAGCCCCGCATGGCTGTTCCGTTGCCCGTGCACATCGAGCTGCTCGCGAAATGCGTCGCGCAAAATCTCAGTCAACTGACGTTTCTTGAGGCGGTACTAGAACAAGAAGTGAGTTTTTCCCAAAACGTGCTGCTGCATCCGTTTGCCAGCGATCGTGTCATCAGCGGAAGAACGCTGCTCGCGCCCGCGGCATAGGATCCATATAAGTCATGCCACAAACGAGTCAACGCGCACGCATCACAGAACGAAAGACCAATTGAGTTTGTTCGGGTGGCGTATGGTGGTGCTATCTGGGTGGCACGAGGCGGGCTTTGCCCCCCTTTCAAATTTTCTGACCGGATTGTCAGTCGGTGACCGAATTGAGAATCGGGGCTAAGCGACATTGTTAGGATATCCGTAATATGGTATAGTTATCGCATGATATATGCGATACCGGATACTGGTGAGGCTCTCCATGCGGCACGCCGCGAAAAGGGCTTGACGCAGAATCAGATAGCGGAAAGCGCGGCAGTCAAGCAAGCGACTGTTTCGGAGGCCGAGCGCGGAGCTGACTTACGGGTCTCGACGTTACAGCGGATCGCGGGCGCATTGGATTTGCGCTTGATGTTGGTGCCTCGTCAGGCTTTCGGCATCGTGCGCCAAGTCGTTAAGGAGATTCAAGGTTGACCCAGACCCTTGAAGTTCTTCTCGGTAATTACACGGTCGGATATTTAAGCTACATCCCTAACGACCGCACGGTGTTTGCGTTTTCTTCCGATTACAGGGAAGATCCGGATCGGCCGACATTAAGTCAGTCGTTTTTGACCGCCGACGGCGGGTTAGTGGACGACCCTCCGGGAGTTCATCGTTTGGCTCCGCCCTATTTTTCTAACTTGTTGCCCGAGGGAACGCTGCGTGGGATCATCGCGCGCCAATTGGATGTTGCGCAAAGTAGAGACTTTCCGCTGTTATCGTATTTAGGCGGCGATCTGCCGGGGGCGGTGATTTTGAATCCGTCGACGCCCTTGGAGCCAGTGTCCGAAGATGCCCTTCGCTTTTCGTTGCCGGGAGTGCAGCTGAAATTAAGCGCATTGCTCGATGAATCGCGTGGATCGCTTACTATTCCAGCGCGTGGACAAGGCGGCGATTGGATCCTAAAACTCGCGTCGGCTAAATATCCAGAGCTAATTGATAATGAGCATTCGATGATGCGCTTTGCTTCACATATCGGCATGCCGGTACCGGAAGTACGTCTAGTTGACCTCAGGGACATTAAGGGCATTCCAGCGGGCTTTGAATCTTATGGTCCGGCGCTCGCGGTTCGCCGTTTCGATCGAACGGCTGATGGTGCTCGGATTCACGCTGAGGATTTTAACCAAGCTTTTGGGCAATTCCCTGAGGCAAAGTACCATAATTATACCTACGGTGATGTTGCTCAACTGCTTGTGGAGCGCGTTGGTCAGAGCGATGTTGTTGATATGATTCGCCGCGTCGTATTTAATGCGGCGATCGGGAATGGCGACATGCATCTGAAGAACTGGTCGTTGATCTATAGCGATGGCCGTACTCCAAAATTGTCGCCGGCGTACGACCTTGTGAGCACGCTGCCATATCCTGTAGATCAAGATTTAGCGCTGTCGTTCGGTGGCGAGAAAGGCAGAAGGAGCCTGCTGAATGATGCACGGCTGCGGAGTTTTGCGAAAGGTGCGCAGTTGCCGTATGCAGCGGTCCGCAAGGTTGCGCTTAGTGGGTTCGATATCATTTACGAAGGATGGCGGACTTTCGCAGGTCCTATTCGTGAAGATCTTCATAGTGTTGTCCAGATGGAGATGGAGCGCTTTGCGAAGGAGATCACGCTTCGCAGGCCGGCGAAGGCGAAAATAGAGCAAAGAGATGTTGGCGGGAGGTCGTTGTAAAGCCGTAACTTGAGCGTCAAAGAAGCGCGACGGCCTGCCGCGCTATAGCGCGGCCAACAGCAGCGATTGTCGCGGAAGTCTCACGGGCTGTATCGAAAGCGCAGACATGGCAAAGTCGCCGTTTGTCTCGTTCCATCATGTGCAGATTGCAATGCCTGAAGGGCGTGAGGAGGAGGCTCGGCAGTTCTACGTCGAGCTTCTGGGAATGGCCGAACTTCAGAAGCCCTCTACATTAGCAAAACGTGGAGGCGCATGGTTTGCAAGTGACGGCGTTGAGCTTCATCTTGGCGTTGAGTTAGATTTTAGGCCTGCGAGGAAGGCCCATCCAGCCCTTGTATGTGCCAATTATGTGGACCTTGTGGCTCGTCTGCGTGCTCACGGAGTCGATGTACGCCATGATGAACCGTTAGCCCGCGGAGCTGCTCATGCATTTATCGATGACCCATTTGGGAATCGGCTCGAGCTAATCGAGACCTTACAGTAGCCCAAGCTTCGGCTCGGCTCCATAGTGATCGAATAGGCGGCGCGTTGGCGAAGGAAGCGGGCCGCACCGAACCGTAGCGCCAAGTATGCGTATCGTTGAAGTGCCGCACTACAGCAAACCCACGGCACCTGAGCTAGACGAATTACTGACTCGACCGTTGTTCGCGCACCTCGCGACGGCCTCCGAGGACGGAGCCCGTGAATCGCCCGTGTGGTTTCTTTGGGAGAACGGCGCGTTGTGGATCATCGGCAACGCGGCGGACACGTTCTGGAAGCGCATCAAAGCAGATCCGCGCTGCTCGATCGGCATTGTAGATTTCGATGTCTCAACGGCCAAAGTTCTTCACGCTGGCTTTCGAGGAACGGCGACCGTGGAGGCCTGGGAGCCCGAGCGAGCGCGCAGCTTATTGTCGCGATACCTCGGCACGGACGAATCGGCATGGGATCCGCGGTTTGCGGCTACGGTTCACGACCTAACAAATTGCTGGATTCGATTTGTGCCAGAGTCGGTTGTCATGCGCGATCAAAGCTACACGACCATTTTCTAGCAAAACCTGCAGATGATGCGGACGCAGCTCTCCGACTTTGTACGCTGCGCTCTCGTGACCTAGAAAAGGACCGACCATGGAAGATTGCATCTTAATCACTGCTTTCGAGCCAAATGACGATGGAATCAATGCTTCCCAGGTCGTTGTAGAGTCACTGGCGAGCCACCTAAGTTCACCACTCCACTCAGTAAAGTGCAAGCTTACGTGGATGACTTTGCCAGGCGATACTAATGCCTTGCAAGATGCTCTATATCGGAAAATCACCGAATGCGAGCCAGATGCATGCCTTCTTGTAGGACAGGCCGCCGGTAGAAGCAAGGTGACCTTCGAGCGGATAGCCACAAACCTTCGCGATTTTATGGTGCCGGATCGGGCAGGGAATCTAGAGAGCGCAAGCCCCATCATTCATAACGGCCCTGCAGCCTATTTTTCCAACGTGGACGTATCGTCGATCTCGTGTGCATTGCGTGAACGCGGTATCCCCTGCGCGCCATCCAACTACGCGGGGAATCATCTGTGCAATCAAGCGCTATATCTGACCCTTCATTATGCAAACACCAAATCGCAGCAAATGGGTGCCGTTTTCATGCACGTACCGCTTTTACCAGAACAGGTCGAGGCGCGTTGGATTGATCAACCTACGATGCAGCTGTCCACTTTGCGAGATGCAGTAACTACCGCGATACTGGCAATCGAAAGACTGCACATAAGATGACAGGATGGCGCCAACCTACTCCGGTCACCCGCCAAAGCAGCAAAATCGTTCTTACGTGAAGCTTTCTCTGAACGAGCACGCCCCTTGAGAATGCGCGCAATCGACGCGTCGAGATCCCGGTGCGCCCACTCCTTACCTCTCGGCGTGTCACATTTTGTCACGGACGGGTCGGAATCAGCCGGTATTTGGTGGGAACGGTTAACAACCGGAAGCTGCGGAATCCCTTATTTTACGGGTTTTGCCGTAGCGGGCGGGGTTTTGCCGGGACCGTCAACCGAGGTTTCGATCCCACTCGGGCTAAAGCGAAGTCAATCTCAGCGTTTCAGCGGCGCATAACATAGAAGACGTAACCAAAGCTATCAGCATACCGTCGACAAATGTCGATTTCGGCGCGCTGAATCTCAAGCCAACGCAATGTCGCAGCCTCACTCGCGTAGCACGCTGAAAGTTCCTCAATCCGCTTTTCCAGAGGATCGTAGTAGTCGGCAAACCAGGACCGTTTGGGTAGGATGAACTCAGCGACCGCCTCATAGCCAGCGGCCTGAATTAGCCTGCGATTCTCTTCCAGTGAGGTCATCGCGGGATATGCATCGGCCCAAAATAGACGAGCTTCTTCGGGTCGCTTCGTGGTAAGCCAAGTCGCCTCTGACACGACGAGGAAACCCGTCTTCCGCAAGAAACGTCGCCAAGCACGAAGGCCCGCTTCGAAACCCACTATGTAGATGGCTCCCTCCGACCAAATCAAATCGAACGAGCCCGGTTCGAACGGTAGCGCCTCCATAGAGGCGCAAATCGGTCGAACTTTGTTGGCGAGGCCTGCAGCGCGCGCTCTCACCATCAGCTCATCGAGGAACGGCTGATGTCGGTCGACCGCCGTGACCACCCCGCCACTGAGTCGCGCGAGTACTAGCGTTTGCGCTCCGGGGCCGCAGCCAACATCGAGGACATTGGGACTTCGGAGGTAGTCCTGCAGAGATTGCAGCACGGCTGCGGTCGTGTGGTCGTCCCCCGGGCCCTCACGTGGCAGTCCTTGGTGAAGTTCAAAAAAGCGCATGCTGCGTTTTACACCCGATCGTGAGGCCACAAAAGCGCGTCACAGAAAAGGCCTCGCCTTTCAGACGTCGCGGAGCAAATCCGGAAGCTCGTCCATCCGAAAGAATATATGCGCTCCGGCACGGCGTAACGCGAGAGGTTCCGCGAGTGCGGCGTACCCGAAGACCTGCATGCCCGCCGCCTTACCTGCACGAACACCGGTGACGCTATCTTCCACAACGGCGCAGCGCGCAGGTTTCGCGCCCATTATTTCAGCCGCACGTAAGTATATGTTGGGCGCAGGCTTAGGCGCACCAAGGTCCAACGCGCTGAAAATCGCCTCTCCGAAAAACGGTAACAGCCCGGTCAGCTGAAGCCGTAAGCGAATCTCCGCCTTGCCGCGTCCCCAATATTCCTCACCGAGCCAATACCCGATTTCAGCAGAGAGCCGTTCGATGTCTTTGCCTTTCCTTAGGCTAATGCCACCCACTGCGAAGCCATCGACATCGATCAGAAAATTGAGCCTAGGCGTCTCCTCCATTATCGAGTTAATCCACTGTTCGGCGTCCGCGATCGTATAGGGGTGCGGGAATGCGTCGCGTAGGTTGAGCCAAATCTTATGATTATTCGCCTGCTTCGCGAAAGATTCGATGTCGTCAACTGTTGGGGCACGCAGGTCGCATAGGCTCGTCACTAACTTCATGTTTGCAATTATACGCCGCCGCGAGTGTCCATCAGTAGTAACGCTCGTAGAACCGCCTTCCTGGGTGCGCCATCTCCGATGGCAACGCCGCGCGCGTTGAAAACAGCAAGGTTCGTCCCACCGGCATCTTCGTGCCTTACCCAATTCTGCGGCGGGCTAGGCGAGCTTCGAGAGAACCTCAGCCTCGCGCTCGGGCGCAAGACCCGCCTTCCATTCGTAGGACGCCCCGCGATCCTTCGCCCATTGCAACGTGTCGCGCACCGTCGCCTCAAGTGGCCGGATGCGCAAGCCGGTTGCCAAAGCGCTGCGGATATCGATATTAGTGATGGCCGGATCAGACTTGGCCCAGAGCGGCATGTCAATCCATTCGCTGACCCCCTGCGCTTTGAGCGAGGCTTCATCGGTCCATTTTATTTCAGGATGAACGTTTGCAACGCGCATGGATGCTGCAAGCACGTCCCCTAGCGTGAGCGTGCGCGGTGGGCCGGTAAGATTGAAGACTCCGCTGTTTCTGCGCTCGATCTGCAGAATGACCCAGGCGGCTAAATCGCGAAATCGATAAACTGAACGAAGTAGCCGGGATCCACCGGGGCCAAAACCGTGCCGCCGCGTGCGACGCGTGCCGGCCAATACGTGAAGCGGTCCGTCGGGTCGTATGGCCCAACGATCAAGCCCGGACGCACGATGAGCGCATGATTGCGAAACGCACTCGTGACAACGCCTTCGCATAAGGCCTTGAGAGGGCCATGCGTTTCCGGAATCATCTCGCTGCGGCTAGCGCCGTTCGGCATTGGAAGCGTCGGCGTCTGTTCGTTTGCAGATTCCTTCGTGAGATCGAGAGCCGAAACGCTCGAAATAAAAACGTACTGTGCCGCTTTACCTAGCAAATAACGGGTCGATGTTTCAAGTTGCTTGGGCAAGAAACCGCACGTGTCGACGACGGCATCCCAGCTTCGCTCGCCCAGGCGCGCGAGATCGCGTTCGCGCTTTCCGTGAACCTGTTCCACATCGGCCGGAGCATTCTGCGGATGCGCACCGGCGTTAAAGAGAGTAACGCTGTGGCCGCCAGCGAGCAGTTCGTTCACAAGATGGCGGCCCAAGAAGCGGGTGCCCCCGATTATTAGCACATTCACATGAGAGCGATTCGCGCAGCGGGACGAAGTTCCTAACACGATGAGCGATCTGAGCGACTACGCTCCGCAAACGAGATTTTTGAATCGCGCCGACGCGTGCGCAAAATATCGGCCAGCACTGTGCGCGCGCAGCCTGGACGACCACTCTCTTCCTGCTAGCAACACCGAGCCGCTCATCCAGCGCGATCTTGCGTAGGACACGCACCCATCCCGTTCCAAGGGTTCAGTTGCTTGTCGCCAGAGCGGCGCCTTAGGCAAGATGTCCACCTGCAACTTGACCCACTAAAGCGGAGCCAATCTCGGTGTTTAAGAAGGGAAGGGCATCGTGATCGATCGCTCGGCGGCGCGAAAAACGGCCGTGTTGATAGCGCTGAGTGCCGGCAGCGAAGGCGTAACCATACTTGTATTTTCGAATGCCTTCTTGCCGCCGGTTTTGCATCCTGCGAGAGCCATTCCGATCGCGGCCTGGTTTTTAGCGGCAGTCGTAAGCGCGGCATATATCATGTATGCAATGCGCGGCCTTCCCATCATCGGGAAGTTGATGCTAAATTTCGCCGCTTTCAAGCTACTGGGCCCGCTCCTTGCGGTTCCAAGCGCCATTCTTGAAGAAGTGTTCTTCCGGCAGTTCCTTATGGACGCGTTTATTCACTCTTCGCCTGCCGTGCAGATACTGCTTTCCGCTTTCACGTTTGGTTTGGCCCACGCAGTCTGGGCAATTCGCGGCGGACGCCAGGCGTTTGCGGGCGCGGTCGGTTCTACTGGCATACTCGGGGCAGCGCTCGCTATCGTCTACCTTGCAGCCGGGCGGATCGTCTTACCGTGCATCGCCGCGCATTTTATCATCAACGTCGTACTCGAACCATGGCTTATGTATGCATACGTGATGCGAACGCGCGGCGCAGGTGGACGCGGCAAAGCATGATGCCTGTAGGGCCACGCCGACTCACCCTCTCCAGATCCCGCCGTGGTCGCATTGACTTTTGTGCAGTCGCGCTATCTTCTAGGTAGTCCCATCCCCTTCAGGAATTCACACGACCGACGAGATCGCGATGCTGCGCCCGTGGCTCTTGGCGAGATTCGACATGCGCGGTTACAGCCGCGAATGACGAGGGCGGCCCGCGAACGCAAACGTGGGCGCATCCTGCTTACGCAGCGACAACAAGTCGTGTGCAAATCTTGCCTGCCAAGGCTTGAATGCAGCGCAAATCGCCAAGCGGCTACGTCGGAGCCAAGGCACCATGCGCAAATCAACTCAGGGAGATTTACCGAGTCTACGGAGTTAACAGTCAGCTTGAGCTCTTGGCGAAAGTCTTGGGCTTGCGTTGCTGAATTTGCAGGCGCGCAGAGATGCTGGCCGACGAAGAGTCCCATGCTCATGTGGCCTTTGTAATGCGCACGCCGTGGCTACCGCTCAGGGTTCGTTTCGGCGATGATGGCGCGCATGCATGCCGCGCCTTCCAGTGCACCCGACTTATTAAGCGCGAACTCGCCACTCTGTTAGGGTTCGTAGCTCAAATGCGCGGCGAAGCGGCTTAAGGCGTGATAAATTACCCTATGCTGCTAACTTGACGGCTACGGCGGCTGCGCCGTAAGCTGTAGGCGCATGTCTGATCCGAAGGATAACAACCTTGGCTATAATATCCGGTACGTGCTGGTGCTCGTTGCCGTGGCGTGTATCGCCGGTTTAATTTCGTTCTTTGCGGCACAGTAGATCATCTCCGCCGTTCTAACCAGGGATTCAAATTGACCCACTACCGAAATGCGCCTTCAGGTGACGACTGCGAACATGAGGATGGGGCGATACGCAGAGACCGGACCATCCAGCCTTGGAAATCGTTATCTTATGCAACCGCCCAAACGGGCCTCAGGCTCGCTCAAGGTGCGAATAACTAGTGTCGGCACATTCTTAACGGACATCACCCCAGTAATTATGTAACGCCCTGGCACGAAGTTCGCATGCTGCGCGTTAAGTACGATAACAACGGCCGGGGTCGCATGTTTTCCTAAGCAAGAGATTAAGGTTAATAGGATCTTTTCAGAGTACAGCTTCTTAACATTCAGCACGCGCCCGATTGCTTCAGGTGCATTGGTAAAATGCACCGGCGTATATCGATAGGTGCCTACTGATTTGGCCTCTGAAGCGATAGCGGGACTCAGCGCCGTAAGTCCCGCTAGCATTACACAAAAAAATACTATCCTAGCCATTCCAGACTGGGTACACTTGACTAACCAGCGCTGATGCGGTCGCGGAGTTGATCTGCGGCGCGAACCTCATGATTTCGGCCGCGTTCATGGCTCCGCCCTCGCGCATGAGTACAAGCCACTGCCCCGACGTCTTCGACGCAAGGAACTCTTCGCCAGTGTTCTTCTTATCCCAGTATCCAACAAGAGCGAATTGGCCAACAATGGCCATATGCGTTACGTACGAGGAATCTGTACCCGGTGCTCCGGTTTCAAGCCAGTTGGCAATCTGCACCAATTGAACCTGGTCAGGCGTGAGGGTGGCTGCCGATGAGCTCGAGGGGTGTTGGCTTATTACAGCCGTTATTCCCATGACCGCGATAGCTACGAATGTTCGAAGTACCTTGAAATGCTTCATATGCTTCATATGCTTCATATGCTTCATATCCTTACTCGCTGTGCTATGGCCCATGATGGTAGAACCTCGGAGCCGGAACATTCCCGTAAAAATTATTCTCGTGCCCCGGGGTATCTTCCCACGTGAACGATTCGTTGCCGCTGCTATTAGATAGCATCATGGTGCAGCCCGCCGTTTCGCAAACGCCACCATGATCATCGTTCCCAAGTATTACGAAGTCTCCCGGCACAGCGTCTGCCTGATCGACTTGAGTGTATCCACTGGTCGTCAGAGCCTGCTCGAAACTGTACACACCCTGTGTTCCGTTTCCAATCTCGGAAAGGCCGGCCGCATCGAGGATAGCTTGCAAGACTGCAATACATTCATTTCCGGCAGGCGCTCCCTTTAGGTTCAATGTGCTGTTCTTAGCCGAGTGATTCTTCTTAAAGGCAGCGGTAGCATTGGCGATTGCAGTTGAGTATTTGTTAGGTCCGCCTCCTCCGCCGCCGCCACCACCGCCACAGCTCACGTTTTTGGGAGCGTTACTAAGGAGCCCCGCGATGTAAGTAGAGCCACCAGGCTTATAAACCTTCGACTGGCCTGGCGGTGGACAGCCGGGCGGCGGTGGTGGTGGCGGCGGGGGTGGTGGTGGAGGTGGCGGGCCGCACCCGCCGCTTCCATCTCCGTTGTCACAGCAAGCAGCGGGGTATGGTTTGCCGTGGTCATCGAAAAGCGTTATCGTGCGGAATCGCACCTGCCCGAGCTGAGAGTTTGGGCATGGCCCGTTAGGCGGATCATTGTTCGCCCGCGTTCCTCCGCCAAGATTCATCGATCCGGCGTTTGTAGTATTGGCCGGTATGGCCGAAGTGCCGGCGCCTGAACATGCCGCCAGCAATACGCCGAAAATCGCCATCGTCAATAACGTTTGAACTTTTCGCACGATAACGCTCCTCAAAAAGTTAAGCCTCGAGCTAGTCAAACTGGCGGACGCCCCGCGGGTCCATTTTATAGCTCATATGGGCTGGCTTTGTCAAGAGCGGCCGGTCGGAAGCCACGTAACATGATAAACGGCATAAGTCCGCACCGCGGCGTTACGCTGGCCAGAGGTGATGAAGGTGTAGAACACGCCTAGCCACGCCTCTTCCAGGGTCTCGTATGAGACTTTGGCCTTGCGCTCTCGGCACCACTGGACGCTGTCATCGGCGAGGCGAGTCATTAGCGGCACGGTGTCCAGCGTGGGGAACCTCTGTGCCAAATGGGTGGCATTATGTGCGGCTTTGCACGCTAAGATTTTCTGACCGGCTTGCCCAGCGTCTTACCACTTTCACTTAGGCGCGGCGCGAAAGGCCCGATTGCCGCTCTAAGGGTGCCTGATATCAGCCTTTTAGCGGTTAACGCGCGTGAAGGAGTGCATTGCTGACTTGACTTCTATACACGTAGCATATATGCTAAGTGTATAGAAGGGTGGCGTAATTGAACGAATCAGAGTTCTCGGCACACTACGATCCGACCAAGTTCGAGCGTCCCTCCGTCGCCGTGGACGTGGTGTTGCTCTCGATCGACTTGACAGACTCGCTGTGCGCAGTACTAGTGCGTCGCAAGGAGCACCCTGACAAGGGGGCTTGGGCGCTACCGGGCGGCTTCGTGCGAATCGACGAATCGCTGGACGCCGCCGCGGCTCGCATCCTCAATGAGAAGGCAAAACTTCGTCGGGTTTTTCTCGAGCAGTTGTACACCTTTGGCGCCGTTCACCGCGATCCGCGCACGCGGGTGATTACCGTGGCGCACTACGCGCTCGTCGACTTCAGGCGTCTGGCCGCGAGTTACGCGCACGTATCCGACGATCTCGTGGTCGCGCGGCTCGACGTGCCATGGAGCGGTGAGGCGGGCGGCGCGGTGCGCACTCTCGACGAGCGCGCGAAGCCTTTGCGCCTAGCCTTCGACCATGCGCGGATCCTCGGACTTGCGGTCAAGCGAATTCGCGGAAAGCTCAACTACGCGCCGATTGGATTCGAGCTGCTACCCGAAGCGTTTACGCTGTTCGAGCTGCAACGCGTTCATCAGGCCGTGCTCGGAAGAAAGCTCAACAAGGATTCTTTCCGTCGCAAGATTCTTGCGTCCGGCCTCATCGAGCCTACGGGTGCGGCGCAAACGAACGTTGGCCATCGCCCGCCGGCTCTCTATCATTTTCTCAAAGAACAAGGAGCAAATCATGGCTGAAATCCGCCGTTTTCCAATTCTCTACCACCTGCGCTCGGATGCCGTTTCCCACGTCATGCATTATCGGCGCGCCCGGGTGATCCGCAGCGGCCCCGGCCTTTCTATGTGGTTCAATCCGATGACCGACAGTATCGCCGAAGTGCCCACCGACGATCGCGAACTCGCGCTGCTCTTGCACGCGCGATCCTCAGATTTCCAAGACGTCATGGCGCAGGGTGTGCTGACTTATCGCGCGGTCGTTCCGCAATCGTTGGCTCGTCGGGTCGACTTCACGATCGATCTGCGGCGTGGCTCTTGGCGGGAGGAGCCGCTGGAGAAGCTCGGCCTGATGCTCTCGCAGATGGCGCAGGAGCATGCCCTCAACTACATGACGGTCCATCCGATAAAAACACTCTTAGCGGACGGCGTGCTGCCGCTGCGCGACGCGATCGAGAAGGGCGTGCGCGCGACGGCCGCGCTTGGCGAGATGGGCTTAGAGCTTGTCACCGTCCACATCGGTTCCATTAAGCCGTCGGCGGATCTCGAAAAGGCGATCGAAGCGCCCACTCGCGAGCGCATCAAGCAAGACGCCGACGAAGCGGCTTTTGCGCGCCGCGCGATGGCGGTGGAGAACGAACGCGCGATCGCCGAGAACGAGATGCACAACCGCATCGAGCTCGCTAAGCGGGAAGCCGCGCTGCTCGAACAGCAGGGTGAGAACGCGCGCCGGCAGGCCATCGACGCCGCAGAGACCGCTCGGATCGGAGGCGACGCGAGGGCGCTGCGCATCAAGACGATCGAAGGCGCGAGGTCGGAGGTCGAACGCGAGCGCGTGGCGTTCCTCGAGAAAGTCGGTCCGCCCACGTTGCTGGCGCTGGCCGCGCGCGACTTCGCCGGCAAGGTCGGCGCGATCGAGCACTTCAACGTAACGCCGGATCTGCTCGCGCTGCTCAAGGACGGCTTGGGCACGCCTGCGCGCACGGGATGATCTCGAGTCTGCCACCGCGCGCGGTGCTCGTGCGCCGACCGAGCGAGTACGAGATGCTGGTCGAGCAGCACGGGACCGCTCAGCAGGCGACGTTCTATCTCGAGCATCAGAGCTTATCGATGGATGACGTGCGTCGCAGCGACGCTCAACTGCGTGAGGCATTGAAGGTGGTGCGCGGAGGGATTCCCCGCGCGTGGCGATCGGTCGAGATCCTTCGCAGCGAACTCAGCCAGTTCGTCTTCGAACCGCGCGACATTGTAATGGCGATCGGTCAAGACGGCTTGGTCGCTAACGTCGCGAAATACTTGAACGGTCAGCGCGTCATCGGCGTCAATCCCGACCCGCTTGCCTACGAGGGCCCGCTCGTACCGCACCTCCCGGCTTCGGTTCGCACGTTGCTCCTTGACTGCGCGGCGGATCGGGCGCACGTGCAATCACGCACGATGACGGAGGCCGTGCTCGACGACGGGCAGCGTCTGCTAGCGCTCAACGAGATCTTCGTTGGCCACCGCTCGCACCAGTCGGCTCGGTACCGCTTCATTGCTGGCGGTGAGGAGGAGCACCAATCGTCTTCCGGCCTCATCGTCTCGACAGGCACCGGCAGCACGGGCTGGGCGCGCTCGATCAATCTCGAACGCGGCGAGTTGCTCACTCTGCCAAAGCCCGAAGAGCGGGCGCTGGCATTTTTCGTGCGTGAAGCCTTTCCCGGTAGCGGCTTCATGACCAAGACGACGGCCGGGCTGTTTCAACAGGACGCGACGTTGACCGTCACATCCGAGATGAGCGAAGGCGGCGTAATTTTCGGTGATGGAATCGAAGAAGACCATCTCGAGTTCTTATGGGGAACGCGCCTAAGCGTCGGCGTAGCACGTGAGCAGCTTCGCTTAGTACGGTAAGGAAGCGCGTGCATTCGCGACCACCCCTGGCGAATAACCATGGAAGTCGGTCGGGTTTCTTATGGGCACGGTGGAGTTCGGTCTTGCGCGCCATCACGTTGACGTGGCGCGCAAGACTCACGGTTCGTCTTTCCGTTAAAAGCGTCGTTCCGGTCTCCGTTTCGGGGAGTACCAGTCGCAATCTCTGGCACAGCCAAAACCCTCGACACAAGCGACCGCGGGGATATAGCGGTAGTTGCTGCGCGGGGCCTTAGCGTCCTTTGGATGTGACTCCCACTGAGGAGGTTGTCTCTTCGAATCCACCCAAAAAGCGTCCAAGAAGACGTCGTAGCCGTGCGGAAATAAAGCCCGGGTCCGAACGGCACTGCGAAACAATGTTCGGCAAAACACCTACCGAAGATCGATTGGCAAATTGCTTTCCAGGATGACGGCATGTTTTCGTTACCGCGGCTAATCGTCGACAAATCAGCGTTGCAAATGCTCAGCGGTGAGTTAATCGAGGAGCTTACGTTGTGGCTTAGCATTGTGGTCACACCGACGCTGCTGCGCGAACTCGTCGGAAACCTCAGTAAACATCACACCCCGAAGAAAGGAAAGCTGCCGCCCGAGACTGTGCTTCGTTCGCTTGCCGGCAAACTGCAGCGCAACTCGGCGGCTATTCCCGTAAGTTTTAAGAAACTTGCGCTCAATGAACTGCTTGGGTCCGCCGTAGAGATGAACGGTTTCACTATTCCCGTAGATGTCACGGCCGGCAATGTCCACTCCGGAAATAAGATGCTGATGGTTGATGGGACGATGCAGCAAAACCTGTTCAGTCGGTGGGCAGTGGGCGACCATTCTACGGTCGATAAATTCATGGCCGGAGCATGGAGAGAGGGCGTCGACCAGATCGACTTTTCTAAAATTAGCGGTCATGCAAAGCGTTTCGTTGCTGGATATGCCTCAAACGCTAAAAATGTTGCCGATGTGATAGCGGCGGTCAACTCGACCTTCGCAGATCCCGAGCAGAAGACGCAGATCCACCTTTTGGCGGTCTTGCTCGTTTTTCTCCGAGCCGAGCCGGAATACGGCATGCTTTTTGGGGCACTTAATATCGCACAACCAAAGACTCTTCTCCAGGACTTTGCGCCCTACGCCGCATCCGTTCTGCGGTTGTATATTGTGTTCGCCTCTTGCGTTCGGCTTGGATTCATAAGGCGTGATGCAAATAGCGTGGCCGATCTGCAGTACCTCACATACACGCCGTTTGCGACGGGTTTCGTGTCAAACGACGATCTTCATCGTCGCCTGTTTCCCGCTACTCTCGGTACAGCGGTTTTCGTTTCAAGCGACATCTTGAGCGCGGATTTACAGCGTCGCCTTGAATGGCGTAAATCGCTCTCACCCGATGAGTGGGCCGCGCATCGGAGACTCTATGGGATTTATCCCAAAGAATTTCCGGGTTCACCGATTAATGAGATATGGGACCGCACCGCCATTCCACGGAAAGAGCCGCCACAGCCGACAGCCGTTGATCCGCAGGCAGTGAAGAGCATAAATGACGATCCGAGGTTGCATGCAATGGTTGACGCCATGAATCAACTGCAAGAGGAATCGGCGGCGCGCAAATCGCCGGAATCGACAGCATGGCCGTTCGGCGCGAAACCGGAGGACACGACGCCGCTCTAGGGGCTAGCCGCTTTCATTCCGAGCCCCGCTCGCAGAAGGGGCGGTCTGGGAATCCTCGCTCCCTCGCCTCGGTCCGCTCCAAACAGAAACTCTTCCATGGAGGCGAGTTTCTGGATCTCTGTTCTCCTCCTCTTCAATCCAGTGCTTCGCTGACGTAGATCTCGTTGCGTTTTGGCCCTGGACCTATGATCGAGCTAGGCATCGCAGAGCGCAGCGCATCTATAGCCTGCTGTCGCGCCTCTCTAGACACATCGGCAGGTACGTCGATCATTACATCGCGATTGTTTCCAAGTGCCCTGAAGACGGGCGCTTTACCGAACAGATCTATTATCTGCTCGCCAGCCTTCAGAAACTCAGTGCTAGGCATGGCAAGAACATCTGATGGCCGCATTAACTCATCCGTCAGCGCTTCATATTCGTCGAAGGTCTGCCATCGGCCATAATTCCAGAATAACTCGCCTCTTCGGCCAGGGTGATCCGTCAAGAAATCGTCGAGCAGTTTGGACAAGGCTATTTCGTGATCAAATCCCGGCACATTGTATTTCGCCTGCTCTCTGCCTTGAGCTGTGACGGTTATTGCGTAAAAGGTCTCGCGCTGGGCAGAAACCTTGATTTGCCTGTAGGCCTTCTCGATGACGGCTGCCACAGAAGACAAAGCTTGCTTACACGCTGCATAAAGATCTTTGCCAATCTCTTCGGCGATCGCGCCTGCGCCTTTAGCTGCAAGCGTCCCGAGCGTTACCACTTCGACAACCTGGCTCATGTTCAGGTTGATGATGATATGAAATGGCGGTTCGGCGCTTTCGAGGAATGTGAACCCCTTGCCGCGCCTGGCAACGAGCCCTTCGTCTGAAAATGACTTCTTCAGCAGGGCATCGATTTCGCGATCGTCGGGACCGACGAAGGTAATATCGAGATCCAAGGTAGGTTTCATGGCGTCACCTCCCATACTCCATTGTACACGATGAAGGGAGGCGCTTAAATCAGACAATACCATGGCAAGGTTGTCGGGCAACATCGCTTGCCGATTTTATCGCTAAAGGCGGTTATTCTGAACTCGCAGTGACAGCTCGGCGGCACCACTACATTCCGCAGTGTTACCTCAAGGGGTTCGCCGAAGTGCGAGACCGGCCCCAGCTTTTCGTCGTCGACGCCAAAGAGCGCCGCTCGTTCTATACCTGGATAGGAAACATCGCCGTCGAACTGGATTTTCATAGGATTGATGCACCCGGACAACCACTCGACGTGCTTGAAAAGAAAATCGCCGAATCTGAAGGCGAGTTGGCTCCGGCGCTAGAGCGGGTTATTGCAGCCCGTTCCATAAGCGATCAGGACAACCGATCTCAGTTGTTTATGTTGATGGGGCTGCTGTGCCTCAAGAATCCGCGCAGGCGCAAGAGCGTGAATCAAGTGGCCGAAAAGCTGGCGAAGGTATTTCTCGGTACGAAGGTCGCTACGCCTGAGCGATGGCATGCAGAGATGGAGCGTGCCAAGGCGGAGGGGCACATTGACAAGGACGCCGACGCTGAGGCTATTCGAAAGCTTATTCTAAACGATGGGTTCAGGTTCGCATTGACGACGCCGGCGCACTTGCAGATGGAATTTGGGGGCCTTGAGAGGATTCTGCCGTACATCTTCGGACGAAAGTGGGTGCTCTGCAAAGTAGATTCCGGCGCGGTCGGATTCGTCACGTCGGATTGCCCGGTTTGCGTGATGTGGCAGGATCCGAAGGAGCAGGCTCCGGCCGGATTGGGCTTGATGGGGACGCAAATCGTTTTCCCGATCTCGAACGATCTCGCGATGATCGGAACATTTGAGTTAGACGGTGGCGAGATGGATGCCGATGAGGATTTCGTTTCTAAAGTCAACGGAAACATAATCTTGCACTCAAACCGCCAGGTCTACGCGCGTAGCGGCGATTTTCTGTACCAGTTGCAGCATAACGCCACAGTCATGCACGGAATGGATCTTTTGAGCGATGCGGTCCTATGATCGTGACAGCCGCCACGTTGGACAGATGCCAGTGGAGATGGACCGTCTGAAGGACACGATCTCCACGCTGAGCGCAGAGTTGGCCCAAGTGGCGCGAGCGGGAGCGGATTGGCATTTCATCGGTGAGGAAGCGAAGGAGCCGTCATTTCGGCGCTTCGTCGAGGATGCGTTCGATATCTCGACCGGCACTACGCTCGAATCGAAGCGTTTGCTGGCCGGCGCGCTGATTGCGCGCCGCCTCGAGCACAATCGGTTATCCCTTAGAATGAAACGGCCGGTGTTCGCGCGTCACACGCTGTTATCCATTTAAGGTACGAATGGAACCTTTACCAGAGTCGTTCGCTGTGCAAATTCGCGCAAGAGACAATCCTCGCTGCGGGTCTTTCGTAGAGCGCAATTGAGTATCCATCGTTCAGAAAATGATGTATTGGCACCTCCACAAGGGCGTAACCAACAGCGCCTGCGTCGCTCATGGCTAGTGATGCTCACGTTACTGTCGATTCCGGCTTAGAGCAACTCCCACGTTGGATTGCCACAACATATCGCTGGGGATCCTGCAGCGTTTGAAATTGCATGGCGGTCGAGCTTCCATTCCTGGAACACGCATCGTTAGAATAAAAGACGCAGCTGATCTTGACCATAGCTACCCCTTGAATATGCGATTCGTGCAAAGATGAAAGCGTGAAGATTGAAGGCGAAGCCCAAGTTCCTTCGCAGGCCGCCAACCACAATAAGCCGGCTGTGCGAACAGCGGCAACTGAGGAGCGACATTTATCTCGCACACGACTGAGTGGCAAGCCTAAGAGCGTCTTATTACTGCCAGTACTTGGACACATAGTCGGCTGCGTCGCGCATGGCGTGTGCATTGTTCGCGCCGATCGTTCCGAACGCGTGGCGTAGATATGTGACGTCCGGATTGGAATAGAATGGCATGCGATTGTCCGCGCAGTCGTAGGCCATTAGGTCCGCGTAGCAATCTCCGTTTACAGTAAAGGAGTAGCCGTAGCCATCGGAATACATCCGGAAATTATCGCCTGCGGCGGTATCGTGGCCGGCACCAAGCGCGTGACCGAGCTCGTGAGCGAAGCAGTGATACCATTGATCTATGCAATCAGCACGGATTTCGCTAAATGCATGCGCCTTGTTGTAGTTCTGGTCACGGCGGTCTACGGAGCTTAGTTCCCAAGACAATCCCGCACCGTCCGTTGCGGCGACATCACGAATTACCATGACCAAGTCGGCTTTCGCGGCGTCTCGCGCATTGCGCACGACTGCACCGCGCTCGTTTCGCTGGTCGGCGACCGTATCGAGATCCGAATTCAGTGAGCTTGACTCAATGAATGCCGTTTTCTGCACGATGGGCTGGAGCGTCGTGTGGAGTTCTGTATTTGCGAAGGCGACATTCGTGTATTCGACAGCGTTGTTGATATGCTGACGAATCTGGAGCTCCGCATTAGCGTCAGTTGCGTCGTTGCGGAAATTGCTGAGCGCGCCGCTTGTATAGAGAACCAGCACGGTAATTGTGTTGTGTTGGGTAGGCGCCGCCATCACGTGGGATCGCCGCCGCCGCGGTGCTCCTCGCCATTTCGGGCGATCGTCCAGCTGCCGCAGTCCGGTTGTCTCGCGTGCGACATATTCGCCATGGCGACCCCGCGACACGTCGAACGACCGATGTTGGGCCAAAATCTGCAAATCGATGTCCGCCGGGAACACCGTTGCGGTCCATCGTCCTCCGGGAACGGCGAGCAATGTTCCCTGGATGATAGTGATGTTTCTGTATCTGTTCACTCGTTTGACGATACCACTGCGCTGCGCAATCGATGGTATGCTAATATGGATCTTTGAGCCTATACGAGCATGACGAAGTTGCGGCTCATCAAACATCGTGCGGGTTGTCTCGTTATGCGTAATGCCGTAGCACGAGACGGCGAAAATGAAAACGAAGACGTCGAACATCGCAAGTTGAGGTATCCTGGACTTCGAAACGTTTCTCAAGATAAGTTACGCCGCGACCAGCGTTGGGCAAAGCGTAAAGTGTAGGAGTAAACGTGTCGTGGGGATACCTGCGTGCCGCGGCTCACGGGATTCAAGGTAGGATCGGTTCCTTTTGAATCGTGCTCGAGCCGCTTTCGATGCCTGCGCTTGGACGACCATTGCCGCAGAGCGTCAACAAATACACAATAGAAACTGTGTGCGCGAACGCCATATCTAGCGAGAATCGTGTACCTCAACGAGTTCACCCTATGATCGCACGCGAGTCAACGCGCGCGGCGCAAGCCACGTAGCCGCGCTCGCGTCACGGAGCTTACAGGGATGCCGGTATTGCGGCTTGCCTGCTTTCTCGACGCGGGACACGGCAGAGCGGAACGCGAGGCGCTGGTTTCCGAACATGTCTATTATGTTAGCCCTGGAGAAACGAATTTGATGGCGCTCGTCCCCGCGGGCACGGAACGCAACAGGATCGTCGGGCATGCCATGCTTCTTCTTGGGGCGGAGCAAGGTTTCCGTTGCATTATCGCGACTTCTCTGCGCCGAGGCTCCGCCGAGAGCGATGATAGAGTGGCGCTAGCCAACCGGCTATTCGAGACCCTCGTGGGGACGGGATCGTTTACGCCGGAGCCGGCATAAGGTACATCTTTGATTAGAGGCCCGGGTCCCGACCTTAAGGGCCGAATTCTTAGCCGATCACGCCTTCCAGCGCAACGAAGGCTTCGTCTCGCTCGCGTTCGTGCTCAGTGTGCGTGTCAAAGTATGCCCCCAGAATCCTCCGCATTTCTTCAGATGGGTCCTTGTTGAAGCGCCGCTTGTTTGTGAGTCCGTCAAGCTCGCGCTGCAAGGTGTCGTCCGCCTCGTTCTCGGAAGTTCGAACATTCGCTCCTTCTATCGGTTCGTCATCATAGAACTGGCGGAGCGCCCGAATGGCTACCAACGCGCGTCTTTGGAAGGTATCTTGGCGGCTCAAGATCTTGAAGGTTTTTCCAAACTCGGTTTCGAGTTGTCTCCGTAGCATCTCTTTAGACTTCGGAAAGAGCGGCGAGTGTTGATACAAGGCATTGACCGTCAACGAGATTTGAGAATCGGAGCCGCTCGGCCGTGTGGCGTTATATAAAGTGCGCCAATTGCGGCTTTGAACGCGAGAAACGCAGATGAAGCGTGACGCCGCAGGCAAGCCTAGGGGGACGACGTCCTGATTTGAGGCGCTAGCTCTTACAAGCACGGCATTGCGCGGTCTTTTGCTACAGCGAAGATGCTCTCGCTCCAGCCGCGATGCGCCGCTCGCGAATGCCCCTATGGCTTAGGCTTTGCGCTCCGTGCTCGGCGCTTTTCTTGTCGCTGAGCGGCCTGTAACGCTCTGTCATATTGCTCGGCCAATGCTGCCAGGTCTTTCAACCGAACGAAGCCTTCTTCCAACGCGATTAAAACCGATGTTCGAAGCAGCTCTATTGCGTCTTTGGCGCCCGTACCGAGCTTGCTTTCTTCGGGTAGGCCGCCGTGAAGAATATCATGGCGAAGTTTGTACAGTTGCCCGGCGCGCGTAGAAAGCGCAACCAAGTCTTGAACGGAAGATGATGCGTCAGGATCCAAAATGAAACCGGTCAAGCGGCGCGTCACCTTGTTGACGATCTTACCTGCTTCCGTTGTGTGGTCTGCAAACAGCGCCTCCATACCGATAAACGAATGGACGATCGCGTCTTCCGAAAAATAAGAGGCACGTGCGCGCGTAAAGCGGGCCACCGAGGTTCGTAATCGTATACTCTGGGCGGATGACCCAGTAATGGTGCGCCAATAACGTCGAAACACCCTGAAGTCGGGAACAGTGACCATCGCGTACAGTTCTATTTCCGTCGGCGCGCGCTGCTCCGCAAGCGTGAGAAGTGTGCGTTCATCGTTTTTGTGTCCAGGCTGCTTCCAGTCGGCAAACGGCGTCCATAAGGCATAAGGTAGTCGCACGTTAAGAAGGCTCATTAGTGCAAAAAGGGCTTCGTTGACGTGACTGCGCTCTAGAATTCTCTGCCCATATCGGGCTTCCAACTGAATGGCCGTGGTTGCTCGAGAAAGCATCCATTCAGCGGGTTCCATTGAGAATTTAACCCGTGGATGCCTATCCCACCTTTCCTTTTGGGCGTCAGTTACCCTTACAACAGAAATACGGTACTCATCTGTATCGGCGACAATGAAGTCTCGGTCGACGGACGCGTTGATTAGCGGAACGATCAGCGTTTGAATGAATGGATAGTTTTTCAAAAAGCATCCTCTACGTGCGGTGATTCCCTTTGTACCCCGGGTCGTCGCGATCTTGCCGTAATCTTTGAGCAAGGTCGGCCCCGCATCCGACCGCCATGAGCACCACAGTGAGGCTGCTCGCGCCTGGATGGGAAGGCAACATCGTGAGGCGCTAGAACTGCGCTCTTTAGTGGACTCTTTCTCAGTAAGAAGGAAAGTATCCAAGGAATCGGGTCAACTACACTTATGACCGAAGCTCTTTGGGACTGCGGATGCAGCACAGATAAGCCAAGGGACGCCAATTGCAGTCGCTGCGAAGATCATTGTACGTGCCCGCCCGCACCAGGCCACGAAGACGATATTGGATCGCCAGGCGCTTTCCCGGATCAATAGGGCGACATTATGACATGGGATGAAGGCCCTAAACCCGCGCAAGAACCGTGCGCTAAATGCGAGCATCCTCGCGCAAACCATGGCGACATGGGGCGCGGTAAATGCACGGCGGGCGGCTGTGACTGCGGGGAGTTTAAGGCAACCTAACATCTAGCGCGCCTTTGGAGTCGGCGTTATCGGTCAGGGCGGCTCTCGGTAAAGCTATTGAGCGGAATTTAACCGCATCGCGATTCTTACAACAAGAGGGCGGAGGGAACGGGCTAGCGGCTGGTCATCCGCAAAACTAACACGGCGATCTCGCCCCCGGGCTACAGTCCTGAGAAGCCCGTCGCGCTCAAAACGATTAACCGCGTAAACGACGGACTCATATCGAACACACGCCAAACGGCAGACCTCACGTAGGGACGGGTCGGTCAGCGCGGCGGCTGCGAGCAGAACTCGCGTCCGGGTAACGGAACCGAAGAGCCCTTCGACTGCGCGATCAAGCCTGCGTGGCGTTCGTCCGACGGAGCCCAAACGACGTGTCGGTCCGCGAAATCGAGTCGGGGGCACCAGACGGGCCAGCTCGACGAGCAGCGATCGCAGTTCGTGATGCGCGGCAAATCGTCGATCGAGCGTCCAATAGCGGCGGTGGCCGAGGCGCCCACACTTTGCCACCACGCCTATGAGGCAGAAGTGCCGAAGAGCGCGGCGGACCTTCTTTTCGTCGCAACCCAATGCCCGGGTCAACTGCACCGTCTGCAGTGGACCGTTAGCGTGAAGAGATAGCAGCATTCTCTCACGCATGCCACGACCGAAGACCCACGGCACACTTCCGACGCGTTTGAGAAAGCGATCGCGATTGGATTGTGATCTGCGCTGCTTAGGGCCCACCTACAGAGATTGCGCCAGTCCAGGCACGAATTCATATTTGGCGCGCAAAAAGGCGTATCCGTGTGCAGACGCTCCTAATGCTGTGCATTTTGCTAACTTAAATGCAAGGCCCGCCTGCGCCGTAGTAGAGGTCGAGGCTCAAGGTCAGCGGGTAGGGCGCAAACGGCTTCCCCGTATACGCGGCCGCTACCGCGAGCGACTGCTGCGCTGCGTACCCGTATCCGCTTTGCGTCATGCCCAGAGGCCCGAAGATGTGCGACTGGAGAAACGCCCCGTACGAAGCACCGCTGGCGCGCGAGGCAACGACGTCGGCAAGCGCCGCATAGTTCGTGTTCGAGTATCCCCACTGAGTCCCAGGCGCGAAAACCGGCTTGTCCGTCGCCATGAACGCAAAGAGCGCGGCCGGCGCGATCGAGCCGTGCAACGGCCACGCGTGTTCACGGGTGTCGGGGTAATTGCGGAGTCTGGAGGTTTGCCAGAGTAGCTCGCGCAGCGTTATACGCTTCGCGTTCGGCAGTTGCGGCACATACTTCGAAAGCGGATCGTCGAGCGAGAGGCGGTGCTCCTGCGCGAGCATCAGTATTCCCACGGCCGTGAACTGCTTCGTCATCGACCCGATCGAAAACGGCGTCTGCGGCGTGACGCCAGTCTTCTTCACCACATCCGCGACACCATAGCCACGTTCGAAAACGATCCGTCCATCGCGCACCACCGCGACCGCCATGCCGGGCGTTACACCCGTATCGAAGGCCCGCTGTGCTATGGGCTCCAGTAGCGAGGTCTGTGCATCAGCCGGCACCCAACCGTTCACAACGAGAAACGCACCCACAGTGCAACAGAACAACATGCGTGGCACGAGTCTCCTCCTAGTAACAAAACACGAGGATACCCCGCGCCTCCCACCCCATCCTGTGCAGCGTACTTACGGCATTGGGCCAGCCTTATTTTTTCAAGTCACTCGTAAATGCGGCGTGTCACTAAGCAACCTGGTAGTGGACTTAGCCCCGTCGTATCACGCCGTGCGAATAGGAACACGCGTTGCGCTCCTATTCGGACCGGCAATGTTAAGGTCTCGGTATTAGGTGGAGTTTGACTAAGGTTCCCGAGCCCAATTGCGCCCGCGTTTCGGCTCGCGGTAGAGCGACGCCGCGCATCGCGACCCGGATCGCCTCGATCTCTGGCGCGCTAAGGCCTGCGCCTTCAGTCGCCGTCATGACCTGATTGCCGTTGCGCCACGCAAAGTGCTGGTGTTTCACGAGCATGGCGTGCCCATCGGGCGCTTGACCCTTGTCTTCGAATATGTACTTCGGTGCAGGGCCGGTCTGCGGATCGAACCGGTCGGCCATTAAGAAGAATGAACGGCCGTCGGCGCGGTGATAGGTAAAGGTGACTTCCGGGGATCCCGCCCGCCACGAACGAGTTGTCTTTGTGTAGATTGCGCTCGGAGTCGTCGAGATTTTTGCCGACACAATATCGTTTGGCAAACCGGCCGGCGGAACGATTGTGAAGGGTACCCGTGACTGCGCAGTCGCAAGGGTCGCGGACTTTGACATTGCGGACGTCAGCAATCTGGGCGCAGGCGGTGGAGGCTGCCATTGCAAGACCCCGGCAATGCGCTCTTCGACGGTTTGGACGAAGCCCGGAGCGATGGATGGAAGAGCTACAACAAGAACCGCCGCCGCTGCGGCGCCCGCTGCGAGCATAAGGTAGCGTGATATATATCGCGGGGCGGCTTGCTCTCGCGAGACCTTTCGTTGAATTTCGAGCAGGGGGACGGGCGGAACGTCGATTCCGTGAACCATCGTTTCTAAGGCTGCACTGATTCGTGCATCAGTGAACATCGGATAATACCTCCTCGGAAGGTTGTACGGCGCGCGCATCCGCTGTGGAAAGAGCTTTACGCAGTGTTCTGCGCGCGAGCATCAGATGAAAACGAACAGTGGAAGATGGCACGCCGATCGCGGCGGCAATTTCACTGCTGTTTAGACCCGCATAATAATGCAGAAGAATTGCACCACGCTGCACAAGCGGAAGCGCTGCAAGCGCGTTGTAGAGATCCAGGGCATCACTTTGGTCGAAGTGAATTGCACGATCGTTGAGTGCGTCCAGCATTTGTGTGCGAGGGCGTCGACGCGCCATCGTGATTGCGTGGCTAACGATGATCCTATAACTCCACGCACAGAAAGCGTCCGTATGCTTGAGCGCGGGCAACGAACGCGCCATGGCGGCACACGCCTCTTGGGCCGCATCCTCGGCGAGGCCGCGGTCTCGAAGAATGCTAAACGCGATCCGGTACGCTTCGGGCCAAACGGCTGTGACAAGGCGCTCGAGGCCCGTACCGCCGGATCGGGCGCTTTCGATGAGGCCGCTTTCGAGAGCTAGTGGCACGTTCGCGGCTCCATGGGGGCTCCATGTGCGGGTAGGACCATTTCCTAAATAGACGAGCCTAACCGCTAAAGTGTTGGTGAGAAAGTCCGGGTGTAGCCGCCGCGCGCAGGGGGGCTACCTTGTGGCAGAATGCTAACCGCATGGTCTTAGAAGATTGCTGATACACCCGAACCGTCCCAACGGACTGTGTAGCAGGGTAACCGGGGTTCCGAACAGCAGCGGCCCAGAAATTGCATGCCGCCGGCCGCTGTTTTCGGACCAACGCAATCACGCCGGCAAGATAAAAGGCTTCCCCGAAGCGCGGGTCCACCGCGGTTGCTTGCTTCATCACAGTGGACGCCTCCGCGTATCTTGCACTGTAAGCAAGCAAGAGGGCTTCACGAAAAGGCTTAGCTGCTCCAAAATTATAGGCGTCCGGCGGTATGCTCGTTGAGTTCGGCTGCGGGCAAAAGAAAAGTTGGTAGTACGCCTTGAACGCCAACCTGTAATGAGCGTGAACCACCGCATCATCCGCTATTGGGTAGCGATTCACCGGAAGAGGCATGTGGGCGAACAGAAGATTGCTAGAATAGGGATCCGCAGCCTGCGGTGCTGTCTTGGCTAAGCCGCAAGCGGCGAGCACGACCGCTAGCGCAGCAGCGGCTGCGCGGGAATATACAATGCTCCAGGTGATGTCCTTCATCGCCAAAATCTGAATTCGTAGCCCGCCATGCCGTGCCTACAATTTAGGACCGAATCGCTCACTATTGCTGGTTTAATGGGGCCGCCGAAGCTTCGCATCGATTCTCGTGGCGGGATCCTGCTGCCAAGGACAGCTGAGCGACGCGGTCGCCGAGTACGTCCTTCGCTTCAAAGGCCGCGATGTTTCGCACCGTCAAAAAGCTGCTAGACAAGGCGCTAGACATGTTGGAAAGCTCTAAGCGTGATGGAGAGAGGCGGACGAGAGCGCCTAAGCCACGTTTCGATTGACGGAATGTCGCAGTAGCTCCGCTGTCAAATAAGGGTGTATTGACACGCAAGAAATGCTAGAGCTACGGCGCCTCGGCAAACCGCCCACGCTAGGGACGGGTGGTCTTATCATCGAGGGCATCACCGGCGTTGGAAAAACGCAGACACTAAGAGCGCTGCAGCGCTCGCCAGAACTCCAAAGAGCCTTCCGCAGTCTTGATATTTTTCGGGAAAAAGAGACATTCGGCAACTTTATGACCGAACTTATGGAAAATCCCGACGCGCCTCCTGCGCACAAGCTGCGACGATTGAATCGGGTGATTCAAACAGTGCAGTCGCGTTCGCAACGGCATCCGTCATACGGATTCATCCTTGAGCGGGCTCACTATTCATATTATGCGCTACTGCCCGATTGGTCCCTCTACGAAGAAACCGACGCCTTGTTAGCCAGCCTCAACACTTTGATCGTGTTACTGCGCCTTCCAGTGCCTGAACTTAAGACCCGCAGCTTGTATCGAATTGATCGCGATCCTAAATGGTGGGCCCGTGGTTTTGTTGATCACTACAAATCAGAAACCAATGCGCTGTCGACCTTCGAGCAAATTCAAGAACGCCGCTATCAGGGAATCCAGAACAGCATCTTGCCCCATATTGTGATTGACACTTCTGCCATGTCGTGGGACCGCTATGCAGAAATGATTGTCACTGCTTTTCTGGACAATCAACGCGGACCAATTTCGACAAACAAACCGACCATATCCTGACTTCTCTTTAGGTTCGCTCCAGCAGACCTAGCGTGCGCGCGTGCGCGCGAGGCTATCCCGGAGTTCACAGTGTATCTTACTCTCTGCGGGCCAAGCGTCGGTGAGTCCAATGTCGCCGGCAGGTCTCGGAGTCTCCGTCTCGCTTTGCGGTCTAGTGCGACGTTGTGGCCCGCTGCAATATGGCATCTATGACCGCACTCTTCGCCTCCGCGTACTGATTCCTGTCCGCCCATTGTCGTGCTGCGAGCCCCCGTTTTGTTTGCTCGTACCAAGTCCGATCATCACGATGCTGACGTAGCCAGTCACGAAAGAGAAGATGGCGCCGCTCTTCATCGCTTCCTGCTTGCCACACATGTACGTGAACGTCGCGTCCTTGCGTACGAAACATGCGATGCCCGGGCTCCCTTACTCGCAACGCATAACCAGCGCGCTCCAACGGCGGACGGTAAGCACCCTCGTTTTCTACGTCATCGACGGTGACTAGTATGCCAACGACCGGCTTCGCGGCTAACTGCGGAATCGCCGTAGAGCCTATGTGCTCAATGCGTTTCGCAACCGCACCGATCGCTGAATCGATTCGTTTTCGCTCGTCTTCGAAGCGGATAGCCCACGCGGGATCGTGATCCACGAGAACGACTTCGCCTCGATCGGGCGGCCCAATCAACATTGCCGGGTCTTCGTGCGAGGCGCGGCGCAATACTGTGGACCGGCAAAGGCGTCGGCGCTCGCGGGCCAAAATCGAAGTGAGGTGGATCTAGAATATCGGCGCCCGGCAACGACCCTGTTCGCCGCGTTTGAGCGCTTTCGCGATGCCTTCTTGCCGTCGGACGCCGCCCAATGGACGGGCCATTCCGCTGACGGCCGGTCTAATCTGCCGGCTTATCTCGATTGGCTTGAGCGGGCGGCTGCGAATCGCGACATGGCTCCGGGCCTCGTTCCCATGGATACCTTTTGGGTCTTTTGCGAAACCGAAATGGCGGGCGAGCTGAAAATCCGGCACTATTTGCGCGGACCTCTACTTCGCCACGGTGGCCACATCGGCTATTCCGTACAACCGAGATTTCGCAATCGAGGAATCGCGACAGCCATGCTTCGCTTCGGGCTCGATCGCCTACGCTCACTCGGAGAAGTTGATGCGTTGATCACCTGTGCGGACAATAACGCGGCCTCCGCGCGTGTGATAGAACGTTGCGGCGGCGTTCGTATCCCGGACACCTTCTTCGAAGGGGTCCGACAGCGGCGGTATCTGATTGCGCTCTAGGGGCTGACAATTGAAGATCGACTTCGGTAGAACAGCTGGCGACTACGCACGGTATCGCGCGGACTTCCCTGAGAAATTTTATGATCGTCTCTTTTCGATGGGATATGTGAAGGAAGGCGACGCAGTTCTTGATCTTGGGACTGGCACTGGCGCTCTGGCCCGTGAACTTGCGCTGCGGGGTTGTCACGTTGTCGGATTGGATCCCTCCGAGGAACTATTGAACGAAGCTCGGCGCCTTGACGCAGAGAGCGGCGCTAACGTCCGCTACACGAAAGCGACAGCTGAAGAAACCGGCTTACCTTCGGGCGAGTTTGACGTTGTGACGGCCGGGCAGTGTTGGCACTGGTTTGACCGCGCAACAGCGGCGAAGGAAGCGCGTCGCGTACTCAAGCGCGGCGGCAGGATCATAATAGCGCATCGGGACTGGTTACCGCTTCCCGGCAATGTCGTTGAAGTCACCGAGCGATTGATCACCAAGCACAACCCAAAATGGAGGTTGTCTGGCGGCACGGGACTGCACCCTGCCGCCTTGACCGATCTTGCAATTGCTGGGTTTTCGGAAATCGAACCATTTTCGTTCGACGCGCCGGTTCCGTATAGTCACGAAGCATGGAGAGGCCGTATTCGTGCCAGTGCCGGTGTGGCTGCCAGCTTACCAGAAGAAGCCGTGACGCGCTTTGATCGTGAGTTGGCTGAACTGCTCGCCAATCAATTTCCACGAGAGCCGCTGATGGTACCCCATCGAAATTGGAGTGCGACCGCGGTTTCAAGGGCACCAGACATTGACCAACGGTGTTCGACGAAGCCTCTTCGCTGACAAGTTGATATGTTAGATCAAGGGGTCGCCCTTAGCCTCCCCTTCGCTTTCGTAGCTTTTGAAAGGCACGCTTCGCAGCAGTGATTTTAGTGAACCATTCGAGCCGCGGTTCAGGCCGGACGAGTTGCATGGTACCGAGTAAATTCACGTTCGGAAGACGGGACCGTTTTTCTCAACAGGTCGTGCCTAGTTGCATGAAAGCGCGTTTGTCGAAACGCGTCGCCCAGCAAGTGTGCGGTAGTAGCCTGGAGTTATGTCGGCTTGCCGAATACATCGCGAAACTGATGAACGCCTAGGCTCGCCAGCCGGTTGTCCACGGAAATGGCGAGTTTTTTTGCTTCGCCACCGGCACTGACTGCATTCATCAGTATCGTTCGCAGCGAATCGCCGAATGTAATAGTTGATATTACCGAACCGCGCAATAACTCAAGCGTGATCCTCGCGGCAGCAGCAGGAATTGTGGGGCTAATGTCAGCCAGCCTTTCGAACACGCGGAATTCAAAGGTGATATGGCCATCGGTCAACTGGAGCGTGCGTAGAAGTGCGCTCAGACCCCACGAAAGGTCAATTTCAGGCGCGATGAACCACAGCCCAAATGGCTCGAGTGCCGCGCGGCGTTGTTCTGGTGATCGATCAGCGTATCTTTCTAAGATAGCATCGTATAAGAGCTGTAAGCGTGTCCAAATCTCCAACGGGATTCCGGTTGTTGAAATGGCGGATCCGGCCGAGCTGATTGCGATTCCAAGAACTCTCGAT
>Ga0185299_10001377_pt1 | contig 47834 bp, 41 predicted proteins | sample PaiPotPPA55metaG_FD_128002 | JGI IMG/M metagenome (GOLD analysis project Ga0185299, IMG submission 128002) | Iron sulfur acid spring bacterial and archeal communities from Banff, Canada, to study Microbial Dark Matter (Phase II) - Paint Pots PPA... ... | reverse complement strand
TGCTCAATGAGGTGCTTTGTCACGCACCGAAATGCAGGCGCCGCAAAAAGAAGGGCTTACGCGTCCTTTTCCCGGATGCGCTCGATATCGGCGCCTACAGCGCCGAGCTTTTCGACGATGCGCTCGTAGCCTCGGTCGATGTGGTAGACGCGGTCGATGATGGTCTCGCCGCTGGCGACCAATCCGGCAAGAACCAGCCCTGCACTGGCGCGCAAGTCGGATGCCTGTACCGTGGTGCCCGAGAGGTTCGCGGGGCCGCGTACGACGGCGCGCCGCCCGTCCACTGAAATATTCGCGCCCATGCGCACCATTTCGCTGGCATGGAGATAGCGGTTCTCGAAGATCGTTTCGGTAATCAGGGAGGTGCCTTCGGCTTGCGTGGCCAAGGCCATGTACTGCGCCTGCATATCGGTGGCGAAGCCTGGATACTCCTCGGTGGTCATGTCGGCGCCGACGAGTTTCTCGGCTGAGCGCACGCGGAGTGTCGTCTTGTCGATTTCGTCGATGCGTGCTCCAGCCTGGCGCATCTTAGCGATGATGGCGCCGAGATGTTCGGGCGCGCAATTGGTGATGGTCAGGTCGCCGCCGGTGATGGCTCCGGCGACGAGGAAAGTTCCGGCTTCGATGCGATCGGGAATCACGGAATGCTCGGTACCGTAGAGTTTCTCGACGCCGCGAATGCGCAGTGTTGAGGTCCCATCGCCTTCAATCTGCGCGCCCATTTTTCGGAGCATGACGACGAGGTCGGTCACCTCCGGTTCGCGAGCGGAATTTTCAAGGACGGTGTCGCCGTCGGCGAGGACGGCGGCCATCAGAATATTTTCGGTACCGGTGACGGTGATCTTCTCGAAGAGAATGTGAGCGCCTTTCAGGCGGCCTTGGTTGGGTACCTTCGCCTCGATGTAGCCGTGCGACATGGTGATTTCGGCGCCCATTTTTTCGAGCGCTGAGAGGTGCAGGTCCACGGGCCGCGCGCCGATGGCGCAGCCTCCCGGCAGAGAAACATGCGCTACGCCGGCGCGCGCTATGGCGGGACCCAGCGTCAAAATTGACGCTCGCATAGTCTTCACCAGCTCGTAGGGAGCCACAGCATCGTTCAGGGTCACCGCTTCGATCACGTAGTCACTCGCGGGAATGTCGGTCACCGAAACTTTGGCGGACATGAACGCCAGGAGCTTGCTCATGGTGATCAGATCGCGGACCTTGGGGATGTTGTGCAACGTGACCTTTTCCGGCGTGAGCAAACACGCGGTCATGACGGGCAGCGCGGAATTCTTGGCGCCACTGATGGCTACGGTGCCGTGAAGCGGCTTTCCACCCTTGATCAGGAACTTATCCATTCGCGGTCACTCTCCTAAGGCTTGTCGAAGATTTTCGTTTGCCAGTGCCAGTCGTGCGCGCGCGGCTTGCGCCCCGATGCCGTTCTTTAACATCACTAAGGCCACACGCAAATCGTGTCTGGATTGACGCAGAGCGTGTTTCGCCGCTGACGGGTCGGCGCCGCTGGCTTCGGCCAAAATTCGCAGGCCGCGGTGGCGAAGCTTCTCATTTGTCAGGGCCAAGTCGATCATCAGGTTGTCGTAGGCATGACCCAGGCGCACCATCGCGGCGGTAGAGAGCATGTTCAAGACCAATTTCTGCGAGGTTCCCGCCTTCAGCCGTGTCGAGCCGGTAAGGATTTCGGGTCCCACATCTGCCGCGATGACGATCTGTGCGTCACGTGCGATCGGAGCTTTGCGGTTGGACGTGACAGCTATAGTTGTCGCGCCATGCTTGCGGGCGAATGCCAGCGCACTGAGAACGTAAGGCGTCGTGCCGCTGGCCGCGATTCCTACCACAACGTCGTTGCGAGCCAATTTCCTCGCGCGCAAATCGCGGACCGCGTTGGTTTGTGAATCCTCCGCGCCCTCGACCGCGCCGGTCATAGCTTTCCTTCCTCCAGCGATCACCGCCTGAACGGTCGCCGGCGAAACCCCAAAAGTGGGCGGGCACTCGGCGGCATCCAGGACTGCAAGGCGCCCGCTCGACCCGGCCCCCACGTATATCAACCGGCCCCCCCTTCGGACGCTGTTCACGATGGCATCCACGGCCCGAGCGATCGACGGAATTTCACGCCCGACCGAGACTGCCACCTTGCGGTCTTCCCGGTTCATCAGCCGGAGGATGGCCTTCGTGGGAAGCCGATCCAGGCCGCGCGAGGCGGTGTTGCGGTGCTCTGTACGCCGGCGTTCTTGGAGCAGACTGGGCATCCTTACATTATATCTGGGGCCAAGAGTTGAAAATGGACGCAGCGCGTAAAGAGCACAGGCTTGATGCGAGAACGTTAACGGGTAGGAACTGGTGTGGTGGCGAAGCCCAGGGCCTGCACAACGGCATCGTGGAGCGCGGGCCGGACTTGCGCGATTTTCTGGTTTTCGCGGGTGGGATGAACACGGTTCGTGAGCAACACGACGAAGAGCTGGCGGTCGGGGTCGATCCAGATCGATGTGCCGGTAAAGCCGGTGTGACCAAAGCTGTGCGCGGAAAAGTAGTGACCGCTGGACGAACCTTCCGTGGGAACGGCCCAGCCGAGGGTACGTGTTCCGTTCGCTAGCGATTGAGGCGTCCGAAATTGCTCAATGGTGGCACGCTTCAAAATACGGCGATGGGCGTAGACACCGCCGTTCAGCAACATCTGACAGAACGCCCCAAGATCAGGCGCTGTGCTGAACACGCCTGCATGGCCCGAAACCCCGCCCATGGTGAAGGCGTTTTCGTCGTGGACTTCACCCTGCACGAGGCGGTGGCGCAGATTGCGATCGAACTCGGTCGGCGCGATCCATGGCCACAGATTCTTTGCGGGGCGGTACGTCGTATTCTTCATGCCGAGCGGCGAGAAGATGTAGGTTTTGGCCAGGTCGTCGAGCGGACGGCCGGTCAGGCGCTCGACGATTTCGGCCATCAGAATTATGCCGAGGTCGGAGTAGACCTCCTTGGTGCCGGGCTCGTAGTCGAGAGGCTCGGCGAAAATTCGTGTCAGCGTTTCCTGCTTGCTTTTCGAGGTTCGCCAATACTCCTTGAACGGAGGCAACCCCGATGTGTGGGTGAGCAGATGGCGAACGGTAACCTTGTGGCGCCATTCGAGGTCTTGGCCGGCGGGACCCGCGGCCCATTCCGGCAAGTAGCGCTCGACTTTGGCGTCGAGATCGAGAGGGACCGGGAAGTCGCCCTCGGCCAGCTTTGCCACCAGGGTCGTGGTGGCCACGACTTTCGTCAGAGAGGCGATGTCATACATCGTTCGAATATCGACGGCGGGAGCGTTCGCGCCGTAGCTGAGGTTGCCAAAAGCGTGAATCGTGACTTTGCCCTTGTAACCAACAGCGAGGGTTGCGCCAGGGAATGCCTGGTCCTTGACGGCGGCCTCGAGCACCGAGTACGCGGGTTGAAGCAGCGCTTCGCCGCGAACATCCATCGGCTGCAGCGTCATGGGGTTGGCGGGAAGTTCCATCCCGAATCCCGCCTTCAGGTCTACGCCAGGAATGGTGACCGGGAGATGTCCTCGCACGGGAATCTGCCCGAACAGAGCGCGCGCGATCGAAACCTGCGCCACGTCGCTGATACCGAACGCCGCTAGCCAAGTCTGCGCTTGCGGGAAGCGCTCGATCAAGTAAGGGCTGCCAAATCCCAGGGTGATGACCGGCTTGCCGCTGGAGTAGAGACGCTCGGCAAGCTCCGCCTGTTCGGCCGGAACATCCACATTGCCTTTGCGATCGCTCACGCGGACAAAGAGCGCGAGGAGCGCCACATCATAAGTGTCGGGCGAAGGTAGAGCCAGCGTATTCGCGTTGATGAAGCGGGTGTCAGCGCGCAGCGTGGTCAGGCTGTCGAAGCGCGACTTCAACTCGCGCTCCAAGTCTTCGCCGGGGTAGGGCTCGGGGTCGGCGTAAAAGGCCAGCAATAGCGCGCGGCTTTGTTTGGTTCCGTCGAGCGGCAAAAGTTGTGGAGTGTCGCGCAGCAGAGTCACTCCACGATCGGAAATCTCCTGTGCTTGAGCCTGCCAGGCGACGCTGCCCAATTTTTGGTTGATTGCATTTATGTCTACCAGGCGATTTTTTTCGAGGCCGAGCCTGGCCTTCGCCTCCAGAATCCGGCGCACGGAGGCATCCAGCCGCTCTATCGAAATGCGGCCAGATCGCACCGCTGCCTGCAGCCCTTCGAACGCGGCGTCTGGAACCGGCGGCATCAGCAGCGCATCCGCTCCCGCGAGGACAGCGCGGACGGCTGCTTCACCAGGGGCGAAACGCACGGTGATGCCGCCCATGTCCATCGCGTCGGTTACGACCAATCCCTGAAAGTGAAGATCGTGCCGCAAAAGGTCGGTCAAAATGTGCGATGAAAGTGTCGCAGGTGTATTGGGGTCGGGCTCCAACGACGGGATGGACAAATGCCCGGTCATCACGCTGCCTACGCCCGCTGAAATGGCCGCGCGAAAGGGAACCAGTTCGAGTCGGTCCAGGCGGTCGCGGTCCGCATGAATCACGGGCAGATCGATGTGTGAATCGCTGGCGGTATCGCCGTGTCCGGGAAAATGCTTGGCGGTGGCCAAACCGCCGTTTTCTTCAACTCCGCGAACAAAAGCGGCCACGTATTCAGCGACGCGCGCTGGATCTTCTCCGAACGATCGCGTGTTGATGATCGGATTCCCAGGATTATTGTTCACGTCGGCGTCCGGAGCGTAAATCCATTGAATGCCGACCGCGCGCGCTTCCAGCGCCGTAAACTTTCCCATCGTGTAGGCGTCTTCGGGCTTACCCGCCGCCGCAAGCGCCATCGCAGTGGGGAAGGAGGTGCCTTCGTCCAGGCGCATGGCCGCGCCGCGTTCGAAGTCGGCGCCAATGAGCAGCGGCAGCTTCGATTTCGCTTGGAGTTGATTGGTGAGAACGGCGGTGGGATACGCCTGGCTCTTGACGATGCCCAGCGGCGAGCTTTGGGTGATGTTGATGAAACCGCCGCAGTGCAGGTCGTTCACGTCGTGCATGATCTGCGCGTAGGCAGGGGCGTCGGTGGGCGTCAAACTGCCGTGATAGGTGGTGAAGAGCAGCTGGCCAATCTTCTCATCCACGCTCATTTTTTGCAGCGTGGCTTCGACCCACTTGCTGGCTTCCGGGGATAGCTTGCCGGGTCCCCCAGCTTTGGCGGCTGTGTGTTGTTCGGCGTCAGAAACGTTGGCAGAAGTGTGGGCCATAAAAACGATTAGTGCGGCAGAAAGCAAAAATAGAACGCCAGCTTTGCGTCCTTTCATCGATTAGAAATTCCTCAGGCGACACCTACACACAGAGTTTGTATATAGCACACGCACATCACGTGAACAACGCAACTCCGCCCGCAACGTTCCACAATATCATTGTCGTTTCGGTGGAGAAGGGCGGTCCCGGTGTCCCGACGAACTCGATTGCTGACGCGCACGACTGTAGCGATTCTTTCCTTAACCGCAGGTGGGGCATTTGTTACGGCTGCGCGAACTGCGACAAAACACGGTCGCGCAGGACGCGTACAGGTAGGCCTTGACGTTCTAGAGTCCGAGAAATTTGCACCTTTGCGCGGCAAGCACATCGGCCTAATCACCAATCATACGGGTCTGGACGCGCAAGGGCGCAGCACCGTCGATCTGCTCTCGCACGCAACGGGCGTGCAGCTTGTCGCGCTGTTCAGCCCAGAGCACGGCCTTGCCGGGAATAACGATGACCGCGTCGCTTCCACCAAGGACGCCGCGACCGGTCTGCCGATTTATAGCCTTTACGCGGAAACGCGTCGTCCGACCGACGCGATGCTGCAGGGCATCGATACCCTTGTCTTTGACGTGCAGGACGCCGGCGTTCGCTTCTACACCTATGTGACGACGATGGGTTACTGCATGGAAGAAGCCGCGAAGCACAACATCGCGTTCTACGTGCTCGACCGGCCCAATCCGCTTGGCGGGGAAGTCGTCGAAGGGCCGGTCCTCGATCCCGACAAGACCAGCTTCACAGCATATTTCCCGCTTCCGGTGAGGTACGGGCTCACCATCGGTGAGCTTGCCCAATTCTTCAACGACCAGAACCGTATCCATTGCGAGTTGCACGTGATCGCCATGAAGAATTGGCACCGCAATTACTTTTACGAAAGTACTGGCACCCGCTGGGTTCCGCCGTCTCCCAATCTGCGCACCTTGAAAGGGTCGATCCTGTATCCCGGTCTCGAGATTCTGCAAAGCGCGGGTGTTTCTGTCGGGCGTGGCACCGAGGCGCCGTTCGAAGAGTTCGGCGCTCCGTGGATCAACGGTGACGAGGTCGCCGCGGAGCTGAACGCTCGGCACCTTCCCGGGCTGCGCTTCACTGGCCAGCCGTTTATTCCGGTCGTGGGACTTTACGGGGGACAGCGTTGCGGCGGGGTGGGCGTGCGAGTCACCGACAAACAAGCCGTGCGGTCGATGCGTATGGGGATGGAGATTACCACCGTTCTGGTGAAACTCTATCCACAAAATTTCGATCCAGCGAAGCTTATGTTTCTGGTCGCGAACGCCGACACCATTCGCCAGTTACAGGAAGGCCCGGGCGCGGAACAGATCGTCGCCAGTTGGTCGAACCAGCTCAATGAGTTCGACGCACTCCGCCGTAAATATTTCCTCTACAAATAATTGGCCACGTTTGGTTGCCGATTTTGCAGCGCTGCGTGCAGGCTTCGTAAGTGAGTCATCTTCTACCTCCTTATCCCTCTAGCTCCTTTTCCCGCCCTGGCCTATGCTAAAGTCTTTCTGGTTATGCGTATCGTCTCCCTGCTACCCTCGGCGACCGAAACACTTTTCGCTCTTGGTTTCGATCGCGAAGTCGTCGGCGTCAGCCACGAATGCGATTTCCCGCCCGCGGCGCGTTCGAAGCGCGTCGTGATCCGGTCTCGCATTCCGCATGACGCATCGCCGGCAGAAATCGACCGTTTGGTTCGGGAATTTGTCGCGCGCGGCGAAAGCCTCTACGCCGTGGATGCCGAAGCTCTCGAACAGCTCGCGCCCGACCTGATCGTCACCCAGGATTTATGTCACGTCTGCGCCGCGTCTCCCGACGATCTCGCAACCGCGTTGACTCGATTCACTCAACGCCCGCAGGTTCTTTGCTTGAATCCGTTGGACCTCGGCGACGTGTGGCGCGACATTTTATGGGTCGGCGAAGAAACGCGCCGTGCGCATGCCGCGGAGGCACTCCTGAAAAAAATTGGCGAGCAACTCGGCCACATTCGGAATTTGGTCGAAAATGTTTCCGAGCGGCCGCGAGTCGCGTTTCTTGAATGGCTGCAGCCTTTCTACGTCGGCGGCCACTGGGTGCCCGAGATGATTGAGCGCGCCGGGGGCGTCGACGTCTTCGGTAGCGCGCGCAAACCCAGTTTCCGCGTCGCGTTGCAAGACATTGTGGAAGCTGCGCCGGAAGTCATGCTGATCTCCCCGTGCGGTTACAGCGCCGAGCAAGCCCGCAACGAGTACCGCGGCATGTCCTTTCCCGATCAGTGGAATGCGATTCCCGCCGTCCGCAATCATCGTGTCTACGCGCTCGAAGCTAACGGGTACTTCTCGCGGCCGGGCCCGCGCTTAGCAACCGGCGTTGAGATTTTGGCGAAGGCGTTCCATCCGGCTCTGGAAGTCAGCCGCGAGGCGGAGAGCGCCATTCTGCCGGTCGCGGGCGAGATCGGCGCGGTGAGCGCCTCTGCGTCGGCGTAAATTCACGAACGAATCTTTCTTAAGGTTGATTTCACACTGGAGGGAGACACATGCAACGACGAAGGTTTATCACTGCTTCGCTGGCCGCTGGCGCCTTAGGCGGAGTTTCCGCCGCTGCAGCCGTTCCCGGATCGCAGAACGCCTCGGGCGGAAAAAGCCGCCTCTTCTTTGAATTACGGCGGTATCAGCTGTCAGACGGTCCGCAAAGAAAACTCTGCAACGATTTTTTTCAGAGCGCCTTGATTCCCGCCGTGAATCGGCTGGGCATCAAGCCCGTCGGCGTATTCAACCTCGCCATAGGTCCAGAAACACCTGCCATTTATGTGCTGCTGCCCAGCGCGACGCTGGAAACCCTCGTCACGCTGGAAGCACGTCTGGCTCAAGATGCGGAATACGTGAAGACCGGCGCCGCATTCTTGAACGCGCCCGCGATTGCGCCCCCGTTCAATCGGATCGAAAGTTCGCTGATGATCGCCTTCGAGAAAATTCCAGGCCTCACGCTACCCGTGGCAACGGCTACGAACGGTCCACGCGTCTTCGAGTTGCGTACCTACGAGAGTGCTACCGATCAGGATCACAAACGTAAAGTGGAGATGATGCAATCCGGCGAGGAAGCAATTTTCGCGAAAGCTGGATTCTCTCAGGTTTTTTACGGCGACACGCTCATTGGCCCGCGCTTGCCGAACCTTACCTACATGCTGAGCTACGAGAGCATCGCGGAGCGCGACAAGGTGTGGTCAGCCTTTGCGAACGCCCCTGAATGGAAGGCCATGCAAGCCCTGCCGCGCTATTCCTTCGAGAACATCGTCTCCAACATCACCAACGTCATTCTGACGCCGGCAACGTACTCGCAGATATAGCGGCGGCGTTTTTCGTCCGCGCTGCCCACCGTTTGTAAAAAGGAAGTCCCGCGAGAATCAGGAGCAGTCCGATCGAGGAGCGCCCCGGCCGCTCCAGCCAGATGTTCACCGTGAGCGCCAGCGCGCCCGCCACGAAAAGGCCCGGCACCCACGGATAGCCCCAGCAACGATAGGGTCGTGGCAAATCGGGTTCGGTGCGTCGCAAGCGAAACAACGCCACCACCGCCAGGCCGTAAAATATCCAGCCGGCAAAAATGAACAGGCTGGTCAGCTCCTCAAACGTTCCGGTAAGCGCCATCAGACTTGCCAGCACGCCTTGAAAAATCAGCGCTCGCCCCGGCGTGCGATATTTCGGATGCACGCCGTCGACCATCTTGAAAAAAATCCCGTCGCGTGCCATGGCATACGTGGGACGCGCTCCGCTCAGCACCGACGAATTCATCGAGCCCAGAGCCGAAATCACCATAGCGACGGTGATCCATGCCGCGGCGCCGCGCCCGGCCACGTGCTCGACAACGTCGGAAGCGATATGCGGCGAAGCTGCTACGCTCGCGAAAGGCAGCACCTTCAGGCACGCCGCGCTGAAAAGGAAATAGATCAGCGCGACAACCGCTACACCTCCCACGAGCGCGCGCGGAAAATTCTGCTCCGGATTTTGCACTTCGGAGCCGACCAGGTTCAGGTCTTCCCACCCGTCATAGGCCCACAGCGCCGCGGCTAACGTGGCTAAAAACGCGCTGAACACGGTGCCATTGATTGCCGCCGGCCAAATAGGGTCGGGCTCATGGGGGGCTGGTGCCGGCGAAAAGAATGCCACGCCGATCACGATCGCGACCGAAACAATCTTGATGGCCGTCAGAAATACCTGCACCGCGCCGCCCAGCCGGACGCCCAGATAGTTCACTCCGGTCATGGCCACGAGCCAGAGCACGGCAATCGGCTGCGCCCACGTAAAAACGAAATCGTACGGTTTGAGCCAACTCGTCAGGCCGGGAATGGCAATGTGCAGCGTGAAAATCGGTGTGGCGATCACCGGCACGAGAAATCCCAGGAAGCGCACCAAGCCCGCCGCGATCGACGACAACGACGACGGCCGTCCTACAATCGAATGAGTCCAGCCAAAAAGGAATCCCCATCCTGGCCCAAATCCTCGCCGCAGATAGGCGTACTCGCCGCCAGCCTCGGGGATTGCCGCGCCCAACTCCGCGAAGGATAACGCTCCAAATAAGGAGAGAATGGCCCCGACGATCCACGCCGCAAACACCACCGAAACATATTTGCCTTCGCGCGCCATCTCTGCCGGCTTTAGGAATATTCCCGTGCCGATCATGGTGCCCACGACGATCGCGGCCGACGCCCACGCGCCTAGGCCCCGCACCAATTCCAGCCGCTTCTCGCTCACCGATCCCCCAAAAACCGTCAACGACCTTGTAGCGGCACAGCACGGCTGTGCCCGCACTGGCTCGCTCCCTACCGCGAGCCCGACGTCGCCCCCAACTTCTCGACGAACATCCGACTAATGATCGCTCCCACTGCGAATGTCGTACACGCCCCAATCATCACGTACCAGGTAAACGCCACCGTCGTAAATCGAAATACAAATAAAATCGCAGCCAGTCCAAAAAACATTCCCGTCAAAGCTCCGCGCGCACTTGCCCGTCGATCCAACGTCCCCAGCAGAAATAATCCCAGCAAGCTCCCCAACGGCAATGCCGCGACCGTCAATCCTGCCTCCAGCAAGGGTCCCCACTTCACAAATCCAAAGCCCATTAGCACCAGGCCCCAAAACAGCGTCATGCGCCTCGAAATCTTCGAAAAGTTCTCTGGCTTCGCATCGCGTCCCCAAAGCCGCGAAAAATCCAGAATACTCGAGGCCGCCAGCGAATTCAGCGAACCGCTCGCATTCGACATAGCTACCGCCATGATCGACGCGAGCAGCAATCCCGCTAGTCCGACGGGCATCTCGCGCACCAGAAACAAAGGCAAAATCCTATCCGTACGCTCGCCCGCGGATAGCAAGGGCGTATGTTGCGCGAAAACATACAGCAAAACACCAATTAGAAGGAACACCGTAAATTGCATCAACACGATCACACCACTGGCCAAAAGCGCTCGCCGGCTATCGCGTTGATTTCGCGCCGCTAGTAGCCGCTGCACGATGGTCTGATCGGTGCCGTGGCTGGCCATCGTCAGAAACGCTCCGCCAATCAACCCCGACCAAAACGTATATTTCGTCGCCCAATGAAACGAAAAATCAAACACTTGCAATTTGTGACCGGCCGCGGCCGCAACCTGCGTCACCTCACCCCAACTGCCCGGAATCCGATGCAGCAAAACCCAAAACGTAACCGCGCTACCCGTCAGGTACAACAGCAACTGCGCCACATCCGTCCAGATCACCGCCTTCATCCCGCCTTCGAGCGTATACAGGACAGTGAGAGCAATCACCACCAGCACCGCCAGTCTTTCCGAAGTGCCTAGCACCACGCTCACAACCAACGCGATGGCCGAAACGCGCACGCCTTCCGCCACAGCCCGCGTCACCAAAAATGTCGTCGCGGCCACCGCTCGCGCCCGCACGCCAAACCTTTTCTCAATGAGCGCATACGCGGTGAAAAACTCGCCGCGAAAATAGCCAGGCAGCAACAACAACACGATCAGCGCCCGTCCCAGCAGATATCCAAAAACCAGTTGCAGGAACGCCAAATTCCCGCCGTAAGCAATCGCTGGCGTTCCAATGATCGTGAGCGTGGAGGTCTCCGTCGCCACAATCGAGAAAGCCAGCGCCCACCACGGCGCCGTACGCCCGCCCAGAAAATATTCTCGCGCGTTCTGCGAGCCACGCCGGAACCACATCCCCAGCGCCGTGACGCCCAGCAAATACACAATCACGATCGCCAGATCGACCGGATGAATGCGCATTTCGCTAAGCGGCCCTCAGAGTCGCGGAAGTTTTGCTCGGTCTGTCGTCAGGGCGAGCAAGGAGGTAGAGAGTCATAAATGGTAGCCAAGATTCCCCATCGCGCGGGAATTATACGTGCCCTGCATTCCCGCGCGACGCAATTTTTTAATCGATTGATATAGGAACTCACACTGCCGAAAATCCCAGGCCATAACCACGACTCGCATTCCGTCGCTGGTCTTCGGCTGAAGGCTGAAGTCTAACGCGCCTATCTCGTCGCCCTTCTCCCAGTCTCTTCTGCGAAACCTCGGCGCCCTCAGCGTCTCTGCATTATCCTTTTCTCTTGTTCTCTTGCTTTTTCCGGCGATCCCTGGCGACGCTGAAAAGCGCGAAGATGCATTCCTCGCAACGGCATTCCACCCTTCACCACCTCACCCCCTAAATCGCTTATTCTTTCCCTATGCGCTGTGTCTTGGGCTTTGACGGTGGCGGCACAAAGACCGACTGCGTCCTCATGGACGAATCGGGGCAGATTCTGGCGCGCACGCGTTCTGGCCCATCGAATCCGACGCGAGTAGGGTTAGAGGGTGCATTTGCAGCTTTGATCGAGGCGGCCGAGAACGCACTGGCCGCTTCCGGAGTACTCGCTGCCGACATTTTATCGATCAACGGCGGGATTGCGGGTATCGGCGCGGCCAGAGCACATCCTGACTTCACCCGAAAGCTAACACTCAAATTTCCAAACGCTCGTGTAAGCCTCAACACCGATCTCAGCATGGTTTTGGCGGCAACCCAGGAGATCCCCAGCGTCGTGGTAATCGCCGGGACCGGCTCCGCCGTCATCGGCCGCAACTCGCCCGACAATCTGTCTCGTGAAGGAGGCTGGGGTCCGATCCTTGGTGATCCTGGCAGCGCATACGACATCGGCAGGAAGGCTGTCGTGCTGAGTCTGCGCCACTGGCTGCAAGGCCAAAATTGTCCGCTTGGAAACGAGATACTGAACTTGTTTCATTGCAATTGGGTCGAGCTGCAAGATCAGATCCGCGCCAGCGCGGACAGTGTCTTTCCCAGGGTGTTCCCCATTGTCGCAAAGGCCGCAAATGAAGGTGACAGTTCTGCCCGCGCACTTCTCCAGTCCGCCGCGGAAGAAATCTCTCAACTTCTGGTCTCCGTCATTGAGAATCTGGGCTTGCGAGAAAAATTCTTCTTCCTCGCCAAGACCGGTGGCGTGTTTGGACGCAGCGTATTTTTCGACCAGCCGTTCGACGCACTGGCCGCCAAGATTGCCCCGCGCGCCCGCATTGGCCCATTGCCCGAGCCTATCGCGGAATTTGCGGCGCGCGCGGCAGTCAATTGCTTGGACAGCCCAGTGCGAAACGTCGGCATCTGAACCCTCGTGGGCATTCCTTCGCAAGATCGCGAATGGGCGCAAGATCGCGAACGGGCACTCATAGCCACCGGCGAGGAACTAGCAACTCTTCTCCACCATCACGCCGCAGACGTCCTCATCGCCCTTCTCGACAATCCTGCCATGGACGAGACGCATCTCTGCTTGCTTCTCAATCGCAAAGACCTCCCCACCGAAGTTCTCGAGGAAATCGCCCGCCGTAAGCCGCTCGTCAAGAACTATCGCGTCAGGCGAGCCCTGTCCTTCCATCCGCGCACTCCGCGTCAAGCAAGCTTCCGCCTGGTGCGCGATCTCTACCTTATGGACTTGGCACAACTCGCGCTTCTTCCCGGCACGTCTGGTGACCTAAAGCGCATGGCCGAAGAGCAGCTCGTGGCCCGCCTGCCGCAACTTCCGCTCGGGCAAAAAATAGCTCTCGCGCGGCGGGGTCCCGCCCGCGTTGCCGGCGCGCTGTTGGCCGAAGGGCATCCGCACGTCCTTGCCGTGGTGCTCGACAACTCCCATCTCGCCGAAGCCCAAGTGCTCAAGGTTCTCGCTCGTGAAAAACTGCAACCAGAAGTCGTTTACGCCATCGTTCACCACCGCAAGTGGTCCTGCGCCTACAACGTACGCCTCGCTCTCGTGCGTCATCCCAGCGCGACACTCTCCTCCATCCTGGCCTATCTTCCGGAGCTGACGGTCTCCGACCTGCGCGAATTAGCTTCTCCCGGCATCGTGACTGAAAATCTTCGCAAATATTTGCTAGCCGAAATCCATCGCCGCCTGAACACGTCGAGCGAGGCTGCGCCGGCCCGTTCCACGCAAACAGAACCCGACTAGTTAGCGCCTCGTCGTACTTACGGTATCGGTCGGAGAGGTGCTTCGCCGCGGCACCTGCTCGGAAAGACAACCGCTTTCTCAACGGACCTATCGCAGGCTACGCACCTTGGCGTATCCTGACGCCTCAACGATTCAAGCCCGGGCAAGAACAATCGGGCGCAGCACGCTGGAATCCTTGGCAGGGGGTTCTACGGGTCCATGAGCAATGCGGACCATCCTCGACGGCTGGAGCACCGTTGGGCGCCACGGTACGCCTTTCGTACCGAGCTCGAGATTGAATGGGGCTCGGCCGTGATCCGTGGAAGCACCCGCGATATCAGCTCCAACGGCATGTTTATTGAGTCCGCCGATCCGCTCTGGGTGGGTGCCGGCTTTACCGCACGCCTCGGCGTCGAACACCCGGTCAAAGTTAATTGCTTTGTCAAACGCGTCGAGCCCGGCCGGGGTATGGGTGTGGTCGTAACCGTTCCCGAAGAACAGCAAGAGCGTTACCGCGAGCTTCTCTCTTCGCTATCCGCGAATGTTCCCTGACTTCGACTTCCACAGCCACTTATACTAGGCGTTGATCCCTGGCGGTTATACTAGGAATGTCAGCCGTTCTGGTCCAGGTCTCGCCAATTTTTCGCGCGCTCACTTTCGTCATGAGGCTTGTTCGCGCCCACTTAGAGGTTGACCGTCGCGTGGTCGCCAGCTATTTTGGCCGTTTCGCGGCCGACCTTTGCCATGACCCATTGCCTTGATTGCGGTTCCGAACGAACCACCGATCAATGCCCGTCCTGTGGGCTGACCTCCGCAGCCGCGGAGGTCATGTTCCGCCGCAGGCTGGTGTTGCGCACCGCCATTTTTCTACTTGGCTCGCTGGCTTTTCCGTATGTCAGCCAGATTTATCCGCCGCTGGACCTCGACCTGATGCTGATTTTTTTCGGGATCATTTTTTTCGGAGTATTGTTCCTGGCGGTGATCCTGGAGCGCCGCGCGCGCAATCGCCAGGAGATCGAAATTCTAAAGCGCATTTACTCCGGATTTATTCCGCTGCCGTGGATTCTTGCCGCGACGTTGTTCATCAACGGCCGGCTCGACTCGCAGAAAAATATTGTTTACTACCCCACCATGGTTGAAGGCCGCTTCAACATGAAAGGCATAGTGCGCGGCAGCCGCCGGCTATTGGTGCGATCCTGGAGGCCAGGGCAACGTTTTGAGCGCCTGGCGGTGGATGTCGATGACTTCGATCGCTTTCACGACAGCGACGCTGTGGAAGTGGCGGTCGAACCCGGGGCGCTCGGGATCCCGTGGTATTACGGCGTCTACCGACGATGATTTGTAGGATGCTTACGGTGACGGAATTAGGAGGCGGTGTATACCGACGCCGGCTAATCGCGCCAAAAAGAAAGAGGGACGCGCTAAAGCTCGCCCCTACATCGCCCGACGCTGCGCCCGTCAAAACGCGGTCCTGGGGAAAATCGGAACTGGGCAGTAGAAGTATAAAGCGCGCTCAATATGCTGGCTTGCCGTTGATCAACAACGGGACTTGAATATCCAAAAAATTGCCGGTCTTGCCAAACCGAAATTTTATGCGCCGCATGGGTCCCACATCCCGGGCTTTCCATTCCGACGTCTCAATCGGGTCGCTGGGGAGGTCTGACGGCGACCACTCCACGTTTTCACCCTGTGGTTTCACTTTGTCGGGATCGAGCTCGTAAACTTCTTGCTCCTGGACATTCACCAGCAGGTATCGCCTCCACAGCCTTAGCAGCAGCAAGCCTTTCTTCTCGCCGTGATACATATTCCACGATGCCGGAGCGTCGTCGTTGTAGCGCACGATCGCAAACTGTACGGGCTTCCACACTACCTTCGCGTCTGGAACCGGGAGCCAGCCGCTGGCGTTCGCTGACAAAGCGCACAGCAGTGCGGTGGCGAGAAATACGATTCGGAAGACGGTCACGTGCAATCCACCGGGACCAGTGTACGCGATGTGGGAGGCATTGCACGTAGCGGGTGCAGGCCCGGAATCGCATTGTTTGGCCAGGCCCACTTAGCAACCGTCCCCCGGGTTCAATCGCCGGGGGTAGCGGCGGTGACGGGCATGGGGCTGCCGATGTTGTTTACGGGAGCGGGGGCGGCTTCGGTCCGCGGCGCGAGAGTGGGTTCGGGGTTCTTCAGCCGCAGCGGCGCATCGGTCCTCGGTTGGCGCTCCTGCTTGGCCTCGACCTTGGAGAAGAGTTTGGCCGTGAGCAGCATCGCTGTGAAGGTCGCGGCGAGCAGGCCGGCCTGCTGCCAGCGGCTCAGCATGGAGGCGTTGCCGAGAAGCGTGAGCCCGGCAAAACAGAATAAGAGGTGCACGCAGAACACTTGTAGCGATGATTGACCGAGCAAGACGAGCGGGCGGATGGCCAGCGGCTTGAGGACCGACTGCGCCACGATCAGCATCGCCGCCACGGCAACGAAATTGAGCACGCGGAGAGGGCCCAAGTGCCACTTATCGAAGAGGAATTCGTAAGGGCCCAACTGCAGGCCGTGGGAAATCGCGCGGCGCAACTCAAACATCGCCGACGCAATGACTGCAGCGGGAATCAGCGCGCGTTTCGCCCAAGTCTCGATGGCCAGATCACCGCGTCCCCAGCGCACGCCGAGCCAGATGCCGGCGATCCATAGAAACTGCCAGGCCCACAGATCGAACGAGCCCATCTCGTTGAGTGGGATGTGCGTGGGAATAAACTTACTCATGAAGCTGTGCTCGGATTGCCGAAAACCGAATTGCGCGAACGTCCAGAGCATCACGGCTCCCCAGAGGATGAGCTTCCACCCAAAGCGCCGGCTGAGCAGCAGGGCGGTCGACGTAAAAATTAGAAAAATGATGTACATCGGCAGAATGTCGAGAAGGGGTGGGCGGTAAATCAGGAGGGCGGCTTCGGCAATGGATTGCTTTGGGCCGGCGATGAAATAGAAGTCCAGAAGATTGTGCAGGCCGGGCCGATTTCCACGCGAAGCGATGGGCACCGCAACGAGAAATGCGAAGGCCAGCAGGAGCGCGTGGTAGCCGTACAGCCGGAGGGTGCGCAACCACAGTTTGACGGTCATGGCTCGATAGCCATCGTGCTGCGCCATGCGGTAGTAAATGCGGCCGGTAAAGAGGGCAGAGAGAAAGATAAAACCTTCGGCGGCGGATACGAAGCCGAACGGTTGGTTAACGTAGGTGCTAGCAATGGTGGGTAGGTGGGTCAGCGTGATCCACACGAGCATCAGCCCGCGCACGGCGTCGAGTTCCAGGCGGCGTCCCATCTCTAAGTTAGATACGAAGGATGCAGGAATAGTTTCAGAATGGGGCTGAATGCCAAGAAATACAGGATTGAGTCTGGCGCGGAGAATTTTGTACGCGGGACGTCTGCGGACCCGAAAGAGAATGTCAGGAAAAAGAGAACGTCAGGCTAATCTTCATTGGTCTCGTAGAATTTACTTACGAGCCGTGAGGCTTGGGAGGGGGTGGCGCCCCGCCGCCGGTGCCGCCGGCTCCGCCGCCACTACCACCGCTTCCACCACTGCCGCCGGAGCCGCCACTACCACCAGAGCCGCCGCTGCCACTACCGCCACTTCCGCTGCCCTGGCCGCTTCCGCCACTGCCACCGGAGCCCGAACCGCCGCTGCCAGCCGTACCACCGCCGCCGCTTCCGCTGCCCCCGCCTGAGCCGCCAGAGGCGCTGCCCATCACAGTATTCGTGGCTGCGCCAAAGCTATGGTTCGTGGAACCACCGAAGGCGTAAAGCACCGCAACAATCACCAATGCGATGCCGACGATCAGGAGAGCGTACTCCGCTGCATCTTGACCCGATTGCTGCCGCCAGAGTCGTTTGAGAGTACTCAACATGAGGAACACCTTGGTCTGCGGGGGACGAGGCCTGACCTGGCTCCTTGAAGGAACGTAGGCGGAAGCTTAGCGCGTTTTAGTTGGCAGCACAACGTTTCAGTTGGCCGGGCAAATGATGGCTGGTGCATCCTATCGGTTCGACGGGCTGCGGGAGTTGACCTCGAATTCTTTTTCTATTGTTCGCGCGTTCTGAATGCTACGCGCTTTGCAGTGGGGAACAGCGCCCGCCACGCTTCAGGGTTCCGGGTAAACGGGTCGGCGGCCACTACAAGCGCATTGCCGTCGCGACGGAAACGTCAAGGAGCGCAAGTGTTTCGCGGAAACAAATTGTGATGCTTGTTAGTCGTGACGAAGCGCGGTCATCGGGTCCACGCGCATGGCGCGGCGGGCTGGGATGTAGCAGGCCGCTAACGCGACGAACGCGAAGATTGCGGTTACCGCGGCGAAATCGACAGGGTCGGTGGGGCTTACGCCGTAGAGTTGCGTGGCAAGAAAGCGGGTTAGCCCAAACGCGGCGGCGAGTCCTACCGCTATGCCTGTGAGCGTTAGTGAGAGGCCTTCGTGTACGACGAGCTTCAGGATGTCGCGGCGCTGTGCGCCCATGGCGATGCGGATGCCGATCTCGCGAGTGCGCTGGCCGACGAAGAAGGAGATGACTCCGTAGATTCCGATGATGCCGAGAATGAGCGCGAGAGCTGCGAAAGCGGCGAAGAGGGAAGTGATCGAGCGGGGCGCGGACGCTGCGCCGGAGAGAATCACCGGCATGGGTTTTACTTCGCTGACGGGTGCCTCGGGATTCAGAGCGGAAGCGAGGCGGCGAAGGGTCTGTTCGAGTTGCGGGGCGGCCGAGGCGGAGCGAATCACCAGCGTCATTTCGGCGGGGACATTCCCGTTTTCCTGGGTGGCGCCGGGTCCGTAGGGCACATAGACGAGGCCGTCCATGAAGTCGGGAACGTCGTGGCGCAGGTCGTAGCCGCGAACATCGGAGGCGACGCCAACGATCGTGCACCAATCGTTTTGTTCGAGAAAACGCAGGTGCTTGCCGACGGCGTCCTGGCCGGGAAAGAAGCGGCGAGCGGTTTCGGCACTGATGATGGCGGCGCGCGGATTGCCGGAGGTGTCGGCTTCGGTGAATTCGCGGCCGCGCAGGAGCGATATGCGCATGGTGCTGAAGTAGCCGGGGGAGACGGCAGTCATCCAGAAAAGCGGAGCGGGCTTGTCGTTGGTGGGCAGATAGTTTTCGATGTTGGCGGAGCGCTTGCTGATTCTGCCGTCGAGCGGCAGGGTGCTGACCAGCGCGGCGTCGCTGATGCCGTGCAGCGCGCGGACGCCGGCGAGCAGATCGTGATAGAAGGAAAAGCAGCGGCCTGGTTCGCTGCAGAATGATTCGTTGGGCGTGACGCGGGCGGTGAGCACGTTATCGGAGTGAAAGCCGGGGTTGACGTGGGATAACGCCCAGAGGCTGCGAATCAACAAGCCTGCAGCACACACGAGCAACACTGCCAGCGATAGTTCGCCAATGACCAGCATGCTGCGAACGCGACGGCCGGTGGACAGCGTGGCGCCGCGGCCGCCGGATTTGAGGGATTCGGTGAGCTCGGTGCGTGAGGATTGAAATGCCGGCGCTATGCCGGAGACGACTCCGGTGAAAAGCACGAGCGCGGCGGTGAACAGGAGAACGCGCCAGTCCAGAGCGACGTCCGCAAGGCGCGGTGTGCCCGCGGGCAGCGAGGACTTGAGCAGGGACAAACCGATTCCTGCAAAGAGGATGCCTAGCGCGCCGCCGATGGCCGCCATCAGCAGGCTTTCGGTGATGAGTTGGCGGATGATTCGATGGCGGGCGGCTCCCATCGAGGTGCGAATCGCCATTTCTCTTTCGCGGATAGATGCGCGGGAGAGCGTGAGGTTGGTGACGTTGGCGCAGGCGATCAGGAGAACGAGAGCGACCGCGGCGAGCAAGAGCAGCAGGCGGGCACGGACGTCGCCGACGAGGCCGGTCTGCAGGGAAACCGCGGAAACGTCTGCGTTCCACGTCCTGGGCATGGGCCAAGGAAATAATGCCGGGAGTTGCGATTGCAACAGACGAATTTCGGCGGCGGCCTGTTGGATGTTGGCTTGGGGACGCAAGCGGCCGATCACCGGCATGAAGTCGCCGGCCCAATAGGTGTGAGCGTCGCGTGAATCCATATCGAGCGGAATCCAGACCTGGGATTGCGGTGAGGGAAAGTGGAAATCTCGCGGCATGACGCCGACGATCTGGCGCTGAGCGCCTTCGAGGTTGATCCAGTGGCCGATGATCGCTGGGTTAGAGGCGAAACGTTGCTGCCACAAGGACTGGCTCAGAATTACGAAGCTGTTTTGGCCTGCTAGATCTTCGCCGGAGTGAAAAGTTCTACCGATGGCCGCCCCGGCGCCCAGGACGGAAAAAAGTTCGGCGGAGACGAGTGTGCCGTTGAGGCGGACGGGCTCGCCGAGGCCGGTGAGATTGAATTGGTAGCCTTCGACGTAGCCTGCAAGCTCCATCGTGCGCGACTGTTGGCGAAAGGCGGCGAGAGCACCCTTGGGATAAGTGCCGGTTACACTGACGAGCTGCTCAGGATGGGCGTAGGGCAGCGGGCGGAGAAGGATGCCATTCACCAGGCTGAAGATGGCGGTGTTTGCGCCGATGCCCAGAGCCAGGGTCAGCACGGCGATGATCGTGAAACCTGGGTTGCGGCGCAGCAGGCGCGCGCCATGACGCAAATCCTGGAGAAGATCTTCGAGCCACGTCCCGGCCCATTGGTCGCGCGTGACATTTTCCACGAGAGCTACGTTGCCAAATTCGCGGCGGGCGGATAGGGCGGCTCGCGCGGGGGATTCGCCACGGTCGATGCGGTCTTGCGTGGCCATTTGGAGATGGGTCTCGATTTCCTCCTCGAGGTCTTCTTGTTTGCGTGGGTCGTGCCCGAAGGTCATTGCGTTGTTGCTCCTTGATAGAGGACCAGGCTGAAGCCGGCCCCTCCACAGCGCCGCTGCTGCAAGCCGCGACAACGAGGGAATCTCATGCTTCGCTCTCTTTCTTGGCGGGCTCGAGGACGCCGGCGATGGCGTCGGAGAGCTGTGCCCAGCGCGAACGTTCTGACAGGAGACGCTTTTTCCCGGCGGCGGTTAGGCGGTAGACGCGGACACGCTGCTTGTTTTCGGAGACTTTCCAGTCGGCGGCGATCCACTTCTGGCGCTCAAGTCGGTGGAGCGCAGGGTAGAGCGAGCCGGTGTCCACCTGCAGAATGTCGCCGGAGTTGAGGCGAATGGCCTGGCTGATGCCGTAGCCGTGTTGTGGCCCCCACCTGAGGGTCTGCAGGATCAGCAGGTCCAGCGTGCCTTGCAGAAGTTCGATGCGGTTCTGGTAGCGTTGAGCCAAGATGTTCCTTTCTTCTCTTCGTCGCGAAGGCGGCAGCCAGGAGGTAGAGACTCTACATCCCTGCATGTAGGACGTCTACACCCCTCAAAAGGTCAGCATGCCTCTTGCCGATTTCTTGAAAACGCCAAGCGATTGTGGAGAAAGCATTTGGCGATGGGGACATGCCGGCGTTTGCAGGAGGCTGACCGGTTTTGGGATTCGTGTCCTGCGGAACCGGACACACCGACTCGACCGAGCGTTTGAGACGAGAAGTCGTCCCGTCTTTGCGGAGCACCCCCCACCCCGGGTGTTTTTCGCATGAATGTGAAAGGAAAGGGGTTGCGGGAAAAGGATGTTGTAAGTTATTGAAAACAAATGGCCAGACAACTGGGGAGTGAGAGTGACTACGAGGCGGGGAACAGGGAAAATGCGAGGGAATTGCGGAGAAGGAGGGCGTACTCGAGACTTCACTACTCATGGTAGCATGCCTTGTTCACTATGTAAATACATATTTTATGAGTATATACTTCGAACGACGCTTGTTGTTCGAACGCGGTGCTTCATTGATTCTGGAGTCGCGGTGGCTGCGTTCAGTGCAAATAGCAGCGCAGGAAAGAGCGATATTCTGTGTGCCCGCACCGGTACGTTCCTGCTTTCGCTTGGCATTCGTCAGACCCTCCTGCATCCTACTTCCGGGAACCCCATGTGATGAATGGAACGTGTCGAAACGCCGGAACGTCTTTATTGCTGATTTTGGTGGTGGGACTGGGGGCGCGGCTGGCGTTCGCGTGGAGTCAGGCGCGCAAAATCCCCGACGCGGCGCTCGCTGCCGCGCCCTTCGAGCAGGAAACCGGAAGTATTGCGCGGTCGATCACCACGGGAAACGGGTTCAGCAACCCGTTTGGAAGAGCGACTGGGCCGACCGCTTGGCTGACCCCGGTTTATCCGCTGCTGGTCGCGGCGGCATTCAAAGTATTTGGAATCTTCACGGTACGCGCGTTTTTCTTTTTGGTTTTTCTCAATATTCTCTTCTCGACGGCTGCATGCATTCCGATTTTCTACGTGGGCAAACGGGTCGCAGGCATCGGCGTCGCTAGTGGAGCGGCCTGGCTGTGGGCGCTGTTTCCCAATGCGGTCATGATTCCGTTCGAGTGGATCTGGGACACTTCTCTCGCGGCGCTCCTCGCGGCGACGTTGCTGTGGGCGACGTTGGATATCGTCGAGTCGCAGCGGGTGCGCGATTGGTGCGGGTATGGGCTGCTGTGGGGCTTCACGCTGATGACCAATCCGTCGCTCGGTTCGCTGTTGCCGTTTCTTCTGGGCTGGGCAGTGTATCGCTCGGGCTGGAAAGGTGACCCGCGTCCCAAGGATTGGAGGCACATCACGCGACCCGCGCTGGCGCTGGGGTTGGCGATCCTGTGCTGCATCCCCTGGACCGTCCGTAACTACGTCGAGTTTCACCGCTTCGTTCCGCTGCGTTCAAATTTCCCACTGGAGCTATACATCGGGAACAACGAGAACTATGACGACAAGCATCCGCGCTACCCTGGCTTCATTACCAAGGAGCGCGAGACCTTTCGCTATTTCCGCATGGGGGAAAGCGCGTTTATGGACGAAGAGATGCGCAAAGCGACCAAGTTCATCGTGACGCATCCGCGCGTGGAAGCGATCTTATTTGGCAAGCGATTCGTGGCGTTTTGGGCAGGGATTCCAAACCCGATCGATCAATTTCTGGCTACGGATTCATGGCTGGTGCGCTGCCTTATTCTTTGCGCTACCTTTTCCGGGATAGGCGCGCTGTTGGGCATGGCGGTACTGGTTCGCCGTCACAGCGCATACGCATTCCCGCTGGCGGTAGTCCCCGTCATTTTTCCGTTCTTGTATTACATTACGCACACCTCACTACGTTATCGTCACCCGATCGATCCGATTCTCCTGGTGCTTACCGCGATCGCTGCCGAAGCCCTGGTGCAGTTCGTGTCGCGCTCGCGGTCTTCCAGGACACCACAGAGTTCCGCTACACCTTCAGCGCTCGCAACAACAGACTGAGTGCGAAGCGTAGCTCGAGGGAAGCTTTTGTCTTGTGGTGCGCGAAATAGCGGTAATGTTCATCGGAACCTGCTAGGCACTGGCGAGGCCCAAGCTGACGAAGGAGGTAGGATGTGGCGCCCGACGGCAATTTCATAAGCCCATCGCCCGGATTCGGCAGTCTCGTCATAGTGTCGAAGCTTGCGTCGGAAAGCGCCCGCGATGGTCCGCGGCCGCTACAGGGCTTGTACGCCGGAAACTCGGTCCCGCGGGTATAATGCCGACGCATGATTGCTTCCGCCGCCCTTTCCAAGCGCGCTCTGAGCGTGTTCGGCCGCGTGTTTCCTCGCTGCGGGATGATTTCGCAAGCGGTTGCGTACAATTTGTTCTTGGCATTTTTCCCCACACTGCTCATCGCTGTTGGCTTCGCCACCAGCCCTCTAGGTGGCCACACCAATCTCTTCGACTTGATCGCCTACCTGACGCGACTCTTGCCGCCGGGGAGCCAACAACTCGTTTCCGGATTCTTGGTAAACCGCGGCCCCGAGGCCTGGAAATGGGCCTTTGTTGGTTGGGCTGGCACGGTGCTTGCGGGTTCGCAAGTGATGCGTCTGTTGATGGAAGGGATCCATACGGTTTACGGGGACCACGAGCGGCCGAGCTATCTCAGCCGACAATTGAGGAGCCTCGTCTTACTGCTGATAACCATCGCGCCGCTGCTGGTGGCCGCCATCCTCGGCGTATTCGGCCGGCCCTTGCGCCATTGGATCGCCGTAGAATTGGGTAACAGCAACTCCGTTCAAACGTTGTGGGGATTTCTATTTCACGGCACGGCGCTTTTGCTGGCCATGGCCTCGTTGACGGTCATTTATCGCGTCGCACGTCCGAAGGAGTCGCGTTTGCGCAACGTCCTACCTGGTGCGATGGTCGCGACGTTGCTTTGGTGGATCGCTGACATCAGCTTCGGCTTTTACGTGCGCAGGGTGCCCTACAACCTCGTGTATGGCGGATTGGCTGCCGTGATCGGCTTGCTCATCTGGATGCAGCTGTCGGCGGTGATCATTTTTCTGGGAGCGGCTTGGAATGCGGAGCTCGCCGACGCGCGTCGCCGGGCATTGCGAGGTCATTTCTAAGAATTATGGATGCGAAGATCGTTCGCGTCGAATGTTACGCCGGCTACAAGGGCGCCGAGCGCCCCGCGCGCGTGCTCCTCAACGGGCAAATGGTGGATGTCGCTCAAGTAGAAGACCGATGGTATTCCCCCGGAACTACCTATTTCCGAGTGCTGCTTAACAATGGCGAACGCTACGTCCTGTGCCGCCAGGAAGCGCAAGACGTGTGGACGATCGAAGCTTTCCGGGCCGCGAACGAGGATCAGCCGCCGAAACGTTGACACAAAAATAAACGCGCGAGTATAGTCGCAGTACCGGTCGGCGTCGAGTGGTTCCCTTGCTTTCTGCTGCGGAGCCCACGGGCAAGCGGCAAGGGCAAGAAAGGACGCATGGGGCGTTCTGGGCAAATCCGATTCCATCGTCGCGCGATTGGGCTGCTCCTGGCATCTGGATTGGTGATTTTCACGGCACCCGTCCACTGTCAAGGACCACCTGATTCGGGCACAACGCCGAAAACGGATCCTGCTACGTCGTCTCCGCCCCCGCAGTCAGCCGCACCCTCCGATTCCAGCGGGGCCGAGGTTTCCAGCCACGACACGGCCCCCACCTTCAAAGTTCGTGTGAACCTCGTGCAGGTGCGCGTGGTGGTCCGCGATTCTCAAGGCAACGTCGTCACCAATTTGAAAAAGGAAGATTTTCAGCTCCAGGACAATCGCAAGCCACAAACGATCTCGACGTTCAACGTGGAAACGCCGGAATCCCATGCCGTAGTGGCCACGGTCCCGAGTACGCCCACGACCGAGACCTCGCCAGCGATTGAACCGTCTGTGCCACTGGCGCCGGCGCTTCCCCAGCGCTTTGTTGCGATGGTGTTCGACGACACCGACATGTTGATGGAAGATGTGGTAACGGTCCGCGTCGCGGCCACGCGCATATTCGAGTCATTGGCTCCTTCCGATCGGGTCGGCATGTACACCACTTCCGGGCAACTCACGCAGGAGTTCACCGCCGATCATGACAGACTCAAGGAGTCGCTGCTGGGAATCGTTCCGCATCCTCTCTCTACGGCCAAAGGATCTCACGACTGCCCCGACATCAATTATTACGAAGCCGACCAGATCGTGAACTTTCACAGTAGCCAAGCGCTCGCCGTCGCCACAGAAGAAGCAATACAGTGCGCCTTCCGTGGCGATCGGACGCAGCAAGCGGCGGCACAAGCGCTGGCTCAGGGAGAAGCGGACCGCACGGCCTCCGCCGGAGATCAGCAAACGGAATACGTCTATCGGCACCTGGAAGACACCATGCGGCGTCTTTCGGGAATGCCTGGTCAGCGTGTGATGGTGCTGATCTCACCGGGTTTTATCCTCACGCAAAACACACGAGAAGGTGGCGACCTGGTCGATCGCGCCAATCGCGCAAATATCGTCATCAACACCATCGATGCGCGCGGGCTGTACACGCCCGATTTGCTCGGGGACATAACCGATCCTCCGGTGGATACGGTCAAAACGGCGGGCTTCAAATCTTCTTACCGCATTCAGTCGCAGTTGGCACAATCGGAGATACTGGGCCAGCTTGCTGACGGCACCGGCGGGACGTTCTTTCACAATCGCAATGATATCGATCAGGGATTGCGTCGCGCCGTGGCCGCTCCGCCGCTCTCCTATCTTCTGGGTTTTTCGCCGCAAAATCTGAAGGTTGATGGGCGCTATCACACGTTGAAGGTCACTCTTGCGGGCAAACAAAAATTCACGATTCACGCGCGCCACGGCTACTATGCGCCGCGCTCACTGAAAGATCCCGCGGAGGCCGCCAAGCAGGAAATTCAGGAAGCGATTTTTTCACAAGAAGAAATCCACGACGTTCCGATCGAATTGCAGACGCAGTTTTTCAAGACCGATCAGACGCAAGCCAAGCTCGCGGTGCTGACGCACGTGGATGTCAAAGGTATCCATTTCCGCAAGGCTGCGGGGCGGAGCAATGATGACCTTACCTTTGCCACCGCAATCTTCGACGAGAACGGCAATTACGTGATCGGTGGCGAGAAAATTGTGCAGATGCACTTGCTGGATCCCACTTTGAACCGCCTTAGTCATTCTGGTTTCACCGTGAAGTCGAGCTTTGACGTCAAACCGGGAACGTACCTGGTGCGCTTGGTGGTGCGGGATGCTGAAGGGGAGCAAATGGCGGCGCGTAACGGCGCCGTCGTGATTCCGTATTAGTTTTGCCTTTTTGCCTTTGGGGGAGCACATGCGTACACATACGAGCAAGCTGCAAGGGGCGCTTTCTCTCGCGCTCGCTTCGGCGATATTTTTGGTGGCGCCCGCTAGAGTTCGAGCCCAGCAACCTCCAGCCCCAGAACAAGCGGAGCCCGCGGCCGCCGCGCCGCCTGCGCCCGCCAATTCTGCGGAGCAGCAGCCGGGTCTGGTCATACGGAAAGAATCGAAGCTCGTGCTTGTCGATGCTGTGGTCACCGACAAAAAAGGGACTTATGTCCACGACTTGACGCAAAAAGATTTTAAGGTCTACGAAGACAACAAGGAGCAACAAGTCACCAGCTTTTCGATGGGCTCCGACGTTGCGGTACGAGCCAACAACCCTCAGAAACGCTACCTGATTCTTTTTTTCGATAATTCCTCCATGGCTACGCCGGATCAGATCCAGGCGCGCGGCGCGGCGTCAAAATTCATGGAGGCCAATGCCGGGCCGGAGCATCTCATGGCGGTCGTCGATTTTGGCGGGACGCTGCGCGTCGTACAAAATTTTACCGCGAATGCGGACGCGTTGCGTGCGGCGATCAGCGGTGTGAAGACGTCTTATGTGGCATCGAATGCCACGCCCGACGCTACCGGTTCGGGATCGATTGCCTCGCCGGGTTTTTCTTCGATCAGCAGCGCCGAAACCGACTTCGGCGCGCGGACGATGCTCCTCGCGGTCCGAAGTCTGGCAAAGAATCTTCGCTCGGTGCCCGGCCGCAAAATGCTAGTGCTGTTTTCCGCGGGATTCGCACTGACGCCGGAAAATCAGTCAGAGCTTACGGCCACCATTGATGCGTGCAACAAGGCGAACGTCGCGATCTATTCCCTGGACGTGCGCGGCCTGGTTGCGCCAGTGCCCACTGGTGGAGGCAGCGCGCGCAATGAGGATTCGAACGGGCGACTTCGCGCCGTGTCCTATCGAGGACCATCGCAGGCGCACCTGCTACTGACCTCGTATGTTCTGGGCGCTTCGCCCGATCCCCAACACCCTGGCGGAGGCGGTGCTGGCGGCGGTGGAACCGGGGGCGGCGGGGGTCATCCCGGCGGGGGCGGGGGAGCAGGTGGACCCGGTGGAACCGGCGGGCGCGGTGGCGGTGGACCGGCCGGCGGGACGGGAGGCACGGGCGGGAAAGGCGGCGCACCGGGTGCCGGATCTGGCGGAAAGGGTGGCGGCACAACCGGCAATCCAGGTGGAACGCGCGGCGGAGGCACAACGCCCACCAACTATAATCCCTACAACAACAATCTCAACAATCCCTACAATCAGTCGCGCAGCATCATTCCTCAATTGCCGCCTTCGGTGACAACGAATCAGCAGATTCTTGCCGCGCTCGCAGACGGTACGGGTGGCTTTTCGATTTTCAACACCAACGATTTGCTGGACGGACTCGAACGCATTGGCAAAGAGCAAAACGAGTTCTACATTCTCGGCTACGTTCCTGGCGATTCTCCCGAAGGCAGTTGCCACACGCTGAAAGTGAAAATGAATCGTGGCGGCCTCAACGTGCGTTCACGCAGCGGATTTTGCAATGCGCGAACCGAGAATCCGCTCGAAGGCAAGCCTGCGGAGAAGCAACTCGAACTACACGCCGCTGGCGGACAAGCCGGTTCGATTCGCGGCGCAATGGAGACACCTTACTTTTACACCGCACCGAATGTCGCGCGCGTGAATCTGGCGATGGAAATTCCATCCGACTCGCTGAAATTCGATAAGCAAAAAGGGAAGTATCACGCCAACATCAACGTGCTGGGCATCGCCTACCGGCCGGACGGCAGCGTCGGCGCGCGCTTCAGCGATACCGTCAACCTCGATCTCGAAAAGGACGAGTGGAAGGAATTTACGAAGGTACCTTATCGCTATCAGAATCAGTTCGATGCCGCGGCCGGTACTTACAAGCTCACGGTGGTGTTGAGTGGAGGAGGCGACACGTTTGGCAAGTTCGAATCGGCGCTGCAAATTGATTCGTATGACGGCAAGAGCATGAGCCTCGGCGGCATCGTGATGACCAATTCCGCTACGCGCGTTTCCGATATTCCTACCGGACTCGATTCCATTTTGTTGGAGGATCGCACGCCGCTGGTGGTCAAGGGCATGCAGGTCGTCCCTTCCGCAACCAACCGCTTCAAGCGCAGTGACAACGTGATCTTGTACACGGAGATCTACGATCCGCTGCTGGCGACCGACAAACCGCCCAAAGTGGGTTTTGGCTATCACGTCATCGACCGCGGCACCAACAAGGAGGTGCTTTTCACCGGAGCGGTTCCAGCGGACGATTTCATCCAGAAGGGCAACCCACTCGTCGCAGCTGGGATGGTCGTTAAGGTTAAGGATTTGCCGCCCGGCGGTTACCGCCTGCTCCTTCAAGCCGTGGACGGCGCCAACAACCACGCCCCTGACCGCAACGTTGATTTCGACGTTTCCGATTGATGGGGAGCGGGTTGAACCGAACTACGAGCTAGAGTGTGGCTAAATGGTGACGCGCGGAGGATCGCGACAAGATGCGGAGCCCTTCGAGGCTCTGGGTAAGCCGGGAGGAGCGAGCCCCTCCCCTACGAGGTCCGGCTGCTCTCGGCCAGCAAACTGCGCAAAACGAACCAGCAATTTGCCGGGCGTTCCGACAATCGCCGCATGAAATAGGGGCACCAGTCGGTCCCGAATGGCACATACACTTGCAAAATATTTCCCGCGGCATGAATCTGCTGCTGCAGGTCCCGGCGAATACCGTAAATCATCTGAAGCTCATATTTATCGTTCGGCAGATTCAGGCGCGCAGCCTCGTCCTGCGCGTGCGACACCATCGTCGGATCGTGCGAAGCAATTGCCGGGAAATATGTTGCGCGCGTCGCCCCCTCCAAAAGCAATGTAGTCAGGCGTTTGTAGTTCGCATCGACGGCGGCCTTGCCCTGCAATGCGATATTTTTCGGCTCGCGGTACGCGCCTTTCACCAAGCGAATTTTTGGTTTCAGCGGTGCCAGGCGCTGAAGGTCATTCTCGGTGCGATGCAGATAAGCCTGCACGGCCAACCCGGAGTTGCCGCATTCCCGCTGCACGCCCTCGAAAATCTCCAGAGTCGCATCCGTGTAAGCGCTGCCTTCCATATCCATCTCGATCATGCGCCCGAGGGCGGCGGCGCGTTGGGCAATGGAAAGTGCCAGCGACGCGCACAAGTCCTTGCGAAGATCGAGCCCTAGCTGCGTAAGCTTGATGGAGATATTCCCGGCGATGTTTTGTGTGTGCATCGCCTCGATCATTTCGATATAGCCGGCGCAGACTTCGCGCGCCGCCTTTTCGGTGGAAACGTTTTCGCCAAGGTGATTCAGGCTGACGTTTCGTCCTTGCCGACAAAGCTCGTCACTGGCCGCCAGCGCTTCGGCCAGCGTTTCACCCGCCACGAAGCGGCGGGCAAAGCCATTTTTCATGCCCCGCCGCGCAATGGAGTCGGTGACGCTGCGCTTGCTTGAGAGCCAAAAAATGAAATCGCGAATTAGCATGGTCACCCTGCAAAGGCGCTGCAAGAGGATAAGAACACTCGCTTACCGCGTCAAATTCTTCTCCTGAATATCTGTCGTACCTGTACCTTCGGCCGGGGATGGGCATTCGACACGCCGGGAGGATCGTGCGCAACTTCCCCCGCCCGTACGGGTTATTCTGAATGTGACTCGGAATCCGGGTCTATTTGGGCCCTAACCGGATCCCTCTGGCAGGAGAAGCGTATGACGCTGCAACACCCGCGACCCGCGTCCTCCCGGTTTTCGACTTCGGCTAAGTCTATCGTGTCCATCGTGCTCTCCTTCGCGTGTGTGTTTTCGCTCGGCGTTGATTTTTCATTACCTGTTGCTGGCGCTGCCGCTCCCATTCCCGGAAAAGACAAGAAGCCCAAACAGGACCCGGCGTTAAAGGGTTTGCCGATTACCGAGCTGAGCGCAGATGAGGCCATTCTGCATGCATTGAACCGGCTGGCGTACGGGCCGCGGCCCGGTGATATGGAGCGCGTGCGGCAGATGGGCTTGGCGAGATGGATCGATCAAGGACTGAATCCGAACTCGATTGACGACCATGCCGTCGAGGCTCGGTTGGAAGCGTATCCGACGCTGCGGATGTCTTCGGCGGCGCTCTTGGCCGAATATCCGCAACCCAAACAAGCGGAAAAGCAAGCACTCAAGCAGGCGCAGGCTGCGCCGCTGACGCGTTCCGATGCGGCAGCTGCCATCGTGGCGCGTGATATGCAGCCATCCACTGGCCGGGCGCCGGCCGCGACTCTAGGACCGGCTTCAGCACAAACCCAAGCGCCATCGCGAACCCAACCTCAAGCGCAAGGACAAGTACAACCGCAAGCCTTCGTGGCAGGCGACTCCGCCAGTTCGAATGGACAGTCACGAGCCATGCAGGTCGCTGCAAAGGCGCCGGACACGGTCTCTCCCATGAAGCTGGACGATCCTCAGGCCAACGTGGCGACGCCTGGCGCGGGGGGCAAGCGCGATGTGCTGACTGTCGATCCGAATGCGGTGCCACGTGCGATCGCGGACGACAGCAAGAGACCGCAGCGCGTCGTGGAAGAGCTTGCCATGGCGAAAGTCACTCGGGCGATTTACAGCGAGCGGCAGCTGCAGCAGATTCTGGACGACTTCTGGTTTAACCATTTCAACGTGTTTGCGGCTAAAGGCGACGACCGTTGGCTCTTGACGTCGTACGAGCGTGATGTGATTCAGCCGCATACGCTGGGAAAATTCAAGGACTTGCTGACGGCGACCGCGGAAAGCCCGGCGATGCTGTTTTACCTGGATAATTTTTTGAGCGCGGACCCGCATGCCGCGGAGCGGCAGGCGGCGCAACGCGCGCTGCGGCAGCAAGCGCGCCGCGGCCGCTACGGCCAGCCATTTCCTACGCGCGCGCCGCAAGCCCAACAGCAAAAGAACAATGCGCGCGGGCTGAATGAAAACTACGGACGCGAATTGATGGAGCTGCACACGCTGGGCGTCGATGGCGGATACACACAGAAAGACGTGACCGAAGTCGCGCGTTGCTTCACCGGCTGGTCGATTGAGAAGCCCAGAGAAATTGCGACCTTCAAATTTGATGAACGCGTGCACGATCCCGATCCGAAGGTAGTGCTGGGCAAGAAAATTCACGCCGGCGGAATGCGCGATGGCGAGGAAGTGATCGACCTGCTCGTTCACCATCCCAGCACCGCGAAATTCATTTCCACGAAACTGGCGCGGCGCTTTGTTTCGGATAATCCTCCGCCGGCGCTTGTCGCGCGGATGGCCCAGACATTTAAATCGAGTGATGGAGACATCCGCGCGGTGATGAAGACGATGATTTATTCGCCGGAATTCTGGTCACGCTCCGCTTACCGGGCGAAAGTGAAGACGCCTTTCGAGTTGGTAGTCTCCACCGCGCGGGCGCTAGGGACCGACGTGGACACGCCGATGCCCCTGGTGCAGTGGGCGGGACGCATCGGCGAGCCGCTCTATCAGTGCCAGCCGCCTACCGGGTATGCCGATAGAGCGGACGCCTGGGTCAATACGGGCGCCTTGCTCAACCGGCTGAATTATTCGCTGGCGCTGGCGGGTAACAAAGTGCGCGGTTCGCGGAGTGATGCGGAGTCGCTGCTGGGTGTGGATTCTTCCACTGACCCTAAAGCGGCGCTCGACCGGGCGGTACAACTTTTCCTTGGTGGACAAACTGCGCCGACGACCGTGCAGACACTGGAGCAGCAGCTTGATAGCCCGCAGATTTTGCAGGCGAAGCTGGATGACCCAGTCAAGCGTGTGGATTTGGGCGTGGTCGCGGGATTAGTGCTCGGCGCGCCGGAATTTCAACGTAGGTAGTTTGGAGTCAACGATGAGCGATCGATGTTGCGAAGGCGTGCGACCCTTGAAGTTTTCGCGGCGGTATTTTCTGAAGCAAGGCGGAATCGCGATGGTTGGAATGAGCGCGATGCCCGCGTTTTTACAGCGTGCGGTGGCCGCTTCGCTTGTGACTACGGGCAAGAAGCAGTTCGTCGTCTTGTTCCAGCGCGGCGCCGCGGATGGACTCAACATTGTTGTGCCTTTCGCGGAGCCTAATTACTACCGGTTGCGGCCGACCATTGCGATTCCGCAACCGCGACGCGGCACCGCCGATGCGGCGATCGACCTCGATGGATTTTTCGGACTGCATCCGAGCCTCGCGCCGCTTGAGCCGTTGTTTCACACGAACCAACTCGCTATCGTGCACGCGGCGGGGTCGCCCGACCCAACGCGGTCGCATTTCGATGCGCAGGATTTCATGGAGTCGGGCACACCAGGTGTGAAGGCTACCGAAGATGGATGGCTGAACCGAGCGGTCCAAATCGAGCCCGAGGAAGACGCGTCGCCGTTCCGTGCGGTGGCGATGGGACCGAACTTGCCGCACATGCTGCACGGAAGCGCGTCGGCGATTGCGCTGCCGGATTTGAAACAGTTCAAGGTGATGCCGCAAACGGCAGGGTCGGGCGCGGCGGTGGAAGGCGGCTTCGAGGCCATGTACGCGCAGACCGTCGATCACGCGTTGCGCGGCACAGGCACGGAAACATTTGAGGCCATCGACATGTTGCGCAAAGTCGATCCCAGCAAGTACGCGCCGGAGAATGGAGCGCAGTATCCGACCAGCCGGCTCGGGCAGAATTTGCAACAGATCGGACAGCTGCTAAAGGCCAACATCGGCGTGGAAGTTTTGTTCGTTGATTGCGGTGGCTGGGACAACCATGTGAATGAAGGCGGCGTGCAGGGGCAGCTCTCCAATTTGCTCAAAGACTTGGGTCAGGGGCTCGCTGCCTTCCATCAGGACATGGGCGACCGGATGCGAGATGTGGTTGTGGTGACCATGAGCGAATTCGGGCGTACGGCGAAAGAAAATGGGAATCGCGGTACCGATCATGGTCACGCGAACTGCATGTTCGTGATGGGCGGCCCCGTGAAAGGCGGCCGCGTCTACGGCAACTGGCCAGGGTTGGCCGATCATCAATTGAACGAAGGGCGCGACCTGGCGCTGACGACAGACTTTCGCTCGGTGCTTAGCGAGGTATTGGCTAAGCATATCGGTCTCATTGACTTGAAGACGGTGTTCCCAGGATTCGATAGTGGCGCGCGCCGGTTTCCGGGATTGATCCGGACGTAAAACTACACACCGGCAGGCCACGCAAGAAGTCACCGTTAACCACCGTGCGCAGACCTTTCGAAAACTCAGTGTAAACAGATTCTCTGCTACCTAGGAGCCGGCGAAATTACTTTATGAAATCGAGGAGCGTGGGCAGGCTCAGGACTCGGCCTGTGGCACTGAGAGTGGATTGGTTTGCGAGCTGAGCCTGGGAGAAATCCGTCGCGGCTTTAGCGGGGTTCACGCCGACGAGAGTATTTTCCTGGGAGCTGAGATTGATCTTGTCCTGATTAAGGAAATTCTGGCTGAGGTCAATCTGGTTTAGAGCGTTCCCGTAGGCGACGCGCTGTACGCCGACTTGAGTAAGCGCGCTGTTCACTTGACTGACTGCTTGGCCGACGTTGGTACCGGATATCAAAGAAGCGTAAAGATTTTGCAACGCACCGAAAGCGTCACCCGCAGCGTTAGTGAACAACTGGCTCCCGGGGACGCTGCTGTTGATCGAGTTTCCACTGGAAATCTGGGCCGAGGTTGTGTTGGCGTTGCCGTTGTAGGTGACGGCGTTGGTGGCGGCGTTCAGGGTAAACGGCTGGGTGGTAACCGCGGTACCCGAGAAGATATAGGTGCCCTGGTAGGTCGTATTCGCCAGGCTAAGGAGTTGCGAGGACAGTCCCTTCACTTCGCCAGCGACGGCTTGGCGATCGGCGGCGCTCAGGGTGCCGTTGGCGCCTTCGGTGCCAATGGAAACGGCGCGCGTCAGGACCGCGACCGCGCTGCTCAGCGTGGAATCACTGACTTGCAAGCGGGTCTGCAAGGTGCCGGTATTTTGCAAGAACTGGTCGTCCTGTCCAACCTGATTGTGATTTCCAACAAGCTCGGCTACCGCCGCCGGATTGTCCGACAGCTGATTCACGCTACGCCCTGAAGCGAGCTGCTGCGTGGCGGTATTTATATTTTGCTGACTGGTTTGAATAGCGGTCAGAAGACGAGGAAGTAGATTAGGATCGAGTCGAATAGGCATGGCGGATCATTCCACCAGATTTATGGTCGTTGCCGACAGTCCACGCAACCCAGCCTGCAGGTGCGTGATCCAGTGCCGCGTTTCCGGCAGATGCGCGGTGGCGTCGGCCAGCAGTCCGGTGAACAGTTCCATGCTACCGAGCGGGTTGCGAATTTCATGTGCCAGTACCGTGGCGATCTCCGCCAGCGCCACCGACTTCCGCGCGGCTTCTCGCTCGCACGCCACCCGCTTCTGTTCGGTGACATCGCGAACGATCCAGATGGTGTCGCCTCCCCCATCCGCCTGCTCGCTAATGTTTGCGCGCAGAATGCCGATAGCACGATTACCGGAAGCCCGTCTGACCACAGTCTCCTGCTCGCAATAAAAACTGTTCGCCGGCGCTTCCGCGATGGCCGCCTCAAACGTCGGTGGCAGCCACGACTGGCTTCCCGGCGCCCAATCCGTCGGCACCTCCAGAAGCCGCCGTGCTTCCGGGTTGATGATCTGTAGCGCTCCCTCCGCGCTTACCACCAGTACGCCGCAAGGCAAATTCTCCACCACTCGCGCCAGGTACCCGCGCACCCGCGCGTTCTCCTCCAACGTGCGCTCCAGCTCCGAATTCGTTCGCTGCAACTCCAGGTGCAGCCGCGCGACTTCCGCCTGCAATTGCGTGTACGACTTTTCAAGCGAGCCCGCCGCTTGCGTGAACGTCAGAAACGCCCGCGCCAAATTTTCCTGCGCGGTCACCTGGCCTTCGCCTGCGATGCACGCGGTGCGCGTTCTTTGCCGAGATCTGGGTAAACTTGGCACGCTGACATGGCTGCACGATCTTGGCCAGGAACCTCTTCCGCCGCTTAAATTTTTCTTAATTGGCCGCTCTCGCCGAACGTCTGAAAATGTTCAACGCAAAGTTTCACGTCGTTGCCCGCCAGGATGAACGCCCGCTCAATCGCATGCTGCAACTCCCTCACATTGCCCGCCCAAGCCGCTTTCTCCAGATAGTTCAATACTGGCGCCGGCAAGTATTTCAAGGGCACCCGCGATTCCGCCGACAGCTTCGCCAGAAAATATTCCGCCAGCGGGCAAACATCTTCGGCATGCTCGCGCAGCGGCGGTATCGCGATCGGGAAGACCGCGAGCCGGTAATACAAATCCGGTCGAAACTGCCGCGCTCGCGCCAGCTCCAGCAACCGCACATTCGTCGCGCACACCACTCGTACATCCACGCGATACACGTCCGAACTCCCCAGCCGCTGCACCTCACCGTTCTGCAAAAATCGCAGCAGTTTCGCCTGCATGCTCAACGGAAGCTCTCCTACCTCGTCCAGAAACAGCGTGCCGCCCTGCGCCACGTGCACCTTTCCCAGGCGCGATTGCACTGCTCCAGTGAACGCTCCGCGCGCGTAGCCGAACAGCTCCGCCTCCAGGAGCGCTTCTGGAATCGCCGCGCAATTCACCACGGCGAATGCATTTTTCGAACGCCGGCTCAGTTCATGGATCGCTCCCGCCACCAACTCTTTCCCCGTCCCCGTTTCCCCGGTGACCAGCACCGCCGTATCGCGGTTCGCCACCATGCGCACCAGCCGGTACACCTCTTCCATGCCGCGGCTCGACCCAATCATCCCCGGCAAAGGCTCGGCACTTGGTTTCGCCGGTTCCGCCGTCCACGACGCATCCTGTATCCGTTCCATCGTGTCCACGTACTTGCGCGAGTCCCCAGTTCTCTCAACCTCACCCTCCTTCGCTTCTCTGGGCCCGGCTCGCGAATCCACCAGTTCCACCTCAATCCGTGGATACTGTTTTCGAATCTCCTCGGCCACCTCCTGCGCATCCAGATCGGGAAGATTCCGATCCAGCAGTACGCCATCACAGGGGAATTCCATCAGTTTCGCCAGCGCTTGCGCTCCACCAATCGCTTCCTCGCTCAAAGCATTCGCGTACGCCGGGTGCATCATCATTCGTTTGCGAAAGGCTGCGTCAGCGCTGGCGACGAGAATCCGAGTGTGGGAAGAGATGACTGGTGTGGCGGTGGCGGCCATGGATTACCCCATATTTGTGAAATCGAGCAGTAAATCAGAGCGCTCTTATTTCCGCGTACGCACTCGGAAAATTCTTCCGGGCCGCAGGCAGGAAGAACCCATGCGCTTTCGAAGCCAAACTTGATTAGTCGGGAATGTTAGAAGGAATAGCCTTGCGGTGATTTGGAACGCAGCGATACAGCCCGTCTCGGAACTCCATCCCGTAGAGGGACACAACCGTGGGCAGTTCTTGCCCGGCTCTTATCGATTCCTACTTTCTATCGCCCGCAAGCTTTCAATCGGCCATTCAATCGCGGAAGCCAGGCGCGTCGTTCGACTCATGTATCGGCACTTCGCAAACAAACTTTAACGATTCTTCTTAACGCCCGCAGCCGCTTCCGTCATATCCCCGTTCCCCTCACCTGGACCTTCCAATCAATGGCACCCGTTTTTTGCCCTCCCCGTAGGCGCGCACGTTCTGCATCGCTAGTTACCGCTGGGCGGGGCTTGCTTATCCTGGGCTTCGAAGGGGCCCGCACGGCGTCAACTCCACAGCACATCGATTCAACGCAGTTGTAGCGGCCGCCGACCGTTTACCCTGAGTTTCGAAGGGTGGCGGGCGCATTCCGCTTCCCGCTAGTATGCCTTTCGTCATCTCTCAAATTGACTTCGGCTCCCATCTGCGTATCGTTAAATTAGAATGTGAGTACCCCCAGCCGCAAAAAACGGAGGTAGTTCATGAATCGTCGTCGTCCCCTGTCGGCCAATATCTCTCTGGCCTGCTTTGCGTTTGCCCTCGCGGCCCTTGGCTGCCAAAAATCAGCCGACCAGCAATCGCCGCCTTCGTCTTCGCCCTCTCAAGATGCCGCCGCGCCCGCCACATCCAATGGCTCGGCTCCCGCCGCGGCACGAGAGCCCGCGCCTCCACCGCGCCCGCTTGTCGTCCCGGCTGACACCGTCATCTCGGTCGTCCTCGATCAGGCTGTCGGCTCAAAGATCAGCACCCCCGGCCAGGCATTTTCCGCTATCGTCCGGGAACCCGTCGAGGTCGACGGCAGGGTCGCCATTCCCAAGGGCGCCCGTGCTTCCGGCATCGTCAAGGACGCCAAACCCTCTGGCCGATTCAAGGGCGGCGCAGTTCTCTCGGTCACTCTGACCAGCATCTCCGTCAAGAATGAGGAATACAATATTCAAACCACCGCGCCCGTGGAAACCAGCAAGGGCAAGGGTAAACGTACCGCCGGGATGGTTGGCGGGGGCGCGGGCGGAGGTGCGCTCATCGGCGGCCTCGCCGGCGGCGGCAAGGGCGCACTCATCGGCGGCCTCATCGGCGCGGCCGCAGGCACCGGCGGTGCAGGCCTCACCGGCAATCGCGATATCACCCTCCCAGCAGAGACTCAGTTGAGCTTCAAACTTGTCGAGCCACTCGAAATCAAGCACCGCCGCTAAACCACCCCGTTGCGGAACAACGAGCTGCGTCAGACCGTGTCTCGCTGACAAGACTGTCAATTCGGAGGGCATCCGCCGAGGATGCCCGAAGAATCTCAACCGCTGAACCTTGGCTAAATACGCTCAGGTCGTTCTTTCTGGGTTCTCATACAGACCTCTTAGCTCCTGAAGCTCCGTCTTCAAAATTTTCGCAGCCTGTGGAGCCGCACCGTCAGGCCAACACCACGGTCTGCGACCGCTGCCATTTCCCCCGCGCCACCTGAATCGCCTGCAACATGCCTTCCCGGAAGGCTGCGCCGGAGAATTGATCTCGCACTGTTCGTTGTGCAGCCCGTCCCATTTCCCCAGCCAGGCCGCGATCGGCGAGCAGCCCGCGGGCGAACAAGTTCAGTTCCGCCGGGTCATCGGACAATAATCCGTTTACACCCTGAATGATCGGCGAACTGGGGTGGAGGTTGCCAAGCACCGGCAGGCCCGCGGCCATCGCTTCCAAGGTCGCCATGTTGTAGCCATCTTCGAGCCCGGGCTCTGCCGTATGGATGAAAAATCGGTGCCTGCTGAGTATCTGCTTCAGTTCCACCCAATTCGACGAAGCCCGTACGCCCGGGAATTCCGGGTTATGCCCCACCAGGCTGACGGGGATCCCGGCAAACGCCCGTTGATGAAACTCCCAACGCAACGTGCGCGCGCGACGCAAAATAAAACTCGAAACGCGCAGTCCCCTTGCCAATTCTCCGGTCCACGGCAAGTATTCTGTGGGGTTCGCGGTCAGGGGAACCACCAAATTCGGAAATCCCCAGGACTTGCCCTTCAGCGAGGAAACCGCTACCACGTGTGCGCAGACACTCTCCGTATACTGCGCCACCGCGCGGCGATACTCGGCCGCTGGAACTGTCGCCTTCTGCTCCACGATCATTCCCTCGAGCGTCAGGTGAATAATCAACAGCCGTGGACCGCTGAGGCTCCTCGTATCTAGGAGGTCAGATAAGTTGTGCGCGAGGATGCAGTCGTACGGGACCCGCACGCCGAGCGCTTCCGGTAGCGAGATTAGCCGCGCCTGTGGCGGCACGGGCCGGCTGGTGGCGTCCCACTGAAGCGTGTGCCGACCGGGCAAGCCCACCACAATGTCCAGCGGCTGATCGAGGAGCCGTAGTTGATCGATCCACGCCTCATGGCAATTCAGGACTAGAATCCGTCCGTTCATTTCTGCCTAAGCGTGCTGTATCTGTTAGGGGACAACCGCGAAGTTGTTCCTTTGAACAAAACTCGCGTCATCTGCACCGCGCCATAGCGCACAAAGTCTGCGCAGCGGACTACGCGCTCGATCGCCGTCAACGCTCGCATCCCGGCTTTGCGAAACCTGACGCGCATCAAAGAAATACCCTATTGCGTCTGCCGCAGCGCCCCGGCCCACTTTGCTACTGCTTCCAGTTGGCCTCCGCGTGTCAACATCTGCGCGCGCTTGGTCAGCACCATAAGGTGTAACTGCTCCAGCGTGGTCTGCAATTCGCGCAACTGAGACTTGTAAACCTCCAGCTGCGCTGCAATCTCAGGCTCCAGGGCGCGAAACTCCGCAGCGCGCTCCATCACCGGCGCCATTTCCTTGAGTGACGCCGACAAAGCCCGAACTTGCTCCACTCCGAACTCCCGCTCGCCGTGCAGCGCTAGCCGCGCGTCGGCGTGCTGTTCCTCAATGCGGGCACGGACCGCGTCAATTTTCTGACGCAGCGGCGTGGACATCACGCGCTCCATTTCTTTTGCGGCGCTTCGCCAGTATCCGGAGTGCCAGCCGCAACCAGTTCCCGCGCACCCTCGTTCGCCTTTGCCGCAGACGCGGGTGACACTGGAGACCCCGAAGACTCCGGCAGTGCCCCCACCTGCGGCGTGTTGCTTTGCAGCTTCAGTTCCACTTCTTGCCACGCTTGCCGCACCGGCGCATACAACTCGATAAGGCCATCGATCGAGGTCCGGCTGGGTTCGGCATTGACCGCGACGATCATCCCGCGCGTGATCCGGTAAAACCCCTCAAGGCGCCTCGCCGCCTCGCCACCGCGTTTGTGGTCAAGCACCCCTTCCAAATGTCCGATTACGTCCAGTGCATGATTCAGTTCGAATACTCGAGTCTCCACCAGACCCGCGTCCAGCGCTGCCTGCGCCCGCCGGAAGTCCCGCAAAATCGTGTCGTACAGCGAAACGACCATCCCTACCGGTGATCCGCCGTGCGCCGAATCTTGGTGGTACGTGGCCGCCGCGTCTTTGCCGCGCATTACGCGCTCGCCAGCTGTTGGGTAAGTTGCGACTGCAGCAAGGGAAGTTCCTGGAGCGTCACATTCACCTGTGCGTACAACAGCGTCAGGCCCTGGCGTTTGGTCGTCAGCGCCGCTTGCAGGTCCGAAATTTGTTGTGATAACGCCTGTGACGATTGGGAAATCCCCTTGGCGTCCAGTCCCAGCGTTCCCGCGCTGGAATCGGTGATATTCGTTAGAATCTTTGAAAGATTGTTCGCAAATCCCGTTGTCGTGGCTTGCAGGAAATTTTGCACACCGGAAAAGTTGCTCGCTAGCGCCGACGACAATGTGGACGCCGTTGTGGTCAGCGTGCCGTCATTGTTCAAATTTACCCCGATGCTCCCCAGGTTCACCGCGCCATTGTTCCCCGGCGTGGAGTACGAAACCGCCGCGAGCAACGCCGCTTGCGCCTCCCTCAAGGATCCGTCCGATTCCAGCGGACCTCCTCCAGACCCATCCGACAGCACCGCAAACTGCACGTTGATGTCCTTCAGCGCCGTGTTATATGACGAGACGAACGCATTCACCGCCGTGGTCGCCTGCGTCGCGTCCGGTGTCGTCGTTATGCTCACGGGAGTTCCCGCTGCTGCCGACGCCAAACTCAGCGTCACGCCGTTAATCGCCCCGCTCACCGTGTTCGACGTACTGCTGATGGGCACGCCATCCACCACCAGTGACGCATTGGATCCGTTGACCGCCTTGGTAAAGCTAAGCCCCGTCGTGTTGCTGGAAACCGTTAAGTCCCCGGGCAATCCAGTGGTGGAGCTGACCAATGCCAATCGCGAGCCGTTCGCATCGCTGATCACGCTGGCTTGCACGCCGATGCCTTTCGTGTTGATGGATTCGGCGAGACCCGCCAATGTGTTATTCGTCGAATCGATGGTTACCGTTGCCGCCACGCCCGTTCCTACCTGCACGCTGAAACTTCCCGGCGCCAGCACCGTGGTGGCCGCCAACGAATTCGTGTAGTAGGACGAAGTGGTCGCCAGCGCGCTAACCGTAACGCTGTGTGTGCCGGCTAGCGCCGAGCTCGATGCCGTCGCGGAGACCACGCCGGAGTTCGACGAAGTCGTCGTCAGCGCATTCAGCGCCCCCAATGGGTCGCTCAGCGCGAATGCCGCGGTCTGCAAATTATTGAAGTCGGTAGTGATTTGCGACAAAGCTGTCGTCTGCGAATTCAGCGCCGTCTGTTGCTTTTGCAATTGCGTTATGTTCGCTTGGTCGCCCGCCAGTGCCAAAGTCACAAACTGCTGGACGTCGATCCCGGCACCCAGGCCTCCGGTGCTGGCAATTGATAGATTCGATGTAGAAGTCGCCATGGCCCTTGCTCCTTAGGCTTCGGTTCTTACGCGTGAAGTATCCTTTGTCTCTTCCTGTTTCAAGTAGTCAGCAATTCCTTTGCCGACGTTGCGGATTTCCGCTGTGGGCACTTCGCGAATCTCTTTACCGGATTGTGCGTCGGTCACTACGTAATAGATCTGCCCCTGTTCGTCCCGTCGGAACGTGACGTTGGCCGGCAGAGTCCAGGCCGGAACGCCTGCAGCCAGAGCGCTTGCAGATGTTGCAGCCGCCTTTTGCGTTTCCGCAGTGCCTGACTCGGGCAGCGCTAGTGTTCCAGGTTAGGTCGGCACACGTGGAGCGAGCTTCGCTACAGGCGCACCCGAAGTAGCTCTTGGGGTTTCATCTGGCGTCTGATTACGGACAACTTGCATGTTGCCCTCCAGGAGAGACGAAGACGGCGGAGCTCATCTGAGCCCCGCCCTCCGCGCGACTTGTGGTCTCTCTTAGCGCAGCAAGTTAAGAATGCTTGACTGTGCCGAGTTCGCCTGCGCCAGCGCCGAGATACCGGACTGGTTCAGGATCGTGTATTGCGAAAGCTTCGCGACCTGTTGCGGGATGTTTGCCGCAGTGATCTGATCTTCCGCTGCCGTTAGGTTCTGCGTCTGGTTGTTGATGACGTTCACCGCAGATTGCAACCGGTTGATGCCCGCGCCGATTGAACCGCGAATTCCAGCAACGCTAGCGATGGCGGAGTTGATGTCCGTCAGCGCGCTCTGGGCCTTCACAGCGCTGGTCAAATCATTCGTCCCCAGGTTCGTCGTTGTTCCGCCGCTGGTAATTGCCGAAGAGGCCAAGGTTCCGACGGTAACGCCGATTTGGCTGCTCGAGGCGGCGTCCGACAAGAACACCGAGGTCGTGCTGGAGGTGAACACCGACGTCCCGTTGAAGGTCGTCGTGGTTCCGATTCGGTCGATTTCCGCCTTGATCTGTACGTACTCTGCATCCAACGCTCCGCGTTGCGAGCTGCTCACCGTGCCAGTAGCGGCTTCGGTGGACAGCGTGACCGCGCGATTCAGCAGTGTAGTCACCTGCGACAACGCGCCGTCCGCTACCTGCAACGAGCCGATGCCGCTCGCCGCGTTGTTCGCGGATTGCGTCAGGGCCGTCACGTTCGCCTGCAGCCCGTTCGCGATCGCCAAACCCGCCGCGTCATCCGCGACGGAGTTGATTCGCGAGCCGGAAGACAATTGGAACAGCGTCTTCTGCAAGTTCGTCTGTGTAATGGACAACTGGTTCTGTGCTGTCAACGATGCGATGTTGTTGAGAATGCTTAATGCCATAGCGTAGGCTCCTTATGCCTTATTTCACTTCTGCTGTTTGGGCGGGCCGGGAGCCGTAGGTCGTAGCCCCTATCTGCCTTTTTGTTGGCTCGCACTTCACTTCGGTACCGCCGACGTACTCACTGACTTTATCGGCCTAAGAGGCAAACCCTTTAGCCCCCCGAATCCCTTGATTGCACGGCGCTTGCATAGACCGGTGCGATGCCGGTGCGCGTGACCTCGCTCAGGCTGCGCCCCAGCGTGATGTCGCTGGGATAGAGTCGCAGGCCCGCTTGCAGCGCCTCCGCCGCTCGCCCCCAATTCTTCAGTCGCGCCCATAGGCTCGCTGCTCGCAGGAAATCCCCAGCTTCCGGATGTTCCACCATTTTCAGCTTAGCCTCTGCCGCCTCCCCCCCTTCCTCGATCCGGTCCAGCCACACCAGCGACAGAATCAGCCGGTCGTGCAGCTCTCCAGCCCCGGGCTTGGACTCCACCGCTTGCCGGATCAACCCTAGTCCGCGCTCCACGTTTCCCTTGCGTACAATCGCCAACCCTAGTTTGCTTTGCAGCAGCGGATTGCCCGGATTCCGATTCGTCGCGCGGTCGTATTTTTCGCAAGCCTGCGAATATTCCTTCAAATTGTAGTGAGCGTCTGCCGCGGAAGTCCTCGCGGCACGTTCCAATTCCGCCAACGAACAATCGGACTGGACGTCGAAAGATTCACGAAACTCCTTAACTTTCCTCGCGACTTCCTGAGGCTGAACCTCGCGCCTCAACTCGGCGAGCTCATCCACTTCTAGCATCTCAATATGTCCGCCGAAAGACGCGCATTGTTGTGTCAGATCGGAGTAAATATCCAGCATTCCGCCGTAATAGTGGCCCATCAGTCCCAATCGATTATGTTCCATGGCGTGGGCGACGCGGCCGGCGTCGATCCATTCGTTAATCTCGTTCCATGCCCGAGAGTCTTCGAGAGTTCCGGTTACTTGAAAAAACGGTATATTGCAGCGGCGAAACACGTTTGCGATTTCTGGCACCGGACAAGCCTGGCAGTACGCCAGCCACTCGCCGGTCATCTTCGTTCGATCCTGGATGCGGTTGAAAGTTTCGTAGTCGATGGCTGCCGAAGGCGAAAGGTTCAGAAGTACGATGGGAACCTTTGCTCTTCGAACCACAGGAAGAACCGTGGACGACAACGCGTACGTTGTGACGTGCAGAAAAATTAGGTCGACGTCGTCCTGGCGGAACCCGTGACCGGCCGCCTCCGCTTTCTCCGGTGAATCCACCAAGCCTAGATTGACAATGCGAACTCGCGGTCTTTCGAGCCTCTGGGCCACTTGCTGGAGGTATCCAGTCAGTCGCCGCTCCAGCCCCTCGAACTGAGGCCAATACGTGTCCAGGCCGATTCCGAAGAGCCCTATCGTGAAGGTGTAGTTGGTAGACTTGAACGTCATAACGCCTCGATTCTACAGGACACACATTATTTATCTATTGAAAAACGAATTACCCTGACGTATCTTCGCTCCGCGTGAAAAGCGCGACCCGTGCAAAAGGGGAACTCCGTGAAGAGTTTGGTATCACTCCGTTGGCTGCTGATTCTGGCGTGCACGACCCTTCTTTCTTCGATAGCCCCCGCGCAAAATTCGCCGATTAAACTGTCCCCACGCTGGGACACCGTCGTCCGCGAATCCATTACCACACCAACGCTTCAGGTGGTCGTAAATCCACCTCTGCGCCCTGGAACTCCGATCCACGACAATGCATACCAGACTCTTCATGACATTGGCGCCGACTATGTTCGCTACGTGCCATGGCTTCCTTACCCGCGTCTCGGCGTTGCAGAGCTGAAACCGCCAAAAGACGGCAAGACTTCCTGGGACTTCTCTCTCATCGATCCGATGACGATTGACTTCTTAGGGGCCACTAAGGGGCACTCCGTCGTTCTCAACTTCAGCACTATCCCGCAGTGGATGTACAAAACCGACCAACCCGTATCGTTCCCGGACGATCCCAATCAGGTTGTGTGGAATTACGAGCAAGGAACCGAACTCCGCGATCCCACGGGAAAGGAAGTCGCCGACTATTACGCTCGCCTGCTCTCCTGGTACACCAAAGGTGGCTTTACGGACGAACTAGGCAAACGCCACGAGTCCGGCTACCACTATTCGATTCCCTACTGGGAAGTTCTGAATGAAGTCGACCTCGAGCATCACATCTCGCCGCAAGACTACACGCGTTTGTATGACGCAATCGCTACCGCCATGAAGAAAGTCCAGCCGGAAATTAAATTCGTAGGAGTTTCCCTCGCTGCTCCGGGGCTGCACCCGGACTTTTTCGAATATTTCCTCGATCACAAAAACCATCAAGCTGGCGTTCCGCTCGACTACATTTCCTACCATTTCTACGCGATTCCGAAACCCGACGAAACCCTTGATGTACAGCAGTACACGGTCTTCGCCCAGGCTGACGGATTCCTGAATACGGTTCGCTACATCGAGTCAATCCGCAAGAGGCTCTCCCCTCAAACACGCACGATGATCAATGAAATCGGCATCATCTCCGCCGATGACATCGCACAGGTCGATTCCAATCATGTTGCCGAACCCATCCCCGACTCCTATTGGAATCTTGCGGGCGCTGAATACGCCTACATCTTTTCGGAGTTGACGCACCTAGGCATCGATGTGGCCGGCGAATCGCAGTTAGTTGGCTATCCCACACAGTTCCCCAGCGTTTCCATGGTCGATTGGACCAACGGAAAACCGAACGCACGGGTCTGGGTGTTAAGACTGCTTCACGACAATTTCGGCCCGGGCGACAAACTCGCCAAAATCCAACCCATCAGTGAATTTTCTGCGACACACCCTTACCTGTATGCGTCCGCTATCGTAACGAAGCAAGGTAAACGCAAGCTGCTGCTCGTGAACAGACACAATGGGAATTTCGATGTGTCCATCTCAGGAGCATCCGGCGGACAACTGGATTACGTCGACGTCTCCACCGGCTCGCAGGCTCCGGGCTCGATCCGGCTGACCTCGGACAACCTGACCGTGCACGGATTCTCGGTCGCCGTGCTGACTCTGCCTTAGCTCACCCGCCTCATCAATGCTGTCAGGTGAGCGGACGCGCGATCATGTACCTTTGCCAGACTCTAGGAGGGCTCATGCCCAGAGTCGCATTCCGACTGCGAATCAAGGCTGGCAAAGAAGAAGAATACGATCGCGCCCACCGCAACGTGTGGCCGGAGTTGATCACTCGGCTCAAACAGGTTGGCATCTCCGACTATTCGATCTTCCGACGCGATCAGGATTTGTTTCTCGTGATGGAGGTAGAGAATTTCGAAGCAGCGTGGCAAACATTAGATAACGACCCAACTAACCTGAAATGGCAAGAGGCGATGGCTCAGCTCTTCGATTCCGTACCGGGCCTAAAGCCCGGTGAGAAATTCGCGACCATGACGGAGGTCTTCCACCTGAAATAGGTCTGACCGCCGACAAGCGAAAACTCCATCGGTGAAGATTCGCTCTCGAACGGTGGGAGCATTGGTCAATCTGATTTTAAAGAAACTCCAATTCTCCGATCACAGCGGGCTGAGAGGTCAAGGGGAATAGATGCATGGGCAATCTCTGGAATGACATAAAAACAGTTGCTGCAGTTGGTCATCAAGAATCGGCCAGCAGAGGAGATACGTTCCCCACCGGTTGGGCTCGCAACGCCTACCGGTCAAGTGAATTCGAGATCCTGGACGGTACTCTCTTATTGTGCTGTTATGATCGTGCTCATTGTTGTTACACGCTGCCATGTGCCCTTGAGGTTAATCCAGGTATCGACGAATCGTTCGCGGTGGACCGTTAGCCCTTTAACATCGAGCGCGATCATAGTCATGACGCGCACTATGACTTGGTCTCGCCGCATATTGGCTGGCCAAGCGGCACTCTTCCTCGGGCGTTGCGAACGGCTTGACGGGTTCTTGGCTCTCAGCGAGAATTTCCCAGGAATAAGCAAATGATCGTCAATACCGGATACGCGGATATTTCGCTCGCGGGTTCCTCGATGCGGACTTTTGTCGCTGCACCCAAGGCCGAAGGTCGATATCCCGGGATCTGGTGCTATTCCGACATTTTTCAGCTCACGCCGCCGCTGCTACGATTCTGCGTGCGGCTGGCCGGGTACGGATTTGTTGCCGCTGCCCCGGAAATTTATCGCCGCATCGAACCGCCGGGAACGGTGATCCCCTTCGATGACGCCGGACGCACTCGAGGCCAGCAAGACGCCGCGAAGACTCCGGTCGCGCATTTCGATGCCGATTGCCACGCTGGTCTGGACTGGCTTTCCAAGCATCCTAAGGTCGCGCCAGGGAAAATCGGTGTCGTGGGTTTCTGCATCGGCGGCCACCTAGCCTTCCGCGCTGCGTTCCTGTCCGATGTCCTCGCAACAGTCTGTTACTACGGCACGGGCATACATGACGGCAAGCTCGGTCAGGACGCCGATGCCGGTTCGTTGGTTCGCGCAAAAGAGATCCGCGGTGAACTGCTGATGATCTTCGGAACCAGGGACCCGCACGTTCCCGACACGGGACGCGAAACGATTGATCGGGTGCTGAAAAACTCCAGTATCCGCTATAACACGCTGCTGTATGCAGCCGAGCACGCCTTCACGCGCGATGAAGGCCCACGTTTCGATCCGGAAGCGACGGACCTGGCATTCGCTGAGATGATTCGTTTGTTCCGTAAAGTTTTTCCCAATTGAAAGGCCTCGTGCAGACGATCGTGCCGTCCAGCAGCCAGGCAACGTAGGCCGCTGGTCGATTGCAAATCAGCGCCGGTTCGTCGCTCAGAATTGGAGCTTGGAATCACGAAATTCTGCGACCTGTCTATCCCTCAACACGTTCGCCCGCATGATCTAGAGACATGCGAATCTGCTCCGCCAATACGCAAAGGGTCAAAGGTTTCTGCAGGAATGTATATTTCATCTGTCCTTCGTCGGTCTGCGTATCGCGATCCGC
>Ga0185299_10001376_pt1 | contig 47863 bp, 44 predicted proteins | sample PaiPotPPA55metaG_FD_128002 | JGI IMG/M metagenome (GOLD analysis project Ga0185299, IMG submission 128002) | Iron sulfur acid spring bacterial and archeal communities from Banff, Canada, to study Microbial Dark Matter (Phase II) - Paint Pots PPA... ... | reverse complement strand
CGCCACAAAGCGAACACGTTCATCCATAACCGAACACTCCTTCCAAGGCATCACTCCCTCCCCCAAAAGGGAAAAAGTGTCACCCATGTGTCCGGTACAAACTGTCACCCATGTCTCAGGCCGCTCACAGTTTCTAGGCATGAGGAACGATCGCTTGTACCGAGAGTTGTACCGGCATCGCTAGATTTTTTCGGCGTCTGACAGATCGGGCGTCGATGGTATTTCCTCGAGAGGCACACCGACACGACAAGGCTCGCGCCTTCGTTCCTCAAACCCAACACCGATAGCCAAGTAGATGAGTGCTGAACGGGCAAGCTTCAGAAGGTGCATGGCCTTGCGCTCGAACTGTTGACGAGACACCATCAACGCTAAGTCTTCAGGCGGCGCGATCGGTGACTCAGCTGCTGTCACTCGCAAGTATTAGTGCTCAAGATGGTTCCTTATGTCGCTCAGGCCGCGGGCCTGCGGTTCGGCTACCTCGTCGTTCGCCTTCTCGAAGAAGTCCTTGGCGAGCCAGTACAAGGCGCAGAATCCCCAGTTGCCGGTCAAGTCGAATTCCTTTCGGATTGTCTTCTCGTCGGTGCGCCAGAGTGTTCGGAATGAGATCTGCCTCTCCGGGATGCCCAACTCCATATAGGCGTTCATAAAGAACCCGATTTTGTCGAAAAGAGAGTAGGCAATCCTATAGGCGGCTTTGGCCTTTTCGATTGCTAGAGAGAGCGATGGCCGGGGTTCGGTCGCTTGAAGAACCACATCTCTGTCAGAGAAGTGGGGCACCTTCGCGGTCAGACCCTCATACAACAACCAGCGCGCCGACACGTATTCCTGCTTCATCTGGTCGAAGAAGTTCGCGAATGTGTGGGGCGCATCGACCCGCACAATGTGAGTCGCCAGCATTATTGAGTCGCCGGCGGCCACAATGTACGGGCCAACGTCGTTCGCTGGAACGAGATACAAACAGTTGACCAGACACCAACGGCGGTAGTCGCGCTCTGCCGCATCCCCGGAAGTGTCCTGTCGTGAGAGAGGGTCGGGATCAAGCGCAGCGATTCCTTTCACGTCCAGTATCGATTCGATCTGCTCCCTAAGTGTCTTGATACTTACACGGGTGAGTTCATCATGAGGAGCCGTGTAGATCGCGGTCGGCGCAAGGGCGGCCGACGCTTCCTTGTGAGCCACCCACAAAAAGAGAGTTTGTTGCCCGGGATCTTCGAGAGCTTCGGCATAGTCAGCCAGGGTTCGGGCTCGGTTGCACAGTGCCATACCGAAGTTCGGTCGGACTTCGAGCGCGCGACGCCAGTACTCGAGGGCCTCTATGGCCCGACCCGCAACACGCAGTCGGTTGCCAAGGTTGTTGAGGCACATGCATCTGATGACGTCGGGAATCTGTGCAAACTTCGGATGCGAGACGGCACGGCGAATATAAAACATCTCGCGCGACAATGTTGGTTGTTCCCACTGCCACTCCGTGCCATATCGCTCTCCCGCGATGGCGTTCGCCCTGCTGTAATCAAGGATGATCGCCTGTTCGTCGCTAACGCCCCTTTGCTCAAGAGCCTCGTACCAGGCAAGGGCACAAGCAAGACCATCCTTTCGTCCGAGCTCTACGGCAAGATCGGTCAACAAGACGGTGCAAGTAACAGCATCCTCATTTCGCCGACGGTCAATGCCGTCTCTCATGAGACGGTCGCAGTGCGCGTTCTTTTTTAAGCGTTCCTGGTCGGTCATGGATAGGCCGTGAATGATTTCAAAAGTATAGAGAAGCCCGTCGGGTGTAAATAGACTACTAACATCGGGGCTTGCAACCCGGCCCCGAGTTTGGGCTTCTCGATTTCCTCGATTACCGCTACAATCCCTCGCGTTTCAGTCGGTCAAAACAAACTCCACCTCACGAAATCGGTGCCCTAAATGGCTGAAGACTTTCGCGAACTCGAAGAGCAGGCCGAAGAGGCCGCCCAGCACAACCTTGCGCCTGTCACCGTGACCATGGCGATTCTCGCCGTCCTCGTCGCCGCCGTTTCGCTTCTCGGCCACCGCGCGCATACCGAAGAAATGTTGATGCAGACGAAAGCGACCGATCACTGGGCCTACTACCAGGCCAAAGAAATCCGCCGCCGCAACTATGAGCTTTTTGAGGATGAGATGTCCGTGTTCGCCCTTCAAAACTCCCCCCAGGTGGACAAAATCAAGCAGAAATACGAAAAGGAAATCGAGCGATACAAGGAAGAAGGTCAGGATATACAAGCCGAAGCCAGGAAGGCGGAAAGCGAAGTGGCCAGCGAGCGGCGCCACGCGGACTATTTTGATCTCGGCGAGGTTCTTCTCGAGGCGGCTCTTGTGATCTGTTCGATCACGGTCCTCACGCGCAAGCGATTCTTCTGGTATCTCGGGTCAGCCCTGGGAATCGTCGGACTCGGAATCGCCATCACCGGACTGCTTGTTCGCTGAGCGAATCTTCATTGAGCAAAAACTCTATCCGACCGCCAAATTCGCGATCTGCTTCGCGAGTTTTTCCACTTCTTTCGCCTTCTGCACCATCGCCAGCGAAAGCGTGTTCCTCGAATCCGTTTTTTCCACTTCGTCCTTCAATTCGCCTGCCAGCTTGTATAGCTTCTGAATGTCTTCGAGAATCGTCTTCTGGTTGCGTTCTTGAATTTTCTTGGGGTCGAAAGGTGGCGGCTGTGCGGACGGGTCAGACAGTGGGTCGAGCGGCGCCCCCGGTGGCCCCGGCCTTCGGCCCATTCCCTGCTGCGCGAAAGTGACGCGCGCGAATATGGCGATCGGCGCCGCCACCGCCGCAGTAACCAGCAAGCTAAGAAAATCGCGTTTTTGATTGTCCATTTTGTCCCTCCCCGCTGCAGGATTGCGGCCACATCTTGCGCCGAGCCCTCGCAGCGCGAATGGTATAATTCCGCCGCTTATTCTATGACCGAATCGTTCAAGACTTGGACCCATCTCGCGCAAACGCACGGCTTGCGAATTCTCGCGATCGTTATCATCGCGTTCATCGTCGCGCGGCTGCTCAGAGCCGTCACCAATCGCCTGGTCGAGGCTGCGAAATCGTCCACGCGCATCGCGCAAATGCGCGAACAGCAGACCCGTACCATGGCCGGAATTCTCTACAGCGCCGGCATTTTCATTATTATCGCGGTTTCCATTTTGACGGCGCTTCCCGAATTCGGTTTCAACGTCACGCCGATCGAAGCGGCCGCGACCGTCGCTAGCCTCGCCTTCGGTTTCGGCGCGCAGCATCTCGTGAAGGATCTTATCAACGGCTTCTTCATCGTCTTCGAGGACCAGTTCGTGGTCGGCGATCTCATCCAGGTGAATTCCGAAATTGGCCGCGTCGAATATCTCACCCTGCGGCGCACCATGATTCGAAATGCTGCCGGCGCTCTCGTCACGATTTCGAACGGCCTCATCGGCCAGGTTTCCAACTTCAGCCGCGATTGGTCGCAGGTTTTTGTCGATGTCACCGTGCCGTCCGAGGAGCACGTCGGCCGCGCCCTCGCGACGCTCGAAAAAGTCACCGGCGACCTGCGCAACGACCCTGATTGGTCGCCCGCTCTCGTCGATGGGCCACGCGTACTCGGCGTCGAGTCGCTCTCGCTCGATGGCACCGTACTTCGCACGCAGGTGCGCACTGCCCTCAATCGCAAAGAAGACGTCGCGCGCGAACTCCGCCGCCGCATCAAACTCGGATTCGAACAATCGCGCATCCCGACGAGCCAGCTTCACAAAGTTACTTTACAGGGCGAGCTGCCGCAGCCGGCCCAACAATCCAGTGAGATGCCGTCCAGCAGAATAGGTTGACCGGCGCAAATCGAACCGATCTTCAAACTTGAATCGAACCATACTCGAACAGGAGGCTTCAAAATGCCCGACGTAAATCACGAGCAGGTAAATCTGATGCTGCGGCTCTACGACATCCGCCGCGAGCCCCGCCTTCGCGAAGCCCGCGAATGGTATATGACGAATTTCAATCCAACGACTCCCGAGCAGTTGATGGCGCAGTGTCCTCCCGGAAGCCAGGAGAACGCCTTCATGCGCATGGTGTTCAGCTACTGGGAGATGGTCGCGAGCATCGTCAATCGCGGCCTGATCGATGAGGATTTTTTCTTCGAAAACACGGGCGAACAATGGGTTGTCTGGGAACGAATGAAGCCTGTCGTTCCCGCGTTCCGCGCCATGTTCAAGAATCCCCTGGCGTTCTCTAATCTCGAAAAGCACTGCGAGATTTTCGAACGCTGGCGCGAAAAGCGCGCTCCTGGTTCCAACGAGGCTCTGCGCGCCATGCACACCCAAATACAGCAGCAGCAAGCCGCACAGAAAAAATCCGGCGCCGGCTTCTAACGCAGTTTCGAGGGGTGGACTCCCGCCGCTCCGCACTTTGCTCTATCGTACTGTGGTCTTCGGGACAGCCAAGTACTTGCCAGCCATTACAGCACCTTGCAAACGAGATGACTTTGAATTAACATCTCGCTAATTAGCAACGATGGTTACGACAACCATGTCGGGGAAGTTTCTCGCGGTCGCCGGTTTCCTCGTATCGTTTTTTGCTTTTTTCTGGCTGATGTCACTTCCTATCGGTTCGTATGGCATTCTTTGGCGACTGGGTTTTATCGCAACGGTGATGTGTGCACTGGGGTCGATCACTTTCTGCTGGGCCGCTCTCGCTGCATTTTGGGCGCGCGAGCGGAATTGGTCTCCACGAACTTGCATGAGAGCCGGATGGCCTTTGATACCTCTTGCTCTAATCGCCTGCGTAGCCGGCTCTCAATTTTGGCGGGCGGCAGCGCTGCTTGCTACGAACAGTGTATTCGTCGGGTTTCTCTGCCGACGGTTCGTGTATCCCGAGATGACCGACGAGCAAGCCTCCGCCCCAGAGTCTCCTCCCAGCCTATTTCAAAAGTAGTCACAAGAGCCCCCTGACCTCCCGATTTTTTCTGGCCGCTTCGCCCGTTCTGTGATAGCTTTCCGCCAGTCCCCTCGAACAAATTTCCAACGGATTTCCGCGCGCTGGGGTTAGCTCGAACTCAACAGCCGCCAGCGCCGCGCGAAGTCCGCGGAGGAAAGCACGATGAACGCGCGTCATCCATTCTCAGCCGTGATCGCAATTCTAATTTGTTTGCTTCTTGCCGTCCCGACAGGCGTTTCGGCGCAAGTGGCGCAGAGCGCCGGGAAAATCACGGCTGTCGTGCCGATTGTCAACGTCGTGCGCGGCGCCCAGCAAGTCGCCGCCTCCACCTCGCAGCAGGTTTTCTGGGGTGACGTCATCAATACCGGCCATCTCGCCCGCGCGCGCGTCGCGCTCGATGACGGCTCGGTCCTCAGCGTCGGCTCGGATTCCAATCTCACCATCGCCAAGCACGATACCGGCGAGCAACAAACCGATCTCGATCTGGCTTATGGCCAGGTCCGCGCAAAAGCCGTGAAACTCGTCAAGCCCAACGCGCGGTTCCAGATTCGCACCCCCGTAGGCGTCGCCGGCGTCGTCGGCACTGAGATGGTTGTGCTCTTCGACGCGTCCGGCAACATGAACGTCATCTGCATGGAAGGCGTCTGCAAGGTTTGCGATCTGGCAGGTGTGTGCGTGCTACTGAAAGGCGGCGAGGCATCCGGCATCCACGGCAATTCCTCGCCATCCAGCCCCGCTCCCGTCAGCCCCGCTGCTCTCACTTCGGCTGTTAGCGCGACGAATACCACTGGAGCCGCCGGAGCTGGCGCGGCTGGAGCCGGAGCCGCCGGAGGTGGCGTCAGTGCGGGCGCGGCAACCGGAGTAGGAATCGGTGCGGCAGTCGCTGCAGGCGTGGCAACGGCGGTGGTCCGCAGCGCCAGCAAAACTCAAACTTGCCCGGCCCCTGCAGCAGCCGCTGGCGTCAGAGCTCAAGCCAGCTGCACCCAAATTACCACCGGCGCGCGCGTCAACGGCCAGCGCCAATAAAATCGCAACCTGCAGCCTTCGCCTAGGAACGCGGTGTCATCCTGAGCGAAGAGTCGGCCGGTTTTTTCTTCGTCCCGCTCTTGCGGGACGGCCGACTCGCAGTCGAAGGATCTCAGCCGCCAATACTTGCACGCCGCGTTGAGACGAGCGCAGAGTATTCACAGTGCAATTCACGCCGCCGTCCGCACCGCCTCCCGCCTCACAATCTCAATCAATCCTTTCACCAGCGGACTCTGATACCGATGCTTGTGCCAGATCATCGCCAGCGTCCGCTCCGGCTTCACGCCGCTGATTGAACGGTATCGCACCAGCTTGCTGCGATCTCCCTTCGCAGCCATTTCCGGCACGAGCGAAATTCCCTGCTCCATCGCTACCAGCTCCTGCACCGTCATCAACTGCGCGCTTCGGCACGTCAGCGCCGGAACGCAACCTTGCCGCTCGCAAAATCGAATAATCTGCGCGCCCAGGCAGTGCATTTCGCTTAGCAAAACAAATCTCTCGCGCGTCAATTCCTCCAGTGTCACTCGCCGCTTCTTCACGAACCGGTGCTGCGCCGCCATCGCCACCAGCAGCTCCTCCGAATACAGCCGCTCGACGGCTACTCGGCCGTCGTCCACCGGAAGTGCAAGCAATCCCAGATCAACCTCACCTGCCACGCACGCATTTACCAGATCTTCCGTAAAGTCTTCGTGAACCGTTATCTGCGCCTCCGGAAACCGGCGCGCGAAAGCACGCACCAATCGCGGCAGCAAATAAGGAGCAATCGTCGGTATCGCTCCGATCCGGATCTGCCCCTGCTCCAATCGCACCGGGTCCTGCAGCGAATCGCGCGCTTCCGCCACCGCCGACACAATCGACACCGCTTTCGCGTAAAACGCTTGCCCCGCCGACGTCAGCCGCACCCCGCGCCCCAGCCGCTCGAAAAGCTTCTGCCCCAACTCCTCCTCGAGCTTCTGAATCTGCAAACTCAATGACGGCTGCGCGATGTAGCAAGCCTTCGCCGCGCGCGTAAAGCTCCCAACTTCCACCACCGAAACGAAATATCGCAGCTGATGTAGTTCCATTGGTCCCTCAGTGAATCGTTCCTCGCGAATAAAATCCTCAGTGGACTCTGTGGCCGTTCTCAGTGTCCTCTGTGTCGGGTCTTTGAATTTTTCCCATTCATAGTCAACACCTATCTATAAGATAGGAACAATATATTATACCTATGCAAAACGGCAGGACTAGTCTGAAGACGGTTCGTTCCGCGACCAGCGGAAAGAATTGCAGTCGACGGAGATTGAACGCAAAAAGGAGATGTGTCTATGCCGAAGTCAGCAAAGCCTCACGCCACCGGCAAAGTGAAAGCCGGCGATGTCACCCAGCGTGTGGGCGTCGAACAGTTGGAATCGCGCGGCGTCAACGTGAAAGACCTCGTCGAAAAACTCATCGACGCGGCCGGCGCCGAATTTACAACCTACTACTACTACACAATCCTTCGCATGTACCTCGCGGGTAATGAGGATTACAAAGAAATCTGCGAAGACGCTCGCCTCGAAGATCGCTCTCACTTTGAGCTCATCACCCCGCGCATCTACGAGCTCGGCGGCAGCATCCCCAAGGACATTCGCGTGTTCGCCGACCGCGCCGGCTGTCCCGACGCATACCTTCCCGACGAGCCCAGCGCCACAAACATCCTCACCGTGCTTCTCGAAGCCGAGCGCTGCGCCGTTCGCACCTGGAGCGAGATCTGCGATCTCACTCACGGAAAAGATCCGCGCACGTACGACATGGCGGCCCGCATTCTCAACGAAGAAGTCGAGCACGAAGCCTGGTTCATCGAGCTTCTCAGCATGGAGCGCGACGGAGTCGTCCGCCCCTCCGGTCACTTCCGCAGAGGCAATCCCGGCGATGCGCCGTACAGCAAGAACCATGGTTTTTACAATCCATAGAAATTCGATCGGTAACGGAGCCGCGAGTGTCTGACGCGGATCCCGAATATCAAATCACTCTCGTTTCGCGCGGCATGGAAGTCACGATTCCTTGCCGCGCGTCCGAGTTTATTTTGCAGGCCGCGCTCGATGCCGGTATCGAGCTTCCCTACAGTTGTCTTCAGGGCTGGTGCGTCACGTGCGCCGGCCGTTTGCTTTCCGGCGAAGTCGACCAGTCCGCATCGCTCCGCTATTATCCCGAAGACGCAAAAGCCAAATTCACTTTGCTGTGCACCGCGCGCCCGCTGAGTGACGTCCGCGTCGAGACCCACAAGAAAGAAGCCATGCAAAAGCATCGCGTCGCGCACAAGCTTCCCGTGCCGCTCGGCTAGCTGGAAAAAATGTCGGTAGGAAATCAAACTTCGCTGATGCGCTCGATCGCCCGCGGTCCGCTGTGGACCGAGTTCGAATCGTCGCAACGCACTTCTTTGTCGCTCAATGTCACCCTTCCGCCATTAGGCCCAGCCTTCATCCCGAAAGGAAAAGTCGGCCGCCACTTCAAATCCATCTCGCGCAACGGCCTCATCCTCGTAATGAGCGCCGTCCCACTGAAGGAATTGGCGGAGTCTGCTAGCGTTCAGCTGCGGCTTTCGATTTGGCACAGTTCCCATCTTCCAAGCGAACCTGCCTTGCCCTATGGCCTGCTTCTCTATGCGCAACCGCTGCAAATCATCAGCACGCAACCACGCGAACGTCTCTACCGCGCCGAAATGACTGCATCTCACTCAACCGGTGCAGCGTTCTCGCTCGAACTCGGCGGCGGCCGCTTCCTGAATATTTTTGAAAAGCAAACCTCTCGCGATTCCTAAAATCGGATCGTCGGGCCAAACGTCACGCGCAAGTTGTGATGTGCGCTGTCGTTGAAATAAATCTCATCGCCCACGTCGAGACGAAATCCGATCGGCCCGAGAAACGCTTCCGCGCCGCCGCCCGGATAAAATACGCCGCTCACGTTTTGGCTCCGAATGCTGCCCACATTGCTGAAGAACTCACCAATCGTCGCCGGCCCCTTATCGAGATGGAATCCAACGGCTCCGCCCTTCGCCGTTAAAAACAACCGCACCGGTCCCTTATTGGTTTGCAGCTTCGGCCCAAACAATCCGTGGATCGCGCGCAGATTAGTGCGCTGGATAAACGCCCCTGTCGGGTCGGTTTCAGTGAAGACCTGGTTGAAGTCGTAGGCCGTTTCAGCCTCGAATTGAAGCAACGGCAGAACGTTGACGGACAAGCGGGCGCCAACGCCGGCCAAATTCGTATCCGTTTGATTAATTCTGAATAGTTCGCCGAAAACTCCAATCTCGACGTGGTCGCTGCCGCCGGATGGTTTGTATTGCGCGAATGCTTGTGGCGTACAAATTACAAATATCAGTAAACCAAAAACGGCGACGACTGCGGGCTTTATATAGATAACTGCGTGTTTCATATAATTCATCTCCAGCACTTAGAATTGGTTTCAAGCGGGCCCTTATTTCAACGTCTGCGGTGCAATATTTGCTTCACACCGCTTTGCGACTCTATGGAAGTGCTGCGCCATCACACATCCTCGGCATCGTGTAGTTTCCCGCGTAATTCCCCTTAACAGGGGAGGTGGCGTTCAGCTACGTACTAGCCCGGAAAAATGCAGGACTTCATGTATGGAGAGGACCAGCAAGGTGACGTAAAAATGGTAGGAAGAGCACCCAAATTGAAGCGCTTTTTCGGAGGCTAAGAATGGCACCTCAAAAAACAAATCGAGTGGTCTGTCCTTTGTGCGGGAAAGAATTCGCCACGAGCGCACAGCACGAAGAGCACAAAAAAATCGTTCACAACACAATGGACAAAAAAACAAACTTGGGTGGACAAAGAACCCAACCCCGCGACCTCGAACCCGCCGACGACACGCCGACTACCGAACTCCCGCCCGGCGCCGAAAGTTCCGTCAACCTGGGCGGACCGCAGACTTCAGGCACCGGCGCTCCCGGAAAGTCGAAGGGCGCGGCAAAATAAAGAGACCCGGCTGATCTGGCCTTTCTCGGAAGAAATTCGCCGGACGGATTCTAATTAGGGGATTCCAACTCGGCGCACCAACTCCTGGTACCGCGGATCCGTTCGTGTCCTGTCGAAAACTGGTTCAACTTTGAGATTGATCATAAGATCGTCTCGTTCCTCGAATCCCTTTTCCAGCCATTGGAATGCGCATTCCTTGTCGCCTACACGCACACATGCTTCTGCCACCATGACGGATGGCACGTACTGCGATTTTGCAGATTCTTTGTAATTTTCAAGCGTGCGCCTCCAATAGCCCTGCGCCCCAGATTTGGCAATCGCCTCTTTCAGCATGGCGACCTTGTTGGGCTCCATCCCAAACAACTCGTCGGCTTTCAGGGATTCCCGAGCGGCCTCCTCAGTCCGCCCCGTCTGCTCATATATCTGTGCCAGATCGAAATGCCCCCAAGAAAAGTTCGGGGCCAATTCAGTTAGGGCTTGGGCGCGTTCAAGTGCGAGGTCGTACCGGCGTGCGAGAATGAAAACCCAAATGGAGTAGTCCCCACTCAAAGGTGAAGGATCGAGGCCAATCGATTGTTTGACCTCGGCAATTGCCTCTTCTGTCCGGCCACTCGTCACCAGCAAACGCGCGTGCCACTCATGGGCCCAAACATTATTGGGGTTCAACTCCATCGTCCGCTTGAATTCTTCCTCGGCAGCAGACCAATTCCAGTCATATAAGAGTTCAATAGTCCCAAGGGTAGAGTGGGCCATTGCCGAGGTCTCGTCCAGCGACAGAGCCTTTAGCGCAAAGACCTTGGCCTTCGGCATCATGTCGCGGGGACGCGTCATCCCGGGGCTCCATGTCGCATAAATTAGTGCCAAGCCGGAATAAGCGGCTGCGTAATTCGGGTCTTTTTCGAGGGCCTGTTGGAAGTATTTGATGGCTTTCTCCGATGACTCTGCCGTTCCACCGGTGATAAAGAGATAGAGCCCCCTCAAATAGAGATCCTGAGCCTCCGGATTGACGGTCCGGACGGGGGCAAGTAAGGTTTGTTCTTTTTGAGTCAATCTAACCTGAATTTGCCGGGCAACTGCCTGCGCGATCTTCCCTTGTACTGCGAGCGCATCACCAACTTCACTCTCATAGCTCTCGGCCCAAATGTGCTTTTCGGGGGAGGCTTGAACGAGATTCGCAGTGATTCGCAAATGGTTTCCCGAACGCGACACGGTCCCTTCAATGAGCGCGTCCACATTTAATTCTCGCGCGATCTCCGGTAGCGGCTTTTTTGTGCCTTTGTACTGCATGGCAGAAGTCCTGGAAATCACGCGCAGGCCGCTGATTTTCCCAAGGTCCGTCGTCAATTCTTCCGTCATCCCATCAGCAAAATAATCCTGGTCCGGATCGCCTGAAAGATTCACCAATGGAAGAACCGCAAGGGACTGGATGCGAGGCGTGCTGGGGCGCCCGCCCAGGCGTTCGCGCACACTACTCAGATTTAGGCCCCTCAGACTCAGGCCAACCAGCAGCGCAATTGCTACTACCGAGGCGGTCGCGAAAACCTTAGCGCGTCTTCCATAGACGCGCGAGCCAACCCGGGTCTCAGCCGGGACTGCTCCGGAAGACGCAGTTTCGGCTGGAACGGCATTCGGTCCGGGTGCCGCTGAAGCCTGCGATTCGACCGGAGCAATGAAGCGATAACCACGGCGAGGAATGGTTTCGATCCAAAGTGGCTTCTCGGCGGTATCTGAAAGACAATCCCGCAAGCGCTGAACAGCCGAGTTTAGGCCATGATCAAAATCCACGAACGTGTCATCGGCCCAAAGTTTTGCCCGAAGCTCTTCTCGTGTCACCATTTCCCCCGGGCGCTCGATCAACATCAGCAGGATCTGGAAGGGCTGTTCACCCATCTTCACTCTTATCCCGTACTTCCGTAGCTCGCCGGAACGCAAATCCACCGCATAGGGGCCGAACAAAGCAGTGCGCGCGTTCGTCATTTTCACGTCCGAAAGATCAAGGGACGGGGGCTTCTAACCGGGGAATTCGGCTGGCTGATTGTGAGGCTTGTTCGAACGGCAGTCAAGAACTGGGCCGAAACTGCACTGCAAACACATAGGATCGCTCGTTACGTGCCAGGATAGCAATCACTTACCCGGTGTTCCTGAAATGTTCAAGGGGTGTTTCAGCTTGCATTGAGGTGACGGTGATAGTTGGGCGATAAGGGCAGCCCGAATCAACTCATTCGACGAGGAGCGACAAAATGAATCGAACAGTGACCAGATTTTCCCCAGCGTTTTGCAGCGCTTTGTTTCGCAGCGCTTCCGTTGGGTTGGTGGTGCTGACCATGTTATTCGCGGCCTCAAGCGCCAAAGCTGGTTGCGGCATTCCATCCAATACGGGAGCCGCTCCCTCAATTCCCTTCTTGAGCCCTCAAGGGGACGAATCGTCGAACCATCAAGAGGACGAAAAAGCGAACAAGCCTGCTAGCATCGTGGGTTTGTGGCATCTGATTTACACTGCAAACTCCGCTTCCCCTTCCGTTGCTTTCCCTCCAACGCCCTTCCAGTTCGTCGAATCCTTTAAGACCTGGCACGCGGATGGAACTGAATTTGAAAATGCGTTTCTGCCGCCGACGGGCGGAAACATCTGCTTCGGAGTCTGGAAGGAATCAGGCCACGGCAGCATCAAGCTGCATCATATCGGTCTGATGTTTGACTCGATGGGCCGCGTTTCAAACATCTTCACCGTCGACGAAAAAGATACGGTTGCCTCCAACGGCAAAACCTACAGCGGTACCTTCGATTTCAAACTCTGGCCTCCCAGCTTCGATGCCGTTGGCGTCGGAAGCCCCCTCGCGGAGGTCACGGGAACAACACTCGGTACCCGCATCACCGTCGATTGACCAACTCCCAAACCCGAAAAAATGCATGCCCTCGCGCCGTGGCGGAGAGGATTGCACTCTCCCCTTCGCCCGCACCTCGCCGCTTTAGCACACTAACGAATCGGAAACGAGCACCGCGCTTAGGACTAAGCGAAGTACGCGCCCAGGGCCAATCTCCGGGCTATGCGGGAGAAGGTCACATTGACTTCGACTTACCAAAATAACTTTAACGACTCGATTGGACGGTTGACTTAAAACTAGGTCTTGATATTCTCTCTTGCAGTGGCGAAGGAGTTCGCCCTCTAACCGCTGTCCCTTAAGCCGGGACAGATGATGACTCCTGACAGGATTTTTGTCGCGGAGTCATGTCCCCGGCAAAACATCCTGCAAATGAAATAGGAGTGAGAGGCTAACGTGCAGATGTCTGTTCATTGGTCTTTTTGTGGGTTGGGATTTGCGCTCATCGCCACGCTGCTCTCAATCCGTTTGAAGAATTCTATGGCGCTGACGCAGCCGTCGTTTGCCAGGTCGCACGAGTCGTCATCTGCAAAAAAAGGAGAGCCGCGACACTCATGAACAAGTACTTGATCGTGGGCGTGGGCGGCTTTGTCGGCGCGATCGTTCGATTTTGGCTCGGCGCTTACGTAGGCGATCGCATGGGAACGAGATTTCCTTACGGTACGTTCATTATCAATTGCACGGGTTCATTCCTGGTAGGGTTCATCATTACGGTTCTTGCAGAGAGAACCCACTGGAGCCCGAACTGGCGGTACCTGATCCCGATCGGATTCATCGGGGCCTACACCACGTTTTCGACATTCGAGTACGAGACATTTCGAAGCATTCAAGACGGAGAATTGCTCATGGCCGGATTGAATGTGATCCTGAGTGTCGCGGTCGGGTTCATCGCGGTATGGTTGGGAGTGATTACCGGAAGGTTGATCTCGTGAACGCTTCGCGGTGATTTCTCGATTAGGAGGGCGCATGTTGACGGCGGGACCAGCCAAGAAGGTAACCATTCACGTCAGCGAGAACCATAAATATCACGGTCAGTCCGCACACGCGGCGATCCTGGATTTTCTTTTCTATCGAAGCGTTTCCGGAGCGAACGTGGTCCGCGGTATCGCGGGTTTTGGCGCCGATCACCATATGCACACCGCGCGGATTGAATCGCTCTCGGCAGATCTTCCCGTCAGAATCGAATTCGTTGAGTCGCCGGAAAAGGTGGAAGAGCTTCTTCCCAAGCTGCAGGAAATGGCCGGTGCAGGCTTACTCGAGGTTCAGGACACCACGGTCGTTAAACCCTCCGAAGTTCCGAACAAAAGAGCGCAGCCGTCGGTTCCCGCTTTGAAGCGCGAAGGAAAAGCCAAGCTGATGCGCATCTTCATCGGCGAAAATGACAAATGGCACGACAAGCCGCTCCACAAAGCCTTGGTCGAAAGCATGCGCGCCAACGATATCGCGGGGGTTACCGTGAATCCGGGCATTCTCGGCTACGGCGCCAACCGGCGAATTCACAGAGACACAGCACTTCATCTCTCGCACGACCGCCCGATGATGCTATCGGTAGTCGATACCGAAGAAAAACTCCGGGCCTTCTTTCCGATTCTGGATTCCATGGTCCAACAAGGACTTGTAGTCCTATCGGACATTGACGTGATCAAGTACACGCATGACTACGAGGGCGAAGGTCGGCGGAAGGAGGTGCGGTCATGAAGCTCGAGGGTAAAGCCAAGATGCTCTGGATCCATTTCGGCGAGGACGACAAATGGAACGACAAACCCCTTTACCGGGCCATCGTCGAAAAATGCCGGGAGCTGGATATTGCGGGCGCTACGGTTTTCCGCGGTATCGAAGGGTACGGCGCTAGCACCTTGATTCACCGTTCGCACCTTCTCTCGTTCTCGTCCGATGCGCCAATAGCGGTAAGCGTGATCGATTCCGAAGATAAGGTGCGACAACTGATTCCGTTCCTGGATGAAATGGTTGATGAGGGCTTAATCGCGATGTCTGAAGTCGAAGTCATCAAATATGTCCACCAGGACGGCGCGCGTTCGTAGCTGGGATTGCATCGCAAATTTCTCGGCGGGGGTAAATCAGCGGAAAACGATGGAGGCGCGGGTGGGAATCGAACCCACGTATAAAGGTTTTGCAGACCTCTCCCTTACCACTTGGGTACCGCGCCCTCGAGCTAGCTAGTATAGCGAATCTCGCCAGCGGTTTCAGCCGCTAACCTTTTTTCGTTTCACTTCGCCGTTATTATCTGCGGGAATTAGCCGCAGCGAATGGCGCGCTTAATTCGCGCTTAATGTTAATAAATGTGAAGCTCGTAGGCGATGCGAGCCTGCACAATATCCATACGCCCGATGATGCGGCGCACGATCGCGTCCACGGATTTTGCATCCGCGCCAGCCAGGCCATAAGACGAGGCACCCTCTGACGCAATGGCTGCTTCGCCGCTGGTCATTTCGCGCTCGCGCTCAAAGAGCTGCTGCAAGAATGACTTCTCCTCCGGGAATCGGACGATGTTCACGCGTGCGCTCGGCGGAATATGCGCAAGCTGTTTTGCGAGGCGAATCGCCGTGTCGACGCCGCCCAGCTCGTCCACTAGCCCCAAGTCTTTCGCTTGCGCGCCGGTCCACACGCGGCCTTTGCCGATTTTGTCCACCGCGTCGACCGTCATCCCGCGGCCTTGAGCGACGCCCTTAATAAATTGATCGTAGGTTTCGTGCAGCGACTTCTCGATCCAAGCGCGCTGTGCCGGCGTGAAATTCTGTTGCAAAGAAAAAAGAGTCGCGTTATCGCTCGTCGCCACCGAATCCGTGCTTAGCCCCAGCAGATTGAAGAGGCCCGAAATATTGAATTTGCCGATGAGCACGCCAATCGAGCCGGTGATCGTGTTCGGGTCGGCCACGATTTTGTTCGCCGGGGCCGCAATCCAGTAGCCGCCTGACGCAGCTACGTCCGACATGGACACCACCACCGGTTTCACATCGTGCGCCAGTTCCACTTCGCGCCGAATCACTTCGCTCGCCACCACCGATCCGCCGCCCGAATCCACGCGCAGCACAATCGCCTTGATACTCGAATCCTTGCGCGCGCGCCGCAAATCGCCCGCCACAGTATCGCCGCCCATGATGAAACCCTGGGTCGGTGACTCGTGCGATTCGCCCGACAGAATCAGGCCAGTCGCGTGAATCATGGCGATGCGATCGCCGCCGAGCGACACGGCGCTCGACTTCAAATAGTTGCGGTACCGCACAAGCGGCAGTGGATTCCAATCGCCGCCGTGCGCTTTGAAGTAGTCCTGCACCTCGTCCCAATACGCGAGCTTGTCGGCGAGCTTCGCGTCCAGCGCGGCTTTCGCCGAAAATGGCCCCTGCTTTACGAGCTCTTCGAATTTTGCCCGCTCGATTCCGCGCGCGTCGGACGCGTCCGTCAAATACTGGCTGTAGAAGCCGTTCAGCAAGCCTTCCACTTCCTCGCGGTGCGCCGGCGTGAATTTTTTCTCGGTGAACATGTTCCCTGCGGTCTTGAACTCAGCGATGTGGTAGTACTCCGGCACGATTTTCAATTTGTCGAGCGTGCCGCGCATAAAAAGCGCCTGCGCCATCATTCCGTGAACTAACACAGAAGATTGCGGGACGAGCCACACCTGCTGGCACGCGCTTGCCAAGTAGTATTCGGGATTGCCGATGCCGTCATAACCGAGATAACAGACGCTCGGCTTGCCGCTCTTGCGAAACTCCATCAGGTGCGCGCGAATCTCTTCAAGTTTGGCCCAGCCGGTCGCAAGCGGCGCCACGCGCACCACGATTCCGCGAATGTGCGAATCGCCGCGCGCCGCGTCAATCGCGTCGAGGAAATCGTGCAGCACGGGCGGACCGCCGCCGGTCAGGTCTGCGAAGAAATCGGGCGAGCGCTGCTCGTTGATCTCGCCGTCCGCGTCGATCACCAGCACGGCGTTCGATGGCAACCGCGCCGGCTTCGACGCCGCCCAGATGACGATAATGAAAAACAAAACCAAAAATCCGATTACGAGCGCTCGCCGTTTTCCCCAGGTCATCGTCGTTCCCCTCGAACTGTCCGCGTCATTTTAGCCGTAGTCATTTTCCCGTAGTCATTTTCCAGTGGTCTGGCGCCGCTGCGCTCATTATCGAGTCGTCATCGTCGGCGAGCGAAAGACAAACGCGACGATCAACTTCGACGTCATCGCTTTGCCATTGAAGGTCGCCGGGCTGATTGTCCACCGCTTCACCGCGGTGATTGCTTCCGGCGTCAGCGATGGCACGTCGCGAATCACGTCGACTTTTTTGATGTTGCCGTATTTGTCCACCGTCACGTCGAGCACCACTGTGCCTTGCGCGATGCTATTCACCGGATACGACGCGAACGATCCGACCGCAACCTCCGGAGGAAGATAACCGGCCGGAAGCGGCGGCGGCGTGGGCGCTACGGGCGGCACGGTCAAATTCTGGTTGAGGGTGTCGCCCGGGTTGAACACCACTTCGATATTGAGCGTTGACGGAGCGGGCTTCCCATCGAGCTTGCCCGGCGAGAATGTCCAGCCCGTTACGGTCGAAGTCGTCAGCGACGTGAGTCCCGGGATGTCGCGCAGCACCTGTACTGTGGGCGGCTGGCCGGTGACGCTGAGATTCAACGAGAGCGTCACGAGACCGGCGGCGAGAACTTCGACGGGATAGGGAATGTCGCTCGCCGCAGTCACGTCGGGCGGAACAAACCGTTCGCGCGCGGCAAGCCCAGCTTGCGGCGCTTCAAGTCCGATGCAAGCCAACAAAGTCACGAGCAACACCACTTTTGCTCTCAATCTCATCTCACGAACTTTTTTTGCAGTGCAGATCGGCGTCATCACAATTTTGGCCTCATTGCACACCGATGTACCGCTGCTTCGGCGGCACACGAAACACGAACGCAACGACCAACTGTGATGCAATCGCCTTCCCGTGGAACGTCGCCGGATTGATCGTCCATCGCTTCACCGTGTCGATCGCCTCCTGCGTCAGCGATGGCACGTCGCGAATCGTGTCGACTTTTTTTACCTGGCCGTATTTATCGATCGTGACGTCGAGCACCACTGCGCCCGTCTGCGGGCCAGTCCTGGGACTGGCTGCGAATGTTCCCACCGCCACCTCTGCCGGAAGATAACCGGCCGGAGCCGGCGGCGTCGTGGGCGACACCGGCGTCATTTGCAAATTCTGGTTGAGAGCATCGGGAGGGTTGAACACCACTTCGATGTTGATCGTGGATGGAGCCGCCTTGCCGTCGAGGATGCCTGGCGAGTAGATCCAATACTTCACGAAAGAAGTCACGATCGGCGTTAGGTCGGGGATGTCGCGAAGGACCTGCACGGTGGGCGGGTGATCGGTGCCGCTGAGCGTGAGCGATACCGTCACGAGACCGGAAGCGGCTACTTCGACGGGATACGGAAGGTCGTTGGCATGAGTCAAGCTGGGCGGGACGAATCGTTCGCCTCCGGCAGTTCCGGCTCGCGGCGCTCCGGATAGCGCTATGCAGAGCAAGACGACCGCCGGCGTGAGCAGTTTCGATTTCATTCTCATTTGATTCTCGCCGCTTTCATCCGGCCAGCTTTCTCCGTACCGCGATCGATGCCAACAAAAGTAGCACCCGACGCAGCGAAAAGCCAAATGCCGCGATCGGCGATTCACGATCTGAGCGATTCGCGAGTGAGAATCCTCGGGTCTGAAGACCCGAGCTACATTTCCGGAAAAGGCGTTCTTGTTGCGATTAGAATTTTGATAACGGGCGTGTTTGCAATGAGATGACTCAAATTCTAATTTGGTGAATGTTGCTATTAGAAGTTCACTGGCTAGTGGCCCTTCGTCGGGTTTCGGCTTCCTCAGGACAAGCAAGTGGCTAGTGATGAGTGGACTGCAACGGCGGATTTCTTCGAGGGGAGCGAGCGGTCCGCCACGGCGGATCCTCTCGAGAAATATGAGCGACATGATTGCTATACCCCCCTTTTGCCGCCGATTAGAAAATTGCATGTTGGTGAATCCTGGTGAGTTAGCGCGATTTCTAATCGCGGTACCGTAGATTAGAAATGCAGGCGCGGGGTGTTGATGTCCTCGGTTAGCCGGAGTCGCGGCCGATAGTGTCATGTTCGTCAGCATACAAAAACGTACTAGGGTAGCTCGGATTTAGGCGGTTGGATACCCGTATAACTACGCAGAGCTGTGGAAAAACGTGGGGCCGCGCAAGATGCAGCACCCTACGAAAGAAAAATGCAAAGGCAAAATTCAAAAACGCCGGCAGGATGCCGGCGCTACGAAAGAGGACGGCGTGGCGTGAGGCGAGGGCGAGATTGATGGGGCATTTTGTACACGTTGCGCGTTCGGGCACGGCGTGCCGTGCCCCTACTGAAGAAATGGGAAACGAGAAAAGAACGCGAGCGCGCGGGAACCGAGCATTGGCGATCGTGCTGTGGCGTTACGTTGGCACAGGCCCTTCGTCCCTCAGGGTAAACAAGATTGCCTGTGCTACTGAAAGGCAACTGCGTGAGGCGAGGGCGAGATTGATGGGGCGTTTTGTACACGCTGCGCGAGGGGGCAGGGCGTGCCGTGCCCCTACTGAAGAAAACACAAAGCGCACTTCAAAGGCGCCGGCCGGAGGCCAGCGGTACGTAAGGAAAAAGGCAAATTCAAGAGAGCCGGCAGGATGCCCTTCGTTCCTCAGGACGAGCCGGCGGTGCAAAAGGCGAAAGGCCTCAGGTCATCCCGACCGAAAATCGGTCGGGAGGGACTTGAGCTACGTTAGTGGCGAGGCGAATCGCGCCACAAGGGCGTAGCCGTCACTCTGAGCGGAGGGCTTGGATGATGTCGACGCGGGCAGCGCGCGATGCGGGCAGGATCGAAGCAATCACCGCGGCGGCGAGCAGCACGAAGGCCGAGACGAGCACCGGCAAGGCACCGGGCATCCGCAGGTCGCCGAAATAGCTGGTGGCAACACGAGCCACGATGAAGCCGAACGCCGCTCCGGCAAGCACACCCGCCGCGGCCATGATGGCGCCTTCGCCAACGACGGCACGCAGAAGATTTTCCGGCTGAGAGCCGAGGGCGAGCCGGATGCCAAACTCGCGCGTGCGCGCGCTAACGGAAAAGGCCAGCACACCGGCGACTCCGACGACGGCGATCGCCAAAGCTACAACCGCAAAAACTCCAAAGACGAGCGAGTTCAAGCGGTCGGGCGCGAGAACTTTCGCGCGTATGTCTTCGAGGGTGGCCGCGTGCTCCACGGGTTGATCCACGGACATGTCGCGAATGATGCGCGTAACCGGCGTAACCAGCGAATAGGGATTCGCAGTCGTGTGGATGAAGAGATGGCCGCCATATAGGCCTCCGCCTTCGGCAAAGGTGCTGTAGACGGCAGGGGTCGGCTCAGGGACGACGTGAATGTCGTCTATGTCGGCTGTAACGCCGACGATGCGATGCGGCGCCTTCGCGCGCGCCTTCTCCGCGTCGTTACCGGAAAGGAATTCAAGGACGGGATCGGTCCAGTAAACATGGCGTCCGACGGCACTTTGACCGGGCCACATGCGCTCAGCCAGAGTTTTGCTGACGATCACGACGGGATCGCTCTTCGCGTCGTCGAGATCGTTGAAATCGCGCCCTTCCAGCATGGGAACGCCGAGAGCGGCAAAAAAGCCCGGCGAGATGGTGCGAAACATGGCGCGAGGATCTTCGGCGGTGTGCGTGTGACCATCGCCGGAATATTGAAGGCCGGGACCAAAAATCTGCGCGTCGCGCCAGGGGGCCGTCTCAGCGAAGGCCGTGCCCGTGACACCCGGAAGGGCGTCAATCTGACGGATGGATTCCTTGTAGAAATCGATGACTTGCTGCGGCGTCTTACCGTACGTCATCGCGGGAACATCAATGGCGAGGACGCGGTGCATCTCTAAACCGGTCCGGGTGGCTTGAAGAGCGAGAAGAGTGGTGACCAGAGCAGCAGCGCCCGCGAGAAGTACGAACGAGGCGGCGATTTGAGTGATGGCGAAGGCGCGCTGGCGGCGGCTGGTGCTGCTGGTGATGCGGACGCTGCCGCTCGATACGTTGAGGCCGTTGGCCTTATCAGCGGAAGGCAGGCGCGGGACGAAGGCCAGAATCACGGCGGCGACGATGGCGAGGGCCGCACCGACCAAGAGCAAGCTGGAATCGACCTTTAGATCTACCGCGCGAACCGAGAAACGCGAGGCGTAGCGAGCGAGGATGGAGACGAGCGGCTGCGCGCTGATCACGCCGATTGCCGCGCCAGCGCCGCAGAGGAGAAGGCTTTCGGCTAACAGCATACGGCGCAGCGCGCCGGAGCTGGCACCGAGGGCCGCGCGAATCGAAAGTTCGCCTTCGCGGCGGACGGTGCGCGCGAGAATCAGGTTGGCCACGTTGCAGCAGGCGATGATGAAGATAAGGCCCGAGGCAGCGAGGAGGACAAGCAGGACGGTGCGCGCGCCCGAGGTGATCTGGTCGCGAAGCATCTTGGTGCTGATGGTGAACTGAGCGCTGGCAGGATAAGCCTCGGGGTGGTCTTTCAGCATGGAGGCGTAGGCGGTGCTTAGCTCCGTGCGCGCCTGATCGAGAGTGGCGCCGGGAGCGAGCTTGCCGAATAGTTCGGTCATACGATGGACGCGGCCCGTAACCATCGTGGCAGACATGTGATGCGGGCTGGTGACGAGATTGGCGATGATGTCGGTATCGGCCGGATAAGGGGCGGAGGGTTCAAGGACGCCGATCACCGTGCCGGTGCGGTCGCCAATGCTGCCGAGGCGAACCGTTTTGCCAAGCACGTTGGGATCTTGTTTGAGGACGGTCGACCAAAAACGGTAGGTGAGAACGACGACACCGGCGGCGTTGGGACCGTCGTCCTGCGGACCGATCAGGCGACCGAGAACAGGATGGAGGCCCATCACGTCGAAGTAGGAGCCGCTTACCACGCCCCCCTGAATTTCGCGGGGCTCGCCGAGGCCGATCATCGTGAAGCCGACTTCAGAGAAATCGCCGAACTGTTGGACCGAGTGAACGCTGGACTCAATGTCCTTGATTTCGGGGACGGAAAAGGTGGTGTTTTCGTCGCGCATGCCAGGCGCGCTCTGGCGGATGTAGACGAGCCGGTCCTCGTCACGGTTGACGAGCGGCTTGAGGAGGACGCCGCGCACGAGTGTGAAGATGGCAGCGTTGGCACCTATGCCGAGCGCCAGGGTGAGGATCACGATGACGGCGAGCCCTGGAGTGCGGCGGAGGGAGTGGAGTGCAACTCTCAAATCGCGGAAAAATGACATGTTTGTCCCCCGTCTGGCGGAGGTATCAGCATCACACGTGCCAATACTAAAGGCAACATTGTAAATCACTTAATGCGCGGTGCGTTGATCCGATGCTCGTTTTCAGGACGACCGTGTAGCGAATTCGGACAGCGGGCCTCGTCCTTCGCTCGGAATGACACTGAAGAAAATGCAAAGGCGAAATCAAAAACGCCGGCCAGAGACCGGCGGTACAAAAGGCGAAGGAACTGGGTGATGAGAGCTGGGGTTTGGGCTGGCAGTGGCGCTATGCGGGAGGTACGTTGAGAACCGCGATGACGGTGCTGGAAGCAAGATGCAAGATGCGGACTTCGTTGTCTGTTTGCCTGGCTAATTCGCGCAATTGCTGAACGGCGGTTTCATGGCCGGCGACGGTACACCGCCAAATAGGCGATCCATCAGGAAGTATCTCGAACAGGTCATAGTTGCGATCCACGGGACGCTCCTTTTTTTGTGCGTCTACGCGTGTTTGAATTTTAGAGAGAGGGCAGGGACAAGCGATTCAATTATGACATGGCCACCATCAGAGTGACGCGAGCGTTTCAAACAAACGCTTACTAGATACTCCGCTCGCGCAACTAAATCGGCGAGCGCGTGTTAAGTGTTATGACGGGGTGTGTTCCGCCGCGGTTTCAGGAGAATTCGTGAGGCGGCGCGAAGAGAGGTAACGGGCGTTGATACATGAAGTTCGAAATCTGCAACCATAATCGCGCTGCGGCAATCAAATAGGTGTAAAATCACCGGGAATCTTAGCGGAGCTGTCCCCGGCTCCCGGCGTCCGGTGGAGGATACATAGATGAAGCAATCCACCTGCATTAAATTCATATTTGCATTTATCGCGTTGGTGGCATTGGTGTGTGCTCCGAAGCCTGCATTCGCGCAGCGTGGCGGAGGCGGACACGGAGGAGGCGGTGGTGGTGGCGGTTTCCATGGAGGCGGAGGAGGCGGAGGCGGCTTCCACGGTGGCGGTGGTGGGGGCGGCGGATTCCATGGAGGCGGTGGCGGCAGTTATGGCGGCGGAGCGTATCGGGGTGGTGGTGGTGCATATCGCGGCGGCGGTGGCGCGTACCGCGGCGGACCGCCGAGTAGCGCGGCTCGAGGTGCGTACGGCCGAGGCGGCGGTGGGTATGCGTCGCGCGGATACGGCGGCGGAGCGTATGGCGGAGCGCGTTCGAATGGAATGAATAGCGGCCGCTCGGGCGGAAATTCGTCGAACGCGCGGAACGGCGGCACGGGATCGAGTGCGGGGCGTTCGAATTCGTTGAACGCGCGCACTTCGGGTTGGCCGGCGGGACGCGGAGCGACACACGCGAATGCGGACGGCAACTGGCATTCGTTCTCAGGTAATACTGGGAGCGCGCGTGGTCCCAACACGGGAAACACGGCGGGCACGCACGCGGGCGTCAATTCAGGTAATTCAGCAGCGGGCAATTCGACCGCTCGTTCGTTCGCGGGCAATTCATCAGCCTCGGACGCGGCGGGCGCCTCGCGGGGATCGAATTCGCCGGCGGTAGCGTCAAACTCGCGCGCAGGAAATTTCGCCAGCGGATCGGCGACGTCCGGGCGCAGCAGCATGCTTGGATCATCCGCGACGCGCAACTCGATTTCACCGAATCGCGGAGTATCAAACATTGAGGGCTCGCACTTTGGCAGCTCTTCGACGTCCGGATCGCATTCGGGATCGAGCGCTTCGCTGACGGGCAGCTCGATGAGCGGCTCGCGATTTGGATCGAGCAGTTCTTCGTTGGGAGCCTCGCGATCGCTGAGCGGCAGCCGCGGATTCACCGGCCACATCGGCGCTGGTCACACGCTCGGCACGTCATTCGGCCACAGCGGTTCTTCTTTCAGTAGCGGCCGCGGACTCAGCTCGAGCAACGGCTTCCGCGGCTCGACGAACCGAGGCACGTCGAACACCGGCGCGTTCCATGGGAACAACTTCCGCAACGTGTCCATGAGGAATGGTTCGCGGAACGGCTTCCACAATGGCTTCCACGACCATGGCGGCTTCCGTGACCGTGACCGTTTCCACGATCGTTTCGGCTGTTTCGGCTGCGGTTTCGGCTTTGGATTCGGCTGGGGTTGGGGATTTGGATTTGGTTGGGGCTGGGGTTGGGGCGGATGGTGGGGACCTTGGTGGTGGGGACCTGGTTGGGGATTCTGGGGCTACCCGGCGTATGCGTATCCCTATCCCATCTATCCAAACTACGACGTAACGTATCCTCCGCCGTATTCGGGCTCGGATTCGGACAACAATTCGTCGGACAATGCGACGCCTTCGGATGATTATTTCCAGCGGCCTTCGTTCGGCGGATCACTCGACGCGCAGGTGCCGGAGGGAAGTCCGAACACGAACCCCGATACGGGAAACGTGGCAGCCACGACGCCGACGGTGCTCGTATATCTGAAAGACGGCACGATGTACACGGCTAGTGATTACTGGCTCGTGGACAACAAGCTCCACTATCTAACTAGCTACAGCACCGAGAGCATCGTGGACATGGACGAGGTGGACCTGCAGCGTACGGTGGATGAGAACGCCAAGCGCGGCGTTACATTCACGCTGAAGCCTTCTCGCAATGGCCCGGCGGCGGCGCCGGATTCGGCTCCTGCGCCTAAGCCGAACGGCAATGGCACGGCCTCGAGCGATCCGGGTACGAATCACGATGGTGGTGCTACACCGGCGGCGAGTCCTGCTCCCGATCCGATACCGGCACCGCGGGTGCAGGATAATTCGGAGACGCAGACGTAAAACGCAGCGAACGGTAATTCATTTAGCGCCCACGAAGGATTTCTTCTTCGTGGGCGCTTTTGTTTTTGTGGTGACGTGTTTGCAAATCCGCGAGCTAGGGCCGTGAAGTGACAGGCGAGAAAGTCAAAAGCGCCGTCGAGGCGCCCTTCGTAGCTCAGGGCAAGCCGGCGGTACGAAAGGCCCGAACGCGCGCTTGCGGCTGGATTGTGCGAGATCCTTCGCCAGCCGCCGCACTGGAGCGGATGCTACCACAGGAACGAGGTCGCGTTGCTTGCAGGCATGGGGCGGGCGTGCCGCGTCCTGCTCAGGCACAGGCAGGAATGCCTGTGCTACCAAGGATCGTCACTTCGCGTCGCGGAGGAAGCGGGCGGCTTCTTCGGGCGGCGTGGGATTGATGTAAAAGCCGGTGCCCCATTCAAAGCCTGCGACCTTCGTCAGCTTGGGCATGATTTCGATGTGCCAATGATAGTGGTCGTTGATCTCTTCGCCGATCGGCGAGGTGTGGATGACGTAGTTGTAGGACGGGAACGTGAGCACGCTATCGAGGCGGGAGAGGAAGTCGTGAATGATTTTTGCGAGGCTTCCGTAGTAAGGCGTGGGCATATTTTCAAACGCGGAGCTGTGACGGCGCGGAAGTATCCACGTTTCGAACGGGAAACGCGGAGCGTAGGGAGCCAGCGCAATGAAGTATTCGTTTTCGAGGATTACGCGCGAGGCGGTTTCCACTTCCTGGCGAATCATGTCGCAGAAAATGCACCGCTCTTTTTCGTCGTAGTAGTGCTTGGCGCTGTCCACTTCTTCGCGGACGCGCTTGGGAACAATGGGCAGCGCGATCAATTGCGAATGGGTGTGTTCGAGTGTGGCGCCGGCCGGCTCGCCGTGGTTCTTGAACAGGAGAATGTAACGGAAGCGGCGATCGTTTTTCAGGTCGAGCATGCGATCGCGGTAGGCCCAGAAAACTTCCTCAACCGCTTTCTCGCCGAGGCTGGCGAGCGTCTTCATGTGGTCGGGCGTTTCGACGATCACTTCGTGGGCGCCCACGCCGTTCATCCGATCGAAAAGGCCTTCACCCTCGCGATCCAGGCCGCCTTCGATTCCCAGAGCTGGAAATTTATTGGGCACAACCCGCAGCGACCATCCCGGCGTGTCTTTGCCGGTGCCGTTGCGGCCGTAGGCGAGAATTTCGGGAGGCGTCTTGCCTTCGTTGCCGGGACAAAAGGGACAGGCGGGAGTTCCCTTGATCTGAACGCTTTCGCGAACGAAATCGAGGGGCCGCTTACCCCGTTCGGTGGAAATGATGACCCAGCGGCCGGTGATCGGGTCCCTGCGAAGCTCCGGCAAACTTCCCTCCTTGGCCAGTTCTTTGCCATGCGCGGGCGTGAGAAAACAAATCGCACTTCCGCAAGGCGATTACTTTACTACGCGTTATGAGGGGCCGGATGAGGTTACAGCAAATGGTGTGCCATTTCCATGGGCGGGAATGTCTGGGAGTCACCAATATCAGCGGGACGATTCGGGGATCATGCCGAAGGCGGATTTGTGAAGGCGAACGACCGGCTTTTTCCCGGCGTGCGACTCGATGGCAAGGACGTCAAAGCGGCAGCTGGCGGAATCGATGCGGCGAGAGCGAAGGAACTGGCGGGCCATGCGGGCGAGGTTGCGGCGCTTGTCGGCGTTGACCGCGTCTTCGGGAGTGGATTGCGTTTGTGCTGTCGTCGAACGAGTTTTTACTTCGACGAAGGCGAGGGCGCGGCCGTCGTAACCGATGAGATCGATTTCACCTTTGATGCCTGGCACGGTGTAGTTGCGCGCGACGAGAGTGTAGCCGTGGCGGCGGAGATACCAGTAGGCGAACGTTTCACCGCGGACGCCGGTGGTGCGGGCTTGCGCTTCCGCGGACGGGCTTTCGCTTGATGATTCGACTAGGCCGTTGCGAGCGGCGAAATTGACAAACGAGAAGATTAGGCGTGCGAGCATTATACGATTCGCTGGGATTATAACGCCGAATGCAATCGTAGGGGATAAAGGCGCCGGCGAGACGCCCTTCGTAGCTCAGGGCAAGCCGGCGGTACGAAAAGCGACTGCTGGCGAATGGGGCAGAGATTAGTGGCGTGCGTGTGGTGCTAGCAGCAGCGGGCACGGCGTGCCGTGCCCCCTACTGCGGAAAGATCTGATCACGGTGGCGGTGGTAAATTCTGGTCGCGGCGCTGTTAGTTACTTGTGGCGCAGGCTGAAGCCTACGCTACTTAAAGGCTGCGTTCGACTTCGGTGATGCACGCCTCGAGTGTGTTTAGCGCGAAGTCGGCCTGGGCTTCGTCGATCAGGAGTGGGGGGCAGAGGCGCAGTGTTGTGTCGCCTGAGCCTAGAACCAGCAGGCCCTTGTGAAAGGCCATTTGAACTAGCTTGTTGCGCAGGTCGGTGGCTTTTTCCTTGGTTTTCTGATCGCGGACGAACTCGATGCCGATCATCAGGCCCTTGCCGCGGATCTCGCCGACGATTTTGTGTTTCTCACACCAGTCGGCGGTGCGCTTCATGATGTAGTCGCCCATGCGCTCGGCGTTGGCCATGTATTGCCGCTCGAGGAGGCCGAGAGTGGCGAGCGAGGCTGCGATGCAGACCGGGTTGCCGCCGAACGTGGAAGCGTGGGCGCCGGGAGCCCAGTTCATTACGTCCGCGCGAGCGATCATCGCGCTAAGCGGCATGCCTGAAGCGATTCCCTTCGCGGTGCAAATGATGTCGGGCTCAATCCCTGCGTGATCGGACGCCCACCACTTGCCGGTGCGGCCCATGCCGGACTGCACTTCGTCGGCAACGAGCAAAATGCCGTACTTGCGGCAGATGCGCTGGAGACCCTGCAGGAAATCGGCAGGAGCAGGCAGATAGCCGCCCTCGCCCTGAATCGGCTCGATGAAAATTCCAGCGACCTCTTCGGGATCGACGCGGCGGCGGAACAGTTCGTTTTCGAGATAGCTCAAGCAATCGGCCGAGGCAAACTCAGGCCGGATGCCATAGGTGCCGCGATAGGTGTCCGGAAAAGGCATGTGGAAGACGCCGGAAAGCAGCGTGCCGAAACCCTTGCGTTGAATCGAGCGGCTGGCAGTGAGCGAGAGTGCGCCCATGGTGCGGCCGTGGAAAGAGCCGTGGAAGGCGATGAGCATGTCGCGCTTGGTGTGGTATTTCACGAGCTTGATGGCGGCTTCAATCGCTTCGGTACCGGAGTTGCCGAAGTAGACGCGCTTCGGCTCTTTACCAGGCGCGATAGAGGCGAGCTTCTCGGCGAGTTCAACCAGATTCGGATAATAGAAATCCGTGCCTGACATGTGGATCAGTTCTGCGGCCTGGCGTTGAATCGCGGCAACGATCTCGGGATGGCAATGGCCGGTGACGACAACGGCGATGCCGGCAGCAAAATCGAGGAATATGTTGCCGTCAACGTCTTCAATCATGGCGCCGCGTCCGGTCTTAGCGACGAGCGGATAATCGCGCGTGTAGGACGGCGAGACAACGGCACGGTCGCGTTCGACAAGCTGCTTTGCTTTGGGGCCGGGCAACGCGGTGACGAGCTGCGGCAGCCCCGCGGTGGCGCCATTCGATTTTACGGCAATCTTTGAATCGGCTTTCGTATCGGTCGCTTGCATCACTTCCTCCGAAAATGGATTTTTGTTCGGCACGCGCACGGATTCCTGCCGGTGCATGCCGGGAACAACCATCAGAGGAAGAGGACTTAGTCTACGCCGTAGAGGTTGGGGCGCTCGTGGGACGGCTGGCTATGGAGCGAGAGTTCGTGTTTTTTGGAGATGCTCATTTATATTTCCAGCGAACGGTGCCGTCTTTCACATCTTCGACAATGATACCAGAGTCTGCCAGCTGTTTGCGAATTTCATCGGAGCGTTTGAAATCGCGGCGTTTCTTGGCGGCCTGGCGCTCTTCGATGAGGGCTTCGATCTGTTCGGGCGCCATGCGAGGCTGCGAAGGGCCAAAGCCGAGCTTGGCGAGGCGCTCGGCATCGTCGTCATTGAGTACAGCGAGAATTTGATCGAATTTTTCCATTGCCGCGACGAGGCGGGGAGCATCCTGCTGAAGAAAGTCGCCGCGATCCATGGCCGTATTCACGTCGCGGATCAGATCGAAAATAGCGGCGAGCGCGACGGCCGTGTTGAGGTCGTCGGCGAGCGCTGCGTCAAAATCTTTTTCCGCTTTCGCGGCGCGTTTGGGCATTTCGGGATTTGAACCGGCGCCAAACCTTTCCGATTTCAGGCGAGTGACGAAATTGCGCATGCGCTCGACCGAGCTTTCGGCCTGTTTCAGCCCGTCCATGGTGAAATTCAGCTGGCGATTGTATGGAACGGAGAGAAGGAGGAAGCGGATCGTCGAGGGCTTGTAGCCCTTCGCGAAGAGGTCGCGCAGCGTATAGAAATTGCCGAGCGACTTGGACATCTTTTCGCCTTCGATGATCAGGTGCTCGGCGTGTAGCCAGAGTTTTGCGAACTGCTTTCCGGTGGCGGCTTCGCTTTCTGCGATTTCATTTTCGTGGTGCGGGAAGGCGAGATCGATGCCGCCCGTGTGGATGTCCAGCGTCTCGCCGAGATACTTCATGGACATCGCGGCGCATTCGATGTGCCAGCCGGGTCGCCCGGGACCGACTGCCGTCTCCCAGAAAAATTCGCCGGGTTTGGGAGCTTTCCAGAGGGCGAAATCGCGAACGTTGTCTTTTTCGTAGCGATCGGTATCGGCTCGGGCGCCCGGTTTCATTCCGCTGACGTCGATCTTCGAAAGCTTTCCGTACGCAGGAAATTTCGCGATGCGGTAATAGATGGAGCCGTCGCTTGGATAGGTGAAACCTTTTTTCGTGAGACGCTCAATCAAAGCGACCATATCGTCAATGTGATCGGTGGCGCGAACGAGCTCTTCGGGCATTTCGAGGTTGAGCGAGCGCATGTCCTCGAGAAAGGCGTCGATGTATTTTTCGGTGTACTCGCGGAGGGTGAGTTTGGCCGCGGTCGCGTTGGCGATGATGCGATCGTCAACGTCCGTGAGGTTCATCACCTGCAGGACGCGGTAGCCGGCAGACCGGAGGAAGCGGCGCAGAATGTCTTGAAAAACGAAGGTACGAAAATTTCCGATGTGGGCGAAATCGTAGACGGTGGGGCCGCAGGTGTAGATGCGGACTTCGCCTTTGTGCACGGGCTGGAGAGGTTCGAGCCTGTCGGTGAGCGTGTCGTGGAAGCGGATGTCGAGATGATTTTGTGCGGTCACCGAATCAAGCATTCTAGCTGACGGTTCGCGTGGCAAGCAATTGCGGTGCGCGAGCGGTTTCTGGGTTGGGCGTCATCTACGCACACGATGACGATGGGACGTTCTCGCGGTGGTCGAGAGGGCACGGCGTGCGTGCCCCTACTGCGGGAACTGCGCAGCGTGATAGGCTTTTGCGCATTGGGCGCGGGGTGGCTGTCGCAATTTTCGAAGCGTGAGTGATGCAGCGGAAATTCAATTTATGTGCGAGAGGTGAACGATGTCGTGTACGCCAGAAGCATTGAAGCAGGTTCCGCTGTTCGCATTGCTGGATGACGATGAAGCCGCTGTACTCGCGGGGCAGGTGGAGCTGAAGCGATTCGCGCCGCGCCAGCGCATCTACAAAATCGGCGATCCCGGCGAGAAGGCATACATTGTCGTGTCCGGCGCCGTGCGGGTGACGACGGTGGACGAAGATCAGCAAGAAGTGCTCGTCGACCAGCCGGCGGCGGGTGAATTTTTTGGCTTTGCGTCGATGCTTGAAAAGACGCCGCACCAGACGAACGCAGTCGCAACCGAAGACACGATAGCGATCGAAGTGGATCGCAATGACATACTGATTTTATTGGAGCGCAAGCCGCACGCGGGAATGGACATGCTGACGGTGCTGGGCCGGCAGTTTCACGCATCGCAGCAATTGGTCCGCGTACGAGCGAGCCGGAATCCGAACGTGCTGATCGAGAAGGAAACGACGTTTGGCGAGCGGATCGCGGATATGGTGGCGGGGTTCGGCGGATCTTGGACGTTCATAATCATATTTGCCGCCGCGATCGTTGTCTATTCGGGGATCAACATTGTCCTCGGAAGATCCGCCTGGGATCCGTATCCGTTCATTCTGCTGAATCTGTTCCTTTCAATGCTCGCGGCCATTCAGGCGCCGGTGATCATGATGAGCCAGAACCGGCAGGACACGAAAGACCGGTTACGCGGCGAGCTCGATTTCGATGTGAACCGGCGGGCAGAGTCCGAAATCCAGGGATTGGCGCGAAAGCTGAATCTGCTGGGCGACAAACTGGGGGACGTTGAGGACTTGATTCGCAACCGGGCGACACAAGCAGGCGGTCCGATTTCTTCTCAATCTCCGCCCCGCTCCTAAGGTGCAGAGTGAAATTCGTAGCGGACATCTCATGGCTCCGCACGAGTTTGCAGAGGAAAGGGACGACACGCTTCCAGGTAAGCGTTAGGCCGGTGATACACAAGCAGAGGCTTCGCCTAGTCCTAGCGAATTCGCGCCGATTTTTCGACAGTACCCATGGTACGGACGGCCCATTTTCTTCCTTCTGTGTTGTTTTAGTATACGAGGAGATGTTGCGGGCTTGCCGGACGTCCCCGGCGGCGGAGCCCCCGAAAAGGGGCGCAGATGAAACAGCTAATTGCGATGGCAGTTTTCATTCTTTGCTTTGGAGTTGGAACAGCACACGCGCAGCGAGCAGGTGGCGGCACTGCCGTCGCGGGCGGAGCCGGGACCGGAGCTTCGAACTCAGGCGGGGGTGGAGGCGGGGGCTCGGCGGCCGGCGGGGTCACGCACCATTCAGTATGGGTACCTCCCTCGAATGTGAGCGGGAAAAACGACGGCCCGTTCCTTCCGACAACCTATCAGAACTACCAGAAGGCGGTAGAGATGGGAAAGGCTCAGGTGGTTAGTAGCCAAGAACCCAGCGTCGTTGAGATAGCGAAGATGACGCAGGAGCAAAAAGCGTCGGCGGCGAAGTCGCGCTTCGTGGTGGTGCAGGACGCTGAAGGCAAAATTCAGGAAGTGAAGGCGCAGCCGTAGCGAGAAGTGCGATAGGCCAGAACCCAGGCAGGGCAGGCTTCAGGTCAGCGTTGCCGGTTATGGGTTGAGTTCGACGCGACGGCTGACGAGCGAAATGTCGCCGTCCCCTGAAGGGGTCGCCGTCAGGGGACGCGATTTGATTAAAAATGCGCCCTCGTCGGGCAGTTTGTACGATTCGTCGAGAGTGTAAACCACGACCGATTTCCCAGCTGGCAGCGTAAACCTTAGCTGCGCGCCCTTCGCTGGAACCGTTAAGCAATCGTAGACAATCCATCCATTCAGATATCTTCGGACGCGCTCGGTTTCGGGTTGAATCGGCTCATCTTCCATGCGCGCCGATTCGACGCCAGAATCGGGCGGAAAGAAAACCATCACAGCCGGAGCGCCTCGCTCCGAACGCATCAGCGCGCGATAGCTGCGTTTCGATCCTTCCTGTGACGATTCAAGTATGGTGAACGTAGGAGGCGCGAGGTCCTGATGCGGCGCGTCCGCGACAAAAGCGGTGGTGCTGCTCCACGGAAAAGGTCCTGAGTCCTGACGCGCGAAATTCGTGGCGAGCCGAATCGGTTCTGGCAATCGGCGCGATTCCGGCTGGACAATCCAGACCGATTTTCCCGTATCGCCATCCTGCCAGAAGTCGATGTTTACTCGTTCAGGCGACTTCGCTGAAAACCCGGGAACGACAACGGCCGCGAGCGCAGCGAGAACGGTGACAACGATCGCGATTGCGGGTAACGCGATTCGCGAAAGGCCGCGCACTTCCAACAGATCCGCGCAGAAGGGAGCGAAGGGCGTGAGCAGCAAGGCAACAACAACGGCGATTCCGAGGAGAAAATGATTGCCGAGCGCAGTGTAGAGAAGAAGAGCCAGCTCAAAGCCGCATATCGCGGCCACGGTCAGCGGCAAAATCCCCGCCACTAATCCCTTGTCGGAAGTTTCTACGCGGCTGAAAACGAGCGGTATCGCCGCCAGCACGGCTACGCACAGACAAAGTGGAAACAAGTAGGCGATGCCGTGGGTATAAGCCGCGGAAGCGATCGAAAGTATCGCCCATCCGATCCAAACGCCCGCCCATAGGCCCAGAAAACCAGCGTGACGCGAAAAAGCAAACGCTACGGTTGAAACGACTGCCAACGCCAGAAACCAAAATACACCCTGAATTGCGACCGGATGAGCGACCCAGTTGGCCGCCATCGCACCGGCACGCATCAGGATGCGCTCAATGATCCAAGCGTTGATCGCGGTAACGATGATGATGGATAGCCATGCGAAGATCCCCCACAGCAACGCCGAGAGCGCGAGTCGTTTGCGGTAGATGAGCCAGGCGATTTCGGCGAAAAGAAGCAGCGTGGCGACGATGGAGATCGCGAGCGTCCACGAAGCCGGCCAGTAGATCGCCCAATGCTCGAAGACGTCAAAAAATGCAGCTTCGCGCGACGGAAAATTCGAAAGGTCAGCGTTCGCGAGGGCGAGAAGCAAGGGCAGCGCGTTGTCACCATCGTGCTGGAGGCTTGCAGGACTGGAATTTTGCAAGTTATCGAGTGGCGTGTGGTACTGAACGACGTCGCCAATAAAAGCAAAATTCGCGCCCTGGTAGCCGGCGGTCTTGAACACGGTGAAATCGGTATCGTTGGGGAGAAGTTTGTAGGCGAAATACGCGAATGCATTCGTGGCCGGAAAGCTCGCATGCTTCGCGTAGAGCTGCACGATCGAGTAATTGGCTGAACCCGTTTCGAACATCAGGCTTGGCCCAGAAGTGCCGCGGGTATCAACGTTGACGGCGGCGACGATTTCCTTGGCCCAGCGATGTTGGTCGACAAAGACGCGCGCACCGAGGAGGCCAGCTTCTTCGCCGTCGTCGATCAAGAAAATGATGGAATGACGTGGCTTTGGCAGAGTTTTCAGGGCGCGCGCGGATTCCAGCACGGTTGCGGCGCCGACCCCGTCATCGGACGCGCCCGGACCTGCTGGCACAGAGTCGTAGTGCGCCGCGAGCAGAACGGATTGGCCGGGCTCGGCGCCGTCGAGACGAGCGATGACATTATTTACGGTCGCGCACGTTCCATATTCGTCGCACGCGAACCCGGTTTGCACCTCAGGGGCATAGCCGAGCTTTGAGAATTCGTCAAGAATTCGCGCACGAACGGCGTCATTCGCAGGACTTCCGGTGGGATGCGGAATGCCGTCCCCTACGAGACGATCGAGAACTACGCGAGCACGACCAGCGGAGAATTCTGAATCTGGGGCTTTGGCGGACTTGGGTGCAGGCGGTCGAGATGCGAGCAGCGACAGAAGAAAAATGCCAAAAACAGCGACGACGCTAAACAGGACTCGGCGAACTCCCGGCAGGCTCTCCTGCTCCAAGCGTTCCTCCTGTGCGCGCCATGCTAGGCCGTAAGTGTTCGGCAAGTCAATGTTTTGCGTGAGTGGTGAGTGGCAAGTGATGAGTGACGAGTAAGAGCTGAGATTGGCGGCGTCATTCGTAACTGGCAAGCTTAGACTTGCGGGACTCGGCGCGAGGTGAGAAATCGCCATCCGTTCGCGATTAGAAATTTCTAGTACGCTGATTCTTGAGGGACTTAGATCGAATCTTAATCGCGCATTCGCGATTAGGTTCTGGAAGCTGGAAACTTGAAGCTCGAAGCTGGACAAGATCCGAGATGCGGGATGCAAAATCGCCGAAAATTTGCGATTAGGAATTTTTAGTTCGCTGATTCTTATGGGTGTTATGCGGAATTCTAATCGCGGATTTGCGATTAGGATCTGCAGGTTTAATGCTGGGCGCTGGAAGCTGGAGTACGGTCGCGAGGCGCGAAGTGCCAAAACGGGAACCGCGGCTGCCGGTGGGGGCTGGGTCGAGTTGTAGTTAAATCGCACGACCGATGTTAACGTACTGGTAACTATTTGTCAAGGTAGAATAGGTGAAGTAGGAGAGCCAGGTACGGCATGGCGCTATTAAACCAGCGGGTGTCGAGGATGCCTGCGGCAATGAATGCATTCTTGCCTCCGGAGATCAGGGGCGGTCCGACCTAATGGGTTGGCCACCCGCCATTTGTGAAGACTCGGCATGAACGTTTGGAGGCGAACCTTCACCGAGTGTGGGCTATTTGAATTTGGCGCAGTAGCCGTTGTCGGAGAAGCGATGGATCGGTTTGGTATTCGGAGTGGAGGCACCCTTCGCAGGAGCGGGGGGCTTGTCGGGGGCATCGTACGACTCGTTGAATCGTAGTGTGGAACGTCGTATCTGGAGAGTGTAGGTGGTTTGGGTTCCGTTGAGATTGGTGTAGGTGTGGTCGTAGGTGACCTCGCTCTCAGTAACTGACGCATGGCTTACTTTGATCTCCTGTTCGCTTGTGAAGGAGGGATTCATAGTGAGGCCTTTAAATTTGGTCCATTTCCCCGTCACAATGTCCGAGGAATCCTCGATCCCATTCTTAAATCGGTAAAAGGAAAAAATGTCCGGAGCGATGAGCAGGCTGCGGCCTGTCCCCGGACTGAAATCGGAATCAGCCGGCACGCCGAACGCGGCGACAACGAACTCATCTTCGTTGGGGATAAAGCAGATGTAGGTGTTGGTCGAGTATTTAAGCGCCGAAACGATGTCGGGGTCGTTCTTGTCGACCATTTCTTTGAAAGATGTGCATCCAAGAGAGACATAGGCGAGCTTGGAGCAATCGTACGAATATCCGGCATTGGCCGGCGGTGGTGGCACATCCTTGATGACCTGCGCGCGCGTCGACGGTATAACGACGAGGAAAAGAATCAGAGCGGCATTTTTCACGACAAGAATCTAGGGCATTAGATGAGTACTTGGCAAGAGTATTAAAGCCCCGAGATTCGAGATAGGAATCAGCCGAAGTACCTTCTGCCACTCCCTCTGATCTTTCCCTTGGGATTGTTCACGCATCGGGCGCACTTCCTCATCTTGCTTTTAGAACGGGCGGGAGAAACCGCAATAGCGTGTTGTGGATAGTAATCGAAAGTTTCAGGGCAAAAGGTTGGCGATTGGCGTAGACTGGGTGCCGTCAGCGGAAGCTGACGGTCGCAAGTTCTGGCGGAAGCCGGAAGCGGTCTAAAAATTCAAATCGCCCTGCGGGCGAAAAAAGGATACGGTGATGCCAGAGAAAACTCTTCTGTCGTTCAGCCAGCTCTCCTCAATCGCGCAATCCCTTAACCAAGCAACTGATGACCTGACGAGTGTTGTTGGAGCCCTAGACGAAGCACTTCAACGCCTGAGCGTAGGTCTAGTCGTTTGGGCCCAGGTTGACATATGGCACGATGAAATCGATGGTCTAACGTACGAGCGCGAAGAAATTGGCTATGCAAAAGTAAATGGCCAATGGGGAATCGCGATCCGACGAACGTTCGGGCGCGAAGACTCCAGCGATCCTGATGAGGTGCGGAACATCTGGGCCTTCAACGATGCACCTCGGGAAGCGCGGTTGCGGGCGGTTGAAAAACTTCCCCAGGTTGTCGATGAACTTGGCAAGGCAGCGGCAAAGGTCACGGAAATTTTAAACAAGAAACTAGCACAAACGAAAGATTACGCCGCCGCGATAGGAATCTTAAATCCCGACGGTTCAAGGAAACAGGGCGCTGGCTCGAAGGAGAAAAAATAATGACCGCCTTTCTCCTTTTTCTCTTCGGGTTCCTGACGCTGGGCCTGATCGGTTTCGCGATTTACAAAAAGGATAGCGTCCGGGCGACGTTCAATTTTCGGTCGGCAGGTTTTTCTCTTGAAGCGAAGAACAACAACCCTAAAGGACCGAATCTTCAGTCTTAATTTCTCTTATTGTTCCCTAGGTATGCGACTTCCCGGTCGCAAAAGTTCATCGCGACAGATGGTGCTAGAATGTCGCGACTATGGAACCAGAATGGGAGTTTGTCACAAAGTCTATTTACGATCCGGCGATCTTTTGGGCAATGGTTGCGGCGTTGGCGACGGTCGCATTAGTTGTTGCAACGATTGGGCTGGTCTGGGTTGGACTAGTTCCTCTCGTACGGAGCAGCAAAGCTGAGCTCGCTGAGCGCTTTAAGGAAGAGCTGCTGACACCTCCGGCGCAAGGAATATTCTTTCTCGCGGCACATGGGTTCTTGGAATTCGTAATTGATAGACAAACGGAAGGCCGAGAGATCGGCTATTTCGTCATCATCAAACTGAATGAGAACATCATGCAGGAGCGACTGGATCAAAAGTTCGGCGAACAGAGAATCGTGATGACTTTTGAGATGGATGACGAGATTCTTTCGCCGCTTGAAGAGGTCGCCTACTACGAAAGGCACGGTGAGATCGAGTTTGAGGATGTGTATCGAATCTTCGGCGACTACATCGATGTCTGTTGGTCAAATCCTGAAATCGTAAAGTACATTAATTGGGTACGGTCAACAATGAAAGCAGACGTGTACAAAAACATGGAAGCACTTCATAAGAAACTGAGGGAACACAACGAGAAACTCCGAGCGAAGAGGAAAGAAGCCGTTTAAGACGCTCAGTTCTTCTTTCTTATTTTTGTTCGGAGGATGAGCGAATTCTCCGCCCGTTATCCTAGTTAATCACGGTTGAAAAAACGATAGGCAGGATAGAGAGAGATACCTCCATCTCGCAACCGTGAAGGCGGCACAGCAGAGGCACGAATGAATGCTTTGCGCGGGTGAGGGTGCGCAAAAGGAAGCGCTGACGCGAGAAGGTCACCCAGGCCTTGCGGCCTGGGCTAACTTGTTTCGCGCCTACGGCGCTGGATCGAGAGGAATTCAATAGAGCAACCTGGTTTTTAAAACGCTTTGTTTTTGAAGCGCTTTCGAGGAGTGCGCTCCGGTAAGGATTTCTGTGTTTGGTTTGCTGCCATGCGACGGGCCAATTTGGGCGCAAATAACGGATAGCGGGAGGGTTCGGGCGGAGTCTAAGTTCGGGTGGAGAGCATCGACAATAGTGACGGCTTAGGGAATGTTTGCGGCGCTTTGGAGCAACCGGATGCACCCACTCGATAATCCGATATTCAATGCGCTGGGGACTTGCCAGGCGAATTTTGCTGAGACTTACGGAGTGTTGCGACGGTTTCCACCTGAAGTAACGCCGTTAGGCGGGTTTCCAGGGGCGTACGAGGAAGGATTCGCAGCGTTGCGCGGTTTGCTCGCGTCAGGCGGGGGCTTAGGCTTGTTCCTCCCGAAGCGCATGGATGCGCCTGAGGGACTTGAGATCATGCTCGAAGGCGCTTTGCTACAGATGATTCTCGAGAATGATGCCCAACTCGAACCTAATCGACACGCGCACGACTTCATTGAACTTGGTGCGACAGATGTGCCGGAGATGGTCGAGCTGGCTACATTGACCAAGCCAGGACCATTCGCCACGAGAACACGGGAAATGGGGACGTACCTTGGGATACGCAAGGACGGCAAACTCGTCGCAATGGCCGGTGAGCGCCTGAAACTTCCGGGTTACACGGAAATCAGCGCAGTATGCACGCACCCTGATCATTTGGGCCACGGGTATGCGGGTTTCCTAATGACCATCCTCGCGAATTGCATTCGGGAGCGAGACGAAAGACCTTTTCTCCACGTACGACCGGAGAACACGCGGGCGGTGCAGCTCTACGAACGGCTGGGATTTAAGCATCGTCTGCTCTCTCACTATGCGGTATTTCGAGCGACCAAGCCCAGCGCAGCGCACGCAGAGGCGAAACCTAAGTAGTTCCTAACGTTGAACATTTCGCGATTCACGCTTTACACGCTCTGCGCCCCATGCTAAGTTTTGTTCCCGTAACCGCCGATCCGAAGCGCCAGGCGGCAGGGCCATTCATACCGACCCTTCCAGCGTTGTTGTCTCCAAACTCCTCCCGAGGAAGATTAGACTGAAACTTCTCCAGCCGATGAGGCTAATGGAGCAAACTGTGCGAGGGTCCGGGTGCTAAAACTGCGGAAGGTCGAATTACTGGGCTTTAAGTCGTTCTGCGAGAAGACGCCTATCACATTCAGCGGCAGCGGGATCACGTGCATCGTGGGACCCAACGGCTGCGGTAAATCCAACGTGGTCGACGCGATCTCCTGGGTGCTGGGCGAGCAGAGCCACAAGATGCTGCGAGCCGAGCGGATGTCGGACTGTATCTTTAACGGGACCGCTAAACGGCCCCCGATGGGGCTGTCCGAGGTCACGCTAACGCTTGTCGACCCGGAACTTACCGATGCAGTGGCTAAAGTGCTAGACGCGACCGAAGAGGCCCCGGCTGAGCCTCCCTCAGAATCAACGACGCATGACGACCCGCTCGTAATGCCCTCACCGGTTGAGAATTCCGCCGAAGCAGCATCCAGCGGTGAACTCACAACAAGCGGAACTGCCGGCAAGAACAAGCCTTGGAAGAAGCGCGGCGCCGAGAAACCGGCGATCCATCTAAGACCGGGTGAAGTAGTCGTGGGCAGGCGACTTTATCGCTCCGGACAGAGCGAATATGCGATCAATGGCCGCGTGGCGCGGCTCCGCGATGTGCAGGAACTCTTCATGGGCTTGGGCCTGGGCCCGGACAGCTACGCCATCATCGAACAAGGGCGCATTGGGCAGATTCTGAACTCGAAGCCGATGGATCGGCGCGCCATCATCGAAGAAGCTGCCGGCATCACGATGTACAAGACCAAGCGGAGGCTGGCGGAAGCCAAGCTCGAAGCGTCCAAAATTAACCTTTCGCGCGTGAACGACATTCTCGTGGAAGTCGAAAAGCAGCTCGCGTCGTTGAAGCGGCAGGCGTCCAAGGCGCGGCGATATGCGGAATTGCGCGAGCAGATGCGCGGATTGCTGCGAATCGTTCTCGCGAGCAAAGCCGAGCATCTCGATATCGAAGCGGCGCGGCTCGAAAACTTGCTGCGCGATATGGAAGCAGCGGAAGAGCGAGATGCGCGCTCGGTGCACGAGTGCGAAGCCGAGCAAGAACGCTTGAATGCGCGCACGTACGAGCTCGACGCGGAATTACGCCAGATACACAATCTGCTGGGACAAACATCGCTTGATCTCGACCGCGCGGAAAACCGGATTACTTTCAACCGGGAGCAGCTGGCACAGCTAGCCGCGCGTTCGAGCCGCGTGACGCTCGAAATCGAGCAAGCCGAGCGACAAGCGGCCGATTTAATCGCACGCATGAATTCCCAGAGGGAAGCGGTGACGGCCCTGCGGGAGCAGTCAACAATGCTCGACTCGAGCTTGCGCGAAGCCACCGAGAAGGTTGCGCTCAGCGCGACGGAACAGGAAAGGCTCGAGGCCAGTATTGCAGAATTGCGTGCGCTTGCGGGAAAGCTGGTGGAAGAATCCGCGCGTATGCAGTCGGAATCCCTTCAAGCCGAGGAAACCGCTGCTCGCCATGCCGCTGCGGAAGAGCAGCGCTCCGAAGCTGCTCGCACAATGGGAATCGAACGGGCGGCGCTGGCGCTTCGCGTCAAGAAGGAAGAGGACTTCTACGAGCTGGCTGAAAGGCGCGCACAGGAACTTGGTACAGCGGCGCGAGGTGCGCAGGCGCGGCTGATTGCCCTGCGCGGCGCTCAACAGGAAACCGCTCAGCACCTGAAGCAGACCCGCGAAGCGCTTTCGGCTGAGCGCGCCCGACACTCGTCGGTTGAGCAGATTCTGAGCGACCGAGCCTATACGGCCGACGCGGTGCAGAAGCTTTTCAACGCCAATGGCGAAGCGGAAACCCGCGGATTCCGCGCTGTTGGGTTGCTGGCTGATTACGCCGAGGTGCAGGAACAATATGAAGGTGCAATCGAGCAGTTTTTGCGCGACGAACTTGAGTATGTGGTCGTCGAGTCGTTCGATCAGGCGCGTGCCGGTGTTGCCTTGCTCCGCGATGAAATGGGCGGACGTGCCACGTTTTTCGTCGATTCGCTCAGCAAGCTAAACATCCACACGCCAGAAGCCGATGCTTCCCTGCCGATGCCAGAGGGAGTGATCGCGCGTCTCGACCGCTTAGTGGATTTCCGTGATCCGTTGGGCCCGGCGGCGAAGCATTTCCTCACGCGTCTTCGTACCGCATATCTGGTTGGAACTGGCGCCTCAGCGGAAACGCTGGCGCACGAGAACCCGCACAGCTATTACTTGACGCTTGATGGCGCTTGCTATCACGGCCGGATGGTTTCCGGCGGGCGTCAGGGGGATGCGGGACCGCTCGCGCTGAAACGTGAATTGCGCCAACACGAAGCGGAAGCTGCGCGCCTCGATCGCGTCGCCCAGGAGCAGCAAGAGGAATTGACTCGCATCGAAATGGCGATCGCGGGAGGCGAGACCGAGGTGGCCGACGCGATCGCGAAGCACGTGGAAGCCGAGAAGTCATTCGTGGGCGCAATGCATACGCGGGATCAGGCGCGCGCGGAGCATCGTCGAGTGGAGCAGCAGCTCGCCGCCGAGCAGCAGGAGATTGCCTGGCTGCACCAGGAAGCGGAAGCGGCTCGCAACCGCGTGGAGCAGGCGCGCAAAGAACACGCCGAAGCGCTTCGTTCGCGCGCAAACGCGGAAGCCGACGCCGCTGGCGCCGCCGAGAAACTTGCTGAGTTGCGCCACGATTTCCACTCGCTGCAGGAGCAGGTGGTGACGCAGCGCGAGGCGCTCGCTACGATGACCGAACGTTTCACCAGCGCGGAAGCCGCAGAGCAGCGGCTGACGGAGGAGATGGCGCTGGCGGGTGAGCGAACAAGCGCGTTGCAGCAGCAGCACGATGCGTTGGTTCTGGAAAAAACCGATCTCGAAGCTGCATGCGAACAGCTTTCGTTGCAAGTGGAAGATTTGCGCAAGGAAAAGGTCCGCGCCGAGGAATTGAAAGCATCTCTCGAAAAAGAATGGGACGAAGCACGCACGCGCGCGGGACAACTCGATGAATCGCTGCGCGGCAAACGGCAGTCGCTCGACGAACTACGAGCCGAGCGAGGCCAGCGCCAGATCGAGAAGGCACGCAATGATGCCGACCGCGACTATCTGCGCCAAACCTGCGTGGCCGAACTGAACGCGCAGCCGGAAGAATTAATGGCGCAAGAAGCGCAACAGCTGATCGGCGAAGAATTGATCGCAGCCGAGACCAATTACAACGAGATGAAGGCTCGTATCGAAGCGATGGGCCCCGTAAACATGATGGCGCTCGAAGAGTTCAAGGAGTGCGAAGAGCGCGAGGTATTCATGCGGCGCGAGCGGGACGACTTGGTGCAATCGATCGAGAACACTCAGCTCACGATCACCGAGCTGGACCAGGTATCGCAGCAGAGATTCGAGGAAGCGTTTAACTTCATCAACAGCCAGTTCGCAGTGGCTTTCCAAACGCTTTTCGGCGGAGGCCACGGCGAAATGCGGCTTTGCGACCCCGATAGCTCTGGCGAAATGGGCATCGACATCGTCGCGCAGCCGCCGGGCAAGCGTTTGCAGAATATTCTGCTGCTCTCGGGCGGTGAGAAGGCGCTGACGGCGCTGGCGCTGCTGATCGCGGTGTTCCGTTACCAACCAAGCCCGTTCTGCATCCTCGACGAAGTGGATGCGCCACTCGACGAGGCGAACGTAGGCCGCTTCAACAAAATGCTGGCCGACATGTGCGGCCAAACGCAATTCATCGTCGTGACGCACAACCGCAAAACGATGGAAATGGGTTCTGTGCTCTACGGCGTGACGATGCAAGAGCCGGGAGTTTCAAAGCTAGTGTCCGTGAAATGGGAAGAAGCGGAGCAAGCGAGTACGCCGAAGGCTGCGAGTAACGCCGCATAGGTTTCAAAACCGCGGCGGTCAAAATTTCTTGCTGCGTTTATCTGTGGAAAATATTTCATCCACCTGTACTTCTTAGCGGTTGACAAGCCGCGACTCTGCGCTAGAATACCCGCCTCTCAGCCAGGAAAGATTATCCCTGTGGCCTCTCCGCAAATGAGCGCAGTTATTTCGCAAACGGATTTTGCCGGGCTCAAGCTTCGAGCTCGTGGCAAAGTGCGCGACATCTATGAGCTTGGAGATCAACTGCTTATCGTCGCGACCGACCGTCTTTCCGCCTTTGACGTAGTACTGCCAACGCCGATTCCCGATAAAGGACCGGTACTCACACAACTATCGCTCTTCTGGTTCGAGAAGCTTGCGAGCATCGTGCCGAATCACGTAATTTCGGGGGACAATTTCGCGGGCGTACTGGCTCCTTATGCAGACTCACTCCAGGGACGAGCGATGCTGGTCCGCCGGACTGAACCTGTTCCAATCGAATGCGTTGTGAGGGGCTATCTCTCTGGCTCGGGCTGGAAGGACTATCAGAAGACAGGTTCGGTTTGCGGGATTGCCCTGCCCGCGGGGCTGCATGAGAGTGATCGGCTGCCCGAACCGATTTTTACTCCATCGACGAAAGCGACCAGCGGTCACGACGAGAACATTTCATTCGATGAGACGGTAGCGCGGATCGGCCAGCCGTTGGCTGAAAAACTGCGCGATACGAGCCTTGCGATCTACAAGAGTGCGGCTGAGTTCGCGTCAGCCCGCGGCATTATCATCGCCGACACTAAATTCGAATTCGGTTTAGTTGGTGGCGAACTCATTTGGATTGACGAAGCGTTGACCCCCGATTCCTCGAGATTCTGGCCCGGGAATCAATACATGCCGGGCAAGCCCCAGCCTTCATTCGACAAACAGTACGTTCGTGATTACCTCGAGAAGATCGGTTGGAACAAGCAACCTCCGGCGCCTCCATTGCCTGCCGATGTCGTCGCCGCTACGAGAGACAAATACCGAGAAGCTTATCAACGCGTCACCGGCCACAAACTCGACTAAGCCCAGGGAAGAGCCCATTCCGAAGCGCCACTGCGGAGCGTGCAATCGTGAAAGATCAACTGGAATCTCTGGTCGGAATGATGGTGGAGCGAGGAATCTTGCTCGAGGAAGCAGTCGGTGAATTCGAGAAAAAGTTCATACGCCGTGTGCTGGAACGCTGTAAAGGCAATCAATCCCGCTGCGCAAAAGCCCTTGGAATCCACCGCAATACTCTCAGCCGCAAAGTAGGCGAGTACAAACTCGAGCGCGTCGGCCGCAACGGTCGCCGCGGCTAGGGTTTCGTCAACTGCGGGAATTTGGCACTTCACTCCTGGGAACTTTCGGGCTAGTCGAGCCCGGGCACGTTCGACCCTGAGATCCTTCACTTCGTTCAGGATCACGTCTTTTCCGGCGAATCGACTGCGGTCGTAGAAAAGATTCCGTAAAGAAAAATGGCCGGCTCTCGATGAGCCGGCCATTTCATTCTAAGTGCTTTGTGGCGAAGTTAGTTCTTCTTTGTCGCCGGCTTGTGGACGGGCTTCTTGGCGCCGCCTTTTTCCGTCGGAATATCCTCTGGGTTCACCTTGGCCTTGTCCCAGTGAAGCATGAAGTTCGGCTCAGGATCGTAGCCTACCAATGTGCCGCTGAAGCGAACACCCTGATCTTTCTCCAGGCGCGCGGCTTCCGGCTGGCCCACCACCTTCACGTCGAGGTTCGCGGTTGTGGCGGCTTGAATTTCCTCAGGCGTCGCGCCCGTGTAGAGTTTCAAATCGACAAAATCGGTTCCGGGCGTGATGTCGATGAGTTTTCCGACAACTTCCGGAAATTCCGCGCCGCAGAGAGCGAGCCAGGTCATTTTCGCTTTGTCTCCAGCAGATTTGAGGTCGGCGAGAACGGTGAGAATGTTGCTCGAGGTGCGGATTTTGTTCAGATCATCGGCGCTTGGAATTGTGTAGGTTGCCGGACGTTCGGGCGAATTCGCCGCTAGCTGTAAGAGTTCGTTGAGCTGAGCATCGGCGAGTGAATCGCAACCAGGCTGCTCGTACGCAAGGATTTGCCGGCGAAGATAATCTTTGATCTTGTCGCTATCAGGAATCTTCAGGTTGATGGCGCGGGCCAGGGCCCAAAAACCGTCGAGCGCTCGAGGTGGTTTCATCTCGAGGTATGCAACGCCGAGACGATAGGATGCGACGGCGTCCGTTGGCGTCAGAGCAAGAACTGCCTTGAACGCATTGATGGCGCACGGATAATCCTTCAACTGCAAGCAAGCAAACCCCGCGGAATTTTGAAAAAAGGCGAGCACGGGCTTTTTCTGCTCCGCAAATTGCTCATCCGTCATTGTGGAACCGGCTGGCTTCGGAAAATCGGCGAGAAGCTTCCCGCCTTGTAGCGCGGCATCGCGTTCTTTATTCAGCTGTTCGGTGGCGTCGGGAGCCTTTGCGTTATACGCATACGGAAAAACCTGGCAGCGGGCCTGAAGCGCCTGCAGCTTCCCTGCCGCGTCGACCTTGTCCCCAAGCGCGATCACTTTATCGGCGTATTCAATCACTTTGGGATAGTTCTTCAAGTCGGTGTAAGTCTTGATGTAGAGCTGATAGACGTACGGATTCAGCGTGGAGTTGGGAAATTTTGCGACGAAATCGTCGAGGAGTTTGAGCCGGGCCTGCGGGTCCTTTTCTGCATTGGCGGCTTGGAAGGCGTTATATTCGGGAATCGTGTAGGTTGGTTTCGCCTGATCCTGAGCCTGCTGAGCTGGTGTCGCAGCCGGGCGCGCGAGCACGCAGGTCCATACGAGAGCACTGAGCAGAATTGCCTTCGTGATTAAACACTTTCGTATCATCTCTTTCCCTGCCTCCTGGACCAGTTTACATCAGGCGAGCATCGACACATTAGGACCGCGCCACCCGTCGAGACGCGCGACAGCAACAAAATCTTCGGGATTATAGGGAAAACCATCCCGAACGCGCAAGGTGAATTGCAACCACGGATTGCCAAGATGAATGCAGTCTACCCCTGTCGTGACGCCGACGCCCCCATGATAAGATGGTGAATAGAGGCATTTTTGTCGCCTCGTCGGAGCGATTTATGGATGGATCGAGAATTCTCGCAGGAAAAACGGCCCTCGTGACGGGCGGAAGCCGCGGAATCGGATTCGCCATCGCACGAAGACTTGGCCAGATGGGAGCGAAGATTGCGATCTGTGCGCGCGACGCCAAGAAGCTCGAAGACGCCGCAGTCCACCTGCGGAATGAGGGCGTGGAAGTGCTCGCTGTCGCGACAGACGTAACCAGCGCGAAAGAAATCAGCGCGCTCGTCACAAAGACAGAAAAATCGCTCGGAGCGATCGAGATTCTCGTAAACAATGCCGGCATCGGTTACTTCGGCCCAGTTCATGATGCGGACGAAAAGAACTGGGACGCCGTGTTAGACACCAATTTGAAATCCGTGTTCCTTTTCTCGAAGGCCGTTGCGCCCGGAATGATAGAGCGGCGCGCGGGACATATCATCAACATCGGTTCGCTTGCCGGTAAGAATGCGTTTAAGAACGGCGGCGTTTATTGCGCTTCGAAATGGGGCCTGATGGGCCTGACGGAGTGCATGGCGGAAGATCTCCGCGAGTACGCAATTCGCGTGAGCGTGATTTGCCCCGGCTCGGTTGCCACCGAATTTGGTTCGCCCACCAGCAAGAAAAACCCCCAAAAGATGCTGCAACCCGACGACATAGCGCACGCCGTCGAGATGCTCGTAACGCAGGCTCCGCAAAGCTTCATCAGCGAAGTTCTAATTCGCCCTACCCAAAAGCCCTGATTCCCGGGCACTTAGCTTGCTGAATCCTTTGCAAATGGGCTGAATCTAATCGTTCAAGTTCAAACTATTTCGAGTTGAACGATATGCCGACTCACTTCCAAGGCCCTGAAGAGACGATTCGGGCGCTTAACGCCTACGTGAACCTGATCCGGGCCTCGGATTCGGTGGCGGCACGCATGAGCCAGCAGATCGAGCAGAGCGGGCTCACCATGGGCCAGTTTGGCGTGCTTGAGGCGCTGCTGCACCTCGGGCCGATGTGCCAGAACGTGCTGGCGGAAAAGCTGCTGCGAAGCGGCGGCAACGTGACGCTCGTAATCGACAATCTCGAGAAACATGGTTGGGTAAGGCGCGAAAGGCAGAAAGACGACCGGCGGTTCGTCAAGGTCCACCTGACGCCGAAAGGTCAACAGCTCATCGCGCGGGTTTTTCCCGAACATGCGGAAGCCGTTACGCAGGAAATGAGCCGGTTAACTCCGGATGAACAAGAGACTTTGCGACGCATCTGCCGGAAGCTGGGCAAGAGCGACGCTGAAGCTCTCTGCAATGAAAGACGTAAGAAGGAGAAACAACGTGATTCAGATTCGACCCAGTGAAGAGCGCGGGCGCAACAAGCTTTCATGGCTCGACACGCATTTCACATTTTCTTTCGATCAATACTACGATCCCGAGCACGTTCAATTTCGCTCGCTGCGCGTGCTGAATGAAGACATTGTCGCTCCGGGACAAGGCTTCGGCATGCATCCGCACCGCGACATGGAAATCCTGACCTGGATTATCGACGGCGCGCTCGAACATCGCGACAGTATGGGCACAGGCGCCGTGATTCGACCGGGTGAGCTCCAACACATGAGCGCAGGCACGGGCGTGATGCACAGCGAGTTTAATCCGTCAAAGGACAAGCCGGTGCATCTGCTTCAGATCTGGCTTTTGCCCGAGCGCAAGGGATTGAAGCCGGAATATGAACAGCTCTCTTTTTCGGATTCGGAGCTGCGCGGGAAGTTCCAGCTCGTTGCGGGCCCGAAGGCGCCCGTCACGATTCATCAGGACGCGAATCTCTATATCGCGCGCCTCGACAAAAACCAGGAAGCGAGGCATGAACTGAAAAAGGATCGGCATGCCTGGCTTCAAGTGGCGCGCGGATCAGTACGCGTAAACGGAACTGAGCTGAAGCAAGGCGACGGAGCTGCCATTTCGAAAGAAAGCGAAGTTCGAGTGGAAGCGCCGGAAAGCTCGGAAGTATTGCTGTTCGATTTGGCGTAATCGGCCCCGACTCAAAAATCAAAAAAGGAGCAAGCAAATGAATTCTTCCAACAACGTGGTTTCGCTGGCCGGCCGAATCCTCCTGAGCGCGATTTTTATTTTTAGCGGGATCGGCAAGATCGCGGCGTTCTCGATGTACACCGGCTATGCG
>Ga0185299_10001375_pt1 | contig 47936 bp, 47 predicted proteins | sample PaiPotPPA55metaG_FD_128002 | JGI IMG/M metagenome (GOLD analysis project Ga0185299, IMG submission 128002) | Iron sulfur acid spring bacterial and archeal communities from Banff, Canada, to study Microbial Dark Matter (Phase II) - Paint Pots PPA... ... | reverse complement strand
AAGCCGGCTCTCGACCGTATTGGCTTCCAAACTGATTTAGAAAATAAAGTTTCCGAGAATCAATAAGGGCGGCTATGGGTTCCACTAAGGTTGGCCGCAAAGCACCAGGCTATCTCTCGAAGTGGTTCTGGCCGCGCAATAAGCGCGTCAGGCGTTGGAAGGCAGGTGGTAGCGCAGGCGGAAAGCAGGTTCCTCTCCGCCTGCAGCGGTTCGGAATGACAGTCTTTATCATAATCATATTGGCACAAACAGAAAAAACCCTTCCAGACGGCTGGAAGGGTCTGCAAGTGGCACGAGGCGATTAGCCGCGGCTGACGTTCGCTGCCTGGAAGCCCTTCGGCCCCTTTAGCAAGTCGAACTCGACGGTCTCGCCCTCGTTAAGAGTGCGATAGCCGTTTTCCTGGATGGCGGAAAAGTGGACGAAAACATCTTCACCCGTTGAGCGCTGGATGAAACCGTAACCCTTTGCCCCGTTGAACCACTTTACTGTACCCTTCTCTCTCACAAAAGTACTCCTTTCGCCTCTGTTGAATGATTTGTCCCAGTTCTTCGCGAGGCTTACGCCTCAACTGCCCCCCTCGAAGAAGCCTGGACCATTTGCAAGCAATGTTCTGCGACACGAGGTTTGCCCCCAAAAAAAAGTCCTGAACCTGCCGGAGAAAATTCCGGTGAGGCCCAAGAGCCGGACGAAGGGCGCGAGATTTCGACGACGTGGCGCAAACACATCAGCCTGAACCGAGAACTCAATGCCTCAACCCTTAGGCAATGAGCAAGAGATATTATTCAGGAACTTGGGTTTATGGCAAGAGAAAAGTTCAGTGCTAAATCGTTTTAATCAACTTGAGACTTGGGCACAGGCTAGGCCATTCGGTAATGGGGAATCCCCGAAGGGCTGCAAGTATTTGATAGGATTCAGAAATCGTGACTCAAACCAGCATTATTTCCGGCTCGAAACCGGGACCGCAAGCCAAGAAAGGTTCCCGATGGCACCGCTTCCGATATTACTACCGGTTGGTACGATCGACGGTCGGTTACTTGTTGCGTACCGAGGTGCACACGTTTGCGTTCTCGGTGGCGGCCAACGCAATCTTGTCGTTTTTTCCCTTTGTGTTGCTGCTAATGAATTTGGCGTTGCGAGTATTTCGGTCGCCGGCGATGTATGAAGTGATCAAAGAACTGCTGAGGGATTATCTTCCGGCGGGGCAGGAGTTCGTGATTCGAAATTTGAGCGCGCTGGCGACGGCGCGAAATCGGGTGCAGGTATTTTCATTTGCGATTCTTCTGGTGACGTCGACCGGCGTTTTCATGCCGCTCGAGGTGGCGCTGAATCGGGTGTGGAGGTTTCCGGAGAACCGCTCGTACGTTGGGAACCAGTTGATTTCGCTGGGACTGGCTTTTGCCTGCGGAATTCTGGCGCTGCTCTCGATCGCGCTCAGCGCAGGCAATGTGGTGCTGCTACGCTTTCTTGCCTTTGGGCATGACTTTTTCCTGGTGCGGATGCTGGGATTTCTGACCGAGAAAGTCTTCGCCACCATCGCCAGCATGGCAATTTTCTTTCTGATCTACTGGGTGCTGCCCAATGGGAAGGTTCCGGCGCGGGCGGTACTGCCGGCGGCGTTGATTATGGGCCTGCTGGCGGAAGTGCTGAAGTACTCGTATTTCCTGGCGCTGCCACGGCTCAATTTTCAGGAGGTGTATGGGCCGTTCGCGCTGTCGGCCAGCATGATGTTCTGGGCGTTTCTGCTGGGATTATTGTTGCTGACGGGGGCGCATCTGTCGGCGCAGAAGATTCTGTTGCAGCAGGAATAGAAGGCGTTGTTGGTGGTTGGTCACGAACTAGTAGGCATCGCAGAGGTCTTACCCTTTTGGCTGCACTCCGGTCAGTGTGCGGGACAGGGACGGGAGCACGCCTCCGTGGTGAGAACGCCTTTCCGGGGCGTCGGCAGCGCGATGGTCCGAGGGGTCCTTCGACTGCGCCCGATACTTTCGCTTAGCGAAAATATCGGCTTCGCTCATGCGGGTCTTGCAGCACGTGAAAGAACAGGCGGAGTCCCGTCAGGCGGAGTGAGGAGTAGCGCGCGCGGCTGGCGACACTTGTGTGTAGCGGTTGAAAATCCACAGGTTCATCCGGCGAAAAGTCAACGGTGTCGGACAGGAGTGTCCGACCCACACGGGTGGTGGTGGGCCGATGGATTACCGGCGCCGCCCGGCAGAAAAGCAGGTTCCTCGCCCGCCTGCAGCGGGTTCAGAATGACATCCGCTATTTTTGTAAGCCGCGCTGCGGCAAATAATTTGGGCCGAGAAAGGTTACTGGAGCGGGGGCCAGGAGCGGCATTGCGATGGAGTTACGGGCAAAGTGACGGGTGGGCCGAGTTTGACGCGGATTACGCCGTCGGAGGTGGAACAGAAGCTTCTTACTCCTTGGTTGCTGGTGAGGGGAGTTCCAACCGCAACAAATTCGCTGCAGGGTTGTTTCCGGCATACGGGGGTCATGCGGAAGCGGAATCCGGACTTCGTGCACCAGGTGGTGGCGGTGCAGATATCGTTTCCCAGGGGCCGGTCAATTAAATTTGCGTGGTCCGCCGATACTGCCTCGGGATCGCGGGGATCGGGTCCTAGGGTTGCCAGGTCACGGGCAAAACCCCGGTCCGGATAGGTGACGGAGTAGGTGATCTGGGCAGTGTCCACGGTGCGCAACATGCCGACGGCGGCGGATTCGTTGGCAGAGGTTTTCGCGCGCAGCAGGTTGGGGATTGCGATGGCGGCGCCAACGAGAATGAGGCCGGCATCGACGCCTCCGCTGGAACTGATGCCGCGGATCACATCGGGCTCGGCGTAGGCGCAGACCACGGCGGGGGTAATCCCTGAGGTCAGCTGCGAGAGCGAGTCGGCCAACTGTGGGGACAGCGCGCGCAGGCGCAACGCAGTCATCGCGATGGGGTCCTGATACATCAGCGCAGAAGCTTCTGCGGAGTGGCCGGCAGGCATGGCCTCCAGGAACTTTTTCGATTTAGCCAAGGACTCGCCGGTCTTATGGAGTCGAACGGACTCGACGACAGTTTCGCGGCTGGAGCCTATCACGAGATATCCGTCAACAAATGCGTAGGCGACGTCCATGGGCTTTGGGGAAGAAGGGATTCGAAGGGAATGGTAGGTGACTCCACCCTCCTCGGATTGCTGTGCCGCGACCGGCGCAGTCGCCATCAGCTTTGCGAACACAGCCTGCACATGGTTGGGATCATTGACGCGGAGGATTGCCTTCCACACTGGGGCGGGTTCGGCAACGCTGTCGAGTTCGACGGTGATCTCTCCGGCGAGATGGCTCAGGAGGTCATCTTTCAAGCTGATTTGCAATGACTGCTCCATGGGCGCAAGCATGGCCAAAGCTCCCGGGTTTGAGGCAGAGGAAAGATCTTTAACCTCGTCAAATATTGCTCCCAGATTTTTCAGTAATACCGTGCCGGCGAAGATGGCCTTGGGAGACACGAAATCGAGGCTGTTCAGAGGCGCGGGAGCGGCCAGCCAGGACGCGACTCCGCGCCGGGGGCCGGTGAAGCTTAATTCGGTTTGGCTGGGAGACTGACCTGAGGCGCTCTTATGCTCCCAGACCAGGTACTTCATGTCGGAGAATCCGGTGCGCTGGAAAACATCCTGATTGGGTGCGGGAACCTTGGGGATTTGCTGCAACAGCTTCTGCAAATCAGCGGCAGCTAAAACTTCGGCGCCGCCTTGATAGGCCTGCTCGATGCGCTGCGCGAATGGAGTTGAGGCAAACTCTGGTGTCTGGCGCTCGAGGCGCGCATTGAAACTGCGCAGAGTGATGAGGTCGAGGGCTGCGACTATAAAGTCGGGGCGGACCAGCACCAGGAGTTCCTGGCCTGCGAGGCCCGCGGCTTTGTCTTCCCCTTCCTCTTTGTCTTTGGCGGTGGCGAGTTGCTGCAAGTCGAATACGCGGACGCCGGGCTTGGATTTCCCGGCTAGGTCATTCACCATTTGCTGCAGGAAAGGCTTGAGTCCCGGCTTCCGGGCTTCGGCAACAATCAGCAGGCTGGGATGATCCTGATGAGCTGCGACTGAGCCGGAGATGACAATTTCGTCTCCGAAGAATTGGGAGAGTTGATAGAACTTATCGAAAGAGTCCTCGATTTTGGGGGCGGTTTCGGCCATCTCACCGTGCTGCCACCAGTCGCGGAGCACAGCGCTGTCTTTTAGTTCTTGCTGGAAAATTGTGAGGGCCTGATGAGAGGCGTCGCCGTAGTTGGGAAATGCCGCACAGAAGGTTGTGGACTGCGGAAGCAATGGCAAGAGGCGGCTTTGATTGCGGGGCGGGGGAAATTGGACGCCGTGCTGGAGCTTATCCATCAACTGAGCGAATTCCGGCATCAAGCCGGGATGCTTTTGCAGGTACTGATTCAGGGGAGCGCCGGGTTGAACTGGTGGCGCGTCCTGGGCGGCACATGCCGACGCAGAAAAAATAATGAAGGCGATCGCCGCGGCGTATCCCGTGAAATGTTGCCGCCTGAGTTGCTGGAAAGTACGCGTGCGTTCCATTCGCAATTACCCCGCTTAAAGAGCCTCATGATAGATGGCTTGCCAAGATTCTGCCAGAGCGCAGAGGGACCATGATCTTCCGTACCGGAGAGCAAAGAGGCTATAGTCAAAAATATGTTGTCGGACACAGCGGCCGCAGAGGTGACATGGGCGAGGGACGCGAAACACAGCAACCGAACGGCGCGGTTGTGGCTGTGGGCGATGGTAGCGGCGGGTGCGGTTTTGCGGTTGACAGCACTCGGCTACAAGAGCTTCTGGCTGGATGAAATTGCCAGCGTGGGGACTGCGCGAAGGGCTGGGTCCGCGTTCTGGTACTGGGTATGGCACGAAGAAGGCAACATGGCGGCCTACTACGTGCTCCTTCACGAGTGGTTGCACTTTGGTGTGGCGGAGACGACGGTAAGATTGCTCAGCGTAATTCCCGGAGTAGCGGCGGTTCCGGTGATCTACCTGCTCGGGACGCGGTTATTTGGAAGGAAAGCCGGATTATGGGCGGCGGGATTTCTGGCGCTGAACGCGTGTTCTGTGGTGGTCTCGCAGGAGGCGCGAGCCTATAGCTTTCTGGCGCTGGGGGTTTTGGCATCAACGTATTTTTTTGTCCGACTGATTGAGCAACCAACGTATTCGAAGGCGTGGATGTACGGACTGGTGGCGGGGTTGGGTTGCTATTTCCACTACTTCGGGATTCTGGTTCCGATTGCGCATGGGCTTTCGCTGGTGGCGCTGCCGAAGAATCGAAGGCCGTGGAAGGAGTTGTCGGCCGCGGGCGTGATCGTGGCGGTTGCGGGAGCACCGGTTTTATGGATGATTCACGCGCAGAGCATTCAACACATTGCATGGGTGCAACCGGCGTCGTGGCTGGAGTTGTATCACCTGGGTGGATTCCTTGCGGCAGGAAGCGGAAAAGCAATTGGGGCGGTGTTGCTGGCGGTTGATCTGGCGCTGATTTTTTTGTTTCTGCGAAAGCTGAAGAGCCTCTGGCGCGACCGCGAAGGGGGGCTTGATGGTTGGCGGTATGGGCTGATAGCGAGCGGGCTGATTGCTCCCGTCGTAATCACATTACTGGCCTCGATTGCGAGGCCGGTTTTTTATCATCGCTTCCTTATTATCTGTTTGCCGGCTTGGATATTGATGACGGCAGCCGGAGCGCAAGAGATCAGCAGCCGCAGGGGGCGAACGGCGGCCATGGCAGCCGTTTGTGCGTTGTCGGTGGCTAGTGCGGTCGTCTCGTACACGCAAGCGCGGGAAGACTGGCGGGGTGTAACGCGCTATCTGATGGCGCGGGCGCGTCCGGAGGACATTGTGTTTTACCACGAGCGGCTGGGATATATGGCAACGGAGACCTACCGGACATGGCTGGCGGGCGAGGGTGCGCCGCGACCGCGAGGGGTGAGGATATTTGATCCGGCGGTAAACTGGGAGACTCAGATCGGCGGCGCTTCGCGGGTGTGGCTGGTGCTTTACCGGACAAAGTTGGAGGACCAGGCTGGCCGGGCAATCGATGCAAAGTTAGCGAGTCAGTTCACCGCGGAGGCGCCAGTAAAGTTTCGGGGAGTGACGGTCGTGGAGTATCAAGCGAAACCCTAGGACGATTTTCGATGTCCCGCTGGATTCTCAATGACTCGACCCCGGCGGTTGGCTAGGGGATAATTCGGTGAAGGATTAACCGTCTTTCCTGGGGGACACGTGAAGAATCTCCTTGCGGCATGGGTCCTTCTTGCTTGTCTTGCGGGCGCGCAAGAGGCTCCAACAGAAGCATCCATTCGGCACGTCACCATCATTAATGTCGCGACGGGTGCGGAACTGAAAGATCAAACCGTAAAAATCCAAGGGGAGCGGATTGTTTCCATCGCCGCAACTCAGGAATTAGACGCAGCGCTGCCGGGCGGGGTGGACGCTCATGGGGGATTCCTGATTCCCGGGCTGTGGGACATGCACATCCATGTGCACGAGGATTACGAGCTTGCGCTCTATGTAGCGAACGGCGTAACCGGCGTACGCATAATGGCCGGTGATCGCAATACGGCGGCGACGCGGGCGGAGCTGGCGCATCAGTCACTGTCACCGGAGATTTATCTGGCGAGCGCGATTGTGGATGGGAATCCTCCGGTATGGCCGGGATCGATAGTGGTGAAGAAGGCCGAAGATGCGCGGCGCGCGGTGGACGAGATCAAGGCAGGCGGCGCGGACTTCATCAAGGTGTACACGCGGGTGCCGCGCGAAGCTTACTTTGCGCTGGCGGACGAAGCAAAACAAAAGCACATTGACTTTGAGGGTCATGTGCCGGATGCCGTCAGCGCGCAGGAAGCGTCGGCAGCGGGACAGCGGACCATGGAGCATCTGCTGGGGATTGCTGTGGCGTGCTCCAAGCAGCAGGAACGGCTGGCGGGCGCGATGAATCGCACAGAATTTTTTCGCGACCGACTGGCGGTCGAGGCGGAAGCATACAGCAGCCTCGATCAGGAGAAGTGCAAGGCGCTGTTTGCGGAGTTTCGCGCGAATGATACCTGGCAGGTGCCGACGCTGAGCGTGCTGCGGGTGTGGGGGCGGCTGGACGATTCGAAATTTACTTCCGATCCTCGCTTGGCTTACGTGGGGAAAAAATCCCGCGAGCGCTGGGGGGAACGGATTCAGCCACCGCAGAGGCGCTGGGGGCTCGGCGAGTATCAGATGGCGCGCGGTATTTTCGCGATGGATGAGCACGTGGTGGCCGCAATGTTTCGCGCAGGCGTGCCGATGATGGCGGGGACAGACGCGATGAATCCTTATTGCTTTCCGGGATTCGGCCTGCACGATGAACTGGCTTTGCTGGTGGAGTCGGGACTGACTCCGTTGGCGGCGCTGCAATTGGCGACGGTTAATCCGGCGAAGTTTCTGGGGAGAAGCGCGGAGTTAGGGACGATTGAAGCTGGCAAAATTGCAGATTTAGTGCTGCTGCGAGGTGATCCGCTGGCGGATATTCATAACACGACGCAGATCCAAGGGGTGTGGCTCCGAGGGAAGTATTTTGATGAGGCGGGGCTACGGGGGATTTTAGAGGGGGCGAAGGAGAGAGCGAAGCACTGAGTAGGAAGCTGGCCTGGTGAACGACTTCAAGCGGATTCCGATAAAAATTAGATTGCATTGACGGATGGCTGGTGCGGAACCTAGCATGGGGCGCGAAAGGAACACACCTGTGGTCGGTAAGATCCTCGGTCATCCGGGTGCTGGCGAAGATCGGGGAAGGAGGAATGGGGGTCGTCTATCGCGCCAGTACGAAGTTTTGCACCGCCATGTGGCCATAAAAGTCGTTAAAAAGGATGCTCGTCTGGATTCATCAGCTAGCCAGAGTCTGCTGCACGAAGCGCGGGCTTCTTCTTCTCTTAATCATCCCAACATTTGCACCATCCACGAAGTTGGTGAGACCGACGGCGAGCTCTATATCGTGATGGAGTTGGTCGAAGGCAAGTCTCTGCGCGATCTGAGCGCGGCTGGAGTCGAAAAGCAAGACGCGCCGGACAAAGAGGTGATGCGTGCCGGTCACTTTTCACATTCCGGGAGCCTTGCTCGAATTTGCTGCTGGACGCAGCACAGTCGAAATCGAGGAGTCGCCCACAACTTTGGCAGAGGCATTGTCGGCGCTGTGGGCGCTCTATCCCGGGGTCCGAGATCGGGTCGCAACCGAGCAAGGACAAGTGCGGCAACATATTAATATTTTCATCGGGCACGAAGATGTCCGATATAGCAGCGGGCTCGCGAGTCCGGTTCCTCCTGGATCTGAAATTTCGATCGTCCCCGCAGTCAGTGGTGGGTAAAATTCTGGCTACGCGCGGTTTACGCATTCGCGAATTTCGGCTTCGCTCAAGGTCTGGATGGAGGATTTGGCGCGAGCATAGATTCGTTCGATGATTTCGTCGGTAGCTTGGATGTGGTTGCGCTCCAGCCAATAGATCACGTTAGATTTTCCGCTCATGGGGCCAATGTCGATGGTTTGCTCTAAGCCGAACAGGTGGGCGGGGACGCCGGAATAGACGGAGTTGGCCAGCTCGGTGTCGTTTTTCTTTAGGGCTTTGATTACAGCAGAGGCGTGGACGCCAGTGGCGGTGCGGAAGGCGTCTTGGCCGAAGACGGGGTAGTTGGCAGGGATGGGGACGCCGGTGGCGCGGGCGACGGACTGGCAATAATCCTTCAACTTGCTGAGGTCTTGTTGGTTCCAGGGCGCGACACCCATTAATTTCAGATTGACCAGCATTTGATCCATTTGCGTATTGCCGACGCGCTCTCCGGTGGCGAGGGCACAGGCGTGAACGCAGTCGGCGCCGGCGGCGAGGGCGGCCAGGGAGTTGGCGACGGCGAGGCCGCGATCGTTGTGCCCGTGCCAGTCCAGGCGAATGTTCTCGCCGGATGGTTTCACGACTTCATCCAAGACAAATCTTGTGAGAGCGAATGCGCCGGCCGGGGTGGAGTGGCCGGCGGTGTCGCACACCACGATGGAGCGCGCGCCGCAGTTGATGGCCGTCGAGTAGAGGCGCTTGATCATGGCGGGGTCGCAACGGCTGGTATCTTCGGTGACGTACATGGCGTCGAGGCCGAGTGAGACGACGAACTTGACGGCCTTTTCGGTGGTCTGGAGGAGGAAGTCTTCGGTCCAGCCTTCGGTGTAGCGGCGGATGGGGCTGGATCCGATGAAAGTGGCGGCTTCGATGTTGAGGCCGGTGCGCTGCACGATTTCGGCGATAGGGCGAATATCGTTTTCGTGAGTTCGGGCGGCGCAGTTGGCGCGAATCTTCATTTTGTTGGCGACGATTTCGCGGGCTAGAGCTTCGACGTGCTCGACGGCGCGGGGGCCGGCGCCGGGGAGTCCGAGGTCGAGAGCGTTGATGCCGAGGGATTCCATCAAGTGGAGGATTTCGATTTTTTGTGCGACGGAGGGATCGCGGACAGATGGAGATTGGAGGCCGTCGCGGAGAGTTTCGTCGTTGAGAAGGGCTTGCTTGATGCCCGGGAGTTGGTTCCAGTCGTGGATTAGGTCGGAGTGCATGACGTCTTACAAGCGCAATTCTACTTCAGGCGGTATTATCGCGGGGGCGGGTGCATCGCGAGAATTCCCTTTTGCGGGTGGGTTCGGGAGAGAGGGTAGGGTCCTTCGACTGCATCGCGTTTGGCTTCGCCAAGCAGCGATTTCGCTCAGGATGACAGGGCGTGGTGGCGAGCGAGAGGGGAATTCGCTGCCTGCGAGAAGCAGGTTCCTCCTCCGGAATGACATCCCTAATAATGTTGAATAGATTATGAGAGTTTTTGTGGGCCTCGACATTGATGACGAAATCCGGGGGCGGATGGAGGAGTTCATCCGAGAGGTGCGGGGACTGGCGCCGGATGTGCGGTGGGTGACGCCGGAGTCGCTGCACGTGACGCTGAAGTTTGTTGGCGAGAAGCCGGACGGTGTTGTGAAGGAGATTGAGAAGACGTTAGGGTCGATCGCGGCGGAGGCGTTTGAAGTTTCTTTTCGGGGGCGCGGATTTTTTCCGACGGCGAAGGCGGCGCGGGTTTTCTGGGTGGGTATTGAGACAGACGCAAGGCTGGCGCAGTTGGCGGATAAAGTCGAAGACAAACTTGCGGGAATTGGGATTCCAAAAGAAGAGCGGGCGTTTAGTCCACATTTGACACTGGCGCGCGGGGGAGCGCGGATTGGAAGCGGGTCGGGGGCGCCGGGCCGGCGGAGTGGAGACCGGGTCAATCAGCGATTTGCGAAGCTGCAAGAGCGGCTGAACGAACAGGCGACGCTGGAGTTTGGTACGATGGCGGCCCGCGAGTTCTTTTTATATCGCAGCCAGCTTTCGCCGAAGGGAGCGCGGTATACGAAGATCGCGCGGTTTGGACTGGGATCATCAAGAGAATGACAATGCGGGAAATTCTGATCAGCGCGGGGATTGGATATCTGCTGGGGTCGATTCCGTTCGGATATTTGCTGGTACGGGCATTTCGCGGAGCCGATGTGCGGACGACGGGGAGCGGGAATATTGGGGCGACCAACGTGGCGCGGACGTCTCCTGCGCTGGGAGCGGTGACGCTAGTGCTGGATGCACTGAAAGGCGCGGCAGCGGTGCTTTTTGTTTCCAGACTTTTTCCAGGGGTGAACAATCTGGCATTTGTTGCGGCGCTGGCGGCGGTTGCTGGACATATTTTCCCGGTTTGGCTGGGTTTTCGCGGAGGCAAGGGAGTGGCGACCGGACTGGGATCGTTTCTGCTCCTTACTCCGAAGGCGATTCTACTGGCACTGGCAATTTTTGTGGCGCTGGCGGCCGCGTTTCGGTTGGTGGCGCTGGCGTCCATTATTGCCACCGCTTCCTTTCCGGGGCTGGCGCTGCTTCTGGGAGAAAGCGGGAAACCGGTGCTGCTGATGGCAACGGCAGCTTTACTCATCATTGTGAAGCACCATCAGAATGTCGGGCGGATGTTGCGGGGCACGGAATCGAAATTTAAATTTCGACACACATGAGCCAGGTCGCAATCATTGGAGCGGGGGCGTGGGGGACCGCGCTCTCAATTGTTCTGGGGCGCAAACAGCGACATCAAGTCGCGCTGTGGGCGTATGAGAAAGAGGTGCGCGAATCTATTGCGAGTCGCCGCAGCAATGCGGCTTTTCTGCCTGACCAGCGGATTCCAGAGTGCGTCGTGGTCACGGGCAGCCTGGAAGAGGCGTTGCAGCAGGCCGAGATTGTGGTGAGCGCAATGCCTTCGCAGCATTGCCGGCGATTGTTTCAGGAGATGAGGGCGCATTTGCGGCCTGAAGTGTTGCTGGTGAGCGCCACCAAAGGCTTGGAACAAGGCACACTACTGCGCATGACTGAGGTGATCGGTGAGATCACGGAAACCATCGGTTGCCAGGTCGGAGCGTTGAGCGGACCCACGTTCGCAGCGGAGGTGGCGCGCGGGGACCCGACGGCGATCGCAATTGCGTCAGAAGGTGAGGGGTTGAGTTCGACGGTGCAGCGGGAATTCAGTGATTCCGCGTTTCGCGTTTATACGAATGATGACGTGGTGGGCGTAGAGCTGGGCGGGGCGTTGAAGAACATCATCGCCATTGCTGCGGGCGCCTGTCACGGGCTGGGGCTGGGACATAATTCGGTGGCGGCGCTGATTACGCGGGGCCTGGCGGAGATCACGCGGCTGACGACGGCTTGTGGCGGGCGCGCGGAAACCCTGTCGGGGCTGGCGGGGCTGGGGGATCTAGTGCTGACCTGCACGGGCGGATTGTCGCGCAACCGCAGCGTAGGAGTTGAACTAGGGCGCGGCCGCAAACTGCCAGAGATCATTTCTAGCATGCACGGGATGGTTGCGGAAGGAGTTTTCACCACGGATGCGGCGGTGCAACTGGCGCGCGCGCGTAGTGTAGAAATGCCGATCACCGAGCAGATGCACGCGATTTTGAATCAGGGGAAATCGCCGAGCGAGGCGATTCAGGAATTGATGGCCCGGACTTCGAAGCGGGAGAGTTATCTGGCGACGGGGGGTAATCCGCAGTAACCAAGTTTACTGAGGAGAGGGGACTCGCTGCCGGCGACAAGCAGGTTCCTCTCCGCCTGCGGCGGTTCGAAATGACGGTTCCTTTTCTTTAGCCGGAAACAACCCACCCACCAAAATCGGCTTTCGGGGAGTCAGAGTGCCAGGGGTTCGGTACTTTGGTAATGGAATGGGCCCGTCAAGTGATGATTCTCAAATACTGGCAACTTAAAATTGAACCCGCAGCCTCTACGGAGAGGTACGAGGAAAAGCCACTTTGGCCATGAAATTTTTGCCAACTCGCATTCCGATTCTGTACGCGATTCTCAGCGTGCTGGTGGTGATCAGCGTGGTGCCGATGTTTTTCTACTCGGTGCAAGTGCAATCCATCAATCGCGACCGGCTGATCACGAATGAACGGCTGTTGCAGAACACAATTACGGTCTCGGTTGCGGACGATATTTCGCAGCACCAGGAATCATTTCGGCTGATGCAGGCCAACCTGGCCTCGGCGTTGCAGGTGGCTAGCGGGAACGACCTCACGGGTGAGCACGTACAGGCGCCGGAGTTGCGAGCGCTGTTGGAAAATTTCGTATCTTCATCTGAGGATTTGGATTACGCCACGCTGCTGAATTCGGAGGCCAAGGGAATCTCAGCCGGACGTATTGCTCCGGATGCATTCCTGCAGCGGGAACTGGAACAGGCATATGCAGCGGCGCGCGAATCGCGGGCCTACAATGGGCAGCCACTGGTGGTTGGCAACGGCAAGTCGTCGCGAACGGTGATGCTGGTCAGCACTCCAGTTACTTATGGTGGACGATTTCTGGGGATGATCGCATCGGTGGTTGACCTGGATTTTCTGATTCGCAGACTACAAGAGATCAATCGCGGCGGGCTGACTCCTTACGTGGTGGATAGCGAGGGACGGCTGGTTGCGGGAGCAAGTCCCGCATACGCCACCGGTCAGGATATGACCGGGCTGGAAATCGTGCGTAACTTTGTGGAGCAAGGTGGAAAGGCGCAGATGGTCGCAGCCACGCGCGAATTCAGCGTTGGCGGAAATGAGAAGACGGTGCTGCTGGGGACTTATAGCCCGGTGACCAATCTTAACTGGGCGGTGGTAGTGCAGAAACCGCGCGACGAAGCTTACAGCAGCGTTTATGAGATGCAGCACACGGCGCGGATTCTGGCTCTTTTCGCGATTGCAATGAGCATTGGAATCGGAATTATTGCGGCGCGACGGATTACCAATCCGCTGGAAATTCTGACCGAATCGAGCCATGCGATTGCGCGGGGAGATTTCTCGCAGCGAGTGCAGTTGAAGAGTCGCACAGAAATTGGCGAGCTGGCGGCGACGTTCAACGTGATGTCAGAAGAATTGGAACATTTTGTTGAGGACTTGAAGCGGGCAGCCGCAGAAAACCGCGAGTTGTTTATGAGTTCCATCCAGATGCTGGCGGGCGCGGTTGACGAAAAGGACCCGTACACTCGTGGTCACTCTGACCGAGTCACAAAATACTCGGTGCTGATTGCGAAGGAAATGGGGATGCCGGAAGACTTTCTGGAGACGGTGCAGGTATCGGCGCAATTGCACGATGTGGGCAAGATTGGAATTGAAGACCGCATCCTGAAAAAGCCAGGCGCGCTCACCGCGGAAGAATTCGAGACCATGAAGACGCATACCACCAAGGGCGCAAACATTCTGCGGCCGGTGGCGAAACTGAAAGACATGATTCCCGGAATCGAGTTGCATCATGAGTCGCTAGATGGGCGCGGCTATCCGCACGGCTATAAAGCGGACGAGATTCCGGTGTTGCCGAGAATCATTGCAGTGGCGGACACGTTTGATGCGCTGACTACGAACCGTCCGTATCAGCAGGCGCATGGTTGCGATGACGCGTTGCGGATTATTCACTCGATTTCCGGGAAGCGGTTGGATCCGAAGGCGGTTGCGGCGCTGCAGGCGATTTATGAGCGCGGGGAGATTCGGGTGCCGCGGACTGTTCCTATGGCAGCCAAGGCGGCGGCCGGCGCGACCAATGTGCCGGCTAGTGTGGCGTTCCAAAAGCCGAATGATGCGGGGCTGGAGCTGGACCGGACGTAGAAAAGCGGCTCTTGGCTTTTAGCTCTTGGCTCTTGGCGGGATGGGGCCTCTTGCTTTCTCTTTCCTTCCTTCGATTTCCCTGCTTCAATCAAAACCCTTTTACCACAGAGGTCACTGAGGATCACAGAGGTTTTTTATTTCTTTGGTTTGGGATGCTTGTTTCTCGGTGATTCTCTATGGCCTCTGTGGTGAATGGGTATTGATGTTGCCTTCCCTGCCCTCTTGATCCGGATCGTCCGAGTCAGTCGGGCTTGATCGCTATAATGAAAACATCAACCTCTTACAGCGAAAGTTCTCATGATTCAGACATTGTTTGGCAGCAGCGAGCAGAAACCTGGCCTCTTTGAACGAATGAAGGAGGCGGTTTCGCGTACGCGCGAAAATCTTAGCGAGCGGATTGAAGAAGCGGTCGGGGTCAGCAAGGAAATTGATCGCAATACGCTGGACGATCTGGAGGGCACGCTGTTGGGGGCGGATCTGGGATCGGCGACTACGCATCAGGTGCTGGAAAAGCTGCGGGAGCGGGTGGATCGCAAGCAGATTAAAGACGTTGAGGAGTTGAAGCGTTTACTGAAAGAGGAACTGCTAGCGATTTTGAACGCAGCGAATTTGCCTCCGGTGGAGCGGCCTGAGGGAGTGCCGGAAGTAGTGTTGGTGGTGGGAGTGAATGGCACCGGCAAGACTACGACGATTGGAAAGCTGGCGCTGACGCTGCGCTCCGAGGGAAAGACGGTGCTGTTGTGCGCGGCGGACACGTTCCGAGCGGCGGCGATTGAGCAATTGGAAGTGTGGGGGCAGCGTACGGGGACAGAAGTGATCCGCACCAAAGCGGGAGGCGATCCGGCGGCAGTGCTTTATGACGCGCTGGAGGCGGCGAATGCTCGGCACATAGATGTTGTCGTGGTGGACACCGCGGGGCGTCTGCACACGAAAACGAATTTGATGGCGGAACTGGAAAAGATGCGGAGGACGGCGCAAAGGCTGATACCTGGGGCACCGCACGAAGTGCTGCTGGTGATTGACGCGACTACCGGACAGAATGGGTTGCAGCAGGCCAAACTGTTCACGGACTCGGCGGCGGTCACTGGCGTGGTATTGACGAAGCTGGACGGGACTGCGAAGGGCGGAGTGGTGGTCGCCATTGCGCGGGAACTGGGGTTGCCGGTGCGGTATGTGGGAGTGGGCGAGAAGGCGGGGGATCTTTTGCGGTTTGATCCGAAGGAATTTGTGGAGTCGCTTTTTGAGTAAGACTCGGTCTCGGTGCGATTCCCGCCACAACGATCTTGACCACAGAGGACACATAGGATCACAGAGGGAAATCTGAGCTTTCCTTTTAATCCGTGAAAACTTTTATTGAAACCGGGCAGCATCATCTGCGGCGTGCCTTGGAATTGGCACAACAGAGCATCGGTCTTGCGGCACCGAATCCGAACGTTGGAGCGGTGTTGGTGGATGATGGCGGCGTCGTTGTCGGCGAGGGGTTTCATACTTACGACGGAGTGAAACACGCTGAGGTCTTGGCGATTGAGCAAGCGGGAGAGAAGGCGCGGGGCGCGACGTTGTATATCAACCTGGAGCCGTGTTCGCATCAAGGGCGGACAGGGCCGTGTGCGGCTGCGGTAATTGCGGCGGGAATCAGGCGAGTTGTGGCGTGCATGGCTGATCCTAATCCGGCGGTGAGTGGACGGGGATTTGCGCGGCTGCGGCAGGCGGGAGTTCAAGTCGCTTCGGGGTTGCTCGAAGAAGAAGCGCGTCCGCTGAATGATGGGTTCGCGAAATATATCCGATACAAATTGCCGTTGGTAACGCTGAAGGCGGGGATGACGCTGGATGGAAAGATTGCGCCGCCGCCGGAGGATTTGTTGGGGCCGCAAGCGCTCGGTGCAGGTGGGCCTACTGGGGGATGGATTACCAGCGAGGAGGCGCGGGCACATGTGCAGCAACTGCGGCATCAGCATGATGCGATTCTGGTGGGGGTGGGCACGGTGATGGCGGATAATCCTCTGCTGACTGACCGGAGCGGGCTTGCCCGGCGGCGTCCGTTGCTGCGGGTGATTCTGGATTCGAGGCTGCGGCTGCCGCTGGATTCGAGGATTGTGCAGACGGCGAAAGACGATGTGATCATTTTTTGTTCACTTGCGGAAGAAAAAAAGAAGCAGCAACTTTTGGACCACGGAATCCAAGTGGAGCAAGTAGCGACGGCAGGAGTGGATGGGCGGCCAGATTTACAGGCCATTTGCCGGAATCTCGCGGAGCGGGAAATCACCAGCGTCATGATCGAAGGCGGAGCGTTTGTGAATTGGGAGGCTCTGGCTGCGGGGGCAGTGGACAAAGTTTTCCTGTACTACGCGCCGAAGATTTTGGCGGGAACGGGATCGGTGCCATTTGCCGCGGGGCCTGGGTTTGGGCGAATGAGCGATGCGGCGCATTTGAAGTGGTTTCGGCTGCATCGGTTCGGGGAGGATTTCGCGGTGGAGGGGTATTTAAGGGACCCTTACCTCGACTAGGGCAAAGTCAACGTCTGACCGCGGATTTCTATTTTTGACCTTTTCTTCTTGGTGTTGATCCGCGTTGATTCGCGAAATCCGCGGCGAAGGAATTTTTATGTTTACTGGGATAATTGAAGAGGTCGGGCGGGTCTCTGCTATCACGACCACGCGGAATCAGAGGCGGGTGACTATTTCCTGCGCGAAGATATTGCCGGAACTCAAGGTGGGGGACAGTGTTTCGGTGAGCGGGGTTTGTCTTACGGCGGTGGAGATGTCGGCGGAATCGTTTAGCGCTGATCTGGCGCAGGAGACGTGGCGGCGGACTTCTTTTGCACGGTTGAAAAAAGGGGCGCTGGTGAATCTGGAGCTTCCGATGCGGGCAACCGGACGATTTGATGGGCATGTGGTGCAGGGGCATGTGGATGGGGTGGGGGCGGTGATCTCGTTCGCGCCGGTTACGGATGGGAATGATTATGTGCTGGTGATCAACGTTCCGTCTGAGCTGACGCGCTACGTTGTCAGCAAGGGGTCGCTGGCGATTGAAGGAATCAGTCTGACGGTGGCGGCGATCGAGGGGATCGAAGTGCGGGTGGCGATTATTCCGCATACGGCTGAGATTACGAATCTTTCATCGCTCAAGGCGGGCGATTCGGTGAATCTGGAAGTGGATGTGGTCGCGAAGTATGTGGAGAAGATGATAGGGGGCTTAAAGACCGCGGGTTCGATTACGGTGGAGAAACTGGTGCGGGCGGGGTTTTGACGCAAACGCTCGACTCACGAAGGCTTCTTGAGTCTGCAGATGCCGCAAGGAACGTGCACAATGCGACGAATGGCGTTGCCGCTACTGTGATAGCTGTTTGTCGTGGGGAAATTTGCCGACAGTGTCTTGCACGCGAAGATAGCACCCCAAGCAGAGTTGAGATGGCGAGCGGACCAGCAACAAATTTCAACCAAAATAGGAGTGCATAGGTTGCGTCTTCATTTTTCGACAACCGCAACCTCTGAACAAAGTCGCCGATTGCGAAAGTTACAGCGAGCGTAGAGATGCCGGTGAATACAGCCAGCCTCAGCGCAGGTTTTGAAAGAAATCTCCTGGTCAGCGTAACCCCCGCGATTGTTGGCTCATCCATTAGAATTTGCGGGCAGCAGTTTACCTCGTTCCGGGCAAACCCGGTCCGGGTCTAGGAATCCCCGCCAATCACGCGCCAATATTTAGCTCATCCAGCGTTAGAAATTCCTGCACGATGGGTTCTTCACATTTTTCTAGGTCGGGATAGGTTCCGAAGAAAATAGCTTTGCCTTCGTAGAGAAAGACGACGCGGTCGGCGAGTTTCTTGGCAAGGCGCATGTCGTGGGTGACGACCAGGCTAGTGAGGTGGAGCTGAAGTTTGAGGCGCTGCATGAGATCTCCGAGGAGCTGGGCCATGAGGGGATCGACCATGGTGGTGGGCTCGTCGTAGACCACGCATTCGGGCTGGGAGGCGAGGGCGCGGGCGATGGCGACGGAGCGCTTCATGCCGGTGGACATCTCTGAGGGGAACTGCTCGGCCATTTCTTTTACGCCCACCATTTCCAGCAGGCCGTTGACGATTTGAAAAATCTGGTCTTCCTGAAGGTCGTTGCGCTCGCGCAGGGGGAAGGCGACGTTTTCGGCGACGGTCAGCGAATCAAAAAGCGCGCCACTCTGGAACACCATGGTGACTTTCTTGCGGATGGGCTCCATCTGGGCTTCGGTGTAGTCGGTTATGTCCTCGTGGGCTACGATGACGCGTCCGGCGTCGGGTTTTAGAAAGCCGAGAATGGTTTGGAGGGAGACAGATTTTCCGACGCCGCTGCGGCCGAGGATGCAGACGGTTTCGGCAGGTTTGACGTCGAAGCTTACGTCATCGAGGACGCGGTTGTCGCCGAAGGCTTTGGAGACGTGCTGGAATTCGATATAGGGAGTGGAGTCGTTTGGGGCGGGGGCTTCGGGCATGGGTCGCTTCCCTGTCATCATAAATGGATGATCGCTGGGGAGAGAAAATTCATTTGGCCACGGATTTCATGGATTAACAAGGATTGGGAGGGCGCGAAATCCTATGGGGGCGCTGGGTTCGTGGTGGGCGGGCGGGGACGCCCGCCGCTCCATCGTCAACTAGTGGCGTTCTACGATTTGCTGTTTCGCCTGCTGCCAGTCTTCGGGTGTGTTCAGGTTGCGGAAAATTAAAGGGTTGAATCCCGCAGTTACCAGTTCCTGTTCATCCAGAATTCGGAGTGGAGTTTTAGAGAAGAGCGCGTCTACTTTGTTGCGGCCTTCTGCGAGCGCGCGTTCTGCGATGACGCCGAATTGTTTGCGATACATGGCGCAGAGAGGATGGAGATGTCCGGCGGCGGAGGGGACGGTGACGGTGGCGAAGGCTGACTGGGCCTGGACTAGCAGATAGTGGAGAAAACGGGGTTCGAGAAATGGGAGGTCTACAGCCAGAATGAGGTTGAGATCGGTGGCAGAGTTGGACAAGGCTGCGTGGATTCCGCCTAGCGGGCCGCGGGCGGGATAGAGGTCGGGGACGACGGTGGCGAAGGTGGCAAACTTTTCGGGATCGCCTACGATTCGCAGGTCGGGAGTGACGGCGCGCGCCAGATCCAGGGCGCGGGCGAGCAAGGAGCGTCCGGCGAGCTGTAGAAAGGCTTTGTCGGAGCCCATGCGCGCGCTTCGGCCTCCGGCGAGGATGAAGGCGGTGATAGGGGGCACGTGGGGATGATACAGGGAAGTTCAATTTGTCAGACATCCGGTCCACCACTCCGCGGGTGAACAGGGCGTCGGCAACCGTGCACGAAAGTAACCTACCGCGTTTGCCTCTTCCGTTAGATGATGGGTGTCGCACGAGCCCGCTACCCGCAAGTACGCGAGAAACGGGGTATCCGCTTCCCAGTAAGGCGAAAATCCGATGGCGCAGAAGTTGTTAGATGTTCTGCTGTTAGGTCGCTGCTCTCATGAATTTTCCTGGCCCCGGCGTGACGCCGATGGCCAGTACTACCAGGTGTGCCTGCTGTGCGCCTCGGAGTACCACTACGACTGGACGACGATGCGCCGGACGGAGCGGGTAAGCCACGAGGGGGCGGAAAGTACGGCACCGTCGAAACGGCGGACGCATGTCCGGAAAGCGACGTGGGTGCCGCGGGCGCGCCGGATCAAGATGAATGCTCCGGTCCGCTACCGAGTGAAGAACCTGGGGACCTGGAGTGAGGGCACGATCGAGAACCTGAGCCAGTCGGGAGTGCTGCTGCTGGGGTCGCAGCGGTTTCCGGAGAACACGCTGGTGGAGATGGTCTTCGAGATGCCCGAGGAAATTTCAGGGCAGAAGAACAGTAAGGTGCTGTGCCAGGGACGCGTCATCCGTATGAAGGAACCCAAGGCCGAAGCGGACAAGCACGAGTTTGCGGCATCGATTCTGGACTACAAGTTCGTCCACTAAACTACTTCAATACGCCGCGGATTTCGCGGATCTTCGCGGATTTATTTCTTTTCTTGACCCGGCAGGCTTGGTGCTTAGAAGCCCTTTCCCATAAATTTCCCTTGGATGTTTCAGGAACGCTGCATCTAAGTTTGTACGGCATAAAATTATGACGCTGTGCATCGGAGACGCTCGCGTGCGTCTAGTTTGTGGAACTATATTCTTTCTCAGTCTGCTGACAGGTGTGTCGTTTGCGCAATTGCCGAGCGGAAATATTTTCGTGGGGTACTCGTACTTGAGCGCGGATACTAACACGCCGAACCGCGCCAACCTGAATGGGTGGGAGGGATCGGCAGAGGGCAAAGTATTTCCTTTTCTCGGCTTGGTGCTGGATGTCAGCGGGCACTATGGGACCGAGCAAAGCACTCAGTTTCTGTCGCCGGTTCCCCCGGGTGGGACGACGATACCGAATGTCAAAGGGAAGCTGCACAGTGTGTTGTTTGGGCCGCGAGTTTCTGTATCGGTACACGGCGTAAGACCATTCGCCCACGTTCTGGTTGGCGGAGCGGCGATAAGCCAGAAGTTTGGAGGTCAGGTGAATGATGTGTCGCTTGCGACCGCGGTCGGGGGAGGGGTGGACTTCAAATTGGCGAAGGTCGTGGGCTGGCGGATACAGGGCGATCTGCTGCATACGCAACTGTTCGATGACACTCAGAATAACGTGCGGGTATCTACGGGACTGGTGTTTCATTTCTGAAAAAGCGTTCGGCACTCAGCACTCAGTCCTGAAAGGCACATGCCGGGTGACGGAACTTGCTGCCACGGTGAATGTTCAGTGAATGTCAACGTTGTCAACGTCGAGGGCATTGAACAGGTCAGGGCTTGCATCTAAACTGGAAGAAACCCCGGTCATCAGGAGTAAAAGCCATGAAAAGCATATCTTCTCTTTTGTTGCGGAGTGCGCTGCTGGTTGCGGCGCTGGGACTAGGAACCGGATGCGCGAAGCCGCCGAATGATGCGCAAGTCACGTCTGAGATTCAGACCCGGCTGGGGGCTGATTCGGGATTGCAAAACAAGCAACTCACGGTGCAGGCGGCGAATGGGACGGTCACGCTTTCGGGGACGGTGGACAACGATGCGGAACGGGAAGCAGCAGCCCGATATGCAGCGTCAGCGCCGGGAGTGAAGCAGGTAATCAACAACTTGCAAGTGGCCGGAATGGCGGCAAGCGCGCAGAGTGCGCCGGTACCGGCTGAGGTCGAAGGATCCCCCGCGAAGGCTCCGGCGACGGAGAAAAAGCCGTCTCCGGCTGCGAGGACGAATTATCGGAAAGGTGACGCGGTAGATTGGCGCGATCGGCGAGACTCGCATGGGCAAACGGGACATTCCGCGGCCCCGACTGAGCAATCGGGTTCGGCGGCTCCTGTAGTTACAGATAGCGCAGCGGTACAATCCGCGCCACAGGCAGCGGTGGCGACTGCACCACCGGCGGAGCCACAGAAGGTTACGATTCCTTCGGGAGCATCGCTGGCGGTGCGACTGGTGGATACGATTGACAGCGCGAGCGCGCAGACGGGAGACACGTTCCACGCGACACTGGAGGTTCCGGTGGCGGTGGATGGGGATGTTGTGATTCCGGCGCATTATGACGTGGACGGGCAAATCGTGAATGCGCAGGCATCGGGGAAATTCGCCGGACGCGCGCTGCTGGAATTGCAACTGAACCGGATCAAGGTGGGAGAGAGGTGGTACAACATCGAGACCGACCACTTCAAACAGGAAACCGGCTCGCGGGGCAAGAACACCGCCGAGAAAGTTGGCGGGGGCGCGATCGCGGGTGCGATCCTGGGAGGGATTTTCGGCGGCGGCAAGGGGGCAGCCATCGGTTCGGTTGCGGGAGCGGGAGCGGGCGGCGGAGTGCAGGCCGCGAGCAAAAAGCCTGACATAAAATTGTCTTCGGAGAAAATCCTGACTTTTACCCTGCAGGCACCGGTTACTATAGTACCCACGACGAAGCCAGCGCGCGGGGGCAAAAAGCTCGAGGCCAACCCGCAACCGTGAAAAGTTTTGCGGCAGGGAAAGACCGGCATGCGGCCGCGCGTTTTTTGCATGCCTCTTAGTGCACCTTTTTCTTTTTTTTATTGCACCTTGGTGTAATCGTGCAGTGCGATTCGTGCTAAATTCTTCTTTAGCGCACGCCTGTACATTCTGCAGCTTCTTCTGTAACGCCGCTCGGCTGATCTGCGATGGTTAAACGGCACATCTCGATTTACAAATTTGAACCCCAATGGTCAGACCGGGTCGCATGGTATGGGTCGGCGTTGGCGGCGAGCGCGCTGTCGTTGTGCATTTGGGCGCTATCCCCGGTAATGCATCAGGACCCGTTTGTCATTTTCATTTTGGGAGTGGTATTCACGGCGCGATTCTTTGGCTTTGGGCCGGCGGTGCTGTGCACGTTCAGTTCGGCGCTGGTGCTGGATTATTTTGTGTTTCGGCCGAGGCTGGGGGTTGGGGCATCGGAAATCGAATTTCAGCGACTGGGTATTTTCGTCCTAATCTCGGTGCTGGTAGCAGGACTGGCGCGGCAAAGGTCGCGAGCGGAAACGCGGGCAGACGAAGTACGGCAACAATTGGCTGCAATCGTGACTTCGTCGGAAGATGCAATCCTGAGCTTCACGGTGGATGGGATGGTTACCAGTTGGAATCGCGGAGCGGAATCGCTGTATGGATATTCCGCGGCGGAAATCATTGGCAGGCCGGCGGCGGTGCTGGTGCCTACGGACCGGATGGGGGAACTGGAGCGACTAAACCGCGCGGAACGCATCGGCAGCTATGAAACCGAGCGCGTACATAGGAGCGGTGCGCGGCTGCGAGTGCTGCTTTCGGTTTCGCCGATCCGCAACGAGCAAGGCGAACTGGTGGGGGCATCGGCGATCTCGCGTGACATTACCCAGCAAAAGCGTACGGAAGAAGCCTTGCGGCGCAATGAGAGGCTGGCAACGGCAGGGAGACTGACGGCAGCAATTGCGCATGAGATCAAGAATCCGCTGGAGGCGTTGACCAATTTGGTTTATCTGGCCCGGCACGACATGGCCGGGCGGGACGGGTATCTGCGGCTGGCGGAGCAGGAAATAGAAAGGCTGGATGCGATTGCGCAACAGGCGCTGGGATTTGTCCGGGAAGGAGCTTCTCCGGAGCGGATGGATGCGGGCAAGATATTGGAAGAGGTAGTGCAGCTATATCTGCGAAAGCTGCAGACTGGGAAGGTCGCGCTGGAGAAGGATGCCGGCAGCGACCTTGAAATACTCGGCTACCCCGGCGAATTGCGGCAACTGTTTTCAAATTTGATTTTGAACGCAATGGATGCGATGAAGGACGGCGGCAGAATGCGATTGCGGGTCGTGCGGGCACATGAGTGGTCGAACAAGCGGCGCGACGGGGTCCGCATCACAATCGCGGATACGGGGAATGGTATTCAGGCTCGCGACCTGCCGCATATTTTTGAGCCTTTCTACACCACCAAGAAGGAAACCGGGACCGGGCTGGGGCTGTGGCTGGCGTACGGGATTGCGCAGAAGCACAGCGGCTGGATTAGGGTGGCTAGCCGCACTGGTCCAGGAACAAGCGGGACGGTGTTTTCTGTATTTTTGCCGGAGTCTCCGGCTAAGGCAGCTACCCTGGCAGCCTGAAAAGCGCGCCGCGGATTTGCACGGATCTACACGGATTAACCCCTTTAGCTTCAGCTAGCGGCGACTCGCCTGACCACCCCCTCGCCCGAGAGTCAGGTGGTGGCACAGGTGTGTATCCTCCTACTGACCTTTCGGACAATGACTTCTGTACCCGGCGGGTGCTGGCCGGGCCGACTTATAATCAGGCGACTGCTTTCTGGAATCGCGGGAAACGTGTAGGCGGAGGTTGGGTGGATCCGATCATTGCATGCGGGATATTCGGGATGGGGCTGATTTTTGGCAGCTTCCTGAACGTTTGTATCTACCGGCTGCCGCTGGGGTTGTCAGTTGTCCGGCCGGGGTCGGCGTGTCCGCATTGCGGCAAGGCGATTCGCTTTTACGACAATGTTCCGGTGTTGAGCTGGATCATTCTCGGGGGCAAGTGCCGGGCGTGCAAGGCCCGGATCACACCACGGTATGCGGCAGTCGAACTAATCACTGGGCTACTTTTTCTTTTATGTTATTGGCATTTTGGACTGACGCTGGCGACCTTGAAGTGTGCGGTGCTCGCCTTTTTGCTTCTGGGGCTGATCTTTACCGATGCCGAGACCCACTTGCTTCCAGACAAGATGACGCTGACTGGGTTGGCGGCGGGAGTGGGGTTCAGTTTATTTGTGCCGATGAATGATTTGTTGTCGGCGGCGCTGCCGGGAGTCTTTCAGTTGCCGGTGAGTTCTGAGGTTTCCTGGCGGCTGTTTTCGCTGATGGATTCCTTGCTGGGAGCGGTGATTGGGGCGTCATTCCTGTATGGCGCGGGTGCGATTTATTTGCGCTGGCGGGGAGTTGAGGGGATGGGATTCGGCGACGTGAAGCTGATGGCCATGATGGGATCTTTTTTGGGGCTGCGGCTGACGATTCTGACCATTTTTGCGGCTTCGCTAGCGGGATCGTTCTTTGGACTTTGGACCGTGTTCGTAGTTTGGATCAAGCGTACGCAGCGGCGGAGGCATGTGTTTCGCGAGTCCGGGGCGGCCGCCCGGAGACACGCATGGGCTTCTGCATTGGTCGCGCTGCGGCGCCATCAGATGCCGTTCGGGGTATTCCTGGGCAGCATGGGGCTGGTGGCGTTTATTTTGGGCGGGCCGTTTCTCAGGTGGTACTGGGGGCTGATGTGAAGATCCTACTCAGCCCGACGTTTGTGCGCCTGGCAACGGTTCTGGTCTCCACTCTGGCGGCTTTCGTGCTGGCCATTGTGGGAGTGCGATGGCTGCGGCGGCGATTGGTGGAGAGCGACGATAACCTGGAGAATCTGGGGCCGGACAATGCGAGCGCGGTTTATCCGTATTCGGCGATCATCCAGCAATTGAAGCAACAGAAATTCGCGCTGGAGAACGAGCAACAGGCGCAGCGGCGTCGGGCGAAAACATCGGAACACATCACGGCTTCGATGATTGCGCATCTTCCCTGTGGCGTGTTGTTTGTTACGCCGAATGGATTGGTGCGGCAAGCCAATGCTGCGGCACGCCAGATGCTGGGGTTTGCGTCTCCGCTGGGAATGAGCTTGACTGAACTGTTTCGCGATGCGAAAGCGGTTTCGGATTCTAACAACGATAGCAGGGTTGCGGAGGCTTTTCAGGGCGCGTTGCAGAGCAAGGCGGGTACGACAAATTTCGAAAGTTCATATCTGACTCCGAATGGCGAGGAACGATTGCTGAAGTTCACCCTGATCCCGATGTGCGCGCCAACTGGGGAAACGCTGGGCATGGCGTCGGTGGTCAGCGACGAAAGCGCGAGCGCGGATTTGCGGCGGGCGCGGGTGTTGTTGTCGGAGACATCGGCGGAAATGGCGCTGGAGTTACGCACTTCGCTGGCAACCATTCGGGAGTGGACGGAGCAGATGGGCAGGACCACAGACCGGGAACAAACGCGAAGCCTTGCCGGGGACATCTCGGCGGAGGCAGGACGACTGGAGAAACTGGTGGGAGGGTTCTTAGCGGGAAGCCGTGAAGACCAGGCGCTGGGAGCAGGAGCTTAGTTGCAGGTTCGCCTGTCGAAAAGATAGACGAGCGAAATGGAGCAAACATGAAACGCATATTTTATTTTTGGCTGGCGGCGGTGGTCACTACGGTTGCGGTTAGCATTGCAGCGCAATCACAGCAAACGTCTCCATCTTTGGGCGACTATGCGCGCAAGGTGAAAAAGAACCAGAAGCCGGAGAAGGCATCCGCAAAAGTTTACGACAACGACAATTTGCCGAGGAGCAGCTCTCTGAGCGTGGTGGGCGGCAGTACGGCACCAGCCGGCGACAAAGACCAGGATGCGGATGCGGCCAAGGACGGCGAAAAATCAGATACAGGCGCCAAGGCCGATGCTGCGCAGGTGAAGCCGGGACAGGCAGCCGAGGAACGTGAGAAGGCGTTCGCGGTGTGGAAAACCAGGCTGGACGAGCAGCGGGGGCAGATCAGCCTACTGTCCCGCGAATTGGACGTGTTGAAGCGCGAGCATGACCTTAAGGCGTCGGAGTTCTACTACGATACGGCACGGCGGACGCAGAATCCGACCGGCTTTGCCGCCGAAGAAGAGAAGTACAAGAAGCAAATTGCCGAGCAACAAGAAAAAGTTGACGCCGCTAAAGCGAAGCTCGACGACCTGCAGGAACAGGCACGGAAAGCTGGAGCGCCGAGTTCGGTGAGGGAGTAAGCGGTCAGGGCTGCTGTTTCAATCTAAGGATCTGCTTGGCGTGATGTTTTCCATGGACGAGGTGGAACTTGCGCCACTCGGAGGCGTTGAGCGGACCGAGGACGGGATGGTCGGCCAGCGACTGGCGGCGCCCGAAGCGGGTTTCACATTCGTGAATGACGCTGTCCATGCGGGAAACATTCTGAAGAATTTCTGCCTTTACTTGCTCAGCAGGAGTGCCACGAGGCAGCACCCGCTGCGGGGACTTACGTCCGGGAGGAAAGTATCCAACTTGAATCACGATCAGGCGCTGCCAGCGCATACGGCCGCGGTCGGAACTGGCGCTAGTGGTTCCTGACTGAAGGCAGCGCTCAAGACCCTTGATAGTGCCGGTGTAGCTTAGGTTCAGATGCTCGAGGATTTCGGCGGGGCTCCACTTCCCTTGCGGATGGCGAGTCAACTGGTCAGCAGTCATGGTGCCAATTGCGGTTGCGAGTATGCGGTGCAGCCGTGAGAGATTTGCGTCCATAGCTGTTTAGTAGAATGATGCAAGATTACTCCGTTTGCAAAATTTGCGGTGGAGGAGCGTCTCCCATGAAAAGGCTGGCGGTGTTTTTCCTGTCTGCTGCGCTTGTATCGGTGGTAGTGATTTCGGGATGCACTTCAGAGTCCACGCAGCCGGCGACGCCGAAGCCGCAGCCGCCGGAAGTACTGGCAGGGCGCGCGGCTTTTCAGCAGCTCTACATTGCGGCGCGAGGCTGGGCTGCGGATATGCGGCCTTACCAACTGCAATCGCAATGCATCGGCGACAACAAGGGCAGGGATGGCAAAGCAGAACTGTGGAGAGCATCCTTCGCGTCGGCCACACGAGGAGCGAAGCCTTTCACCTGGTCGGGAGCGGATTCTCCGGATGGGTCAACGCCGCGGGGAATTACTCCGGGAACGCAGGATAGTTTCGCTCCCAGCGGGGCGTTCGATATGGCGTTTCTGAAAATCGACTCTGACAAGTCCTTTGAAGTGGCACAGAAACATGGGGGGGACAAGGTACTGACGGACGCGCCGGACACTTGCGTTTCCTACCTGCTGGATTGGAATGCCAGCGGCAACCAGCTGCTGTGGCACGTGATCTACGGCAACAGCCGGAATGACGCGAAGCTAGTGGGTGATGTGGATGCTTCGACTGGGGACTTTATTCGGAAAGAGAAGTAGAAAGGCATTGAATCATTGAATCATCGGGGATTGAATCATTGGAGCGCTCGCAGGGTTTCGGTCAACCATTCAATGATCCGATGATTCAACGATTCAATTTTTGCCGCAGTGCTGGTCGAATAATTTTCTTAGTTCGGCGGCGATGTCGGCAGGATCGCGATGTTCGATGTCGCTGCGCTGGAGCATGTGAACCAGTTGGCCATCGCGAAAAAGCGCGATGGATGGCGAAGAGGGGCGGTAGCCGGTAAAGTAGGAGCGAGCGCGATCGGTGGCTTCGGCGTCCTGGCCGGCGAACACGGTGAACAGGCGGTCAGGCTTGGAACGGTTCTGGAGCGCGGTGCGGATGGCGGGACGCATGCGGCCGGCGGCGCATCCGCAGATGGAATTCACGATGACCATGGCGGTGCCCTCCTGAGCGGCGAGTTCGCGATCCACATCGGCGGCGGTCTTCAGTTCCTCAACTCCCAGGCAGGTGAGTTCCTCACGCATGGGGATTACTAGAATTTCGGGATACATTTCTCTCCTCTTTTTTGTCTTAACCTAGCTTCGATATTAACTTGAAAAGATGTGCGCGTCACCTGCTGCGGGCGGGCGTTGGTCTTGAGATTTTCCGAGCAAAGGGATTTCGCGGACAGAAAACCATTCACCACAGAGACACAGAGTCACAGAGAAACCTTTTCCCTTCCTTAGTTGGTTGAAGGGTTGAGTCGTCTCTGTGACTCTGTAGTGAAGGCCCAGGGGAAGCCGGTGTTATCTCTCAAGTTTCCGATATAGTGATTGCGAACTGCTGCGAATCGATAGCAGGAGCAGCAAGGGAGACGAGGGCGCCGCTCCACACACGTGATGGAAATTCAGCAAAATGTTGCGCTGGCTCCGTTGACCACCCTGGGGGTGGGGGGTTGCGCGCGGTTTTTTGTTGAGGCCGAAACCGTTGGAGATGTGGAAGAGGCGGTGGGGTTCGCGCGCGGGCGGGAGCTTCCGCTTTTCGTGCTGGGCGGGGGAAGCAATCTTCTTGTTTCTGATCGCGGGTGGGATGGGTTGGTGCTGCAGGTTGGGATCTTGGGGATTGAGGAACCGTCGCCGACGATATTTGATGTGGGCGCGGGGGTGGATTGGGACGAACTTGTCGCTCATTGTGTGGCGCGAAAGTTTGGCGGGATTGAGTGTTTGAGCGGGATTCCGGGGAGCGTGGGCGGAACTCCGGTGCAGAACGTGGGGGCGTATGGGCAGGAAGTTTCTGAGACCATTGTTTCGGTTTTGGCATTTGATCTGGGTGAGAATTGCGGTCGCGAGTTGAAGGCGGCGGAGTGCGGATTCAGTTATCGCTCCAGCATCTTCAATACCAGCCAGCGCGGGCGTTACATCATTCTGCGAGTTACTTACCAGCTGTTTCCTGACGTCAAGCCCAGCCTGCGTTATGGCTACTTGCAGAAATACTTTGCGGGGCGAGATGGGACACCGTCGCTTTCTGAAGTTCGGGAGGTGGTGCGCACGATCCGCGCCAGCAAAGGGATGTTGATCAGCGCCAGTGATCCAGATAGTCGCAGCGCGGGATCGTTCTTCAAGAATCCTGTATTGTCGACGGCACAGCATGGAGAGTTAGTCCGCCGGGCGGGGGAACGAGGAGTGGAAGTGCCAAGCTATCCGGCGCTGGCACAGCAAAGGAAGGTATCCGCGGCGTGGCTGGTGGAGACTTCCGGATTCCGAAAAGGATATGTGAAGGGGAACGTCGGGATTTCCGGCAAACATGCGCTGGCGATTGTGAACCGGGGCGGGGCCACGGCGGCGGAAATTGTGGCGCTGAAGGATGAGATTCAGGCGCGGGTGGAACTGTATTGGGGCATTCGGCTGGAGCCGGAGCCGGTGTTTGTGGGGTTTTGACGAAGAAACCCTTCACCACGCGGAGGCACGGGTCACGGACAAAAGCAAGAGCAAATTCTTGGCCGCGGATTTCCGCGGAGCAACACGGATAGACCTCTTCTTTTCTCTTTTGATCCGTGTGAATCCGTGCAAATCTGTGACTGTTTTTTCTCTGTGCCTTCGTGTCTCTCCGTGGTGAAATAAGTCTTTCTGCCAGTGACCGGCCAAGGTCCACAAAAAAATTCCGAGCAAGAATCCTCGGGTACCAGTCTTCATAGAGTGGGGGGAGCAACGTGGCGGAGGCGGCGATCTCGAACCAGGCCTTATCGCTGACGAAGACGGGCGAGGACACACTCGAAGCCGCTGTCCGTGCGCATGCTGGCCTGGTGTATCGCATTGCGTTCTCGGTGTTGCGCAATCATTACGATGCCGAAGACGCTACGCAGGAAACGTTCGTTCGCGTGCTGCGTTACAGACGGAAGCTGGAAGGCGTGCGTGACCGAAAAACGTGGCTGGCGCGGATTGCGTGGCGGGTGGCGGTGGAGCGGAGGCGGAGGTTGCCGGGGATTGCGCTGGAGGAAGTAGAGGCGGAAGCGGCCGTGGCGCAGCTTCGGTCGCAATTGGTATCGGCGGAAGAGAGCGTGTTGGGGCGGGAGATGGCGGGCATGCTGGCGTCGTTGGTTTCGGCATTGCCCGAGCAGTTGCGGGATGTGGTGACGCTTTCGACGGTACAGGAGTTGGGGCCAGCGGAAATCGCCGAAGTGTTGAAGACGAGCGAGTCGTCGGTACGATCGAGGATGTTTCGTGCGCGGCAGATTTTGAAGGAAAGGCTGCAGGCGCGGTTGGAGGGGAAACATGGAACCTAGGGACAATGTGCAAGGTAAGGATCGGTTGGATCGGTGCCTGGACGCGGCGTTGCGGGAGTATGGAAGCGCGGAGCCGCGGCTGGGGCTGGAGGGGCGGGTTCTGGCCAATCTGGCGGCGGAGAGAGTCAGCTTGGCGGCGCGGCGGCGGTGCCGGTGGGTGTTGGGAGCGGCCGCTGCGGCGGCGGCCTGCGTGGGGGTTGTAGTGTGGATCGATGCGACTCATCATCCGGCGGTGGACTATGTCGCGAGCGGTGCGAGTTCGGCGGGGCAGGAGGCGGGAGCGACGAGCGGCACGCATGAGGTAAAGCAGCCGGTGGCCGAAGCGGTGCAACGACGAACGCCGCCGCGCGCGCCAAGGATGATTGCAGTGGCCCGGGCACCGCGGCTGAGCCAGTTCCCTTCTCCGCGGGCGTTGAGTGAGCAGGAGCGGCTTTTGCTTCGGTACGTAACAGAAGCGCCGAATGAGGCGGTGCTGATCGCGAACGAACAGGCGGAGAGGCAGAAAGAACTCGAAAAACTGAGTGGAGATGAGTCTTCGAAGATTGACTCGGATCGATAGAAAGGTGAGGCGGACATCATGCGAAGAGTAATCAAAATATGGGTTGTCGCGGTGGTGATAGGGTTGTGCGGATTGAGAATGTCGAACGCGCAAGAGGCCACCAAATCTAACTCCGACGATAACAAGGCCAAGACAGAACGTTCAGAAAAACCTGTACACGCTTATCGCGTCGATTTTTCAATCAATGAGATGGAGGGCGGGAAGAAGATCAACACCCGGCACTACTCCATGAACCTGAACTCTGGGAAGTGGACCGTGGTCAAGGTTTCCAGTCAGGTTCCGGTGCCCTCGCCGCAAACGCCGGGACGGACTTTGGATGTAGGCACGATGATCAATTGCGAATTGACAGAGTCAGGTGAAGACGTTGCGGTGCAGGTGCACGGCGATTTCAGCAATTTTTTTAGTGCGGATGAGCAACGGCCGATCATCCGGCTGATCAGCATCGACGGCAGCACATTGGCAACTTCTGGGAAATCGGTGGTCATTGGCACGGTGGATGACCCCAATTCCAATCATCAGTTTGAACTTGACGCGACGGTTACGAGGCTGAAGTGAATTGAGGTCGGTGGAGCTGCAGAGCCGCGCGGGGCGCGGCGAACGGGCGCGGACGCCCGTTCCTCCATGGTTCGGCAGGGAAAAACGCGGGCGGCGTCCGACCCGGACTTAGCTCTTAGGAGGATGAATCCCGTGCACATGGTTTGATCCGGCACTGACGGAGCCGTCAGCTTATTCATCGGCGAGACGGGCGGCTACTTTAAAGATTTGGAGAAACATTTCGCGGGTGAGTTTGCCAGTCTGAGTGTTCTGGTTTGAGGGGTGATAGGAAGCCAGCAGGGTCAGGCCTTCCGGCATTTTGTATTTGGCAGCGTGCTGGAAGATAAAACCCTTTTTACTTTCCAACTTTCCTAGCCGCTTTTGCAAATTCAGATAAGCGTCGAAGGCAATTTTTCCCAGCGCGACGACTACTTTTGCGCGACTCAGTCCTTGAAGCTCGCGTTCCAGATAAGGCGCGCAGTTAGTGAGTTCCTGAGGCAAGGGCTTGTTATCGGGAGGAGCGCAGCGGACGGCTGCGGTGATGTACATGTCTTTGAGTTGCAAGCCGTCGTTGCAGCCAGTGGCGGTGGGCTGAGAGGCGAATCCGGTTTCGTAGAGGATGGGATACATGAATTTGCCGGAAGCGTCGCCGGTGAAGGGACGTCCGGTGCGGTTGGAGCCGTGAGCTCCAGGGGCGAGGCCGAGGACGATGACGCGGGCTTGGGGATCTCCGAAGCCGGGTACGGGCTTGCCCCAGTAGTCGCAGTCTTTGTAGGCGCGGCGTTTTTCGCGGGCGATGGCTTCGCGATAAGTTACGAGGCGCGGGCAAAGAGAGCAAGTGATGACTTCGGCGTTGAGTTGGGTGAGCCAGGGGGGCATGAGCTTCAGGCTTCATGATTGTATTCAAGGCCACGCGGCGTGTCGTCCCCTGAAGCGGACTCGGGCCAAACGGCCTGGCCTTCCCGGCACTGCCGTGCAGGACTTTCACATGCCGCCGCTTTGCGGCTGGAGCATGGGTCTGCCTTTGGTTGATGCACCATCAGTTTTCGATTCCCCGTGAGTTATCGATTTCTCTATCCTCCCAAACTTCTCAAAAGTTCGTGGCAGGTCCGACGAAAGATATCGCAAAAGAAAAACAAGGGCGAAGGCTGAGGGCGGCAAAATCCAGGCCTTCGAACTCGAGCAACCGGATTGACGCAAAGCGCGTCCTTGATTGCTTACGATCTTCGCGCAAAGCTGTTGGAGGAGGGATCCAGTGATCATCGAAATGCGGACTTACAAAACCAAGGCGGGAAAACGGGCCGAGTTCGTGGAGATATTCCGTTCGAGGTCGGTGCCGGCGCATGCGGAAATTGGAATGAAGATATTGGGACCGTTTCTTTCGGTTGAAGATGCGGACACGTTCTTTTTTATGCGGGGGTTTCCCGATCTGGCTTCGCGAGAGCCGATGAAGACGAAGTTTTATGAAGGGGAGCTTTGGAAGCGGGAGCTGGAGAATATTTTGATGCCGATGTTGGAGAAGTATGAGGTGGTGCTGGTGGACGATCCTGAGGGGTTGGTTCGGTGGTAGCGGGTGCCGTCCCCTGAAGGGGACTCTTCTCAATTCGACGGGATTACCCAGCGCTTACGCGCTGGGCTAATTAAATGCCGTCGCTTCACGGCTGGAGCATATGTATCCCTCGGGCGGGATGGCGGCGTCGGCAGAAAAGCAGGTTCCCTTCGACTTCGCTCAGGGCAAGCTCTCCCCGCCTGCGGTGGTTCGGAATGACAAGATGTGAAAGATTAGCCGGTGCCGGGGATTGACGAGTCCCTAGCCGGGAGTCGAGATCCGAAGGCTGGAGCCGAAGCCTAGAACCTAAAGCCCGGAGCCTGAAGCCCGAAGCCGCTTTATTGTTGCGCTACGGCGAAGTAGCCGCTGCGGGATTGGATTTTGGACCCGTCCTTGGAATGGATTTCGATTTTACGGAATTTGCCGTCTTTGGTGGGATTGGTGGGGACGTAGCCGACATTGTACTGGCTGCGCAGTTCCTGGGAAATCTGATCGAAGGCGGCTTTGAGTTTCTCGAATTTGTTGCCGACCTCAATGACGCGGCCACCGGTTTCGGCGGTGAGCTTTTTCATTTCACTGTCGCCGCTATAGCCGCCGAAGCCATAGAAACCGCGGTCGGCGCAGAGAAGAACATAGACGATGGTGTCGGCTTTCTGGGCAGCTTCAATGGCGTCCTTGGTTTTGTACTGGCTGCCTTGATCCTCACCATCGGTGAGCAGAATCATGGCTTTGCGGTCTACCTGCTGAGCCATCTCGTCGTGTGAAGCCAAGTAAACCGCATCGTAAAGCAAAGTGCCGCGCGGGATTCCTGAGGTGGGGACCGGGCCCCCGCCCATGCCGGGGACATCGGGCAATCGGGAATGTCCGCCACTGTTGATCTTGACCGACTCCAAGGCGGCTTTTAGCTTGCGCGTGCTGCTGGTGAAATCCTGAAGCAACTCGACGCCGATATCGAAACTCATGACGAAAGCCATGTCTTTGTCGCGGAGAATCTCACTGAGGAACGCACTGCCAACCTGCTTTTCCATGTCGAGAACGCGTTCCTGGCTGGCGCTGCCATCGATCAAAATGCCTAGGGTGAGGGGCAGGTTGGATTCGGCGGCGAAATACTTAATGGTCTGGGGCTTGCCGTCTTCGAAGATTTCGAAGTTGTCCTTGGGGAGATTGGGAATCAGGCCGCCTTTCTTGTCTTTGACGTTGAAAAATAGTTGGACGACGTCAACGTTGGTTTTGAAGGTCGCGACCGGCGTTTGGTCTTTATCTTTATCTACGTCTTTATCTCGTTGGGCTTGTTTGGCGGATTCCCGATCTTGGGAATCGGGGACCATTTGGACGTCCTGAGCCAGGAGGAAGCTGGAACTCAAACCAAGGAACGCCAGACACGCCAACGACAACAGAGAAGCGAACCTTCGGGAAAGAAAGGTTTTAGGGAGCATGAATTTTTCGCACCTGTGGATTCTGGTAGTCTATTCCTCTACGGTTAGATGCACCGAAACCGGCCTCCAGGGCATCCCAATACGTACAAGTTTACAGTGCGGGGGTTCTTGCTTGGTTAAGTCCTTCGGGCGGTCGGGGTGGACAGTTCTGGGAGGCCGGGCGGTCATGTCCAGCTTGATTCCATTCGTCTTTATTCTTATTTTCATTTTGGCTCCTGGGTTTCTAAGCGGGCAAGCAGGGACACCCGCGTCGCCTGCTCCGGCGGCTGCGCAGAATCCGACTTCGGGGCAAAATCCGAAAGACCAGGGGATTCCAGATGCACCGTCTGCGGTGCAACCGCCGCAACCGGCGCCGGAGAGCCCCGTGCCACCGCCTGGCAATGCGCAGGGGCAGACTGGGCAGACGACCCCGTCAGAGAATCAGGCTCCGCCGCGGGAAAGCGCTCCGCAGCCGGCGAGGACAAATCCTCCAACGCCGCCGCCGATCAATATCCGCACGGTTCCGGAAGGCGGTGCAACCAAAGATCAAGCTGGAGCCCAAGAGCAACTGTTCACGATTACCAAGAATGTGAACCAGGTGATGGTTCCGGTGACGGTCAAGGATGAATCGGGACATCTGCTGAACGGACTGGTGTCGCAGGATTTCACGGTGCTTGAGGGGGGAAAGAAACAGAAGCTGAATTTCTTCACTAGTGATCCATTTGCGCTGTCGGCAGCAGTCATTCTGGATCTGGGGATGAAGGATGTTGACGTGCAAAGAGTGAACCACACCTTCCCGGCTCTGGAAGGGGCGTTTAGCGAATTCGACGAGGTTTCTATTTACGGGTATAGCAATACGGTGAGCCAGATTTCGGGGTGGGGCGCGGCGGGCGAGAAACTGGCGGACACGCTGGAGAATTTGAGAGCGGTACGGGGACGGAACAACGGGCCTCCGGTAACGGGCGGACCGCTGGGGCCGCAAGGGCCAATGATCAACAACATGCCAGTAGACGCGGCGGCGCCGTCGGTTTATACGCCGCAACAGGAATCGCATGTTATGAACGATGCCATCCTGAAAGCGGCGCTGGATCTGGCGAAACGCGATCCCACGCGGCGGAAGGTGATTTTTGTGCTCAGTGATGGGCGAGAGTATCGCAGCAATGCGAGCTTTCGCGATGTGCTGAAGGTGTTGCTGACCAATAACATCATGGTTTACGGGATTGGAGTAGGTGGGTCGGCAATTCCGGGATACAAGCAAGTGGAGAAGTTTCACTTGCCACGATTTGGATATAGCGACATTTTGCCCAAATATACCAATGCAACGGGCGGCGAAGTGTTCGATGAGCTGACGCGCACCGGTATTGAAGATGCTTACCTGCAGGCCATGGGCGACGCCCGCAACCAGTACACACTGGGATATGCGACGGAGGCGAAAGCATCGGGATCGTACCGCAGCATTGAAGTCATGGTGAGCAAGCCGAGTTGCCGGTCGTCAGTGCGGCCATGCGTGAGTGTGTTTGCGCGGGATGGGTATTATCCGGCGCCGCCGGCGCGGTGATGCGGTTGTTGGCTGTTGGCTGCGTCTCGCTTGAAGAGGACCCGGGTGGTCGCTCTCAACTTCCCCGACACTTCCGTGCCGGGCTATGTCATGCCGCCGCTTCGTGATTGGACTACCGGGTTTGGCTGTTAGATTTGGCTAATGACTATGAGCTAAAAGGGGCAAAAGCTTAGTAGTAACCGTAGTAAGGGTGCCTCGTACCGGAGGCGTGTGATATAAAACCCACAGTACCAGCCAAAAAATCAGCGGACCGGTTCGCGCGGTGGGAACCTCCGCCTTCGGGGAAAGTCTTTGAGTTTTATCAACTTCGCAGCCCGTGAAATTAATTGCAAGATCGTGTATTACGGCGCTGGGCTGGGCGGAAAAACTACCAATCTACAGCATATTTATCAAAAGACTGCCGAGATGCAGAAGGGCAAGATGATTTCGCTCGCTACCGAAACCGAGCGAACTTTGTTCTTTGACTTTCTGCCACTTGATCTGGGCTCGGTGCGCGGATTCAAGACGCGGATTCACCTCTATACCGTGCCGGGACAGGTGTTTTATGATGCCAGCCGCAAGCTGATTCTTCGCGGAGTGGACGGAATTGTATTCGTGGCGGACTCGCAGCAGGAGCGCATGGATGCCAACGCCGAGGCGCTGGATAATTTGATGTCCAACCTGAAAGAGCACAGCTACGACTTCAACAAGATTCCCTACGTATTGCAGCTCAACAAGCGCGACCTTCCAAATATTCTTCCTGTAGAAACCCTCACCAAAGAACTTCAGCGTAAGAACGAGCCGGTGCTGGAAGCGGTTGCGTTTCAGGGGCAAGGCGTATTTGAAACGCTGAAGGAAATTGCCAGACAAGTGCTGGTGGAATTGAAGCAGGGGGGGTAGGAGCTGGGCTGCGGCCGTTGCCGACGAATGAGCGGACGGCGTTCTGCGATTCGCCCAAATTGTGTTTTCTAGGGGACCAGACGAATGTGGAACCCCCTGTTCAACGGGTTCAGGCTCGTCCATGCAGCCATTTTTGCGTTTGCTGCGTTCGGATTGTTCGGGTTTTGGGCGCGCACGCGCTTCTGGCTTCCAAAGTACGTGCATCTATTGGCAGGCATCGGACTTGCTGTCGGAGTGCTGGCCGTCTCAGCAGCGCCGTTGGATGCACCCATCAGCAAGAGTGGACGGGTTGTGCGACTACTCTTGATGTTGCTGCCTCCTGCAATGGTCTCTTTCTTCTTTATAGCCTACGGAGGACAGCGGGCGGCCTTCGAGCGTACTGCCTCAGGACTGGCGCCGTGTCCCTTCTGCCAAAACCCGCAACCGGCAGAATCCCGGAGAATTCAAGGCGGACCGCGGAAGACCTGGTTCGTGGAGCGGCAGTGTCGCCAGTGTGGTCAATCGTTTCCGCAGTCTGCTCCTTAGACAAACACAGACCAACCCCCTTGGATAAAGACCGTACCCTACGCGCCGGGTTTAATAAACCGGATGATCCACATGGTGACTGCTCCCACCAACGCAGACGCGGGAATGGTTAGAATCCAGGCCCAGACGATGCGGCGGGCGACTCCCCAACGGACTGCGGAGAGGCGGGTGGTGGCGCCTACGCCGACGATGGCTCCGGTGATGGTATGGGTTGTGCTCACCGGAATACCCGCCAGGGACGCGGAAAACAGGGTGATGGCGCCGGCAGTCTCGGCGCAGAATCCGCCAACGGGCCTGAGTTTGGTGATTCGGGAACCCATGGTGTGAACAATCCTCCAGCCGCCGAAATAAGTTCCCAAAGCGATGGACGTATGGGCGGCGAGAATAATCGGCCAATGGAAGCGTCCCCACCCCCCGGCGAGCTCGCTACTGGTGAGAAACTTCGCTCCGTAGAGGGCGGTGGCGACAATTCCCATCGTCTTTTGCGCGTCGTTGCCGCCATGTCCGATGCTGTAGGCAGCGGCGGAGACTAACTGCAGGCGGCGAAACCAGGCGTCCACGCGTTGCGGGGCTTTGTTCTTCAAAAGCCAGGATATGGCAACCATGAAACCCAAGCCGAGAATCAGGCCCATGATGGGAGCAACCAGGATAAAGATGAGAGTCTTGGTCCAGCCTCCGGGAATGATTACGGCCAATCCAGAGCGCATCACGGCGGCACCGGCGTAACCACCAATCAAAGCGTGGGAGGAGGAGGTGGGCAATCCCCACCACCAGGTGAGAAGGTCCCACACGATTGCTCCGACCAATCCAGCGATCACTACGTATTGGGTGACCGAAGAGACGCGGATCATTCCTCCGCCGATGGTTTTGGCGACGGCGGTCCCGAGGATGAAGGCGGCAACGAAATTGAAGAATGCAGCCCAGAGCACGGCGAGTTTGGGAGAGAGTACGCGAGTGGAGACGACGGTGGCGATGCTGTTGGCGGCATCGTGGAATCCGTTCAGGAAGTCGAAGGCCAAGGCGACCAGCAGGGTGATGATCAGCAATACAAAGGTGCTTGTCACCGGCGATTTTCCCGTGTCGTTGTCATCAGTTGTTTTTCAAGACTACCGTCTCGAGGACGTTGGCGGCGTCTTCGGCTTTGTCGGTGGCGGTTTCGAGGACTTCGAGTAGTTCCTTGCTTTTTATGAGGTTGATAGGATCGGTTTCGCGCTCGAACAACAGGCTGATGGCTTCACGCGACGCGGTGTCGGCCTCGTTTTCGTAGCGCTTAATTTCGACACAGCGGGCGAGCACGTCTCCGTTCTTCTTGAGGTGAGAGACGGCGCGCCCGAGTTCCTCGCATTGCAACAGGATCAATTTGGAAAGCTGGGCGGCTGCGGGCGGAGGACTGGTTATCTTGTACATCGTGGTCCGGTCGGCGGCCGAGTTTATCAAGTCCAGCACGTCGTCGAGGGATGAAGTCAGGCGATGGATGTCTTCGCGATCGAATGGGGTGATAAAGGTCTGATTTAATTTCCTGAGAATGGCGTGGGTGAGATCGTCACCGACATGTTCGATGCGTTTGATTTCGGCGGTCTTCTCTGCAGTGTTCTGGTAGTGATCGAATAAATCCACAAGAACACGGGCCGCCGAGATGAGATTGTCGGCGATCTCAGAGAACATGGTGAAAAAGGTGGTATCGCTGGGGATGAGGCGGAACATTGAGATCGGGGGAGTTCGACTCCTAGTGATTTGATCTTGAGTAGTACCGGAAAACTCGTCACTATCTCATGCGGTTGTCATGCGAGTCAATGGGTTAGCGGGGTAGCGGCTACGATCTCAATTTGGACGCCGGACGAAGGGCGCGGACGAGGAAAAAATCTGCGTAATGGGCTTCACCGAGGGACCTCTGACGCTTGCAGCGAGCTTAGTGGGACTTTCGGGCCAGAGGTCTCGGCCGGACAGATGTGCGACGCGGAATTCCCAGGCTGACGAGGATGATGATTCCCAGAACTAATCCTGTCCCGACAGTTATTCCACGCGTGAAATCAAGAACAACGCTTTGGACATCCATCGCGATAGTGTGAATCCGATTGGTCTCATTCGCAACGTTACCTTGGTATCGAGTATGGTGCGGTTTTCTGGAGGTGCGCCTTGGCTAGGAGAGCTGCAGCGATCGCGAAACCGCGAACCGCAGTGTACAATTTCGCCTACCCTGAACTTAGGACAGAACTTCCCGGCGATCCCCACAACCTTCGATGGCATCTCCCTCCCAATCCGTAAATCCGCAGCCAGCGGGGCGACCGAGCCCGGGCGGACGAGTGAGACAATTCTGGCAGCGGGTCACGAGCGGGATGGAACTCAACCAACTCTGGGAGCAATTCCGCACGGAAGCTCGCGCCAGCTATGGCCTTTATTCTCGTGAAATTGAGGTCACGCAGAAAGAAGGAGTTAGGCGGGGGCGGCATTTTTCGGGAGTAGCCAGGCAATTCTTCTGGGCAATCCTGGAAAAGCTTTCGCCGGCGCGCCGGGTGCTGTTGCTGATTTCCCTGGCGCTAATGGTTTTCAATCCAGAGTTTTCGTGGACTACGAATGGGAGTCAACACGTCATTGGATTTGACCTCCGGCTGGTGGGCGGACTGCTGATGTTCTTGGTGCTGATCCTGGAAGTCGCTGACCGGGTGGTAATGAAGCGGGACCTGCAGATTGCACGAGAGATCCAGATGTGGCTGCTGCCGGCGAATCCTCCGCAGGTGCCTGGGATGGAGATTGCGTTTGCTACACGTCCGGCGAACACGGTCGCTGGAGATTACTACGATGTGTTTCCGCGCTTGGGTCAGGCTTCGGTGGAGCAAGCTCCTAGGGAGCGTGCTTCCACAGAACAAAGCTATCTGTTAGCGGTTGCAGACGTTGCCGGCAAGAGCATTCCGGCGGCGCTGTTGATGGCAACTTTTCAGGCGAGTTTGAAGACGCTCTCGGCTACGCCGTCGTCGCTGGGGGAACTGGTCGGTGGCATGAACCGGTATGCGTGCAGCAATAGCCAGAGCGGTTTGCGGTTCACCACGGCATTTATCGCGGAGTACGAGCCGGACAAGCGGACGCTGACTTTCATCAACGCTGGACACAATCAGCCGATACTGCGGCGCAAGTCGGGAGTCATTGAGCGACTGGACGCAGGCGGGCTGCCACTGGGGATTAAGGCTGACGCCCCTTATGAGACCGGAATGGTTACGTTGCAGGCGGGCGACTGGCTTCTGGTGTTCACCGATGGAGTTGTGGAGGCGATCAACGAACCAGGTGTCGAATACGGGGAGGAGCGGCTGATCGCGATTGTGAATGGAAGCGCAGAAATTTCTCCAGTGAAGATGCTGAGCCGGATCATGGTAGATCTGGATTCGTTTGCGGGAAACACTCCGCAGCAGGATGATATTACTTGCCTGGTGATTAAAGGTGATTAGGGTGATGGCGCTTCAAGCCTCAAAACTCACGGCTTGGGATCATGATTCTGGTGAGCTTCGTATGAGAACCGGGTAGCACATTCACGCAGAAGCCCGGCTGAAATCCTCGGAGTGCTTGAGTTTAACGTGGGTGCGAAATGCTGCATAGAGCATCTCAGTGGTTTCTGGCTGCGTGTCCTGCGCCTCAGTCACGGCCTTTTCGACGCAGATGACCTCCTGACACTCCGAGCACTTGCCGAAACGATGACTGGCGCGATCCATTTCCTCCCTGGGGCCGAGCCAACCCATGTCGGTTAATTCTGGTTTTTTCATGCCTCAATTCTGCCACAAGCCGAGGCAAGATTTCTATCCACTGTGGCTGCAGATGCGCAGCTATCAGAACTGCGGAGTGCCGATCGCTGTTCCCGTATAATCAAGCAATTCAGCATGACGGTCCTGGCAGACATAATCGCCGCTACACGGCGGAGAGTGGGCGAGTGTCGCTCAGGGGCAAATGTGCGCGAATTGGAAAAGAGGGCTGGGAAGCATGTTCCGCGGGGGTTCCGCAAGGCGCTGGAGTTGTCCGGCGGGACGGGGATTGCGATTATTGCGGAATTGAAGAAGGCTTCGCCGTCGCGAGGATTAATCCGGGAGGACTTTGATGCCGCGTTGCTGGCGAGGGAATTGGAGAACGCCGGGGCGGCTGCGCTTTCGGTGTTGACCGACGAGGAGTTTTTTCAGGGGTCGCTTGCCAATTTGCGGGAGGCTTCTGCAAGCGTGCGGATTCCATGCCTGCGCAAGGATTTCATCCTGGATGAGTTTCAACTCTTGGAGGCGCGGGCCAATTGTGCAGATGCGGTGCTTTTGATCGTGGCTGCGCTGGGGGATGTGGAGTTCAAAGGGTTGGCCGCGAAGGCTGCGGAGTACGAGTTGGATGCGCTTTGCGAAGTGCACGATGCGGAGGAACTCCGGCGGGCTTTGGATGCGGAGTGCGGGATCATCGGAGTGAACAATCGCGATTTGAAGACCTTCAAGGTGGACTTGGCAACGGCGTTACGGCTGGCGGAGGAGATTCCGAAGGGTGCGCTGGCTGTGGCGGAGAGTGGGATTGAGAACGGAGTGGATATTGCTCGATTGCGGGCGGCGGGGTATGGGGCGTTTTTGATTGGGGAGACTTTGATGGAGGCAACGGCGCCGGGAGAGGTTTTGCGGGGGATGATGGCTGATGCGACAGCTTCAGTATCGAGCGCGCGGTAGATCCGGCGGACGTAAGTGGCACTGCAGGCCGACATCAGGTTCCTATCCCGCTTTGCGGGTTCGGAATGACATCGCTAGTAAATATTTTGGATGAATGGAATCCATGACCTGGGTAAAGATTTGCGGGATTACCAATCTGGAGGACGCACTCGCCGCGGTCGACGCGGGGGCGGATGCGTTGGGGTTTGTGTTTTATGAGAAGAGCCCACGGCGGATGGACGCTGGGACGGCGCGGCAGATTGTGGAACAACTGCCGGACAAGGTAGAGAAGATCGGGGTATTCGTGGACCTCGCGCAGCAGCAACTGGCGGAAATCGTGAATGAAGTTGGACTCACGGGGGTGCAGTGCAGGCTGCGTCCGCAGGCTGCCGGGCCTTCGCCGGATGGAAAAACCAAGTACAAGAATCCGGTGCGGATGCTGATGCCTTTGTCGGTGACGCGGCTGCTGGAGGATGAAAGACGTCTGCAAGGGTTGACTGCGGAATTTGTGCGGATGTCGGAATCGCGCAAACCTTCGACTGCATTCGACACATTTTTACTGGACTCAAGTACTCCGGAGAAACGGGGAGGCACGGGCAAGGTATTCGACTGGCAGAGAATTGCGCCGCTGGTTCAGGTGATGAACAAGAGTGTGAAGGTCATCGCTGCTGGAGGGTTGACGCCAGAAAATGTTGGCAAGGCGATGCGGATTCTGCATCCGTGGGGCGTGGATGTTTCGTCGGGGGTTGAGATGATGCCGGGGAAAAAGGATCCGGAGAAAGTACGGGCCTTCATACGGGCGGTGAAGGAAACGGACAAGAATTGAATATGGCGACCGCTTCCATCACGAAGAAACGCACGGGGAGTTCGGCGCGGAAGCCGGTGCTGGTCCAAGCTGCGGGGCGGTTTGGGCCGTGGGGCGGGCGCTATGTGCCGGAGACCCTGATGGCGGCGCTCCAGGGACTGGAGCGAGAATACGAGGGGGCGAAGAAGGATCCGAGATTCAAGGCGCGGTTGAACGAACTGCTGAAGACTTATGCGGGACGGCCGACGCCGCTGTTTTTTGCGCGGCGGCTGACGCAGAAACTTGGCGGGGCGAGGATTTATTTGAAGCGCGAAGACCTGCTGCATACCGGGGCGCACAAGATCAATAACTGCATTGGTCAGGCGCTGCTGGTCGAGCGTATGGGCAAGCATCGCGTGGTTGCTGAGACCGGTGCGGGTCAACACGGAGTTGCAAGCGCTACGGTTTGCGCGCTGTTTGGGTTCGAGTGCGTGGTGTACATGGGCACGGAAGACATGCGGCGGCAGGAGTTGAACGTTTTTCGCATGCGGTTGTTGGGAGCAGAGGTGTGCGGGGTGGATGCGGGGTCGCGAACGCTGAAAGATGCAATCAACGAGGCTATGCGCGACTGGGTAACGAATGTACGGACGACCCACTATTTGCTGGGCAGCGTGCTGGGGGCGCATCCGTATCCGGCGATGGTGAGGGATTTTCATACCGTGATTGGGCGTGAAACACGGGCGCAGATTATGAAAGCGGAAGGAAAGTTGCCGACAGCGATCATCGCGTGCGTCGGCGGGGGATCGAATTCTATTGGAATTTTCCATGACTTCATCGGCGACAAGAAAGTGACGTTGATTGGAGTGGAAGCGGGCGGGCGTGGCGATAAGTTGGGTGATCATGCGGCACGGTTTCGTGGAGGGATGCCGGGAGTGTTGCAGGGCACGTATTCATACGTGCTGCAAGACGCAGCGGGGCAGATTGCGGCTACGCATTCGGTTTCGGCGGGGCTGGATTATCCGTCGATTGGGCCGGAGCATGCCTGGCTCGCGGACACAAAGCGGGCTGAATATACTGCGGCATCGGATGATGAGGCGCTGGATGCCTGCAAATTGTTGGCACAGACAGAGGGAATTATTCCGGCGCTGGAGTCGGCACATGCGGTTGCGGAAGTGGTTAAGCGGGCGCCGGGGATGAAGAAGGCGGAGATCGTGATTGTGAATGTTTCGGGACGCGGGGACAAGGACATTGGGATTTTGAGGGAGAGTTTAAAGCTGGATTAGAGTCCAGGCTGTAGCGGTCGCGTTCGCTTATCACCCACTGCGAACGAAAAGCAGGTTCCTCTCCCGCTGCGCGGGTTCGAAATGACAATATTTTTACAGTTGGTTGGAAATAGTTTTGGAAATGACGATCGCGTTCAAATCCCGGCCTGCACTCGTTGCATATCTCACTTGTGGCGATCCTGATCTGCACACCACGCGCGAGGTGGCGTTGGCGGCGATTGACGCGGGGGCCGAGGTCATCGAATTGGGGGTGCCGTTTAGCGATCCGGTGGCGGATGGGCCGGTGATTCAGCGGGCCAGCGAGCGGGCGCTGAAGAACGGGGTGTCGCTGGAGCAGGTGCTGACGCTGGCCTCGGAGATTCGGCGGGAGAGTGACGCGGGGCTGATTGTGTTTTCTTATTTCAATCCGGTGCTGCGGGTGGGAGTTGAGAAATTTGCGGCTCGTGCCGCCGAGGTTGGCGTGGACGGTGCGCTGATTACGGACTTGCCGGTGGAAGAAGCTGGCGAGTATTTGGATCAAATGAGAAAAAGAAATCTGGCGGCGATTTTTTTGGCAGCTCCGACCAGCACTGATGAGCGGCTGAAGCGCATTGCCGAGGCTTCGTCGGCATTTGTTTACGCGGTGTCGCGGACTGGCGTGACCGGGGCGCACAAGGAAATACCTCAGGACGCGCAGGAACTGGTACGGCGACTGCGGATATTCACTAACTTGCCGATTGCGGTGGGCTTCGGAATCTCGGTGGCGAAGCAGTTTGCTGCGGTGGGCGAATATGCCGACGCGGTGGTGGTGGGCAGCGCGATTGTGCAGGTGATCGAGCGCAGTCCAGGCACGGAAGCGAAAGCTGTGGCAGAATTCATAGAGGCGGTCGTTGGTCGTCGGTCGTGGGTCGTCGGCCATTAGGGGGCAGGCTTTCCTCGGGGGCCAGGTTTCAGAGTTGTGCATCCCTTCAAGTTTTGATCGTGGTTGACAACCGAAGGCCGACGACCGACGACGCTTCTTTATGGATATTGCAGATTGGCGACAGAAAATTGACGAGATTGACCGCAAGCTGGTGGAATTACTGTGCCAGCGGGCGCAGGCTGCGCAGGCGATTGGGAAACTGAAACATGGCGCGGGCATGCCGGTGTACGAGCCGGACCGGGAAAGGACAGTATTTGAAAACGCGCGGCGGGCGAATTCGGGGCCGCTGCCGGACCGCGAAATGATGCGGATCTTTGAGCGCATCGTGGACGTGATGCGGCAGAGCGAGATGGCGCAGCTAGCGCCGGCGGCGAGATCTGCGGCTGGCGATGGGTTGGGCGACACGGAGATTGATCCCGAGGTAAATGATTGAAGAGAGTCGGCTCTTAGCTCTGCTTGGCTCTTCGCTCTTAATCCATGGGTATGTGGGCACGAGCTATGAGCCAAGAGCCAAGACCTGAAACCTTATGATCGTCGCAATGCAGGAAACCGCAACGGATGACCAGATCCAGGTGGTGGTTGAACACCTGATGGAGATGGGATTCTCGGTCCACCGGACGACTGGCGAGCGCCAGACGATCCTTGCTGCCGTGGGGGCGCGCACGGATTTTGATACTCGCAACCTGGAAGTGCTCAGCGGAGTGATGGAGGTGCACCGCATCAGCGCACCTTACAAGCTGGCGGGGCGTGGCTTTCGTCCGCAGGGAACGGTGATTGAGTTTGCCAACGGGATAAAAGTCGGCGGCAATGAAGTTGTCGTGATGGCGGGGCCGTGCTCAGTCGAGTCACGCTCGCAGTTATTCACCGTCGCCGAGCAGATCGCAAAGGCCGGGGCGCGCGGATTGCGCGGTGGCGCGTTTAAACCGCGGAGCTCGCCGTATTCGTTTCAAGGGCTCGGGCTGGAAGCGCTGAAACTGCTGCGCGAAGCGGGCGACAAGCACAATCTGTTGGTGATCAGCGAAGTGATGGAGATATCGCAGATCGAAGTGATGCAGCCTTACGTCGACATCCTGCAGGTAGGTGCGCGCAACATGCAGAATTTCAATCTGCTGCGCGAACTGGGGAAGCTGAAGACGCCGATTTTGCTGAAACGCGGCATTGCCGCGACGCTGGAAGAGCTACTGCTCTCCGCCGAATACATTATGGCGGGCGGCAACTACAACATTATTGTGTGCGAGCGAGGCATTCGCACGTTCGAGACTTACACGCGCAATACCATGGACATTTCCGCGATACCGGTGGTGCACAAGCTGTCGCACCTGCCGATTGCGTCAGACCCATCGCATGGGACCGGGCGGAGAGACAAAGTCGCTCCAATGGCGCGGGCTTCGATTGCTGCCGGCGCGGATGCTCTGCTGATTGAAGTGCATCATGATCCCGACAAGGCGCTGTCGGATGGCGCGCAGTCGCTCTATCCGCAACAGTTCGCAGAACTGATGGACCAGATGCGGATGATTGCGCCGGCGGTGGGAAGAGCGATCGCGTAAGAATTGAATCATTGAATCATCGGGGGATTGAATCATTGGAGCGTCAGCCTCCGGCTTCAGTGATTCAATGATCCGATGATTCAATGATTCAATCCCTTGATGGCTATCCGGCAAATTACGATCGTTGGGACCGGGCTGATTGGGGGCTCGCTTGGGCTGGCGCTCAAGAAGGGCGGATTTCGGGGGAAGATTGTTGGGTGCGATTCTGCTCCCGTACTTTCGCGGGCGAAGCGGACTCGCGCGATTGATGTTGGCCTCGCCGATCCGGTTGAGGCTTCTCAGGGCAGCGATGTTGTGGTGCTGGCGACTCCCGTCGGCGCGATTATTGAACTGATTGAGCGGCTGGCGCCGCGGCTTTCTCCATCCACGTTACTCACTGATGTTGGGAGCACTAAGGCGGAGATTGTGTCGCGAGCGGGTAAGGCTTTCGGCAAAGATACGGCGCGGCGGTTTCTGGCAGGACATCCAATGGCGGGCAAGGAAAATTCCGGAATTGCGTTTGCGGATGCTGACTTGTTTCGGGGAGCGGTGTGGTTTGTCACGCCGTTGCCGGGGCAGAAGTTGAAGACTGGGATCGTCGGCGAGTATTTGCGTCTGGTGAAAAAGACGGGTGCGCGGATTGCGGAGCTTGATGCGGCGGAGCATGATCAGCTCTGTGCGTGGATCAGTCATGTGCCGCAAATGATTTCTACTGCGCTGGCGGCGACACTGGTTGATGAGTATGGGGGGAATGCGCCGCTGCTAGAGTCCGGTGGGAGGGCGCTGCGGGAGATGACGCGAATTGCGGCGAGTCCGTATTCGATGTGGCGGGACATTGCGATTACCAATAAAAAGGAAATTGCTGACGCGCTGCTGAAGCTGGAGCAGCGGCTGGGGCATATTCGGGAGAATCTGGATACGCGCGGGTTGGAAGAAGAGTTTGAGCGGGGGCACGGGCTGAGAAAAACCTCGGGTGATCGGTGATCGGGTCATCGGGCGATCTGACATCGTTCTCGGGGGGTTTACGCGGTCTGCTGAGGGCGAGAAAAAAGCAGATTCCTCTCCCGCTGCGCGGGTTCGGAATGACATCGAGTTTTTTTGGTTTTAGAATTTGTGGCGTATGAAGAAGGTTGTCGCTAACGCGGACGAGGCGGTCCGGGATATTCCCGATGGCGCGATTGTTATGGTCGGGGGGTTTGGGCTTTGTGGGATTCCGGAGAATTTGATTCGGGCACTGGTGCGCTTGGGGGTCAAGAATCTCACTACCATCAGCAACAATGTGGGCGTGGACGGCCATGGAATGGGGCTGCTGCTGGCGGCGGGGCAGATTCGGCGGCACATTGGGACCTACGTCGGCGAGAACAAATTGCTGGAACAGATGGTGCTAGGGAAGACGATTGATCTGCAACTGGTGCCGCAGGGGACT
>Ga0185299_10001373_pt1 | contig 47982 bp, 32 predicted proteins | sample PaiPotPPA55metaG_FD_128002 | JGI IMG/M metagenome (GOLD analysis project Ga0185299, IMG submission 128002) | Iron sulfur acid spring bacterial and archeal communities from Banff, Canada, to study Microbial Dark Matter (Phase II) - Paint Pots PPA... ... | reverse complement strand
CGGGGAGACGCGAACGGCAGGCTAACAGCTTTTCCAATTGGGGCGCGCCGCACAGGACGACCACTTTCGCGCCGGCATGATTGAGGATGTAGGTCATGCGGTCGGGCGACTCGTTGAAATAAACGGGAACGGTGATGGCGCCGGCTCCGGTGATGGCGAAATCGGCGGTGTGCCACTCCGGGCGATTGGCGGAGAAGAGGCCGACGCGATCGCCTGGCTTCACGCCAAGTTCTACAAAGGCCATGGAAAGGCCAGCTACCCTGCGGAGCAATTCGGCCGACGAGATGGGTTGCCAGAGATGGTCGCGACGAAACATTTGGGCGCGCGGGTTGGGGAGTGTGTCGATGGCGGTGAGAAGGCGGGAAGGGAGGGTGCCGTAGGTCATTGGAGTTTCGTTATCGCGTTTTCGCTCGCAAACTTTTGTTCACTTTACTCTAACCGTTTTTGCGGTGCAATTCCTATGGGACGTGGGGGCTAGGACTTTGGTTCAACCTCGGCGGTTGTACTTCCAGGTGAATTTCGGTGGTTGGGTTTGCGTTGAGGTCCTGAGCCTATCCTCGTCGGATAGGCTCAGGATGACACCGTGTTGCACGCGGGTCAGCTTTTCGGAGCCGATCGCGGGCGAGTGTTCCACAGCAACCTCAGATTCGGCGCACTCTTATGCAAAAGGTTGCGGCGGTGCGTTAAGATTAGCTGCGGAGTATATCCATGAGCGCAACGATTCCGGGCACGCTGGGCGAGGCTTCACTATCGAAGGGGCCGTTTCGCGCGACGCGGGGCACTCAGATTTCCTGCAAGGGATGGCAGCAGGAAGCAGCGCTGCGGATGTTGATGAACAATCTTGACCCGGAGGTGGCGGAGAAGCCTCAGGAATTGGTGGTTTACGGGGGCACTGGGAAGGCGGCGCGGAACTGGGAATGCTTTCACGCGATCGTGCGATCCCTGAAGGAATTGGCGGCGGACGAGACATTGCTGGTGCAGTCGGGCAAGCCTGTGGCGATTTTTCGGACGCACGAGTATGCGCCGCGGGTGCTGCTGTGCAACTCGAACCTGGTGGGTCATTGGAATAACTGGGACCGCTTTCATGAACTCGACCGGGCGGGGTTGATGATGTACGGCCAAATGACGGCGGGAAGCTGGATTTATATCGGCACGCAGGGGATTTTGCAGGGCACGTACGAAACGTTTGCGGCAGCAGCGGCGAAACATTTCGGCGGCACCTTGGCGGGGAAATTGGTGGTGACTGGCGGGATGGGGGGGATGGGTGGCGCGCAGCCGTTGGCTGCGACGATGAACGGTGCGGCGTTTTTGGGCATCGACGTCGATCCTGAGCGGATCAAGCGGCGCGTGAAGACTGGCTATTGCGACGTGATGGTGACGAGTCTTGACGAGGCGCTGCGCATTCTGAAGAACGCAGTGCGCAAGGGCGAAGCGACCTCGGTCGGGCTGGTGGGAAACTGCGCGGATTTGATTCCGGAGATGGCGCGGCGAGGCGTGGTGCCTGACTTGCTCACGGATCAGACCAGCGCGCACGATCCGATTGGCGGTTATGTCCCGAACGGGATGACGCTCGAAGCTGCGCTGGAATTACGTAAGAAGAGCCTAGAGGAGTCCAAGAAACGTTCCCTGGCGGCCATGGCGCAGCACGTCCAGGGGATGCTGGACTTACGGAAGCTTGGGGCGGTGACGTTTGACTACGGAAACAACATTCGAACATTTGCGTTCGAACAAGGGGTGAAGAACGCTTACGACTTTCCGGGGTTCGTGCCGGCGTATATCAGACCACTTTTCTGCGAAGGCAAAGGGCCGTTTCGGTGGGCGGCGCTTTCGGGAGAGGCCTCGGATATCGCGCGCGCGGACCAGCTTGTATTGGAGATGTTCCCGCAGAATGAGCATTTGGCGCGATGGATCAAATTGGCGCAAAAACGCGTGAGGTTTCAGGGATTGCCGTCGCGGATTTGCTGGCTCGGGTATGGGGAGCGCGACAAATTCGGATTGGGTCTGAATGACCTGGTGGCGCGCGGAGAGATTAAGGCGCCGGTGGTCATTGGCCGCGATCATTTGGATTGTGGCTCGGTGGCTTCGCCGTACCGCGAGACGGAGGCGATGCTCGATGGCTCCGACGCGATTGCCGATTGGCCCTTGCTGAACGCGCTGGTGAATACGGCTAGCGGGGCTTCTTGGGTTTCGATCCACAACGGGGGCGGAGTGGGGATCGGCTACTCGCAGCATGCCGGGCAGGTTACCGTGGCGGACGGAACGAAGGAGATGGCGGCGCGCATTGAGCGGGTGCTGACCAATGATCCGGGGATGGGCGTGGCTCGGCATGTCGATGCGGGGTACGGCGAGGCTAGTGAGTTCGCGCGAAAATCCGGCGTGAAGATTCCGATGATGTAGCGCTTTGCGGCGGCTGGGCGGTTTCGATATTTCCTTTTTGGCGGCTGACTGCGGATCGTTGGAGCGGATCGGAGGCTCGCGAGGCGCTCGCTTGGTCGCGCTAAAGCGCGCCCCTACATTCGCTTCGCCGTAGTGGCGAGTTTGGTCATAATACTAGCCTTGTCAAATTCCCTTCTTATTACTGGGGCTTCTCAATTGCTGACGCTGCGCGGCCGCGGGCCGCGGCGTGGGGAAACGCTTTCGAACCTTGGGATCGTCAAGAACGGAGCGCTTTTGCTTCGCGATGGCCGGATTGCTGCTGTGGGCACTCAGGCTAGCGTAGAGGCGTTGCCGGGGGCCCGGGCGGCTGAGAAGTTGGACGTCGAAGGCCGCGTGATCCTGCCGGGCTTTGTCGATTCGCACACCCATTTGGTCTATGCCGCAAGCCGAGCGGAGGAGTATGAGCTGAAGATTGCCGGCGCCAGCTATGAGGAAATCGCGCGCAAGGGCGGCGGGATTCTCAATTCTGTGAAGAAGCTGCGGGTTGCGACTTCGGAGGCGTTGAAGCGGCGCGCGCTGGCGGCGTTGCGGGAATTCGCGGCTCATGGAACCACCACGATCGAGGCGAAGAGTGGTTACGGGTTGGATGTCACGAGCGAGCTGAAGATTTTGGGGTTGCACAAGGAGTTGCAGCAGCAACAGCCTTTGGAGATTGTTTCGACTTTTTTGGGGGCGCATGTCGTGCCGGCCGAGTACCGGGGCTCGCCCGGCGGGCCACAGCGGTACGTATCGCTGCTCATTAATCGGCTGATTCCCGAAGTCGCCGAGCGAAAGCTGGCCGAGTTTTGCGATGTTTTTTGCGATCGGGGGGCATTCTCGCGTGGGCAGGCCGAGCAAGTTCTGGACGCGGGAGTGCGGCATGGCCTGGCGCCGCGCATTCATGCGGAGCAACTGACACGAACGGGAGCTACGCAGTTGGCCATAGAACTTGGGGCGGCTAGTTGCGATCACCTGGAGCAGGTGAATGCGGCTGATATTCGGGCGCTGGGAAAGTCCAGGACTGTGGCGACGTTGATGCCGGGGTGTGACTTTCATTTAGGATTGAAGCAATATGCCCCGGCGCGCGGGCTGATTGACGCGGGTGCGATCGTGGCGCTCGCCACTGATTACAATCCGGGCACGAGTCCAACGCTGAGCATGCCCATGGTTCTGTCGTTGGCATGTACGCAGCTGCGCATGACGCCTGCGGAAGCTATTGTGGCCGCGACGATTCATGGTGCGTATGCTTTGCGCAGGGAGAAGGAGATTGGATCGCTGGAGGTGGGCAAGTTGGCGGATATTGGGGTGTTTGAGGTTGAGGATTATCGCGAGATTCCTTACTACTTTGGCGTGAACAAGTGCTGGATGACCATCAAACGAGGTGAGATTTTATTTCGCTCGGGTAGCGCAATTGCATGCTGACGGCGGCGTGGAGTGGCTGATCAGACAAAAATCTCCTATGATGATGAGCGCGAGGCGAGCTTGAGGAACCGATTGCGATGAAGCGATTGATTGAGTGCGTGCCGAATTTTTCCGAGGGGCGGGATCCCGCGAAAGTGGATGCGATCGTTTCGGCGATGGGTGCTGTTGGCGGAGTGTACGTGCTGGACCGGGAGATGGACGCTGACCACAACCGATGCGTGGTGACCTTGGCGGGCGAACCGGATGCAGTGGCGGAGGCGGCGCTGCAGGGCGTTGGCAAAGCGCTCGAATTGATTGATTTGACCGCTCACACCGGGGCGCACCCGCGCGTTGGCGCGGCGGATGTGATTCCATTTATACCCATCCATGGCGTCACGATCGAGGATTGCGTGGCGTTGGCGCGGCGCGTCGGGAAGGAAATTTGGGCGCGGTACCGCATTCCCGTGTTTTTCTATGAGGCCGCGGCTACGCGACCCGATCGCACCAACCTGGAAAATGTCCGCCGCGGGCAGTTCGAGGGCCTGCGCGACGAATTGAAGCGCAATCACGACCGGCAGCCGGATATCGGCGAGCCGAAACTTCATCCTACGGCGGGGGTTACGGTGGTTGGGGCGCGCAAATTTTTGATTGCGTACAACGTGAATCTGAATACGCCAGACCTCAGCATTGCCAACAAGATCGCTAAAGCGATTCGCTTTTCGTCGGGCGGGCTGCGCTATGTGAAATCGATGGGCGTGGAGTTGAAGGCGCGGAACTTGGCGCAGGTTTCGATCAACCTTACCGATTTCGAGCAGACGCCCATGCATCGCGTGTATGAGATGGTGAAGCGCGAGGCGGCGCGCTACGGCGCTATCCCGGTGGGAAGCGAAATCGTCGGTCTGATCTCGAAAAAAGCCATCGAGATGGCTGCCGACTACTTTCTACAGCTGGAGAATTTTTCACCGGAACAGATCTTCGAAAACAAGCTGGAGTCTGCGCTTTCCGGAACGGCAGCGGATTCCAGCGCGAAGCAGGGCAAGCTGGCAGCGATAGCGCGGCCTTTCCTCGACGCCGTCGCGGCGCCGACCCCGACGCCCGGCGGAGGCAGCGTGGCAGCATTTGCCGGTGCGATGGCTGCGGCCTTGGGACAAATGGTCGCAGGGTTATCGCGCAAGAAAAAATCGCAGTTGACGATGGTCGACAAATTGTCCGATGCGCTCGACCGCATGCGGCGCGATGCGGAGGTGTTGACCGAAGCCATCGATCGCGATGCGGAGTCGTATAATGGGGTGATGATGGCGTTGAAGCTGCCGCAAGGTGACGCGGCTGAAATCAAATGGCGCGAGGAAGCGATTCAGATCGCCACGCGTGCTGCAGCGGAAGTGCCGCTGGAAGTGGCGGAACGTACAGTTACCCTTTTCGAACGCCTGGGACAACTTGCGGCTATCGCGGCCGCATCCATGAAGTCAGACTTAGAAGTAGCACAGTTGATGGCCAGCGCCAGCGCTCGGGGCGCTTTGGCGAACGTCGAGATTAACCTCGATGGGATGAAAGACGCCGGATTCGTGACGGCGACGCGAGAGAAGATTTCGGCGTTGCGCGAACGGCTCGGCGAGACCCGCACGATCAACGCCTAGTTCTGGGCCTAACCGTGGTCTAGCAACAGGCCTGGCCTTGGGCCCGGTGATGGCCCGCTAATCGGCGACACTCTCCGAACCGAAAGGAGATTCACTATGGTGCGAAGTACGAAATTGAGCGCGAGTCCAGCCCTGCGCCGGGTTGTGGCCGCCGGCATCCTTGCGACGCTGATGATGTTTGCGCCAAAGCCGACACGCGCCGGGAGTCTGGGACCCGAGGTGATCGCGCTGTTCCCCAAAGATGTGGGTGAATTCGCGTACGCCGATTTGAAGAAGGCGCGAACGCTGCCATGGTTCCCCCAGCTACAACAGCAAGTGCTGCCGGAACGCTTCCGCCAATTCGAAAAATTCCTGGCCTCCGCAGGCGTTGATCCGAACACGCAGGTAGAAGAATTGGCCTGGGGGCTGGTGGCCGAGGGCGTGACCAGCAAGACTGCCGGAGTTGGCTCTTCCGCCGTGCCTACAGGAGAACAAATCGTGGGCGTGGCGCTGGGCAACTACAATCCCGACTCCACTGAAGCCTACTTCAAGCAGCAGAAATTACCGACCTTCAAGTCGCGGAATTACACGCTCTACGCGTTCGGTTCGGGCGCCGGTGCTAACGATCTCTTCTTTTTCTTTATCGACTCGAGCACGGCGGCCTTTGGACATCGCTCCCTGCTCGAAAAAATGATCGAAGTGCGCTTCGGAGGCGAGGAAGGCCTGATGCGCAACGACAAATTCTTTCCGCTGGTGAATGAGGCGAATGGCAGCGGCGTGTTCTGGTCGGTGCTAAATCCAGCATACACGCGCCTTGCGATGCAGCAACTCGCGCCGGAAATTCAGCAATTCCCCGATGCCGCAAAGCTCGTCAACCGGATGCAAAACATGATCATCAACATAAACGCGAACAGCGGGATTGACGGCAAGTTCCAGGGGATTTGCGGTTCGACCGAGGACGCCAACGCGTTGGGACAGTTGCTGCAGATGGGACTGCTGTACAAGCAGTACCAGTCGAAGACCGACAATCCCGATATGGCGCAACTCCTCACCCAGGCGAGCGTCACGCCGAATGGCGATCGCATCGTCGTGCACATGACGCTTACCGACGATCAGATGGCCTCGCTGATTAAGCGCAATACCTTCGCGTTCAAGATGTAGCGATTACAGACGGCGGGCTGGTTCCTGTAACGCTGCTTATTCAAGGCTACGGCAGTCTTCGCCTGGATAAGGCCGGTCTGCGGTCCTACCTGCTGGGGGCGCCTTGGCTGATGAATTTGGTGAGGCGTGTGACTGCGACAGTACCCTGCGTTTCGTGCTGGATGCGATCGACACCGCTCGGCACAGTTCCGTCGTCCGAGGCTGAGGCGTTGCCATTCGCGCCTTCATGAGAGAGGGATACTTCGATCCGGTCGGGGAGGCGCGTGAGGGTTACGGCTAGCTCGGGGCGGTCTGCATTGAGATGCTCAAAGGCTTCGACGCAAGCGGCAATGACCGCCGCTTGCAATTGGGCGGCGGCGTCGTTTTCGATGCCGGCTGCGTCCGCAAGGTAGCGAGCCGCTCCTCCCACGGCTGCCGCCAGTCTGGGATCGGCGCCAATTTGTAGACGAATGGCCTTGGGCTCAGTTTCCACGGCGGTTTGCGAGTGCCACATCGCAGGCTTCCCGGCAGTCCGGACAATAGTACAGGCCGTCGGCGCAGAGGCGCACTTTATGCTGGCCTTTGCAGATCGTGCAGTATCGTTCGCACGTGCAGCGCTCTTCCGGTTTGTCGCACATGGAGCAGACGATGGGACCGGGCATGTGTGCCTCCTTGAAAACTGTACCTGAGCGAAGGCTGAGGCGGCAAGGTGGACGTGCGGGTCTTTTGTCGTGAGTCGGAAAGGCCCGATCCTGCCGAAAATTGCAGCCGCCCTCTTTTATCCTGAGCGTCGAAGGCCAGAGCGCGCACCGGCGAATGTGCACAACCCTGATCGACCGCTTTGAATCACCTCGCTTCGCCTGCTTTTGACCCGTTCTGGGGCGCATGTTAGTATCGACTTCTGCTTGAGCATGCGGAATGGAATCAGCCAACTCGCCTACTACTACCGAACTTCGTAAGACGCCACTTAACGCCGTTCACCGGCGGCTCGGCGCAAAAATGGTCAATTTTGGCGGCTGGGACATGCCCGTAGAGTATCCCTCCGGTGGGGGGCTTGTGGCCGAGCACAAGGCTGTGCGGGGCTCGGTGGGAGTTTTCGATGTCAGCCACATGGGCGACATTCGGGTGCGGGCCGGCCGGTCTGCGGGCGGCGCATTGGCTGCCGTGCAACATCTGAGCATGAACGATGCGGCGAAGTTGGCCATCGGGCAGGCGCAATATTCGGCTTTGCTTTATCCCACAGGCACGTTTGTGGATGATGTGATCGTGCATCGTTTGGGGGAAGACGACTTCCTGCTGGTTATCAACGCAGGTACGCGCGAAAAGGACGTCAACTGGGTTCGCGAAAATACGAAAGGGTTCGATTGCGTGGTCGAAGACCTGAGCGACGCGTATACGCAGTTGGCGATTCAAGGGCCTCGCGCGATCGACGTGATGCGCAAATTGACCGACGCGAACCTCGATGGCCTCAAGAATTACTGGTTCACGCACGGAACCGTTTGCGGGCTGAAGGACATCTTGATTGCCCGCACGGGCTACACCGGTGAGGATGGTTTTGAGATTTATGTGCCGTCGGACAAGGCGACGAGCGAAGAGGTTTCGGCAAGAGTGATGGATGCAGGGCGCGAGTTCGGCCTCATCCCTTGCGGGCTAGGCGCGCGGAACACGCTGCGTCTCGAAGCGAAGATGGCACTATATGGGCACGAAATCAGCGACACGATCAATGTGTGGGAAGCTGGGCTCGATCGTTATTGCAAGATGGAAAAGGGCGACTTCATTGGTCGCGCCGCGCTGGAACGTGCGAAGGCTGCGGGATTGACGCGCACGCTTGTGGGACTGGAAATGATCGATCGCGGGATTGCCCGTGACGAGTACTGCTGTTGCAGCGAAGCGGGCGAGGCCGTTGGCGTGGTGACCAGCGGCTCGCCTTCACCGACACTGGGTAAGAATATCGCGCTGGCCTACGTTCCACCGGCGATGTCGGCTTTGGGAACGCTGGTCTATGTTCAAATCCGCGGCCAAAAGTACAAAGCGCAAGTGGTGCCGACGCCATTTTACAAGCGGTCCAAGACGGCCGCTGCACCGCAAGTTGTGAAGACAGCCTGACACGAGATACGTTGGAGCATCCCGGCCGAGCCGGGTCGACAGTCAACATCGATAGTCAACAAAGGAGTGAGCGCATGGCCTACCCGGCGAAATACCGTTACACGAAACAGCACGAATGGGTGGATGTGAACGGCGATGTGGCGACGATTGGGATCACCGACTACGCGCAGCACGAACTGGGCGACGTCGTGTTCGCGGAGCTGCCGAAGGTTGGCACGAAGGTGGAAGCCGGCAAATCGTTCGGGACGGTCGAATCCGTGAAAGCCGTGAGCGAAATTTATGCGCCCGTTTCCGGCGAGGTCACTGAGGTCAACAGCGAACTGCAAAACACTCCGGAAAAAATCAACTCCGATCCGCATGGCTCGGCGTGGCTGATTAAGGTGCGGCTGGCAAATCCCGCCGAAGTGAAGGGCCTGATGGATGCGGCCGCTTATGAAGCGTTCATCGCCGAGGCCGATAAGAGCAAGGAAGCGTCGGCCTGATGCGCTATCTCCCCAAGAGCCCAACGGAACGCGAGGAGATGCTCGGCGCCATCGGAGCCGAATCGATCGACGAACTCTTCTCCAGCATTCCGGAACGCTTCCGGTTGCGCGAGGCGTTGAAACTGCCGGGGCCATTCTCCGAAGCCGAAGTGATTCAATATTTCAAAGAACGCGCAACCGAAAATTCCTTTGGCTACACGAGCTTTCTTGGCGCTGGTGTTTACAATCACCTGCGGTCGGTAGTAACCGACGCGATTATACAGCGCGGCGAATTTCTTACCTCGTACACGCCGTACCAAGCCGAGATTTCGCAGGGGACGCTGCAGGCGATCTTCGAGTTTCAGACGCTGATGTGCCAGCTCACCGGGCAGCAGGTTGCCAACGCTTCCATGTGGGATGGCTCGACCGCGACGACCGAGGCGGTGCTGATGGCCGAGCGAGTGACCGGGCGCACTCGCGTGCTCGTGGCGCGCTCGCTGCATCCAGAGTATCGCGACGTGCTGAAGACCTACGCGAAAAACTCCGGGCTACAGGTCGAAGAGATTCCGTACGCTGCTGATGGAACGCTCGACGAGAAATCTCTGCAATCGGCGATCCGGGACGATGTTGCGGCGGTGGTCGTGCAATCGCCAAACTTTTTCGGCGCGATTGAGCCCGTCGCCGCGTTGGCCGATCTTGTACACATTTCCGGCGCTCTCCTCGTGGTCTCCATTACCGAAGGCGTGTCGCTTGGATTGGTGAAGCCGCCAGCGGAGGCCGACATCGTTGCGATGGAAGGGCAGAGTTTCGGCCTGGCTCCCAGCTACGGGGGGCCATTCGTCGGCGTGCTGGCCTCGCGCGACAAATTTGTGCGGCAGATGCCGGGGCGTCTGGCAGGACAAACGATCGACACCGAAGGGCGGCGAGGATTCGTGCTAACGCTGGCGACGCGCGAGCAACACATTCGGCGCGAGAAGGCCACATCGAACATTTGCACCAATCAAGCGCTCTGCGCTCTCGCGGCCACTGTGCATCTGACGCTGCTTGGCAAGGAAGGCTTGCGGGAGATGGCGCAGCAGAACCTGTCGAAGGCGCAGTTCGCGCTTGCAGAGCTGACGAAGATTCCCGGCGTGAAGCGAAAATTTGCCGCGCCATTCTTCAACGAATTTACTGTCGAGCTTCCCCGCTCGGCGCGCATTGTGAACGGCGAACTCCTGCGGGAGAAGATCGTCGGGCCATTGCCGCTCGGGCCGTCGTATCCGGAACTCACAAAAAACGCTTTGGTCTGTGTCACGGAAACAACCACGCGAGCTGATATCGAAAGACTGGCATCGGCGGTTCGTCACGCCCTGGAGCAACCGGTGCAGTGAGTAGGCACTCCTGCCTGTGCCAGCTGCGGACGCGCCGCAACTTGATCCAAGAAAGAAGTTCGCGTTGAATCCAGACGACTTGAAGGAATGACAGGAACCCTGGTGAACAAGAAAATCAAAAAAGCATCGCGCCACACAAACCAAAACGAAGGCTTGATCTTCGAGAAATCCTCGCCCGGCAAGCGCGCATTTGAGCTGCCTCCGCTGGATGTGCCCTCGACCGATCCAGCGAAAGCGCTGGGCGCAAACTTCCGTAGCGAAGGGATCGAAGGCTTCCCGGAAGTCAGCGAGATCGAAGTTCTCCGCCATTTCACGCGACTATCGACGTGGAACTATGCCATCGATCTGGGTATGTATCCCCTCGGCTCGTGCACCATGAAATACAATCCGCGCGTGAACGAATTCGTGGCGCGCCTCGACGGCATCGCCACCGAGCACCCGCTGCAGCCGCAGCAGTTATCGCAAGGCTGCCTGAAAATTCTCCGCCTCCTGGAGCAATGCCTCCTCGAAATCACTGGCATGGACACGATTACCTTGCAACCCGCCGCGGGCGCGCAAGGCGAACTCACCGGCCTCCTGCTGATTCGCGCTTACCTTGAAAAGCAAGGCAACGCCCGCAAGAAAGTCTTGATCCCAGACTCCGCTCACGGAACCAATCCGGCAACCGCCGTTATCGCCGGCTATCAAGTCGAAAACATCAAGTCCGAATCGCACGGCCAGATCGACGTCGAAAAACTGCGGGAGCTCGTCACCGAAGACGTTGCAGCGCTGATGATCACCAATCCCTCGACGCTCGGCATCTTCGAAGAGCGCATTCCCGAAATTGCCGACATCCTGCACGCGAAGGGCGCATTGCTCTACATGGACGGCGCGAACATGAACGCGCTGGCGGGCGTGACACGGCCGGGTGATTTGGGTGTGGATGTGATGCACTTGAACCTGCACAAGACCTTTTCGACCCCGCACGGCGGCGGCGGCCCAGGCGCCGGCCCCGTGGCCATGAAGAAGATTCTCGAGCCGTTCCGCCCGGTCCCCATTCTCGTAGAAAGAGAAGGTGGACGGCTGGCCCTGGAATCCGTACGCCCGTACTCCATCGGAAAAGTTAAGGCGTTCTCTGGAAATTTTGGCGTCCTTGTGCGCGCTCTCGCCTACATCCTCGCGTACGGGCCGGGCATCCGCCAGGCCACGGAGGACGCGGTGCTAAACGCGAACTACATTCGCAAACATCTGGAAGGCGTTTACGACTTGCCCTATTCCCTGCCCTCCATGCACGAAGTCGTCTTCAGCGACGCAATCCAGAAAAAGAACGGCGTCAATACCATGGACATCGCCAAGCGCCTGATCGACTATGGCTTTCATCCCTACACGACGGCGTTTCCTCTCATCGTGGCGGGCGCGCTGATGATCGAGCCGACCGAATCCGAGTCCAAAGAAGAGTGCGACCTCTTCATCGACGCCATGCGCTCTATCGCCGAAGAAGCCGCGGCAACTCCAGAAATCGTCAAGACCGCCCCGCATACAACGCGCGTCCGGCGTCTCGATGAAGTCGGTGCGGCGCGCAATCCGATCCTGCGCTGGGATCCCTCGCGCCCGGAGAAGACACCAGCGCAAAAGAAGCACGACGTTGCCGAAGCCAAACATCGCGAGGCAACCCCGGTTACTCCCACAGCCTGACTAGTTCTCCACGATTCACTTCACGGCACAGTGGTAGTCCGCCGTTTCGGAAGCGGCCGCTGCCCCTCTGTTACACTTGAGACGGAGCAACCTCTCGCTTTGCTCGCATGACTCCCGCGCTCGCCGCATGGCTGCCTAAATCCGTTCTCCTGTTGCGCGACTACGATCGCCGCAAATTTCTCAGTGACTTGATTGCCGGCGTCACCGTCGGGCTCGTCGCCCTGCCGCTGGCCATGGCTTTCGCCATCGCATCCGGAGTTACGCCCCAGGCCGGCATCTATTGCGCGATTGTCACCGGCTTCCTCATTTCCGCGTTGGGCGGCTCGAAGACGCAGATCGGCGGCCCGACCGGCGCATTCGTGGTGGTCGTCTCCGGCATCATCGCGAAGTATGGCATCGAGGGCCTGTTCACCATCACTATGATGGCCGGCCTGCTGCTCCTAATTCTCGGGGCCACCGGGATGGGATCGGCAGTCAAATATTTTCCCCGCCCCGTGATCATTGGGTTCACGAACGGCATCGCCATTCTCATCGCCAGCACGCAGATCCGGGATTTCTTCGGTCTGCGGATGGCAAGCGTGCCTAGCGATTTCTTTCACCGCATGCGCGCCTACGGGCAGTCGTGGCACAGCATCTCGCCCGCGGCCACGGCCCTCTCGGTCGTTTCACTGGCGATCATGATTTTGTGCTTGAAGTATGCCACGCGAATACCGGGCGCGATCGTGGTCACTTTTGGCGCGACCATTTTCGTAACCCTGCTGGGTCTTCCGGTCGAAACCATCGGCACGCGCTTCGGTGGGATTCCCAGCGGTCTGCCGGCCTTTGCGATTCCGAGATTGCACTACAACGTCTTGCGCCAACTGCTTTCGCCGGCGTTTACTGTCGCCATGCTCGGCGCAATCGAGTCGCTGATGTCCGCGGTCGTTTCCGACCGCATGAGCAAAGACAAGCACAATCCGAACGTAGAGTTGATGGCGCAAGGAATCGCCAACATCGTCTCGCCGCTGTTTGGCGGACTGCCTGCAACCGGCGCCATCGCGCGTACCGCTACTAACGTGCGTTCCGGCGCAAAAACCCCTGTCGCGGGAATCATCCACGCGCTGACCTTGCTGGCGATCGTTCTTTTCGCGGCGCCGTTAGTGAAAAATGTGCCGCTCGCCGCTCTGGCTGCCATCCTGATGATGGTCGCCTACAACATGGGCGAGTGGCACGAGATACCTGAGATTCTGAAGCTAACTGCCGCCGACATCGCCGTATGGTTTCTGACGCTGACCCTCACCGTCGTGGCAGACCTGACCTTTGCGGTGGAAATCGGCATGGTGCTCGCCGCTTTGACTTTCATTCGCAAGGTCTCCCGCACCACTACCGTGACGCGCGTCACTCGCGACTACGTCGAAGACAGCCGCGTGCACATCTTACAGGGCAAAGATATCCCTGCTCACGTAACCGTCTTCCGCGTTCACGGGCCCTTTCTGTTTGGCGCCACCGACAAGTTTTCGGAGATCCTCGATGACTTACAGGGACTCCCGCCGATCATCATTTTGCGCCTGCGAAATATGACCGCCATCGACGCTACCGGGCTCGGCGCCATTCGCGACCTGGCCGATCAGGTTTACGCCTCCGGCAGGACTCTGCTTCTCTGCGGGGCCAGAGAGCAACCGGCGCAACTCATGAAACAAGCCGCGTTCGAACGCCACGTTGGCGTTGAAAATATCTGTCCCAGCATCCACGACGCTCTGCAGCGCGCCGAACTCGTTTATCACACGCTCCACGCCAACGCGGTAGAGACACCCGCGCAAGAAATCCTGATTACAAAATCCTGAGTGAGCCGCAAATTTCCTTTTAACCCCGCTCAACGCCGTTGTGGTGATCTTCAAGGCCGCCTCGATTGTGAAAGGTCACTGCTTTCACGAGATCGCTACTTCGCATTCTCCGCTCTGTAACACGTTCTCCATAAGCTCTACCGCCGGGGTCGTTCTCACGCATCGCAAGCCCGGGACTCACGCAGAATTTTAGATCGGCGAAGCTTCCCACCCGCGCGCGACGTAGTCGAGGCAATGGAGCCTCAATCGTCGCTCGTCAAGCGCGTCGTTCGAAAAATCCATCGCGATTCCGATCCCAACCGCACGCAACAAATTCTATTCGCAGCTCCTAAGGAGGATTGTCGATGAAAAGTCAGCAATGGGTAGCAGCAGCCACGAGCGCTCTGCTCCTGGCATCGATGTCGGCTTCACCCGCATATTCATGGGAGGGTTTCAAGGGAAAGAGCAATATCAAGCATGTCCTTCTGATCAGCATCGACGGCTTCCACGCCGTGGATTACCTGAACTGCTCCAAAGGCGTCACGGGAGTGAATGGCGGAGATCCCTACTGCCCGAATTTGGCGGAGTTGGGCGAAAATGGCCTCAACTACCTGGAGACCAGCACTTCCAAACCGTCTGACTCTTTTCCGGGATTGACGGCCATTGTTAGCGGCGGCTCGGCCCGCACCGAAGGCGTCTTCTACGATGCCGCTTACGATCGTTCCCTCAATCCGCCCATCACGACGACGGGTAACGGAGTCACCGGCGTGCCTTGCACCGTAGGCACTGTCCTGGGCACGCGGACCGAATATGAAGAAGGCATTGACATCGATCAAAATCAACTGAACGGTGGCGCGCCAGCAGGTAAAGATGGTGGCATAGCCTCCATCGATCCCAACAAGCTGCCCCGCGACAAGAATTGCAAACCGGTCTACCCCTGGAACTTCGTGCGCACCAACACCATTTTCGGAGTCGTGCACGCTGCCGATGGCTACACCGCGTGGTCGGACAAGCATCCGGCCTATTCGTCCGTAAATGGCCCAGGGAACGGCACCAACGTCGACGACTACTACGCGCCGGAAATCAACTCTGTCGTCGTACCTCTGTCCGTAAAGACCCCCGAGGGCCTCAACTGCTCGCCCATTCCCGATCCATCGCAGACCGGCGCCTACGTGGATAGCTTCCAGAACATTCAGTGCTACGACACCCTCAAGGTCAACTCCATCGTGAATGAAATCGATGGCAAGACCCACAACGGCAAAGCCTCCGCTCCCGTGCCCAATATTCTTGGAATGAACTTTCAGGCAGTGAGCGTCGGGCAAAAATTAATCGAAGCAAACGTTGGGAAAGGCGGATATCTCGACGCCATCGGAACTCCCAGCGACAAACTCCTGGGCGAGATCAAATTCGTGGACGATTCCATCGGCGAGATGGTTTCGCACCTGACCAAGAATGGGCTGCTGGATTCAACGCTGGTGGTGATTACCGCCAAGCACGGCCAGTCCCCCATCGATCCCAATCGCTTCTTCCCCATCCCCGGCCACAGCAAGGCCAACGGTAAGTCGCCATCGACGATCCTGACTTCTTTTCTTCCCGATTCCGAAGTCAACCAGATCGGCCCCACGGAGGACGACATTTCCCTGCTCTGGCTGACGGATCCGAACCAGACCGCGGCCGCCGTTGCTGAGCTCGAAAAACAATCCCCAGTCACCAACAACATTGCTGGTATCGGTCAGATTTTCTGGGGAGCTTCGCTCAGCCAACTCTTCAATCCTCCATCGCAAGATCCGCGGACGCCGGACATCATCGTCACCCCCACTCCGGGTGTGATTTACACCGGTAGCCTCGCGAAGCAAGAAGAGCACGGTGGCTTCGCGCACGACGACACCAACGTGATCATGCTGCTGTCCAACCCGAGGTTCCATGCCAAGACCATCACCAGCCCGGTGGAGACCACGCAGGTGGCCCCAACGATCCTCAAGGCCCTGGGCCTCGATCCCGCCGATCTCCAATCGGTGCGCATCGAGGGCACGCAAGTTCTTCCTGGGATCGACTTCGACAACAACAACTAACCGTTACACAGCAAAACGCGGGCGCCGCAGGGCGCCCGCGTTTCCTTTTTCTCGCGACAATTCGATTCTGTTTACTCCAATTCGCCGCCTGCCGTTCTCATTGCGCCAACCGCACCGTGTCCAGAATTGCGCTAAAAGTCTTATCGTAGTCGCTGTATGCCGCCTGTGGCGCAACACACAAAAAAGACAGCAAGCCGCTAGGCTGCATCACCGTGACCAGCCAGTCGGTCTCCTGGCCGCCGACCGGCGAATCGTTGCTCAAATAGGTAGACAATCCAGGCTGGCCGTTCAGTCGCACCGCCGCCGGCTGCTGCGTCACTTTCAAATTTGGATTCGATTTCTGCAGGCTCTGAATCAGTTGCTGCGTCGCATTCGCCAGCGCATTGGCGTCGCTTGCATCCGCCTGAACGGCCGTCGCGCTCACGATCATTCCATACGCGACGGCGCTGTCTCCACTCCTCGCCTGCACCACACCACCAATGGGCGCGAACGACGCCGCACCATTGCTATCGGTTTCGCCCCAATTATCGGGATACTTCAGACTGAACCCGCTGCCCTGAAACTCCGAGAAATGGCTGGATGGAGGAGGCGGCAGCGTAGCAGAGCCCGCCGCTGCGCCAACGGGAGCGTTCTTCTTGACGACCGGCAGCGCCAGCACTTCCCGCTTGATAGCCTCGAACTCCGCGGAGTCTCTCTTCCCGTTGGCAGGTGGCCCTCCCAGCTTGTCGATCTCCTCATCCACGCGCTCGACGCGATGGTCCGGGTTGGGATGATCCGACAAGAACTGCGGCGGGTTCTTTCCCTTCGTCTCCCCCTGCAATTTCTCGAAAAATTGCGCCATCGCTCGAGGGTCGTAACCCGCGTCGTACAACACCTGCGTGCCCATCACGTCCGCCTGGGTCTCGGCGCCGCGCGAATACCGCAAGAGCAGCCCACCCGCTCCTAGTGTCACGCCCTCCGTCAGCAGCGCTCCTCCCGCACTGCCGCCGAACAAACCGCCGAAAATCCCCGCCGCGCCCTGCGCAAGTTGCGCCTTGGACGCCTGCGCCGTCCCATGCCGCAGTGCTACGTGCGATAACTCATGGGCCATCACCGCCGCAAACTGCGCTTCGTTATCCGCAACCTCGATTGTGCCGCGATTTACAAACACGAAGCCCCCGGGCAAGGCAAACGCATTGATCGACTTATCGTTTACACAGTGAAATTCCCAGGGATACTCAATGCCACGGGTGGGCAGCTTCGAAACCAGACGCATGCCGAGCGTCGTCAGATACTGATCCACTTTCGGGTCGTTGCACAAGGGAAGGTGCTTTTCCATCACCAACGCATTCTGCCGTCCCACGTTGACGTCGCTCTGCGGCGAATACATGTTCCACGGCGGTTTCAGTTGAGTTCGCTGCGCCCACAGGGTGGGCGCGCCAAGAACGATTGCCATTGAGCACAGAAACGCGAGTCGAGCAAAATAGCCGGACATGGGTACAAGCCCCTCAAAATCACTTTACACCCGCCCATGGGAAAATAAAAAAGCCCGGGTGGAAGGCCACCCGGGCGGAATCAGAGAGAGAAGTAAGTTAAGTTTTACCGAGCCAATCGTGGCGCAGCTTCCGGCGAAGACGTCGCAGCCGGAGTTTCCGCAATCTTCCCATTCTTTGCCTGTGCGGGTCGCGGGGCTGCGATCGCTGGCTCGAGCCGCCGGACCGGTATCGCCAAATTCTCGCCTTCACGAATAAAGGTCAGGCGATCCTGGCTCTTGTCCCAATCGATGCATACCAAATCACCGAGGTGCACCTGGTCGGTCGCCAGCAAGTTTGCCAGCGGATAAACAACGTGGCGTTCGATGGAGCGCTTCAGGTGGCGCGCTCCGTATCGTTGGTCCGTGCCTTCCTGCAAAAGAAATTCTTTACCCGGTGTGGTTACCCGAAACAGGAACTGGCCTTTGGCGGTCTCCAGAACGCGTTGCTGCACTTGCCCCAGCTCGATCTCCAGGACCTCTTCCAACTGTTCACGCCGAAGCGGATGGAAAACCACCACTTTGTCCAACCGATTCATGAACTCCGGCGAAAACTTCCGCCGCGCCGCTTCCACCGCCGTCCGCTCGACCTTCTGGTCCATCCCGCTGGCAGGCTTGTCAGTCGGCTGGACGAAACCCATTCCGCCATTCATCAATTCGCTGATCTCTCCGCTGCCCAGATTCGACGTCAGGAAGATCACCGTCTGGGACAAATCCACGCGCCGGTTGTCGCCCAAAGTCAGGGTCGCCTTGTCCAACATTCCCAGCAGCAACTGCCACAACGCGTCGGACGCCTTTTCAATTTCGTCAAACAGCAGGAACGAAAGCTTCAAGTCGTCCCGGTGGCTCTTCGCCAGCTCTTCTTGGGTGATCAACGGATGGGTCTCGCGGTGGCCCAGGTAGCCCGGAGGGGACCCAATCAATTTTGCAATCTCATGCGAGTGCTGAAACTCCGCGCAGTCGACCTTGATAATGGCGCGCGCATCCCCAAATAGGATCTCCGCCGCAGCCTCGACGATCCGCGTCTTGCCCGAACCCGTGGGCCCCAGAAACAGCAAATTTCCTACCGGGCGTCCCGGCGAATTCAGTCCAGCACAGAACACCTGATACATGTCTACCAGTGCCTGCACACCCTCTTCTTGCCCTACGATTTTTGCCCTTAGCGACCCGTGGAAATCACGTGTCTCGTTGCTTCGGATGCTGGGATCTAACTGTTGTCGAACGGCGGCCCTCATGTTTGCTCTCCCCGAACCCGCGTGTCTCAGGAACCCGCAGGACTTGGTCACTGCATGAGAGATGCCATTCCCCGTAACATCTATGTCGGCTCGAAAAATCGAATAAAGTCAACAACATGCGGAAGTTGCACTTCTGGAAACTGTCTCATCTCGTGAGACACTGTTCCAACCGGGCGCAAAGTGAGAGCAGCGATACAGTTTGTGTCAGTTCGCAAACGACAAAAAGGGGCGGATTCGCCCACAACGACACCGCGGTGTAAAGTGTTACTTTAAGGCTGCTTATCCAGACTTCATCCAGCCAACAGGACAACGCCGGGACGCTCACTCGGCGGTACAGCAACTCCATCGCGGAATGCCACCAGCCTTCCTGAGTTCGCCGCCACGCGTTCGCCCGGCACCACGATTCCAACCAGATTGAGCGGGTCCGCCGCCGAAACGCTGACCACTTCACCGAGCACCGCCGCGTTCCGCTGCGCCCGCAGCGATTCGACGGCCACTGGCAATGCGAATTGCTCGCCCAAAAACCCGCTTACGAATCTTCCACCTCTGACCTCGCCGCGGTCTTCCAGGCGTCGCAAGGTGATCAGCAGTTCGCGCCACTTCGGCAGGATCGTCTCGCGGCTGAGGACCTCGCGGAACACGATTCCATAGCGGTGGAGCAACATCCAGCAGGTGGCTTCCAGCGCCCGGCTGCGCTCCGCCGCTTCGCCCGCATACAGCAACGACCATCGTCCGGCACTGTGTCGCGGCCGCGCGCTACGTCCATTACCCTGCCCGGAGCGCCTCTTCGGGTCAATCAGTGCCCGCAAGTTATCGAAGCCATCCGCCGTCAGCAGACCGCCCGCTACCAGCTCCCACAGCGCCGTCTCTACCTCTGCCTTCAGCTTGCCCGTACCCCGCACAATATCCGCAAAAAACGACGCCCCCCGCTGCCGCAGGTACAGCATCACGGCTTTGGCAGCCGGGCTGAGACCCCGCATCTCCTCTTCGCCAGCCTCGCGGTGCGGAATCATCCAATCCGCATCCTCCCGCACGAAGAAGGTGATCGGCGCCACGCTCGTCGGTATGACACGCCGTCGGTCGGCCGACACGGTGTCCAAGGTAGCCGGGTGCGGCGATACCCGGCCCCAGCCCACGGCGCCCGTCAGGCATAGATGATCTAAGACCTTGGGGTCATAGTCCGCCACGCGCCGCCCCAGGATCTGCCGCTCCCAGGAGTTCGCCGGCGCCTCAAATCCCTGCATCTGCTGCAAAATCTCCAGGGTCCCCCGATCGCCTAGAACCTGGCTGCCAGGCGCCACATGCTGCCACCGCAACAGCCACCGCATGAGTTCCGCCGGAGTAACCGACTCGACCTGTTTGCGCAGTGTTCCCAGCGTAAGCCGGTGTATCCGCGCAAGCAGCCGCCGGTCGCACCATTCCGTCTCGCCAGCCGTCACTCCAACCGTTGCATCCGTGAACTGCCCCCGCAGCACAGCTCCGCTGGCCTCCAGCCGCAACATGGCCTTATCCACGTGCGACGTAGCCAGACCAAGCACTCTCGCCAACGCGCCGACGGTGACCGGCCCGGCATGCTGCATCCAGCCCGTCGCTAAATCCAGCACCAACTCCTCGCGAGACTTTGCCGCCGATTCAACATCCGGCAATCGCGATTCAAACCGTGATTCCGGGAAAATTTGTTCGAACGCTTTAACCCGCTCGGCCGCCACCCAATACGTCGCGTCACCTACCGAAGCGCGTCCCGCTCGTCGCTCCACCGCAAGCCGTTCAAAGTAGTCGTTCCAGCTCGCGACCGACTCCTGCAATTTCGCTCCTAGCTTTCCGCCCGGCCGAGACCCACTCGTCGTACCGGTAGGCAGAGCCACCAAGCTCAGCAAGGCGTCGTGCAATTCCTCCGCATCTCTCACATCCGGCCAAGCATCCGCGCAAACTTCCGCAATCGCCGCGGGATCCAGTCTGCCGACCTCCGACAAAACCGCCTCGGGCAAGACCCTCCGCATTTCCACTGCACGCGCCCGCCGTTCTTCCAGCGGCGCATCATCCAGATACGCATACGGATTCGCGTTCAAAATCTCATGCGAAAATTGGGACGGCACCGGCGTGTCCACCGCCAGGCACTCGATGCGCTCTTCCCCAATGTCGCGCAGCACCCGCTCCAGTCCCTCAATGTCCATCGCCTCGGTGAGCACATCCTTCATCACCTCGCCGATCAACGGATGATCCGGAATCTTAATCTCCCCGACGATATTCTCCTGGCAAGCCTGCGCGTCCGGAAAAACCGCCGCAAGCAAATCGTCCGCCCGCATCCGCTGGATGGGCGGCGCAACCTTCTTCCCTCCTTGAAATCGCAGCAAAGCCAAAGCCCGCCCGGCATCCCATCTCCAACGCGCGGTAAACACCGGCGAATCCAGCACAGCCTGCGACAAGACTTCTCGCACCGAATTCGGATGCAAAAAGTGAAATACATCGGCCAGAGGAAAGCTGTGCTGCTCAGCCAAGGAAATATTCAGCCCGTTGTCGGTAGCCGCCGCCTGCAACTCAAAGTTGAACGACCGGCAAAACCGTTTCCGCAGCGCCAATCCCCAAGCCTTGTTGATTCGCCCCCCGAACGGCGCGTGAATTACCAGCTGCATCCCGCCACCCTCGTCGAAAAATCGCTCCGCCACAATGGTCTTTTGCGTCGGCACTGCTCGAAGCACCGCCCGCCCAGCCAGGATGTACTCGACGATCTGCTCGGCGCCCGCATCGTCCAGCCCGCACTCGTTCTTCAACCAATCCACAGCCGACTCCACGCGTGCTGACGTCTCCCGTGTCGCGCCGGCTTCCACACCTTCGACACGTGTGCTGACCGCCTGCCGCAAGCTCGCCACTTCTTCGGAGAGTTCCGCCGTCCGGGCTGGTGCTTCCCCCAGCCAGAACGGCACGCTAGGCGCCGCTCCGTTCGCATCTTCCACCAGCACAGTGCCGGAATTTTGTACCCGCCGCACGCGCCAGGAAGTGTTCCCCAGCAGAAACACATCCCCAGCGAGGCTCTCCACCGCAAAATCCTCGTGAATCGTGCCGACAACGGTGTTCTCTGGCAGCGCCACCACGGTGTACAGCGCATTCTCGGGAATCGCACCGCCGCTCGTAATCGCCGCCAAACGCGCCCCTCGCCGAGGACGCAGCACACCATTCACCCGATCGCGATGTAAGTAAGCACCGTACCGCCCGCGCCGCGCTGCAATCCCTTCCGACAACATCTCTACAACTTTGTCAAAATCCGCGCGCGCTAATTCGCGACAGGGATACGCCCGCCGGATCGTCTCAAACAGCTCTTGCTCGTTCCAATCCTCCGCCGCGCACATCGCCACAATCTGTTGCGCCAAAATATCCATGGGCGCGTCGGGAATCGCCAGCCGGTCCAACTCGCCCCGGCGGATCGCCCGCACCAGCGCGGCGCACTCCACCAGTTCATCGCGTGTAGTCGCGAAAATCCGCCCTTTCGGAATCGCCCCGCGCCAGTGGCCTGCGCGTCCGATACGCTGCAGACCCACCGAAATCGACCGCGTCGAGCCAATCTGGCAAACCAGGTCCACGCTCCCGATATCGATGCCCAATTCCAGAGACGCCGTCGCCACCAGCGCCCGTATCTCCCCGTCTTTCAATTTCTTTTCGGCCGCTAGCCGGAGCTTCCGCGACAAACTCCCGTGATGCGCCGCCACCGCATCGTTTCCCAGCCGCTCCCCCAAATGATGAGCCACGCGCTCGGCCAATCGCCGCGTGTTCACGAAAATCAAAGTCGAGCGATGCTCTCTAGCTAAAGCACTGATGCGGTCGTAGATCTCCCCCCACATTTCGTTCGAAGCCACCGGCCCCAACTCGCTGCCCGGGACCTCCACCGCCAAATCCAATTGCCGCCGGTGACCAACATTCACCACCACGGGTCCTGGCCGGCTGCCGCCAGTCAAAAACTCCGCCACCAACTCAATCGGTTTCTGCGTCGCCGACAAACCAATCCGCGCCAACGGCTTGCCAGTCAAATGTTCCAGCCGCTCCAGCGACACCGCCAGATGCGACCCGCGCTTGTCGTCCGCCATCGCATGAATTTCATCCACGATCACGGTCTCGACAGTCTTCAACACCTCGCGACTCTTCGCCGCCGTCAGCAAGATGTACAGAGACTCCGGCGTAGTCACCAGAATGTGCGGCGGCCGAACCAGCATCGCCCTCCGCTCATGCGCCAAAGTGTCGCCCGTCCGCACCGCGGTTCGGATCGTCGGCATTAACATGCCGCGCTCTCCCGCAAGCTGCAGGATCTCGCCGAGTGGCTGTTCCAAATTTTTCTGGATGTCGTTGCCCAAGGCCTTCAAGGGCGAGACGTAGAGAACTTCCGTGCGGTCTTCCAGCTCTCCCCGGAGAGCCTTCCGCACCAATCGGTCAATACAAACCAAAAACGCCGCCAGAGTCTTCCCCGACCCGGTCGGCGCGGAAATCAGCGCAGCCTTCCCCTCCAGAATCGCGGGCCAACCCTCAACCTGCGGCTCCGTAGGCGTCCCAAACTGCCCCACAAACCAATCCCGAACAATCGGGTGTGCCCACTCAAGCCCGCCCACACAAAGTTGTGGCTCAACACTCATAACAACCAATTATATCTCGTCTGTGAAAATTATGATCTCGTCGGAAAAACGTGCGTCGGGGAGGATCCCGTAGCCGCCTTCTTGTACCCTGAGCCTTGAACGGCCGAGAGGGTGCGGATTAGATGAAACTTAACTCATACCTAAGTCGAAGCCACCAAACCTACCCGCGATTGCCCCGCTATCTCCGAGCGCTAACTACTAGACCGCTCCTGCTTCTTCCGCGCCTGTGGCGCCGTTGCAGGTGCCGCCGCAGGCAACGCCGCCCGCGATTTCTTCGTCTCCGCAACCGCCTCCGCCGGAGCGTCCACGGTCCGTCCGTCCTTAGCGTCCACCGCCGCAGCCTTCACGTCCGGCTTTTCCTGCTCCGTCTGCACCAACGCCCCCTCACCCTCGCGAACAAAGGTGAGCTGCTTGTGCTCGCCGTCCCAATCAATGCGCACCAGGTCACCCAGATGCACCTGTTCGGTAGCCAGCAAATTCGCCAGCGGATACACCACGTGCCGCTCAATCGCCCGCTTCAAGTGGCGAGCCCCATACCGCTGGTCGGTCCCTTCCTGCAGCAGGAAATCCCGGCCCGAGGTGGTCACCCGAAAGAGAAATTGTCCCTTGGCAGTCTCCAAGACTCTCCGCTGCACCTGCCCAAGTTCGATGTCCAGAACTTCGTCCAGTTGTTCCCGCTTCAGTGGATGAAACACCACCAGCTTGTCCAGCCGGTTCATGAACTCCGGCGAAAATTTTCTCCGCGCCGCTTCCACCGCCGTCCGCTCGACTTTCTGATCCAAGCCGACGTTGGACTTGTCGGGAGGCTGCACGAAACCCATGCCGCCGTTCATCAATTCTGTAATCTCGCCGCTGCCCAGGTTCGACGTCAGAAAAATCACCGTCTGCGACAAATCCACGCGCCGGTTATCGCCCAACGTCAGTGTGGCCTTGTCCAACATGCCCAGCAGCAATTGCCACAAGGCGTCCGAAGCCTTTTCGATTTCGTCAAACAGCAGGAACGAAAGCTTCAACTTATCGGTGTGGCTCTTCGTCAACTCTTCCTGCGTGATCAAAGGATGCGTCTCCCGGTGACCCAGGTATCCCGGAGGCGAGCCAATCAACTTCGCGATTTCATGCGAGTGCTGAAACTCCGCGCAATCCACCTTGATAATGGCGCGCGCATCCCCAAACAATATCTCCGCGCCCGCTTCGACAATGCGCGTCTTTCCCGATCCCGTCGGCCCGAGAAACAACAAGTTCCCCACCGGGCGCCCCGGCGAGTTCAAGCCGGCGCAGAACACCTGGTACAAATCCACCAGCGCCTGCACGCCCTCTTCTTGGCCCACAATCTTCGCCCGAAGCGCGGTCTGAAATTCCAGAGTGTCCGTGCTCCGTTGATTGGGGTCCAGTGGAAGGATGATGTCTTTCATGGCCGCCTCCTTACGTCCCGCAATTGCGGGGACGGAGTACTAAACCGCCCGCGATGATGATGGTCGAACTGCGACAACTTCACCTGCAGCGTGGACTGGAGTAGCCGCAACTGCAGCAGCAACTCCCGGGCCACGCCGGACGATTCAGAAACTCGGAGAATCGGCGGAAACAGATCCGCCAGTTCTAAATTCAAACCTCGCAACTCCCCCACCAGCTTCTGTACAACCGGGGAATCGGAATCCGCGAGATCCACATGCTGACCGTTCACTTGCTCCCGCAGCGCCCGCCAATTGAGCTCCACGAACGGGTGTTTCTTGGAAACTTCGCGCACCACTCGCTCGGTGATCTGCGCGCGTTCCCCTAGGCGTGCCAGGTGAATCTGCGTCACCTTCTCGCCCCGGCGCACGTTATGCACGAGGTAAAACTTGTTTCCTTTGCGCCGTACGAACGCCATCGCTCTGCCTCGTATTTCCGACCTAGTGTGTAGTGTACTTCGCTTCCACTACATACTGCAATCGAAAATTAACAAACTCGCAACAAATGTTTTGAATCCGTTATAGCAACAAAATACATCCTGCTCTGTTCAACCCTCCATTCGTTTTTTTCGCTCCGTTCCATTTGACTTCCGCATCCTCAACTTCTTCTCACTTCTTGTACTACGTTTCGCTCACTACATTAGATGCCGTCGCGCCCCAGTTCGCTCTAATTTAACTCGGATACTTCATCTGGCCCGCGTCCGCGCATTGTAATTTGTTCGTCTTTCTTCTCCTTTACAATATCGGCCTCAACTTCTATAGAGATCGGTTTTTCCTGCCATCTTCTTCCTGTTCCTATATCGGCTAGACCGGCTTTCCTACATCGGCTATAACGGCCCAGCCCTTATCGCATTAAACCCGCGAGCGGGTATTTTGTCGCTTGTTGCCACTACCCTGTACCGTTACTATGTCGCGCGTCGCATCAAAACCACTTCGAACTGCGTCGCATCGACGCAGCTCTGAACTGAGAAGCGCATGTCGTCCTGGGAACCGGTCTATCTCCTGGTGAAACAAATTCCGCGCGGGCGGGTTCTATCTTATGGGGCGCTTGCTAGAATTTTGCGCCTCCGCGGCGGAGCACGCAGCGCAGGCCGCGCCATGGCCGCCACCCCCTCCGGGAAAGGCATCCCGTGGCATCGCGTCCTCGGCGAAGGCGGCAAAATCCTGGTCCGCGAGCCCTACGCCTCCCTCCAAAAAAAGCTCCTCGAAAGCGAAGGCGTAACGGTCATCGAATCCCGTGTCAACCTGAAGCAACATCTCTGGATGCTTCCCACCAAAAAATCACCCAAAACAAAAACTAAGCCCGCAAAGAGAAACAAAATCCGCAAACGCACTCCCAACTGAGCGATGCGGCTTCCCGTAGCCGCCCTCCTGGTTTTCGGAGGCCGGGGTTTAGATGTCACACGTCCACATTCATCAGCCCGAAGCGCAAACCGCCCCTTGCGCCCACTGCACCCAACTATCTGCTGTATGCTATACGTTCTAGTAAGCACAAACTCGGCGGCCAGCAATCTCCGCCGCTAAACGCCCAAACAATGCCCGAACCCGTAATCCAGGTAGAAAATCTCGTCAAGCGCTACGGCGACGTCGAAGCCGTTCGCGGCGTAAGCTTCACCGTCGAAGAAGGCGAAGTCTTCGGCTTATTGGGCCCCAACGGCGCCGGCAAAACCACCACGGTGGAAATTCTCGAAGGCTTGCGCACTCTCGACGGCGGCCGCGTCTCCGTCTGCGGCCTCGATCCGCAGCGCGATTCCGACAAACTCAAAAACGAAATCGGCGCCGCCCTGCAGTCCACTTCCCTCCCCGACAAATTAAAAGTCTTCGAAGCCCTCAAACTCTTCGCCAGCTTTTATTCCCGCCGCCGCGATCCTGAGGAGTTGCTCAAGCGTTTTGGTCTCACCGAAAAGCGCGACACCTTTTACAGCAAACTCTCCGGCGGCCAAAAACAACGCCTCGCGCTAGCGATGGCGCTAGTCAACAATCCACGCGTTCTCTTTTTCGACGAGCCGACTGCCGGCCTCGATCCCCAGGTGCGCCGCGAAATCTACGACATCATCGACGAGCTTCGCCGCGAGAAAAAGACCATCGTCATGACCACGCATTACATCGAAGAAGCCGAGCACCTCTGCGATCGCGTGGCCATCGTGGATCATGGCAAAGTCATCGCCCTCGGGACGCCACGCGAACTCAAAGCCAGCTCCGCCGACAAAACCCGCATCGAAGTCCGTCTCGCCCGCCCTGAATCCGAAGCGGTTCTCACAAAACTCGACGGCGTATCCGATTGCCGCAATCTTAACGGCGGCTACGCGCTGCATTGCCAGCGGCCGCCGCAAGCCATAGTCTCCCTCGTCAAATATCTGGAAGCGCAAGGCAACGAGCTCGTCAGCCTGGAAATCGCCACACCTTCCCTCGAAGACGTTTTCATCGAGCTGACCGGCAGGAGGCTCCGCGATTGAGGCACTTTTTCACGTTAACGGGCATGCGTATGCGCCTCACCCTGCGCAATAAATTGTTCTTGTTTTTCGGTTTGATCATGCCTTTCGGCTTTTTCTTCCTATTCGCCGGCGTGTTTGCCAAGGGCGATCCAGCCGCGGTCCGTTTTCTGCTCGGCCCTGTAATTTCCCTGGCGGTGATGGGCGCGTTCTGGGGACTGAGTGTGGCTCTCGTAACCTTTCGTGAACAAGGAATCTTGCGCCGGTTTCACGTGACCCCGGTCACCTCCGCCGACATGCTCGCCTCCAGCATCGTCGCCAACTATCTCCTGATCCTCCCCACCATCGCCATTGAGTTGCTCCTTGCCAAGTTCATCTTTCACGTGTCCGGCTTCGGCGATCTGCTTTCTCTGTTCATAATGATTACCATCGGCGTGATTTCCTTCGGATCCATGGGACTCGTCATCGCCAGCGTCACCAACACCATGCAGGAGACGCAAGTCCTCAATCAGCTCCTCTGGTTCGCCCTGATTTTTCTCTCCGGTGCCACCGTCCCGTTGTCTGACCTCCCTAAAGCCGCGCAGGCTTTCGGCGTCTTTCTTCCCGCCACTTACCTCGTCTGGGGGCTCCAGGCCGCAATCTTCTTTTCCACTCCTATCTGGCATCTCTGGAAAGAAGCCTTGTCGCTTTTCGGCTGGGCGATTCTTACTTTCTTCGTCGCCTCACAACTATTTCGATGGGAACCCGAATCCAAGATCCCCCGCAAAGCAAAACTCTGGGCCGCCGCCACCGCCCTTCCCTTCTTTCTGCTAGGAATTTGGGAAAATCACACCGGAACAATCCTCCTGCAATCCAAAGCCGCACTCCACGCCATCAACAACCCAGCAAAACCCAAACCCCAAACCGATACACCGCCACCCTCAAACGAAAAATAACCCCATGTAGGGGGATGAGGGCGCGCCAATGTGGAGGCACAAATGTAAGGGCGCGTTTTAGCTCCTCCCTTTCGAGCCTTTTTCTTTACGGATCGAGATCGACCACCGAGATCGCGCACGCAAAACCCCAACCCGTAACCCGCCAATTTGGTTTTCTCCCACGCCTCATTACCTCATCCCCTGCATTGACGCTCGCCACTCCCTACCGTATTCTGCAAATCCGAGCACTCGCAGCAGCCACACACAAGGGAGCAGCCATGCCAATCACCAAGACCGAAAAAATCTGGCACAACGGAAAATTTATCAACTGGGACGACGCCACACTGCACGTCCTTTCCCACGTGGTCAGCTACGGCTCTGCGGTCTTCGAAGGCGTCCGCTGCTACGAAACCAAGCAAGGGCCCGCCATCTTCCGCCTGCGCGAGCACATGCAGCGTCTCATCAATTCCGCGAAAATTTATCGTATGGAGCTGCCCTTCTCGGTCGAGCAATTCTGCGGCACCGCCACCGAATTGGTGCGCCACAACAAACTCAACTCCTGTTACGTCAAGCCCATCGTCCTGCGCGGCTACGGCGAAGTCGGGGTCAACCCGCTCAGCTCCCCGATCGATTGCTACATGGCCTGCTGGACCTGGGGCGCGTACCTCGGTGCGGACGCGCTCACTAAAGGAGTGGACATCGGCGTCAGCTCCTGGACGCGCATCGCGCCTAACACGCTTCCCGCGATGTCCAAAGCCGCCGCAAACTACATGAACTCCCAGCTCATCCGCATGGAAGCCTCGTTCAACGGCTACGCGGAAGGCATCGCTCTCGATTCCAGCGGCCACGTAAGCGAAGGCTCCGGTATGAACGTCTTCTTAGTGAACGACGGTGTACTCTACACTCCGCCGCTAGCCACCAGCATTCTCCCCGGCATCACGCGCGACTCCGTGGTAAAGATGGCGGAAGATCTGAAGATCCCGGTGAAGGAAACAGTAATCCCGCGCGAAATGCTGTACATCGTCGACGAAGTCTTCTTCGTAGGCACCGCGGTGGAGATCACCCCAATCCGCTCCGTCGATCACATCCAGGTAGGCAAAGGCGTAGCCGGCCCCGTAACCCGCCGCCTCCAGGAAGAATTCTTCGCCATCACCAGCGGCAACAAACCCGACCACCACAACTGGCTGACCCCAGTAAACGCCACTGTAACCACAGCCCGCTAGGCAATTGTAGCGGCCGCTGACCCTTTTGAGCCTCGAAGGTGGCGGGCGCCTTCGCGACCACAATTCGAGCTGCAAGCTCAACGTTGGCCGCAACGCTCGCAGGTCCTTTGTCGCCTTTCTCCATCTCCGCCAGTTTCATCTTGCGAATTCCCCGCCCCAATTCCCCTTCCCCATTCCCACCTCCGCCGCTAGAATTCTCCAGTCCCCGGGGCGCATCCCTTCCCGGCTGGGAGGATCCTGGATGTACAACGTCCCGCAGAGACTCACCGCCGAATTCCTAGGCACCTTCGCGCTGGTCTTCTTCGGTGAGGGCGCCATCTGCGCCGACCAATTCCTCCACGGCGCCGGAAGCCTGGGCGTCTTCGGGATCGCCGCTGCACACGGCCTCGCCATCGCCGTCATGTTCGCCGCATTCGCCCAGGTTTCGGGCGCACACTTTAATCCCGCCGTGACCATCGGCTTCTGGGTCACCAAGCGCATCAGCACACTCGACGTGCTCCTCTACTGGGCCACGCAACTCGCCGGCGCCATCGCCGCGGCCTTCGTCCTGAAGGCCATCATTCCCGAAGACACTTGGCGCGCCGTCGCCATCGGCACTCCGGAAATGATTCGCGACCTTCCCCGCCTCTCCGCCATGATCCTCGAAGCGCTCGCAACTTTCTTCTTCGTCCTGGTCTTCTTCGCCACCGCCGTGGACGAAGGCCAATCCACGAGTCGCTCCATCGCAGGCTTCGCCATCGGCCTGACATTCGCACTGGGCGTCATGGTCACGGGCCCCTTCACCGGCGGTACCCTCAACCCCGCCCGCGCCCTCGGCCCAGCCGTGGCCTCGTCGCACTGGGCCAACTGGGGCGTCTACTGGGTCGGCCCCCTAGCAGGCGGCTTCCTAGCCGGCCTCCTCTACGACTCCCTCTACCTAAAAAAGCCCTAGCCCCTTCGCATCCTGTCCGTAGGGGAGGGGCTTGCTCCTCCCGGTTTACCCTGAGCCTCGAAGGGCCGATCCGTCTCGCCTCAATCGAATCCTGCTCGGCCTCGCCATTTCCTTTTGCCCCGGGGTCGGTTTTGTCCCCTCTGCTCTCATTCCCCTTCCATCAACCCAAAACTGCCCTCGCGCGCAGTTAACTACCGCGCGACGTGTCGCTCCGCATTTCTTGCCCGCCCGCAAGGCGAATGCTAACGTCGCTTCATTGCGCCATTAATCGCGGAGCCAACACTTCATGGCATTAAACATCGACGATCTCCTACGCCGCGCGGTCGAAAACAAAGCCTCCGACTTGCACCTCAAAGTCGGCAATCACCCCTACCTCCGCGTTGACGGCCTGCTCACTGCGCTCACCGACGTCGCCCGCATCACCCCGGAAGAAATGCTCTCCATGGCGTTCAGCATGATGACCAACCGCCAAAAACAAAAATTCAAGGAAACCGCCGAGCTCGACATGGCGTACGGCGTCGCCGGCCTCGGGCGCTTCCGCGTGAACGTCTTTCAGCAGCGCGGCAACGTCGGCATGGTTCTCCGCGTAATTCCCACAAAAATTCGCACCACCGAAGAACTGAATCTCCCCCCGGTGGTCAATCGAATTTGCGAGGAGCAACGCGGCCTCGTGCTGGTCACCGGCACCACCGGTTCCGGTAAATCCACCACGCTCGCCGCCATGATCGACCGCGTCAACGCCAGCCGCTCCGATCATCTGATCACTATCGAAGACCCCATCGAGTTCCTGCACCGCGACAAAAAGAGCTTCATTAACCAGCGCGAAGTCGAAGTAGATACCGCCAACTTCTCCACCGCGTTACGCGCCGCGCTGCGTCAGGATCCCGACGTAATCCTGGTCGGCGAAATGCGCGACCTCGAAACCATCTCAACGGCCCTGCTAGCCGCCGAAACCGGCCACCTGGTCTTCTCCACATTGCACACCCTCGACGCCACCGAAACCATTCAGCGCATCATCGCCGTCTTTCCGCCGCCCGAACAAAAACAGATTCGCCTGCAGATGGCCGCAACGCTCAAAGCCGTCATCTCCCAGCGCCTGGTCCGCCGCGCCGACGACCAGGGCCGCGTTCCCGCTGTCGAAGTCATGATTGCCACCGGCTACATCCGGGATTGCATCATCAATCCCGACAAAACCCGCCTGATCCCCGACGCCATCGCCGCCGGCGGCAGCCAGTACGGCATGCAGACCTTCGATCAATCGCTCTTCGATCTGTACACCAAGCAGCTCATCACGCTGGACGAAGCCCTCTCGCGCTCCTCCAACCCAGACGAATTCAAGCTCCGCATCCAAGGCATCCGTTCCGCCTCCGACTCCGCCCGCGAAGAAATGGAACGCCAAATGGCCGACTTCGAGCGCTTCGCCCGCAAGTAACAGGCGCGTTTCCTCATCTCGTGTAGCGGCCGCCGACCGTGGCGGGCGCCTTTGCCCGTTGAAAACGACCCTGCCAGCGGCACCTTTAGCGTTCGCCTCATCTCTCTGTGTCCTCTGTGCTCCCATCTTCGTGAACTCTGTGTTAAAAATCCTGCGTTCGGTTCTCGCCTTTTCTCCTCGGCGAACCTCAGCGTCCTCTGTGTCTCTGCGTTATCTTCCGCTTCTCGCTTTTCATCCCCCGATTTCTAGCGCTCGCCCTTCCGCTATCGATTCTTGACCGTGACTCGCTTCAGTCTATTTGCCTCACCAACCGCCACCGCAGTACCATCCCCGCACCAATTCGTCGCTCATCGCAACGGAGAAAACCATGCTTCCATCCGAATGTCTGCCTAATCGGCGTACCTTTCTGAAGGCTGGCGCTGTCATCGCCACCGGCCTGTCGGGTTTGTCGCTGCTGTCCGAGCCTGCTGCCGCGCAGGATGACGATTCCTGGGTGATTGGCCCGAGGTCCGGCTTCACCCCTGAAATCGGCACGCTCGTCTCCATGCTCCATTTCACGCGGATGCAGGTCGAGCACAACGTCAAAGGCATGTCGCAGGCCGATCTCGACTACCTTCTCGACGCCAAGGCCAACACCATCGGCGCGCTGCTCCTGCATCTTGCCGCCACCGATCATTATTACGGCTTGAATACTTTCCAGGGCATGAAGTGGGACTCCTGGCCGGACGATGAGAAAAAAAAGTGGGACGTCCCCATGAATCTCGGCGACCCCGCCCGCAAAGCCATCAAAGGCAACAGCCTCGACTACTACCTCAACATCCTGCACGAAACCCGCGAAAAAACTCTCGCCGAATTCAAAAAGCGCGACGACAAATGGCTGACCGTCATCGACAAGGAATTCGGCGCCAACAACTACGGCAAATGGTTCCACGTAGCCGAACACGAATCCAACCACGACGGCCAAATCAAATTCCTGAAAAGCCGCCTACCCGGCGCCAAACCCGCCACCGAGTAGCAGCTGTTTTCCTCAGCGAACCTCCGCGTACTCTGCGCCTCAGCGTTATCTTTTCGCCTGTTCGCTTCTGATTCCTTTCCTTCGGATCTCTGTGCCTCGGTGGCTAATCCCTCTTCGCTTTTCCCATCTTTACTTCATTACTTCATTACTTCTATCCTTCCTCTCATGCTGCCCCGCTCCAAAAAGCTCGACACCGAATCCGAACTCTACGACGTCGCCCTCCGGGCCTTGATGCGCCGCCCGCATTCCGTCCACGAAATGCAAAAATTCCTCAAGCGGCGCGCCAGCAGCGACCTCCTCGCCCAAGTCGTCCTGGCCCGCTTGAAAGAAAACGGATCGCTCGACGACTCCCGCTACGCCACGCAATTCACCCGTCAGCGCACCGAAATCCGCCGCCAGGGCAAATTCCGCATAGCCCGCGACCTGCGCGCCCGCGGCGTCCCCGACACCCACATCCAATCCGCCATCGAAGACGCCTCCGACGAATCCGCCGAGCGCGCGGCCATCCGCCACCGCATCGACCGCAAACTCAAACTCAACCGAGGCGAAATCTCGGACAAGAAGATCGCCTCCCTCTATCGCAGCCTGCTGGCTGCGGGCTTCCCTTCCGACGCCATCCGCCGCGAACTGAAAGCCATGACCGCCGAAGAAGTTCCCGCTGTCGAAGATCCGGAAGGCGTCGAGAACTAGTTCCTGGCGGAAGCTACAACCTAGCCCTTATAGCGCTGCAAAATTTCCGCCGCTGCTCGGTCGCCCGATCGCACCGCTCCATCGATATACCCGGCCCACCGCTCGGCCGTCTCCGTGCCGGCCCAGTGAACGCGACCATGCGGCTGTCGAATCACGGCTCCCACGCTCGACAGAATTCCCGGCGCCGGCGAGGCCACATAACAACCTCGGCTCCACGGATCGGACGGCCAATCCTGATCCTCGTAATCGATGGGATGCGCCGCCTCGGTTCCCCAGAATTTCACGAGCCGGTCCACCACCGCTTTCTTCCGCGCGTCTTTCGGCTTGCCGGTCCATTCCATGCCGCCGCGCCCTTCCATGAACCCCACCAGAAATCCCGGCCCGGCCTCGCTCAAGGTGGAATCCGCACAGATCAGATTGCTCGGCAATTCATCGCTGGTCACCAGGCCGCTGTAGCCACGGCCTCGCCAGAACGGTTTTTCGTACGCGACCCAGAATTTGATCACCGACCCCATCGGCATGTGCTCCAGGAGAATCTCACGCGCGGACGGCAGAACCGGTTGGTACTGAATGCGCAAGGCCAGCGGCGGCGGCAAACAAACAACCACGTAATCGGCCTGCCAGCTTCCCTTTTCCGATTCCACGGTAACGCCCGCGTCCGTTTGCGCAATCGCACCCACCGGCGACTCAAAAACAATCGCGCTGCCTAAGCCCTCAGCCATTTTTGCAGCAACGCGGTGCATCGTCTCTTGCACGGTCCACGCCTGAGAGGTTCCCTGCCCGAAATTTGCCTGCGTCGCGAAGTTGTCGCCCGCCCGCAGGTAGAACAGAAAATATAAAAACGAAATCTGATACGCATCCGCGGTAAAGATTCCGCGCGTCAACCCGCGCAGCGTGCCCAGCACCTCCGGGTTGGTCGTATTTTTCTGGAACCAATCGTCGGCCGTCATCGTGTCGTACGGCAGCGCCTCTCCGGCATTCCACGGCGCATTCAGCGGCACGCCCTGGCTCAGTTCATCGACCCTCTTCATGACTCGGTCGGTTTCGGCGTCGGTTTTTTCTCCCCAGCCGTAAGAAGTGCCGGTGCCCTCGTAGCGTTTGTGATTGGCCTCGGTGACGTTTTTCCCGGTCTCGAATTGCGGCACCAGATGCAGGTCAAACTCCTTAATCAATTCGAGCAGCCGTGTTTGCGTCGCCCCCACCCACATTCCGCCGACGTCGACCGTCCTCCCGGCCACTTGCCCAGCCTTAACGCGGCCTCCGACGCGATTGCGCGCCTCCAGCACGACCACTTTTTTGCCGGCCTTCACCAGCGCTCGCGCTGCCGATAGACCCGAAAAGCCCGCGCCAACGATCACGACATCCACGCGCTGCGATGCGGCCGAGCCCCCCTCGCCGTGAGGCTGTTCGACGTTGTCAGGCTGTGCGACGCCCCGCGCAATTTCAGGCATCGCCGCAGCCGCTGCCCCGGTCCCCAAGATGCGCAACAAATCCCGCCGCCCCCAAAGACTCCGTCCTTCGCGCTCGTCCGTCATTTGTCCTCCGCCGGTTGGCAAAGCATTGCACGCACCCTATGTCCCAGCCTCCCATACTGTCAATCCTCCGCAACTCTTGCGCGCCTGCCCTACCCGCCAGCTCCTCCTTCGGGTGGCCCACCCTTTGGTTTTTAAGGGTGGGGTCTTTCTTTGCAGGTTTTGCTCTTTAGCCTAGAAATGGCCATATCCCGCGATCGTTCGAACGATTATACCCATAAGTACTGCTTTACACTTAAGGTAATCAATGCTATATTCCGGCGTGAAATCAACCCTCCAACCCGTAACCTCTGTCTTTTCTGCAAAGCCCATATTTCCCTCGTTCAAACTCGCCGACCTACAGACCTGCAGGTGTCTCCGCGCCAACGCCGCAGCACCGCAATGCAACCAAAATATCGCCGATTGTTTTCATACACTTACAAAATGCTTTTTGCGCAACCCTTTTCCTTTCACATTCATACGAAATTACCGGGGGTGTACCCCCTCCGCGGCCGAAAATTCCCGTGCTTCCGTCGTTCCGTTTTGGGATTCGGCTCGGCGTGTCCGCGAATTGGTCCCGCGCCCCAACTCTGCGATAATCCCGGATTAGCACTCCCACGACCATCGAGGCTGACTTGACCGGCAATCCCACCAGCGGCAAATTTTGGAGCGGCAACGACATCCGCGAAGCCTTCCTGCGCTTCTTTGAGAGCAAAGGCCACCGCCGCGTCCGCAGCAGCTCGCTCGTTCCCCATGGCGACCCGACGCTGCTCTTCACCAACGCCGGGATGAACCAGTTCAAGGACGTTTTCCTGGGCTTGGAGAAGCGCGATTATACGCGGGCTACCAGCGCGCAGAAATGCGTGCGGGCTGGGGGAAAACACAACGATCTCGAAAACGTAGGTTTTACCAAGCGGCACCATACTTTCTTCGAGATGATGGGCAATTTCTCTTTCGGTGATTACTTCAAGAAAGAGGCCATCGCGTTCGCTTGGGAGCTGATCACCTCCAAAGAATGGTTCGGGATCGACAAGGGGAAGCTGTATACGACGGTTTTCGGCGGAGCGGAGGTCGCTCCCGGCACAACGCTTGGCGTGGACGAAGAAGCGCGCGGATTTTGGCTTGAGCAGAATGTTCCGGCCGATCGCGTCGTTCCAATCCCCGGCCTAAAGGATAATTTCTGGGCCATGGGCGACACCGGTCCGTGCGGCCCATGCAGCGAAATCTTCTACGACATGGGCCCCGGCGCCTCTGAAGAAGGCCACACCGACTGCAAATTCCCCTGCGACTGCGGGCGGTACGTCGAAATCTGGAACTTGGTCTTCATGCAATTCAATCGCGACCCGGGCGGCAAGCTGACACCGTTGCCGAAACCCTGTGTCGACACCGGTCTAGGCTTGGAGCGCACCACCGCGGTTCTGCAAGGGGTCATCTCCAACTACGACACTGACCTATTCGTTCCGCTGCTCAAGCGAGCCGCGGAACTCTGCGGCAAAGATTTCGAGAAGGAAGCTTTAATTGAGCAAGTCAAGGAGGGCGCTGCTTCTCTTCGTGTCATTGCGGACCACGCTCGCGCTACGACTTTTTTGATTACGGACGGCGTGCTGCCTTCCAATGAGGGTCGCGGATATGTTCTGCGCAAGATCATGCGACGCGCCATCAGGCACGGACGTTTGCTTGGAGCGAATAAACCCTTCCTCGCTGAGATGGTCGAAACAGTGCGTAAGTTGATGGGGCAGGCGTATCCAGAATTATGCGAGCCCGCCGCGTCTCGCGTGCCAGAAATTGTGCTGGCCGAGGAAATTCGGTTCTCCCGCACCCTGGCGATTGGGTTGAGGAAGCTGGAAGAGGACTTAATCCCAATAGCACAATACAAAACCAGATATGAACAGCTGGAGCTGGCTAAATTGCGCGGCGATGCGATCCCGAACTATGATGCCGAGCTCCAGGCGGCCCGCGAACGAATGACTTATCCGGGCGAAAAAGCGTTCCGACTCTACGACACTTACGGGCTACCCTCTGATTTCATTCGCGATGCCGTGAAAGACGCCGGTTTACATTTCGACGACGCGCAATTTGATCGAGCAATGGACGAGCAACGGACACGGGCGCGAGCGTCGTGGAAAGGCGCGCACAAGGATGCGGCGAATCCGGCGTTTGGCAAGATTGCGGAGAACTTTAAAACCGAGAAGGACTTCTATCACGACGCGACGGCGAAAGATGTCCGTGTTGAAGCGATCATTGGCAAGAGCGGTCCTGTCAATGAATTGAAGCCTGGTGAATCGGGCGAGGTAGTTCTTGATCGCACTGTGATTTACGCCGAATCTGGCGGGCAGGTCGCTGACACTGGTGCGTTTTACGATACGAGCGGCGGTCAGCTTTTGGCGGAGGTTACCGGAGCTTACTACCCTGTTGCGGGATTGATCGCGCACAAGGTCATCGCGAAAGAGACGCTTCGTGTATGCGATCGCATTTCTGTGGTGGCGGATGCGGAGCGGCGAGCGCGGATCATGCGTAATCATTCGGGAACGCACCTCGTGCATGCGGCGCTGCGCAATATTTTGGGGACGCATGTGAAGCAGGCTGGATCGCTCAACGCGCCGGACCGGTTGCGCTTTGATTTTTCGCATTTTGCGCATGTTGATACCGAAGAGTTACGAGACATCGAGCAGCAGGTGAACGACGAGATTCGACTCAACACCGCGATCGATACGACCGTTACTTCGCTGGACAATGCGCTGGCTTCCGGGGCTCTGGCGTTTTTTGGCGACAAGTATCCGGAGAGCAATGTGCGCGTGGTGACCATTCCTGATGAGCGAGCGCCGCGCGGGTTCTACTCCAAGGAGCTTTGCGGTGGCACGCACGTGCATCGCGTAGGCGATATTGGCGTGTTGAAGATTGTGGGTGAGCAATCGGTGGCCGCAGGAGTGCGGCGCATCGAGGCGGTTACCGGGATTGGGGCGCTGGAGCATTACCAGCAGCAGGCGCAGATTTTGTCGCAAGTGGCGAGCAAGCTGAATGTGGGTGAGGACGACGTTCTCGCTACTGTGGAAAAGCTCGCGCAGACAGTGAAGGCGCTGGAAAAAGATCTGGAAACGCAGAAGCGCAAAGGGGCCTTGGGCCAACTGGATGAACTCGTGGGCAAAGCTCAACTCATTAAAGGCGTAAAAGTGATCGCCGAACAAGTTGCGAACGTAGACCGCGAAGGACTCCGGCAGCTTGTGGATAGCCTGCGCCAGAAGCTGGGTTCAGGCGTGGTGGCGCTGGGCATGCCCGACGATGGCAAGGTCGCTCTTATCGCCGGCGTTACCAAGGACCTCACCTCTAAAGTCCATGCTGGCAAGCTGATACAGGCGCTGGCGAAGCAGCTCGGCGGATCGGGCGGCGGCCGGCCCGATCTGGCCGAAGCTGGCGGAAAGGACACAGCGGGGCTAAAAACTGCCCTTCAGGCCGTTCCCTCCATGGTCGAAGCTTTGCTATAGTCCACAGCGCCAGAAACGTGTCCGTCAAGGGCACCCATTCGTACTATCGACTCCCCACGGACCAAAAACCTAAAATTCCGCGAGCATTAGAGAGAGGTTTTGTGAGCCTTCCGCGGCCCATGATCACGAAACGCGCGGTGTTCTGCACTTGTGTGTATCTGGGTGTGCTGGCGCTCTGTGGAAAACCCGCCAACGCCCAGATTGCCAAGGTCGTGGACGACAGCGGCCGCCTGTTTTTCATCAATGCAGAGCCGCCGGTCCAGACCAAGCTGATGCCCGCGCGGTCGCACGCAGCCATCTACATGCCTGCGGAAACTACGTTCACGGGGCGCGGCAGACCGTCCTTCAGCATCGACCGGGACGGAGCCGAAAAACTGGTCCGGGAAGCGGCAGAGCGGCACAGCGTGGACCCGGCGCTGGTTCGCGCGGTGATCGAGACCGAATCGAACTGGAACTCTTCGGCGATTTCGCGCAAGGGCGCGGTGGGGCTCATGCAGCTGATGCCGACGACGGCGCAGCGTTTTGGGGCAACCGAGTTCTATAGCCCGCAACAGAACGTCGACGCTGGGGTTAAGTATCTTAAGACTTTGCTGGAGCGGTATAATGGTAACCTCGATCTGGCCCTCGCGGCCTATAATGCCGGAGAGGGGGCCGTGGACAGGGCTCATGGAATTCCGGCGTTTCGAGAGACACGTAACTACGTGCAGAAAGTACAGAGTGCCTACTTCCGGCCAGGCTCGGGTAGATTGTCGGATTTGTGGGTCAATCCTCGGGCCATCCACAAGAACGTGGATCCTTCCGGCCGCATCATATTTACCAACGAATGAACTTTCCGCAGCCCTGATCTGGTCGGGGTTGCGTCAGGTAGGGGTGTAGGACTAGCCATGGGGGCACGGCGAAAACTTTTCCACAATAGGTTCGCCCGCGTTTCGCCGGTTTTCACGGTAGGAGCTTTTTGTGCGGGCGCTGCCCAGAGCGCGGAGAGTTTTACTTTTGAACGAGTTCCCTTCCGGGTCGGCAGACTCCTTGTGGCAAAAACACACAGACAAGAGTGTCTGTGCTACCGGAACCTTCGGAGAGTTTCGCTTTTGCTGGGTGTGCTGCTTTTTTGTGTAGCACCGCCTTTTGCGTTCGCGGCAGAGGGAGCGGGGACTGCGAACACCACTGTTCGGCGGCATGCGGCTTCGGGGCAGTTTGCGCGGGCTGAGGAGCAGCGGGCTGCTCTCAATGCGAAAGCACCGAATAAGAGATCGCTGGCGGAGTACAAGCAGGTTGTTTCCACCTATCATCGCGTTTACTTGATTACGCCGCATGCCGCGGAGGTGCCGGAATCGCTGGCGGCGGTGGCCGAGCTCTATGTCGAAATGGGTGAGCGATTTGGGCGGAACTACTATCAGTCGGCGGTGGAGACGTATCAATTTTTGATTCATGAATATCCGGCCAGCAAGCGTGGGGCTGATGCGATGTTGAAGGTGGCTGAACTGGAGAAGGATCCGTTGGGGGATCCACGGACGGCTGCGAAGATTTACGATGAGTTTTTGAAGAAGTATCCGCGGTCGCCGCGGCGGCGGGAGGCGCACGAGGCGCGGGCGGAGTTGGCGCTGGTGCTGAATGCCGAGGGAGCGAGTGTGGCGAAGGGCGCTGCGACTACGTCTGCGTCTGCGACGCCGGATGCGAAGGCGGCTAGGCCGGACGAGCCTGTGGAACTGGCGCGATTTGCGTCGGAAGAGACCCCGTTGCCGCCTGCTTCCCCGTCGGGGGGCGCTCCGCGCGTGCGGCGAATCACCACCAAGGCGTCGGCTGATTCCACGCGCGTGATCATCGATCTGGAAGATACGGTGCAGTATTCGTCGGCGCGGATACGCAACCCTGACCGGATATTTTTCGATATGCGTTCGGCGCGGCTTACACCGGAAGTGGCGAAGGCCAATGTGCGCGTTGAGGGGGAGCTGCTGACCGCGGTGCGGGCGGCGCAGAATCATGCGGGGATTGTGCGCGTGGTTTTGGATGTGAATGGGGTGAAGGATTACACGGCTACTTTGCAGGATAACCCGCCGGAATTGATCATTGATTTGTATCCGAATTCGGGGATTACGCGGACGGCGAAGGCGAAGAGTCCTGCGGTACCGAGCGATGGTTGCCGCGCGCAGTCGGGCGCTCGGGATAAACCCTTCGAGACTCAGGGTAAACAGAAATCCTGTGCCCCTGCAACGGAACTAGCTCAGCCGGCAATCGCTTCATCTTCGCAACAGGTGGCGCAGGATGGAGTCGTTGATGTGGCTAGCATAGCACCCAGTGATCGCTCTGGGATGGCGCAGCCCGTGGCTGCTGCGGAGGTGAAACCTGCTGCGTCGGCGTCGAGCTTGCCTCCTTCTTTGGTGCGAGGCGGGGCGGCTGGGGGTTCGCGATCGAAGTCGGCGAAGAATATGGGCACGAAACCTGACTTGATTCAGCCTTCGGCGGTGCCTGCGCCTACGCGGGATGGGCAGGCGACGCTTACGCGGACGTTGGGATTGAAGATTGGGCGGATTGTGATTGATCCGGGGCATGGCGGGCATGACACCGGGACAATTGGGCCTACGGGATTGATGGAGAAGGATCTTTGTTTGGATGTCGCGTTGCGGCTGGGGAAGATCATTCAGCAGCGGCTGCCAGGGGCGGACGTAGTTTACACGCGGTCGGACGATACGTTTGTTCCGCTGGAAGAGCGGACGCATATTGCGAATGAGGCTAAGGCGGATCTGTTTATTTCGATTCACGCGAATTCAAGTCATGACCATGGGGCGCGGGGGATTGAGACTTATTATTTGAACTTGAAGGGGTCGCCGGATGCGATGGAAGTGGCTTCGCGCGAGAATGCCACCGCGCAGCAGAGCGTGCACGATTTGGAAGACTTGGTGAAGAGGATTGCGCGCAGCGAGAAGATCGACGAGTCGCGGGAGTTTGCGGCGGATATTCAGGACTCGCTGGCCAGGCGGATTCAGAAGTCGTACAAGCCGGTGAAGGATCGCGGGGTGCGCAAAGCTCCGTTTGTGGTGCTGATTGGGGCGGATATGCCGTCGATCCTCACGGAAATTTCGTTTTTGAGCAATCCGGCGGACGAGCAACTTTTGAAGAAGCCGGAGCATCGCCAGAAAGTTGCGGAAGGTTTGTATCAAGGTGTGGCGAGCTATCTTCAGAGCTTGAATAGCATGACTGGTATTGTGCCGAAACAGCCTCTCACGCCCGCTGGGCGATCGGTTGCGGCCGCTTCAGTTGATCAAACGCGGAACCAGCGTTAGTCTGTTGGTGTCTAACTAGAACGACTTCATGCGTCTACGGCTCACACTAGCGTTCCTTACTCTCAGCGTTCTTCTTTCTTGTACCGGTAGTTTCGCACAGTCGCAGATCTTGCCTGACCATTTTAGTGGCTGGCAACCCAGCAGCCACGCTCCGGTCTTGATGTGGCCCAGAGGCGATGCCGCCGCGAAGCTTGATTCCCACCCCGAACAAACGCAGGCGCTAGTCGAAGGCGGACTCGTCAAAATTGAAGAGCATTACTACAACAGGGCAGGCAACGAGCTCGCGGTTCGGCTGTTCAAGTTGAGGGATCCGAGTGGAGCCTACCAGGTCTACACGACTCGGCTACGCACCGGGATGACGCCATCTCACTTGGGCAGCGTTAGCGCATCGGGGCGAGACGGTTCGGCCATTCTGCTCGGAAACTTTGTAATCGATGCGACCAAGGACGCATCGATCGAGGACCTATCTGCGCTCGTCAAGGTTCTCCAACCTCAGGCAGATGGCACACCGCTGCCTCCAATACCGAGTTACCTGCCCATTCAAGGACGCGCGGCGGGCAGTGAACGGTATGCACTAGGACCTGCGGCGTTTCGGGCGGCGGCCGCGGCGCTGGGCCGAAGTGATTCAGCACCGCTGGTGGACGTCGCAGGATTCAACTCGGGCGCGGAGGCGATGTTTGCCAAGTACAAGAGTGGCAGGGATGAGGCTACCTTGCTGCTGATTGAGTATCCGACGCCGCAGTTGGCGGAACTGCATTTGCGGCATTTGCAGCGGGCGTTGCACGACGCGAAATTGGGGACGAGCAGCGTGGAGCGGAAGGGTTCGCTGCTGTCGATTGTGCTGGCGCCGACTTCGGCGGAGTATGCGGAGAAGCTGCGGGGGGCGGTGAATTACGAGACTGAGGTTACCTGGAATGAGCCTAGTTCTACGGCGACCGACCCGCCGATTACCAGCACATTGGTGAAGATCATTATTGCTACGGGCATGTTTATGATGGTTACGCTGGTTTTGGGGATTGCGTTTGGCGGGGTGCGGGTAATTACGAAGAGATTGTTTCCGGGGAAGGTGTTTGATCGACCGGCGCAGATGGAGGTTTTGCAGTTGGGGCTTTCGGGGAAGCCGATTGATCCGCGGGATATGTATTAGGGCGGAGCGGCCGGGGCTAGTGTGGTGACGTCGACTTTGCCGAGCGGACCGCGGGGGACGATACGTGAAGGCTGGCAGAGATGAACCGGCCTATACGGGTTGCGGCTCTCGGCTCGCAAAGGCGCCCGCTTCGGACCGCGGCCTCGCGGTGAGGCCGGCTACAGGGTGCTTCGACATGGCATCTTGTAAGTAACGGAATTCCCTTCCTGGCGTCTAACTTGACAAGTGATGGTGTGCCCCCATCGCACGCGTGTTCGCGCGACACTTTCACGCCCTGTTCGCGTAGTATTTAAGATGACGGCATTGGGAACCGGCTCCAGGGAGATGTGCTCGAATGGTTTGTCCACGGTGGAAGCAAATATGCAGATTTAGGGTGGCGGTGTGGGCTGCGGGGTTGTTGGGATTCGCGGCTTTTGCGGCGGGGTGTGGGAAAACTTCGGCTGGGGATCCCGCGGCGGGCGGCATGCAGGCTATGCCGGTGCAGGTGCAGATCGCCAAGGCGCAGAAGATACCGGATGCCACCGAGTACCTGTCGATCTTGAAATCGCGGCATTCGGCAACGATCAATCCTCAGGTCGAGGGGCAGATCACGAAGATATTTGTGAAGTCGGGCGACCACGTAAGATCGGGAATGCCGCTTTTGCAGATCGATCCACTGAAGCAGGAGGCGACCGTAAGCAGCCAGGAGGCCAGCCGGTTGGCGCAGGAGGCCAATCTGCGCTACGCCAAGGTGCAGTTGGACCGCGAGAAGAAATTGTTCGAAGCGGGGGTGGTGGCGAAGCAGGAACTGGATAACGCGCAGACCAATTACGATGCGGCGCTGGCGCAATTGAGGTCGCTGGAGCAGCAGGTGACGCAGCAGCAAGTGCAGTTGCACTACTATTCGGTCACGGCGCCGAACGATGGAATCGTCGGAGACATTCCCGTGCGCGTTGGAGATCGCGTTGCGGTGACGACGCTGCTGACGACGGTGGACGAGCCAGGGGCGGTGGAGGCTTATATTTACGTTCCCGCGGACCGGGCGCGGGATTTAAGACTGGGCGTGCCGGTGCACTTGATCGATGCGGTGGGGAAGGATTTGGCGGACTCGCGGATCACGTTTGTGTCGCCACAGGTGGATACGGAGACGCAGACGGTGCTGGCCAAGGCGACGGTGGCGAACGCGTCACAAAATTTGCGAACCGCGCAGCAGGTTCGAGCGCAGGTGGTTTGGGGCGCGCATGAGGGCACCGTGATTCCGATTTTGGCGGTTACGCGGATCAATGGTGAGTTTTTCGCGTTTTTGGCGGTGAAAGAGGGCAACGGCACGGCGGCTCGGCAGAAGTTGCTGAAGGTTGGGGATACGGTGGGGAATGATTACGCGGTGTTGGATGGGATCAAGCCGGGGGATCACATTATCACTTCGGGATTGCAGTTTTTGCGGGATGGGGCGCCGGTGATGGAGCAAGTGCAAGGCGGGGATAAGGGCGGGGTGGGCAAGTAGGTGTCTCTTGATTGGCAAGCGCACACGGAAAAGGCAAAAGATTTAACGCAGAGGGCGCAGAGGTCGGAACACAGAGGGCGTGGAGACATTTTCATTGCCGTGGGATTGCGGAGTGATTGGGATGCGCTGAAGCGCACCCCTACATGGAAGCAGCGGCTGGGCGGAGCCAGCTGTGCCGCGGTTTACGCCGGGCGGAGCTAGCCCCGCCCCTACAGGGTGACGAAGTGTTTGTTGACTTTTTTATACGACGGCCGGTGTTTGCTACGGTTTGCGCGCTCTTGATTATTCTGGGCGGCGCGATTTCTATTCCTTCGCTTCCTATTGCGCAATTTCCTAATTTGGCGCCGCCGCAGGTGGTGGTGTCGAGCGGCTATATCGGGGCGAACGCGCAGACGGTGGAGTCGGCGGTGACCATTCCCCTGGAGCAGGCCATCAACGGCGTGCAGGGGATGAAGTACATCACGTCGAGCAGCGGGAATGACGGGACGAGCCAGATTACGGTGACGTTTGACGTTTCGCGGGACGTCGATCTGGCTTCGGTGGACGTGCAGAACCGCGTTAATCAGGCGCTGGGACGCCTGCCCAATACGGTGAAAAACACCGGCGTGATCATCACCAAACAACTGGGCGGATTTGTGTTTGGCGCTGGGGTGTACACCGAGAAGGGCCAGTACGACAGCTTGTTCCTGAGCAACTACCTCGATATCTATGTGAAGGATGCGATTAAGCGCGTGCCGGGCGTTGGGGACGCGATCGTTTTCGGCGAACGGAAGTACGCGATGCGGTTGTGGCTCGATCCGGCGCGGATGGCGCAGCGGGGATTGACGGCAACCGGAGTGCTTGCGGCTCTGAACGAACAGAACGTGCAGGTCGCGGCCGGCGAGGTGGGACAGCCTCCATCGAACGAGGGGCAGGCTTACGAGATCAGCGTGCGGGCGATCGGGCGGCTGACGGAGCCATCGGAATTCGACAACATTGTGTTGAAATCGGGCACGGACGGGACGTTAGTGCGGTTGAAGGATGTAGGGCACGCGGACCTTGGAGCGGAGAGCTACGCGTCGTTGCTGCGATTCGACGGGCATGATGCGGTAGGGCTGGCCGTCACGCAGCTGCCGGGGGCAAATGCGCTCGATGTGGATAAGGCGGCGAAGGTGGAGTTGGCCCGGCTGTCCAGGAATTTCCCGCCGGGAATGAAGTATGCGGTGGCGTTCGACTCGACGACCGTTGTAGGTGAGTCGATCAAGGATGTGCTGGTGACCTTGATCCAGGCGGTATGCCTGGTGGTGATCGTCATCTATTTGTTTTTGCAGGATTGGCGCAGCACGTTTATTCCGGCGATTACGATTCCGGTTTCGCTGGTGGGAACGTTCATTTTCGTGAAGTTGTTTGGGTTCTCGATTAATACGCTGACGTTGTTTGGGATTACGCTGGCTACCGGGCTGGTGGTGGACGACGCGATTGTGGTGATTGAGAACGTGGAGCGGCACATCACGGAAGGCATCACCGAGCCCCACAATGCGGCTTCGGTAGCGATGAAAGAAGTTGCTGGGGCGGTGATCGCGACGTCGCTGGTGCTGGTGGCGGTGTTCGTGCCGGTAGCGCTGTTTCCGGGGACAACCGGTATTTTGTTCCGGCAGTTTGCATTGACGATCGCGTTTTCCGTGTCGATTTCGGCTTTTAATGCGCTGACGTTGACACCGGCGCTGTCGGCGATTTTCCTGGGGCATCATCGGGAACGCGCGCAGGGTCGTTTCTTTCGCGCTTTCAACCGGGGAGTTGAAGGTTTAACCAACGCTTATCGAGCGACGCTGCAGCGGGCGATCGGGTGGCGATACGCATCGTTACTGCTGTTTGCGGCGGTGCTTGGGGCCACCTACTGGGTCTATCAACTGGTGCCGCGCGCGTTTATTCCGGAAGAAGATCAGGGTTACATCATGTTCATCATCCAGGCTCCACAGGGCGCTTCGCTGACGTACACGCGGGATATTTGCGCGCAAGTGGAACAGGTGATTGCAAAGGTGCCGGAAATCAATGGGGCGTTTACGGTGGCGGGGTTCAGCCAAGCGGGAAATGCGCCGAACCGCGCCATCATCTACGCGAATCTGCTGGGCTTCGATCAGCGAAAGGGAGAGGCACATAGCGCCGCCGCCATCATTCAGCGATTGCGCGGGCCCTTGTTTGGAATTCCCGGCGCGCTGGTGGTGCCCTTCAATCCGCCGGCGGTGCAGGGACTTGGGCAATTCGGAGGGTTTCAGTTCGAGTTGGAGGATTTGGGGCGGAATTCGCTGCAAACGATTGCGAATACGGCCAATACTCTGGTCGCGCAGGGCAACGCGGGGAAAGATTTGACGGGACTGTTCACCAGCTTTACGGCAAACGATCCGCAATATCTGGTGCGCATCGATCGCGAAAAAGCCAAGAGCCTGCAGGTACCGTTCAGCCAGATCACGGATGCGCTGCAAGTTTACATGGGCTCGGTGTACGTGAACGATTTTGATTTCAACAACCGGTCCTATCGGGTGTACGTGCAGGCGGACCAGGTGTTTCGCGCGCAGGCCAAGGATATCAAGCAGTATTACTTGCGGTCCGATACCGGGAAGATGATTCCGCTGGATAATGTGGTGAGCATCGAACAGACCGCGAATCCCCAGGTAATCACGCACTACAATTTGTTCCGGTCGGCGGAAATCGATGGAAACTCGGCGCCGGGACGAAGTTCGGGCCAAGGCATCGCGGATATGGAGGCCCTGGCGAGAAAGGCGCTGCCGAACGGAATGACGTTCGAGTGGAGTGGATTGTCGCTGGAAGAACTGGAATCAGGCGGGAAGGCCTCGGTGCTGTTCGCATTGGGATTGGTGGTGGTGTATTTAACGCTGGCGGCGCAGTACGAGAGCTTTGTGTTGCCGTTCATCGTGCTGTTGGCAGTGCCCGTTGCGTTGTTGGGAGCGATCGGGGCGCAGGCGCTGCGTGGTTTGCAGAACGATGTGTATTGCCAGATCGGATTGGTGATGTTGATTGGGTTGTCGAGCAAGAACGCAATTTTGATCGTGGAGTTTGCGGAGCAATTGCGGGCGCAGGGGTTGTCGATTGTGGATGCGGCCATTGAGGCGGCGCGGATACGGTTGCGGCCGATTTTGATGACTTCGCTGGCGTTTATTTTGGGTGTTGTGCCGCTGGTGCTGGCGCAAGGGGCTGGGCGAGCTGGAAGAATTTCTGTGGGGACCACGGTGTTTGGCGGGATGATCGCGGCTACTACTTTGAACTTGCTGTTTATACCCGTGCTGTATGTGCTGGTGAGGAGTATGGTGCCGAGCCGAAGCGCGCATGCGGTGGTGGCGAGCGAGCCGGCGGATTAGACGGGTGGTAGGCGGCGTCTTCGCTAAGGAAGAAATAGGGCGCGTCCATTAGAGTTCTCTAATGGAATGACAAAACAATTTTGACCGGGCTAAAGTTTTGGAGGGTAACTGCCGATAAAGCAGGTGAGTCGTAGTTCATCTTGCCCGCAGGCGAGCGAGAAGGAGACCTCCATGTCTGTCAATGGAATTAATCAACCACAGGTAGCGCCGCCGGAC
>Ga0185299_10001372_pt1 | contig 48002 bp, 48 predicted proteins | sample PaiPotPPA55metaG_FD_128002 | JGI IMG/M metagenome (GOLD analysis project Ga0185299, IMG submission 128002) | Iron sulfur acid spring bacterial and archeal communities from Banff, Canada, to study Microbial Dark Matter (Phase II) - Paint Pots PPA... ... | reverse complement strand
GCCGCTAAGAATCGGAAGCTGCGAAGGAAGGTCAGAAACCCGCAGTGGCGCTAATAATTAGGCATGGTTTCGCGGGAGAGGATGGTCGGGGCGTGGAGATTTGAACTCCAGACCTCCTGCGCCCAAGTCAGCCGGGCTATCTCCTGGAAGTCCTTCCTTTTCAATCTTTGTTTTGAAAACAAAAGAGTTAGAAAAACTTTTGGTAGTGGCACCATGTGAGGAAATGTGCCTCCTCATGCATGGAGTCCCCCGAATTTTCCCCATAGCGAAATAACAGCGAAAGTGCTCCGATCGGTTCTAACTTCTTGATAAGAATCCACGCTTCGGCTTGGGGCCGATGGGTCGGATGGACTACGGGGTGGAGCGTCAACCTCCCAAGCAGAGGCTCTAGTCTGCTGTGACTCGGGGAGCACGCTGCGTAACTCCGATCCATCCACGCCGGAGCCGTCTGAACCGGAATATCGCCACTGGAGGTGGCATCTGGCTGTTTCGAAGAGTATCTTAAGAAGTTCCCAGAACCGAGCCAGACCGTCGGTGAACTCATGAGCGCCTCGCCATCATCGTCTAAACGGGATCCTACACCGACTGCTTCAAGTGGTCCCAAAGAGAACGAAGCTGGCCAAGCTTCCAAGCTAGCCCACCTGGAGTCACTCTTGTCCGCCGAAAGGCGAACCCTGGAATTGATCTCCGGTGGCGCCGGACTTACTGAAATCTTGCAAGACTTGTGCGAGACGATTGATGCCCTGGCGGCTAACACCATTTCGGCGGTAATGCTGATGGATGCGGACGGCATGCACCTTTGGCCTGCAGCCGGTCCTCGACTCTCCAAAGGTTGGATTGAAGCCATCACTCCGCTAAAGATTGGCCCTCGCGTAGGTTCGTGCGGCAGTGCTGCGGCCCTGAAGCGCCGGGTGATCGTTTCCGACATTGCAACAGATCCCTTATGGGTTGACCGTCGAGACCTTGCTTTAAGTTACGGGTTGCGCGCCGCGTGGTCTCAGCCGCTACTCTCCACAGACCAACAAGTGCTCGGCACTTTCGGGATGTACTATGCCGAGCCCCGCAGTCCAAGTGCAAGCGATCTCCAGTTGATCGAGGGAGCGGCGCATGTGGCGCTGATCGCTATTCAAAGTGACCGCTCGAAGACGGCGCTCCAGCACGCGTATCAGGAGATCAAACAATCCGAGGGTCGGCTCCGCAAAATCATCGACACGATCCCGACACTCGCGTGGTGTAGCTTGCCGGATGGGACAGGAGAATTTTGGAACCGGCGATGGCACGAATATACGGGCCTAACGCCTGAAGCGGTTCGCGGCTGGGGATGGCAGGATGCCATTCACCCGGAGGACTTGAAGGGAATAACAGATAGGTGGCTCGGATTTCTGGCTTCCGGCCAGCCGGGCCAAGTCGAAGGAAGGCTGCGTCGGTTCGACGGGGTGTACCGATGGTTCTTGTTTCGGGCTGAGCCGTTGCGCGACGAATCGGCCAACATTGTCAACTGGTATGGAACGGATACTGACATCGAGGACCTTAAGTGCGCTGAAGCTAAACTCCGCCAGGATGAGGAAGAACTTCGACGCATGACCGATGCGATTCCGCAAACGATCTTTGTCTTGAATCCGGATGGGAAAGCCATTTACGCAAATCGCGTGGCGCTTGAGTACACCGGACTGTCTCTGGACGACGTGCGAGCCGACGATTTTCGGACGCGCGTTTTGCATCCCGATGACATTCAGAGATTTCGCGAAGAACGTCACAAAGCCCTCTCCGGCACCGCTCCATTCGAAAACGAGCAACGGGCTCTGGGGAAAGATGGTAAGTATCGGTGGTTCCTGTTCCGGTGCAACCCGTTACTGGACGAGAGCGGAAAAGTCATTCGTTGGTATATAACAGGGACGGACATCGACGATCGTAAACGCGCCGAAGACCGCATGAGAAACGAAACCGTCGCGTTGCGCGAGGAAATCGTGCGCTCGTCCATGTTCGAGGAAATTGTTGGTTCCTCCGAGTCGCTGCGCAAAGTGTTGGCGCAAGTTTCGAGAGTGTCTCCCACTGATTCGACGGTTCTGATCCAGGGTGAGACCGGAACCGGTAAAGAATTGATTGCCCGTGCGATTCATAATCGGTCCAAGCGGGCGAACCGCGCGTTCATTCGCGTCAACTGCGCAGCGATTCCCCCATCGCTAATTGCTTCCGAACTCTTCGGACATGAAAAGGGCTCCTTCACTGGAGCACTGCAGAGGCGCCTGGGACGATTTGAATCGGCCGACGGTGGAACAATTTTCCTGGATGAGATCGGAGAACTGCCCCCGGAGACACAAGTCGCTTTGCTGCGGGTTCTCCAAGAGCGGGAATACGAACGAGTAGGTGGAAATCAAACAATCTCCGTAGATGTCCGGGTGCTTGCTGCCTCCAACAGGGATTTAAGTACAGTGGTGGCTGATGGCACTTTCCGTCGGGATTTGTTCTACCGCCTGAACGTTTTTCCGCTTCAATTGCCGGCGCTTCGTGATCGAGTGGATGACATCCCGTTGCTAGTGGAGTACCTGGTGGACCGCTACGCCAAGAAGGCTGGTAAGAGAATTCGAAGCATAAGCAAGGACACGCTCAGTTTATTCCGGAGCTATGACTGGCCCGGTAATATTCGCGAATTGCAGAATGTGGTCGAGCGGGCAGTGATCCTATGTGATGGCGAAACATTCTGTGTTGACCCGAGCTGGCTTACTCCGGTAGCTCCCAGGCCGGCTGCGTCGAGTATCCCATTGGTCGAAGACCTTGCCGAGCGCGAGAAAGTGATGATCGAAAACGCGCTGCGTGAGTCGGGCGGCCTGATCTCTGGCCCGACAGGCGCCGCTGCAAAATTGAGACTGCCGAGACAGACGCTCGAATCAAAGATTAGGAAACTGGGAATCGACCGGCATCGTCTCAAGACTCCGTAGTTTCCCAATCAGTACTGCAAACTTTTCTTCAACAGCAGCCCGCTTTTCGATTCCTGCCTGATTTCACCAAGCGTAGACAACTTCTCCAATCCACGCGAAAGGGCACCACCCTAGATGACCGCGATCCCAGCGGCGTGATGCTGAATTTTCAGCGCCGCGCCGTAATTACGGCGTGACTTCAAAACCTAAAGATCAACGATTCAAGTAATTACAAATGGCGCTGGAATTGCAATCCATTCAGACGTGAAACGCGCGACAGGTCGAACATGACCTTGAAGATCGAAAGGTATTCCGAAGGACCCAGCACGACGATTCGACTCATTGGGCGAATGCAGGCGGAACATTTGGCGGAACTGGAGAAGCAAATTAGGGAGAGCGGATCGAAGATCGCAATCGATTTGGAGGAAGTGGACTTGGTCGATGTCCAGGTTGTTCGCTTCCTCGGGGCTTGTGAAGCGCAAGGGATCACGCTCCTCAACTGCTCGCCTTACATACGCGACTGGATCGGCAAAGAACGAGATTAGAGCGATAGGTCAGGATCTGCACCCTTAACCGCACCTCAACGAAGAAGGAGTGTTTATGTCAGACCAAGTAGTTTTGATTACGAGAGCGCTGACGGGAATCGGTCGGGCCGCCGCAGTAATCTTTGCGCAAGAAGGGGCACACATTGTTGTGTCTGGGCGTCGAGACAAACAAGGACAAGAGTTAGTCGCCGAGCTACAAGGCCTCGGAGCAGAAGCCATTTTTGTCCGTACTGATGTCCGCAAGGATGAGGACGTGCGCAACCTGGTGGAGCAAACCGTCAAGCGCTTCGGACGCCTGGATATTGCAGTCAATAATGCCGGGACGGAGGGATTGCGGGGTCTCGTAACAGAACAGACCGCAGAGAGCTACGCGGCTACGTTTGATACGAACGTGCTAGGCACGCTGCTGAGCATGAAGCACGAACTGCGGGTGATGCTGGCTCAAGGAAGCGGGAGCATCGTCAATGTCTCGTCGGCTTATGGAAGTGTTGGCGCTGCTGGGGCGTCCGTTTATGTGGCCAGCAAACATGCGGTCGAGGGGTTGACAAAATCCGCTGCACTGGAAGTCGCGGGGACTAGGGTTCGGGTAAACGTAGTCGCTCCGGGCACCACGGATACGGGCATGCTCACACGCTTCACCAACACGGATGAAAGCAAAGCGGCGCTTGTCTCCACAGTACCCGTGAAGCGTCTGGCTACGCCGGAGGAGATCGCTCACGTGATCGCCTTTGTCGCTTCGGCAAATGCGTCGTACATGACTGGTGCCTCCATCCCAGTGGATGGAGGGATGATCGCGGCCTAATCCTAGGGCCGCCTCGAATGCGCGAAGTGCGGGGGATGATCAACACGCAATACATTTCAAGTGGAGGAAGATGTCCAATGGCGAACGTGATCAAGAAACACAGCATCTCTTATGAGCTAGCACAGAAAATGGTGGACAAAGCGGTGGCGAAAGCCAGGGAACTTGGCGTTACCGAGAACGTAGCGATTCTCGATGACGGCGGCAATCTCAAGGCATTCAGCCGGATGGATGGGGCCCCGATCCCTACCATTGAGATTGCGCAGAATAAGGCGTACACAGCTCTGTTCGGCGTCTCGACGCAGGAGTTTTTCAACTTTATCCAGCGCGACCCGTCGCTTTTGGCTGGCCTCCCCACGCTCGCGCGTGTGGCGGCGTGGGGTGGAGGGTTTCCCATTAAGGTGAACGGAGAAGTTATCGGGGCGATCGGGGTGAGCGGGGCGCCCGCAGTGCAGAACGACGTCGATTGTGCGAGAGCAGCTCTAACGCTCGTAGCCGATGCGGCGTCTGCTGACTAATTTGTAGGCCGAATCAGCGGATGCATCGGGCAAGCGTTGGCGTTGCAGCGTCCTCGCATTGTCAGACTCCTCATTCTGATGAGTAATGGAACGCGCAGCCAATCCGATCAACATCATCGATCACAACGAAAAAAAGGATCAGACAATGAGGAGTTATACAGCGACGACAGTTCCCACTCAGTTTGTCGAGGCCAACGGCATTCACTTCGCTTACCGGCGCTGGGGCAGGCGAAGCGGTTTACCCCTTGTCTTTAACCAGCATTTCACCGGAAACCTCGACAACTGGGATCCTGCGGTTCTGGACGGGCTTGCCAAGGAGCGTGAGGTCATCATCTTCAATAATGCGGGTGTCGCCAGTTCGGCCGGCGAAGGGCTAGCCGGTGCCAAATGCTCGCCGAAGGGCAATCATCCACGATTCCGTGAATCGTTTCGAAACTGCGGCGTCGGGGACTAGCACATCGAAGCCGTGGTACGCGCCTGGAATTACATGGAGTTCCGTCGAAACTCCGGCATTGATCAGGCGGCGGGCGTATTCGACATCTTCATCCACAAACAGATCGAGGGCGCCGACGCCGATGAATGCGGGAGGCAGTCCGGCGAGATTTTCGACGCGCGCAGGAACCGCGCCTGCCGGAACCGTAGGCGAGCCGGCCGGGACGCCGAGGAGAGAAGTCCAGGCGAAACGATTCGAGCCCGCGTTCCAAACGAACTGTCCGATATACGGCGGAACTTGGCGAGTGCTGCCGGTGCGATCGTCGAGTACCGGATAAATCAGCAACTGAAATAGGATGGGAATTTCGCGGCGATCGCGCGCGGCAATGGCGAGTTGCGCAGAATGGCCGCCGCCGGCGCTTTCTCCGCCTATGGCGATGCGTTTGCGATCCACGCCGAGTTCGTCAGAATTTTTGTAGAGCCAGCGCAGCGCGGTGTAATTATCTTCGAGCGATCCCGGGAAATGAGTTTCCGGCGCGAGGCGATAGTCGACCGAAACGACCAGGCATCCGCAATTCTGTGCCACTGCTTGCAGAAACGGATTGAATTGTCCGGCGAAGCCGGAGACATACCCGCCGCCATGAATGTGCAGAAATGCAGGACGCCCTTTCGTGCCCGGAGCCGCATCGACAATCACCAGGCGCAAGTCCGGCGCGCCCAATGGACCGGGTATGTGCCGTTCAAATGGCTGCGGCGCCGGCGGAGGCAGCGGAGGCACCGGCGGCCATTTGCGTCCGGCAACGAGAGTTTCGCTGGTGAAGGACTGAGTGGGGAATGGGAATTTCTTGATTACGTCAAGCAACTCCGGATCGACCATGGCATAGGGGTCCGTCCCCGCTGCAGGCGCGGGCGCAAGCGCCTGCCGGGCGACGGCGGAGCGCGGCAATTCAGGCGCAATGCCGATCCCAATTCCCGCAGTCAAACCGCCGCGAACAAAATCACGCCTCGTGAGCTCATTCATCGTCGACTCCCGTTCCTGAAATTGAAGCGTCTCTTTTCGGTCACTGCTTCAGGTAATGAAGCAGAACACTTCCTGATGACTTAAAAACCCTGGACTCCACAAGTTTTAATTGTAATTTCTCCAGGCTAATACCTTCGAACAGCCGTCTCCCTTTTCCTGCAAGTACCGGCATAACCACAAAACGAAATTCATCGACGAGGCCAAGCGCTATAAGTTGTGAAGGGATATCCACGCCGCCGACTAAAATATTTTTGCCTGGCTCCTGTTTCAATTTAAGCACTTCGTCCCGCAGGTTGGCGCGAACGATTCTCGTATCGTCTCCTTCAGCGCTGGCTAATGATCGTGAGAAAACAACCATCTTTTTGGAGACAAACGCCTCGGCAAAATCTTTATCTGTTTTGGTCTCCGAATCGCTTTTGGCGACATCCGGCCAGTAAGGAACCATCAATTCATAGGTTTTACGCCCATAGACGAACAGGTCGGCATCTCGGACGAGGTTTGTAAAATATTCCATTAGTTCCTCATCGGGAACTCCGTTGGTGTGGTCGAAGTAACCATCCAGGGTCATATTGATTGCGTAGATTACTTTTCTCATTTGGTTACGCCTCCCTTGTATGTATCAGTGTCTGTAAGGCCCTGCGCACTGGATCGTGGACCTTATAGTCGTCAAGGATGTGCTACCCCGGCGCGAATGTTTACATGCTTCCGGTTGGGACTGCGCCGGCGCGCTCGTAATTGATGATAATGACGCCCTTCGGGGTGACTGTGCTTTCCGTCACCTTGAATGCCGCCGGGATCGTGCCATCGGCAAACAATTTTTTCCCAGCGCCCAACGTGACCGGAAATATCTTCAGCCATAGGCCATCGACCAGATCATGTTTAAGCAGTGTCTGAACCAGATTCCCGCTTCCCCACACGTGCAGGTTTGGCCCGTCCTGCTTTTTGATTTCAGCGATTTTTTTCGCGATGTCGCCGTTCAGAAACACGGTCGGCTTCCATGCGGAAGAGGTGATGGTATTCGAGGCCACGTACTTGGTCGCGGTCTGGACTTCCGGCCAAATGTCGGCATGTTGCGGCCAGAATGCTGCGAACATTTCAAATGTGTTCCGCCCGAGCAAGACGTCAGCCGGCGCCTTCATCTGCTTCATCATGGCCGCGCCTTCTGCCGCGTCGCCATGCGGCACGGTCCAGCCGCCATACTCGAAGCCGCCGCTGGTGTCTTCCTTGAGTCCGCCGGGAGCTTGAATGACTCCATCAAGGGAGACAAATTCAAGTACGTTGATTTTTCTCATGACCGAGCTCCTTCGAGTCCTATCTGCTTTTATTTGATTTACGGGTGCCCCCGGTTCTCGATCAGCCAGGTAATGCCACTTGAACGCAGGGATGCTGACCGGGCTCGCGGCATCCGCCCTTCGCCAAAAACGCGAAGGACGGGACACCCCACTGTGTTGCTGACGCCAGCGAGATCAAAAAACTGGGTCACCCGCCTTCCGTTGGGTCCTCAGTCCTGACCGAGCGCGGGGATCTGCGGGTTGTCGTCCTGGGTTCGCGCGAGGAACGCGCGCATCTCGACCGGCGCCCGACAGGCGACGACAGCCTTGCGCCCCCACGCCAGTGCCTCATCCAGGTTCGCGCATTTCAGCAGCCAAAAACCGCCTACGTGCTCCTTGGTCTCCAGGTACGGCCCGTCGGTGATGAGCACCTTGCCACCGGGCTGCGCTCGCAGCGACCTCGCGCTGCTGGCCGCGGAGAGGCCGCCAGCGAAAATCCTGGCACCGGCAGCCGCCATCTCTTCGTTGAGCACGTCAATATCGCGCATCATCGCTTCGCCTTCGAGGGATCCGTCGTAGCCGTCGGGGTGGTGAATCGCAACCAAATAGTGCGGCATGATTTCTCCTTTTCCTGAAACAGTCTTCGGGCCGGGCGGTTGCCCTGCCTACACTATATAGACGAACGGCCAGACCGGAATTCGACAAAGCGCGGAGAATTTTTTTATTGCTTCATCTCATCGGCGACATCGTCGCCGAACTTCTTTCGGATCTCCTTTTGGGTCTCGGGATCGAAGTCGGTTAAGTCAAACAGCCGGCGGACTTCGACTACCATTTCGTTATCCTTTGCCGGGATGCGCGAGGCCCATTCGAGCGCCTCTTCGCGCGAGTTCACCTGAATAATCCAGAAGCCGCCGATCACTTCCTTCGTTTCGGGAAACGGGCCGTCGGTTACTTTCGACTTTCCGTCTTTGAAGGTCACGCGCGCGCTCATCGTCGCAGGCGGGGTCAGCCCGTCGAGCGCGAGCAGCACGCCGGCTTTCCCTAGTTCCTCGTTGTACTTGCCCATTTCCTCCATTTCTTTGAAGTCGGGTACCCAGCCGGGTTTCGCGGTTTCGTAGACTTTCGGAAAGTGGATCATCATGAAGCGCATTTTCTTCTCCTTGAGTGTTGTGCGGACGCCGTATCAGGGCCGCTACTTTTATATAGGAGCTTGGACCGCGCCGCTGGCTGAATGTTGCGAGGGGCCGATTGCGCGGTGCGGCTCCACTTATTAGTCGAACGGGGTGATAAGGAATCGACACGCGATTTGCAGATTTTTCGCGTAGCGTATCAGCCGGGAAACGCTTTCGGGCGGGCCCGTTGCCCGGCCTTCACCATATAGTCGAACGGCCCCACCGGAATTCGACAAGTCGTCGAGGTTTTATTTTAGCTGCCGAATCCGCTCTTGCAGGAATTGCCGCTCGGGCTCCTGCTGGGTCAGCGCCAGAGCTTTCTGATAAGACGACCGAGCCTCAGCTGTCCTGCCGAGCCTTCGGCACATATCGGCACGGGCTGAACGCGCCAGGTAATAATTTGCCAATTCGCCATGTTCCAGCACCGCGTCGACATGCGCCAGGCCAGCCTCTGGACCGTCCCGCATGGCAATTGCCACGGCACGATTTAGCTGTACCACGGGCGAAGGCTGAATTCGTGCCAATTGGTCGTAGAGCGAAACAATCTGCCGCCAGTCGGTCGCAGCGACCGATTCCGCCTCCGCATGAACGGCCGCAATCGCCGCCTGCAGTGTATAAGAACCGAAGCGGCGGGACTTCAGGGCTTTCTCTAGCAATGCCACTCCCTCAGCGATTTGCTCCCGGTTCCAGAGCGAGCGATCCTGGTTCTCCAGCAAAATCAGCTCGCCGGCCGGCGACGTTCTGGCCGCGTGACGGGATTCCTGCAGCAACATCAGGGCAAGCAGCCCAAGCACTTCCGGCTCCGGCTGAAGTTCGGCCAGCAACCGGCCCAGTCGAATCGCCTCGCCGGTTAGCTCGGCCCGCGTTACCTCCGCGCCCGCCGCAGCACAGTAGCCCTCGTTAAAGACGAGATAGACGACCTGCAGCACCGCGTCCAGTCGCTCCGGCAATTCCTCCGGCGACGGCACCTCGTACCGAATCGGTGTGTCTCGAATTTTTGCTTTTGCGCGCACAATGCGCTGCGCCAGCGTGCGCGGAGTGGTGAGGAATGCCTTGGCGATCTCCTCGGTGGTCAGCCCGCACACTTCACGCAAAGTGAGCGCAACGCGCGCTTCCGGCGCGAGAGATGGATGACAGCACGTGAAAATCAGGCGCAGCCGATCATCCTCAAGACTGTCCTCTTCATTGGACCTTTCCGCCGAACTCCACTGCGCTTCGAGATATCGCACGAGCTCGTCTTGAGACACATCAAATCTTGCCCGTCGACGCAGAGTATCAATGGCTTTGAATCGGGCCGTCGAAATTAACCATGGTCGCGGGTTGCCGGGTACTCCACTTCTCGGCCACAGACTCAGCGCAGCCGCAAAGGCTTCGTGCATCGCCTCCTCGGCAAGATCAAAATCACCGAGCAAGCGGATCAGAGTTGCCAGGATTCGTCCCGAATCCACGCGATAAAGGGAATCGAGCAATTCGCGTATCTGCTCGGTGGAACGTTCGGACATGACGACGACGTTAGCAAACCAGCTACCCCGAATCAATTTGGCAAACGGCGGATCGATGCAAAGTGCCCAGGTCGTGACTCTGAAATCTGGACAACAGAACGCTTCCTCGGTTGACTCAAAATCGCCAATGCACTCATTTGAGCTTCGTACAAGCTCAACACTACCGCTTTGCTCTCGAGTCACGAGCAAGCCGGAAGTTATCGCCTTGCCCGTCGGATTAGTACCGATAAACGCGCTTGTAATGACCGGTCTGCCAACTTCCGGGTGGTCGGCTACCCGGAAGCAATCGCCAGCCTATGACTTTGAGCGCTGGCTACGCTGCGAGCCGAATCAGTTCCAATCTAAAGGGCAGCACTAAACAATTCGGATGGTTGCGGGCCCTTGAGCCGATTCTCTTCCGGCCTTACGACCAGAGGAGTTCCGGGCAGACCGATTCGTGGCGAAGTTGTCCTCAGCGGAACTGCGGATTCATAGTTTGCGGACGGCCTTCATGAAGTCGTCGACTTTTCGGTTCATCGACGCCTTGCTGACTCTCAGGTGCTGCTCCATGCTGATGCCGGTAAAGAAGGTCAAGATCATCTCGGCGAGCACAGTCGGTTTCATGGTGGGTTTCTCGGCTTCGACATTTCTCGCGATCAGATCTTTGAGAAAGGCGCGGCCCTTGGAAACGATTTCCTGCGCCGCGGGTGGGAGCACCGCGAACTGGTTCATGGAATTGACCGAGAAACAACCCTTCTGACCCTCCAGGCTGTAGGGCCCGAGTTTCAGAAAGCGCTCGATGTTATTCCAGCCGAGCGGCTTGGCGGTCAGGAATTCTTCCTCCTGCCGTTTTCTCAAGTAGTGCCGCAAACTCTCCAAATACAGGTCTCCCTTGTCTGCGAACTCGGCATAGAGACCGGACTTGTTTACGCCCGTAGCCTTTTCCAATTCCTGCAGGCTGGTATTCGCGAAACCGTGTTTCCAGAACACAGGCAGCGCCTTCTCCAAAACGCCCTCCCGGCTGAAGTTCTTCGGTCGCCCCATGCGCTCATTATGACGTATTGAACTGTTCGGAGCAATATTCTTGCAACCCGAAGGATGTTCGCGCATCATATTGAACTTGGTGGTTCATAATAACGGAGCATTGGAATCGCACGGATGCGTTCGGGCCCTGTTTGACGGAAAGGAAACAGTCCATGATTCTCACAGGCAACACGATTTTCATCACAGGTGGTGGTTCGGGGATCGGACGTGGCCTCGCGGAGGCGCTGCACAAACGCGGGAACCTGGTCATCATTTCCGGTCGCCGGAGATCACATTTGGAAGCAACGACGAAGGCGAATCCCGGAATGGTCTCGGTCGAGCTGGACCTTCAAGACCCGAAGAGCATTGCCTCGGTAGCAAAGAAGCTCATCGCCCAGTATCCGAAGCTCAACGTCCTGATCAACAATGCCGGTATCATGCAAATTGACGATGCGGCGGGCGTCGTCGACGACGCTCTGCTAGTCTCCACCGTCAACACCAATCTACTCGGGGCCATCCGAGTGACCTCGGCTCTCATCGAGCACCTGAAGAAGCAACCGTCGGCAACGATCATCTACAACACTTCGGTGCTCGGATATGTTCCGCTGGCCATCACCGCCGTGTACTCATCGACGAAGGCGGCGTTGCATTCCTACGTTCTTTCGCAACGCTACAAACTCAAGAACACGGCAGTCCGCGTACTTGAGATCGCTCCCCCGTGGGTGCAGACCGACCTGTTGGGCAGCAACGATGAACCGCGGGCGATGCCGCTCGCCGAATTCATCAAGGAGACCATGGGCGTTCTGGGGACGGATGCGCAGGAAGTCTTGGTCGAGCGGGCGAAGCCTCTCCGCGACAACCCGGGTCCTAACGAAGGCGTGCTCGTCACGCAGTTCAACGATTCGATGTTGAAGCCACAGCCCCGAACGGAGACTGCTGTTTGACGTTGGACTGAAACGCGGAATGGTTACGCGAACGATCAACGGAGGTGCTTCTATGAGTTCACCAGTTGTTAGGAGTAGAAACACGCTCAAGAGAAATTCGATGCGCTTCGTCGCCGCTCTTATGGCGGTGCTCGCCAGCTTTGTCTCCGGACCGAATGCAGCTCTGGATGCCGCACCTCAGCATCATGATGAGGTGCCGGGCTTCTTCCGACTGAAAGTCGGCGACCTCGAAGTGACGGCCCTATACGACGGTTCCGGCGTATTCGATCCGCATTGGCTGAACGGAACGAAGGCGACGATGGATGGTGTTGTAAAGGCGCTGCTCGAAGATCCGCGCATGCTGGATGTTTCTGATGAGGGCTTCCTGGTCAACACCGGCAAGCAACTAATCCTCGTCGATGCGGGTGCCGGGACCTGGTGGGGTGGGGGAGCACTCGGGCGCTTGGCGGGCAGCCTCCGCAGCGCAGGCTACACGCCGGAAGAAGTCGACATCGTTTTGGTCAGGCACCTCCATTCCGATCACGTCGGCGGCCTGACCACTCAGGACGGAAAGCGCGTCTTCCCAAATGCCGATGTTTTCATCGCGAAGGCCGAAAGCGACTTTTGGTTGTCGCCGGAAATCGCTGCTAAGGCGCCGAAGGATGTGCAACCGTTCTTCGAGAGTGCGCAAGCCATCGCAGCGCCGTACATCAAGGCCGGTAAGTGGCGCACGTTTAGCGGCTCCGAGCCAATCGTCGAAGGCATGCAACTCGTCCCGCTGCCCGGTCATACCCCGGGACATACCGGCTATGAATTTTCGTCAAAGGGACAAAAAATCCTGTTTTGGGGCGACACCATCCATGCACAGCGGGTCCAGCTGCAGCATCCCGAGGTTACGGCGACTTTCGACATCGACCAGACTGCGGCTGCGGCGACGCGGCTTCAATTGCTGCCCCAGCTCGCGCGCGAGGATGTTTTGATCGCGGGGCCGCATATGCCATTTCCTGCCCTGGGTCGCTTGCGCAAGGAGGGAAGTGGGTATAGCTGGGTGCCAGTGGTATTTACCGATCAATGGGACGAGAACGCAAACGGCAAATTCTGAGGACGTCGCAATGAACGAATAGGAGATCAAAGATGTCAGAAACTAAACTTCAGCCACTTTATATCAGGGTGCCGCAAATCGTGGTGCCGGCTTTGCTCATCATCGGCCTCGCCGCGTACGCGCAGCAATCCTCGGACAAGCCGGTCATATCTCTCTCGACTGTGTCGAAGCTTGATCGTAGTCAACCAGGGATTTACAGAACAAAGGTCGGAAAGATCGATGTAATTGCCGTTTCGGATGGAACCGTCGGTCTCGGACTGACCAAGGAATTGATTCAAAACGCCAAGCCGGGCGAGGTTGAACGTCTCCTGGCGCGGCACTTCGAAAAGTCTCCGATCGACGCCTCCATCAACGCCTTTCTGATCAAATACGAAGACAAACTTATCCTGATTGACGCTGGCTCATCCGAACTGGTCGGCCCGACGGGTGGCAAACTGCCGCAGTCCCTCCGCGCGGCCGGGGCCCCGCCTGAGAACATTACCGACGTCTTCGTCACTCACATTCATCCTGACCATACGGGTGGCCTGATGAATGGGAACATGAAGGTTTTTCCGAACGCGACGATTCACATCAACAAAAGAGAGGTGGACTACTGGTTCAACAAGTCCATTGCCGCAACCGCGGTCGAGCCGCAGAAGACTTTCTTCGCCCAGGTCGATCCAAAGGTCAAGCCATACATGGACAGCGGACAGCTCAAGACCTTCGAAGGCGCCACGGAGTTCTTCCCCGGATTCCGCTCCGAGCCGGCTTACGGCCACACTGCGGGCCTGACCGTTTACATTCTTGAGGACGGCGGAGAAAAGGTAATGTTCTGGGGAGACGTCGTCAACATCGCTTTGCAGGTGGACGATCCCGACATCTCCCTTCGCTTCGATTCCGATGTTACCGCCGCGGCCGCAACGCGGAGAAGGCTTCTCGAGGATGCGGCCAGGAAGGGCTATGTTGTTGCGCCCGACCACTTGCCCTTTCCGGGGCTTGGGCACATCAGGAAAGACGGGCAGGCCTATACCTGGGTGCCCGTCGACTATGTGAACGATGCCGTAGAGACGAAGTAGCGAAACACTCTGAAGCAATGTGAACGAAAGGTCTGCCTGGCGGGAAGACGACCGGCACGTTGTGAGTAGAGGGAGCAAGGCGACCATGACGACGCTGCTAACGCGGGGCCCAAGGCGCCATTCACCTACACCGGAAGCTGACGTCGCCGGACGCGAAGGCTCGAGTCAATCACCGCGGGCACCGCGGGGTGGATGCCAATGAAGAAGTGGAAGATCGCTGTTCTGGACGATTACCAAAATGTGGCGCTTGAGAGCGCCGATTGGTCGGTCCTCCGCGATCGAGCGGACATCGCCGCATTTCAGAACCACCTCGCTGATCCGGACGCCGTGATTGAGCGGCTGCTGCCTTTTGATGTCGTTTGTGTCATGCGCGAGCGGACCCCGCTGCCCCGCAACGTCATTGAGCGCCTTCCCAATCTCAAGCTCATTGTCTCGACGGGAAGTGTGAACTCGTCGATCGATGTCGGCGCCGCGAACGATCATGGGGTCGCAGTGGTTCACACGGGCTATAGGTCGGACCCGACGATCGAATTTACCTGGACGCTGATCTTGGCCTCCGCGCGACATATCGTGACGGAGAGCAACTCCGTCCGATCCGGCGGCTGGCAGCAAACAGTGGGCACGGATCTCCGTGGAAAGAACCTGGGCGTTCTGGGACTTGGGCGGGTTGGATCACAGGTCGCGCGGGTGGGGAGCGCTTTTGGAATGAATCTGATTGCCTGGAGCCAGAACATGACGCCCGAAGCCGCCAAAGCCGCGGGCGCAATCCTGGTTTCCAAGGACCACCTGTTCGAGCGGGCCGACATCCTGACGATCCATGTGGTGTTGAGCGGGCGTACACGCGGCCTGGTAGGGGCCGCGGAGCTGCAGAGAATGAAGCCGACGGCCCGGTTGATCAATGCGTCGCGCGGGCCGATCGTCGAAGAGCAAGCTTTGATCAACGCGTTGAAGAACAGACAAATCGCCGGCGCGGCGATCGACGCATTCGACATTGAGCCGCTGCCTCCGTCGCACCCCTTCCGGACGCTGGACAACGTACTGGCAACGCCGCATATCGGCTACGTATCGCATGGTCTTTACAAGACGTTCTACGAGGATACCGTCTCGAATATTCGGAAGTGGCTCGACACAGCACAAATGAGAGGGAGTGGTTGACAGGAGATGGAACCATGGGAAACGAAGGCTCTTATGTGGCTCTGGGGCTGAAAGTATGGAAGGCCCAAATCGAGCGGGCGGACAAGCTTTTTGGAAGCCTCTCGTCCGAGGAGGCCCTGCGGGAAATAGCGCCGGGCAGAAACAGACTGGTTTACTTGTGGGGACATCTCACAGCCGTACACGACGCGATGCTGCCGCTGCTAGGGCTGAGAGAACGACTTCATCCCGAGTTTGATGTCGCCTTCGTATCCAATCCCGACAAGTCACAAGCCGCCATTCCTTCGCACGAACAGGTTCGCCAGGCATGGAAGACCGTAAACGGTGAATTGGGGAAGGGGTTTGAACAAATGTCGTGGTCCGACTGGGTCCAGCGGCACTCTGCTGTGTCGGAAGAAGATTTCGCCAAAGATGCTTCGCGCAATCGCTTCTCTATCCTACTCAGCCGCACGAACCATCTCTCCTATCACCTCGGCCAGGCGGTGCTGGGACTCAAGTGATCAAGCGTGAAGCATCGGAGCGTGGGGAGTTCCAGCTCAGCAACAAGGGAGAAAGACAATGTGCAAAAAGCTCGAAGGCAAGACCGCTGTCATCACCGGCGGGACAGAAGGGATTGGGTTGGCTACGGCAAAGCTTTTCGTCAAAGAGGGTGCCTATGTCTTCATCATGGGCCGACGCCAAAAGGAACTCGACGAGGCCGTGCAGGCAATCGGCGCCAACGTTTCTGGAGTTCAGGGAGACGTTGCCCAATTGGCTGACCTTGATCGTCTTTACGAGACCGTCTCTAAGGTGAAGGGGCGAATCGATATTGTTTTCGCCAACGCCGGCGTTGGCGAATTTGTCCCTTTGGGGCCGTCACCGAAGAGCATTTCGACAGACTATTCAACATCAATGTGAGGGGAACGCTTTTCACGGTGCAAAAGGCCTTACGGCTACTGAATGATGGTGGCTCTATCATTCTCAACGGCTCTGTCGCGAGTATTAAGGGTACTGCCGCCTTCGGTGTCTACGCCGCGAGCAAGGCTGCAATCCGGTCTTTCGTGCGAACCTGGACTACAGATCTGAAGGATCGTCGTATCCGCTCAAACGTTGTCAGTCCGGGTCCGATCAATACGCCACTGGCGAGTCGGCAATCTGCAGACGTGATCGCGCGGATTGTGTCCACCGTCCCGATGGGACGCATGGGGGAACCCGATGAAATTGCCAAGGCAGCGTTGTTTCTGGCGTCGGATGACTCGAGTTTCATTGCCGGTATCGAACTGTTCGTTGACGGCGGCAGAGCCCAGATCTAATCGAAATCGCGAGAGACTGTAACCACAAGGAGAACCGCATGACGCAGAAAGCAAAAGATCAAAACCATTTTTGGGGGCCGGTAGCGTGCACCGCCTTAGCTCCTCTTCTATTCTGTGCTCTTCCTTTTGGATCACGGACAGACCTCCCCGGACCGCGTCCGAGTTCTGGTCGCGAGGCTGAAGTGATCAACTTGCTGAAAAGTCTTGAGACCGGCGATACAACGGCGGCAAGGGTGATTAATCCTGAGAGATACACGCAACATAATCCTCGAGTCTCTGATGGTCTCACCGGGTTTCTCGACGCAGTGAAGCGTCTATCGACGAATTCTGCCAAAGTTCATACCGTCAGAGTTTTTGAGGATGGTGATTTCGTCTTCGCGCATACAGACTACGAAGTAGGCGGCCCCAAAGTCGGTATCGACATATTCCGCTTCGAAAATGGCAAGGCTGTCGAGCACTGGGACAACCTGCAGCAAAAACCCGATACCCCCAATCCGAGTGGCCACACGATGATTGATGGTCCGACAGAATCCTCGGGCCGCTCCTCGACAGCCGCCAACAAAAAACTCGTAAGAGCGTTCGTCGAGGACATTTTCATTGAACGTGACATGACAAAGCTTGACCGCTATTTTGACGGAAACAATTACATCAACCACAACCCTCGCATCGCGGATGGGGTGGACCAGCTGCGAGAGAGATTGTTATCGACGACACGAACCCCTTTTCGGTTTGACACTGTGCACATGATCTTAGCGGAAGGAGACTTCGTTCTCGTCGTTACTGAAGGAACGTTCGGCGACGGGAATACATCGTTCTACGATCTGTTCCGGGTTCAAAACGGCAAAATTGCGGAGCACTGGGATGTTGTCGAGGGGGTCCCAGCAAAGTCGGAATCGAAAAACACAAACGGTAAGTTTTGAAAACAGGAAGATCGCGACTTGAGGATTTCGGAACAACACAGCGAATGAAACTCTGATCGTTGAGCCAAGTTGTAGGCGGTTGCTTTAGAAAAGGAGCAAAAATATGCGATCCGCGAAGGCCATAATGACTTCGAGACGGGAGTTCCTATCGAATGCCCTCGGAATTGCTCTCGTAACGGCCTCGACTTGGCCAATCCGAGCTGACCAAGCCCGCTCGATGCACGGAAAATCCGACAGCAGTACGTCCAACTCCGGACTTACGAGTCAAAAAATATCCCTGACGTGGGACGTGTTCCTGGCGTCCAGCATACCCGCTATCACGACCGAGTTGCCTCCAGGCGAAAAACAGCGGCCGTGGCCGCCGATTTCGTCAACCCTTATTTCTGGGGAGCGGGACGCTGTCCTAGTCGACACCCCTATTACGGTCGAGCAAGCGCGCGCACTGGCGAATTGGGTTGTGGCGAGCGGAAAAAATCTGACGACGATCTACGCCACCCACGGCCACGGCGATCATTTCTTTGGCACCAGTACAGTTCTGGAGCAGCTTCAGGCCATGTAATCTCGCTCTGGTCGAATCGGGAAAAAGATATGGCACAACCCCCACCGTGCGGCTGCAACGAAAACACTCCGAGATAATCGCGCATCAGACTGGCTGCGAGGTGCCCTTCGCTCCCAAAATTGACTGTAGTGAAAACTGTAGTGACCGCGTGAGCAGTTGCATACATTCAGACCCAATCAGACACAGCGCCGCTCTTGCGCGAAATCGTGATTTCTGAGGTCTACAGTTTACAACTCATTGAAGAGATTGGTCGGGGCGTCCGGATTTGAACCGGAGACCTCCTGCGCCCAAGGCAGTTGCAAAAAATCGATCTTGTTGGTCCGTCTGGCTTTGTTCTGCGTCATGGTACACGGTTTTGGACCTAAGTCGGCAGTTGTTGGACCCAAGTTGGACCTAACTTTTTGGCATGAATCCCTAAGATGGCACAAATTTCTTGGACACAGTTTCAGAACTCCCCCTAACGGCGACTGTGCTTGGGTACCATGACTTAAGTGCGAATTTCAGTTCGTTGCTGCATTGAGAACTCAGCAAACTTCTAGGGAATGGAAATTAGTCCCTGGGCCAAGCGCTTGTGGCTCAATCGTCGCAGCCCGCCTCCACCCTCATCGCGAGCAGGGTTACATCGTCGCGTTGCGGCTGCCCGTCCGCGAACGTGGAGACTTGGTCCAAGATCGTATTGATGATCTCCTTCGGACTCTTGCGGCTGCAAGACTTTAAGAGGGCTTCAAGTCTTTGCTGACCCCGGAGTTCATGTTGGTGGTTTTCCGCCTCCGTGATTCCATCAGTGTAGGCAACGAGGACATCATCAATCTCGAATTGAAACGTCGTGGAAGGGAACTGAGAGTCCGCCGAAATCCCCACTGGAATACCAGTGGAGGGCAAGCGGAAGATCTCGGAAGATCCATTTTTCGGACGAAGAATGAGCGGCGGATTATGGCCTGCATTAATGTAATTCAACATGCGTTTGGCTGGCTCGTACTCTGCATAGAACAGTGTCGCGAAAATGTTGGTCGGCGAGGATTCATAAACCAGCCGGTTGACGTCGCCAATCAGCGTCGAAAGTTTCAAATGCGGTTGCAAGGCCTGGAATTTAAGAGAGGCCTGGAGACTGGCCATAATCAAAGCGGCGCCAATTCCTTTTCCGGATACGTCGCCAATGGCAATCCCCCACCGCCCGCTCTGCAAAGAAAGCAAGTCGTAATAGTCCCCGCCGATCCCCCTTGCCGGTTGATAGAAGGTTTCGCAAGAGACGCAGGGAATCGAGATGGTCTGCCGGGGGAAAAAGGCCTGTTGAACTTCCTTGGCGTCTTCTAGATCTCTGCGGAACGTCCGCTGGACTCCGGAGTCTGATTCGGATCTCTTGCGATACTCCAAGATAGTTTCGACGTGATTCCGCAGTAAGAGACCTGCTTCCCGTCCTCTTCCTTCTTCGAGAGCGTTCGCAATGGGCCGGTGCGATTCTGCGCTGTCATAAAGGTCCCTAGTAACCTTCGGTATCGCCGCGCGCATGCGAAGGTCAATAGCCAGAGTGTCCCAGACCCGACGGAGGACGCGGTTCTGAGACGCTTCCAGAATGATCCTGTGAAATTTGATGTCATGCTCGGCATAAGCTTCCAGGTCCTCACTGCGGACGGCTGCGAGCATCGCATCTACTTCCCCCTGAAGGGCGGCCGTGTTGCCTTCGAGGAAAGCGGCGGCGGTTCGTCCTGCGATTTCCTCCAGACCAGCACGAATTTCATAAGCCTCCATCATCTCTTTCAGGCTCGGTGAAAGCACGGTGGCGGAATGGTTTTCTGAGAGCTTGACCACCCCGAGTGATTCCAAGTCACCGACGGCATTCAAAAGCGAGCCTTCGTCCAGTTCATACCTTTCTCCAATCTCGCGGAGTTCCAGGACTTGCCCAGAGCGATAGACTCCACTGAAGAGTTCTCTGGCTAATCGTGCCCGTCGGCGGCCCTTTGGTTGGCCACTTAGGCCTGCGATCCCGTCGTTTTCCTGCATTCGTGACTCAGCAACGCCAGTATTCATTCTTCAAGACTCTCTAATCCGGGGGGCACGCGAAGAAGTGTGCCCGCAGTTGAGCCAGTGCCACACCAGGGAGAAGCAGCCACACAAGAAATAAGAAGTGAGTCGTCTTCATATCAACTAACCTTCCTACGCCGTTATACGTGTATATAGGGCAGGCCTCAAAATTGATTTTTTCAACGCGTCTGCCAATCTGCGCCGGGCCCGCATGACTCTGGATTTGAATGCGCCCCTATGAATGCCCAGGGCCTGGACTGATTCCATTGTTGAATATCCTGCAATCTCACGAAGTCGAAATGCAGCCTCAACTCCTGGACTAAGTTCACGGAGTTGCTGTTCGATGAGAGAGTTCATTTCGGTAGCCACGCAGATTTCCTCGGGATTCGGCCCCTCCGCCACGATTCCATCGAAGAGCGATCCTGATTGAGAGTCCAGAATCTCGTCCAAGGAAGATTCCGTGCGGACGCCTTTCCTTCGGCGGAGCATTAAAGCTGAATTGATCGCGATCCGGGTAAGCCAGGTCGAAAAAGCTGATCGACCCTCAAAGGAGTCCAGATTCGTGTAAGCCTTGTACCAACTCTCTTGCACCGCATCTTCTGCGTCTTCTCTATTCCGCAACACGGCATACGCCGTCTGATAAAGCCTGGGTGTGTACCTCTTGAAAAGTCGTTCCTGCGCGTCCGCGTTACCCGCAATGGCCAGCTGGACCAGATCCCAATCTTTTCCGATGAGAGTTGAAGCGGCCTTCCCATCAGACGCCTGGGATTTTCGAATCTGCGAGACCGGCCTGGTTAGCGTACAGCTGCGGCGTGGTGCACGGAAAAGCGCTCCGACTGTCCGTGTCGACGCACCCTCTAGTGAAGTTCGCAATGCACCCATCGAAGCTCCTCTCGAGAACTGCTTCACTTGATGGCAGTGCACTCTCGATGCCAATTCACTTTTGAGCGAGATCACTCCGTAAGTAGTCGAGCGCAAAGGTTTTCAAGCGATCGGGAGGATTCGAGTGAATTGTCTTTGCAACCTTCATGCTGGCAGCCGGGCAACATCTGTCAGCCGAGTGTCACTCGTGGATTCAAACTTAATCCTGCCGATGCTACGCATTTGTGCCACATTGCCCGCACAACCACCGGGTCGGAATCGATAGATACCATGCGACCACTTTTCTTCGAACTAGGGTGCACTCATCGCGCCCAGGTCCGGAGCGTGAGTTGCGAACCTGCGCCAGACAACGCGCAAGGCAGCGACCACTGGCAGGGCGAGATAGACTCCGACGAATCCCCCGACCGCGGCCCCGGCCATCAACGTGAAAATCGCGAGAAGCGGATGGATCTCGAGTTCGTGCCCCATTACTCGCGGTGCGATCCCATAGTCCATGAGCATTCGCCAAAGGCCGAGAACCACGGCCATCCAGATCCAGTGGGCGTGGATGAGAGCGCCCAGGCTGACGATCGTTGCCGCCGCGCTCATCCACCCCGCGATCGGGATGAATTCCAGGGTTCCCGCCAAGACGCCGAGCGCCAGAGGATGCGGAAAACGCAGGGTCAGAGACGCGATGGACACATACGCGAGAGAAAGCACGCCGAGCGTCACCTTGGCTCTGATGTAGTGCCGAAGCATCGTATTGAGCTCAGCGGCCAACGAGCAAAAGTCTTCGTAATTCTCCTTGGTCGAAACGAGGTGAATGACCTGGTCTGCCAGGCTTTCGCCGGCGCTGAGGAAAAAGATCGCGAGGATCGGAATTACGACGACAGCCCCAATCCCCGTCGTCGCCAATCGCTCTGCAGTCCCGGTCATCTTCTCAATGTTTGAGCGATGCTGGATGAGAAATGTTTTCAAACGAAGAGTCTGATTGTCGTTCCAGCCGTACTTGTTACCGATATCCGCCGCAATTTCGCCGCTAGCTAGGCGATCGCTCAGTGTCGGGAGCCGCTGTAACAGTTTGACGCTACGGCCGAGGGAGCCTGGCGCAAGAACATGAAAAATGAGCGCGATGAAAATGAGCAGGGCGAGATAAGCTTCCGCAACATGAGGTCCCCGCAGCTGCTTCAAGAACAGAGAACGGTGCTGGATAAATCGGACGACCGGATCGATCAAATAGGCGAACAGGATGGCTAAGCAGAAGATGATGATGACCGCACGAGCGACGTAGACAAATGCGAGGGCGAGACCAAATACAAGGATCGTCAACAGTATGCTTGCGGTACGACGATCAAATATCGACATGATACACCTGGTGGCGAAGCAGCTTGCGCACTATTCGCTATCGAGCTTTTCTTTGATGGACACGAGGGCCCGTTCAAGCGACGAGCGGGTCTTATCGACTGCAACTTTCCGCACTATGCCGCCTTTGAACCCGGTCAGCCCTGCTTGTTGAGAGCCCTTCAGGGTAATGAGATAAAAGCCGCGCTTCGCCGGCTGTTCGGAGTCATTTACACAGATAGATAGATCCAGAGCCGTTTCGAAGTAGTGGCTTGCGTAGAGCTGCTTTTCTGCAACCGCGTACGCCGGCTCATTGGGATTTTTGCCGCGGTACACGATGGTTTGGACGATGCGGAGCGTGGGCTTTAGCCCGAAATTAACCTTCTCCCAGTAAAATTGCGTCTCAACGTTGTCTAGACGAACGTTCGGGTAATCGAGGAGGTACCGATCCAGGTCCGGGAGATAAACAGGAAGAGCCCTAGACCGGCTCAACAGAGATTGAAATGTCTCGGCGACTGCTGCAGGGTGCTTTTTATCGCGGTAGGTTCCGAGCGCCGTATTGCCTCCTTGCATATATTTCTGGAGAGCTTCGAGAGCCATCTGCTGCCCGAGATGGTCCACCTGGTCGGCCACGTCCGGCGCCGACCAATTCACCGACTGTTGGAACGACTCCATCGTCTCAGCCGGAAGCTGAACCTCACAGTGTTCCGGCTTGCAATTTTTCAGGTCCTTGATGTCTTCCGCTTCCAGAGTGAAACCATCGAGATCAGAAAGCTGCGGCGGATCGCTGAACTCTTGAATCGCGAGGTAGCTGGGAAGCTTGCGCAGGGAATCCAAGTCCAGGGCTAACTTCAGATACTGCTGCGGGGAAGCTTTGATGTACACGGAGCCGAAGACGAATACCTCATCCGGCGTCCTTGACTCTATGATTTTCGCGATCGCTTTTCCGCTTCGAATCTGTTTGATCTGATCATCGCTCAGGCCAACGTACTCGCGAAAGAATTTATTCGGTTCGTCGGCCTGGTCTGTTGCGCGAATCGGCGCCTTGGTGAAGGGGAGGAGACAAAGCACGAATATCACTGCGACTGAAATTCTGGTGGTCATATTCCACCCTCGGCTACAGAACTTCGAGCATAGGAATCTCCGCCTCTTTCTTGGTCTGCTCTATGCTCGCGCTAAGACTTCTGTAAATCCCAAGCTTCTGCATCCGGAAATATAGGGTCGAGCGGTTCAATCCCAAGCGAGATGCTGCGCCGCTTGGTCCGGAAAGAACCCACTGGGTTTCTTTCAGGGTCCTGAGGATATGGTTGCGCTCGACCTCTTCCAGAGTTTGATGGCGGTCTGTGTTTTGATCGTGCGTGATCCGAGATTTCAAGTCCCGGGGCGAAAGCCGCAGCACAGGACCGGGGCTTAAAATCACTGCGCGTTCGATTACGTTTTCCAACTCCCGGATGTTGCCAGGCCATCGGTAATGAATCAGAGCCTCCATCGTTTCCGAGGGGACCGTAGCGATCGACTTGCGCATACGTTGGGCGGCTTGCTGCACAAAATGCCGTGCCAGGAGCGGAATATCCTCCGGAGTTCCCGCAAGGGTGGGACCTGGATGGGAAAAACATTCAGGCGATAGTAGAGGTCGCTGCGAAACTGCTTGTCCAGTATCATTCCTTCCAGGTCACGATGGGTCGCGGCCACAAATGCGCACATCTACTTTCTGCGTCCGCGTGCTTCCCAGGCGCTCAAATTCCCGCTCCTGCAAGACACGGAGGAGCTTTGGCTGCAACTCGAGCGGGATATCGCCGATTTCATCCAGGAACAGCGAGCCTTGATGTGCTACCTCAAGCCGGCCGATCTTCTGTGCGATCGCGCCGGTGAACGATCCCCTTTCATGGCCAAACAGTTCACTTTCGAGCAGCCCGGTCGGGATGGCAGCACAGTTGAGCTTAACGAACGGTCGAGCCTTGCGAGGACTGAGACCGTGAATAGCGCGCGCGATAAGTTCCTTGCCCGTGCCGGTCTCGCCCAGCAAGAGGACCGTCGAATCTCCCCCGGCCACGGTTTCGACCATTTGCAGCAAACGTCGGAGAACCAAGCTTTTTCCAATGATGCCTTCGAAACCGGTCCCCGAGCTCACCGTCTCCTCGGTTAGGTCGATATGAAGCATGCTCTCCACATCGGTTCTTGCCCTCGCGTTCTCGTAGTGCAGAGGATAAGTAAGACTATTTAAGCTCATTGACATGCTCCTTCGCGTACTGCTTGTCGCTGTGATTGTTCATTGCCTTCGCCGCCTTGTCGGCAGGCTTTCTCGCCCAATCCATTCACGGATGTAAGGCGGACAATTTTCGAGCATGATGCTATCCGCCTCGCAGCTGGCCAGAAATTTCACCGCATCCTGGTTGACGAGCGTCACGTCCCTCAAATCCAAAACTAGCTGTTGCCCCGCTATTTCCAAGGCGAGCAGCTCTCGCAGCTCCTTGACATCTTCGGCTTCAATTCGGCCGCTGAGCTTAAAGACGACTCGGCCATTCGCTGATCGCTGAATCTTGAGCATCCAATCTGCCTCCGTTCGAATCGAGCTTGATAAATGGAATGGCGTCAAACTCTAACTTCCGAATAGGGAACGAGACTCGAATTTGAAGCAGCGAGCAGCATCCCTGCAATACTCGGGGGTTGTTGCGTGTTCCGCAAAAAAGCCAAGCCTTTATCGCCAGGGCGGCGATGAATCAAAAGCATGTCTCCTGCGTTCAGTTGATCGGTCGCCAACAGTCGCGCCAGCGGATACACCACGTGCCGCTCGATCGCTCGCTTCAGATGACGCGCCCCGTACTTCAAATCCGTTCCTTCGTTGAGCAAAAATTCCCGAGCCGCCGAAGTCAACCGGAACAAAAACCTTCCTTCCAGGGTCTCCTGCACCCGCTGCTGCACTATCCCCAGCTCGATCTCCAAAATCTGTTCCAACTGCTCGCTCCGCAGCGGATGGAACACGACCACCTTATCGATCCGGTTCATGAACTCCGGGGCAAATTTCCGCTTGGCCGCTTCCGTCGCCGTCCATCCCACCTTTTCGTCCAGTCGCGGACGCGTGTCCGCCGGTACTTCCGGCGCAAAGCCCATTCCTCCGGTCATCAGCTCGGTGATTTCCCCGCCACCCAAATTCGACGTCATAAAGATCATCGTCTGTGACAGATCCACCCGCCGGTTGTCCCCCAGCGTCAGCGTGGCCTTGTCCAAAATCCCCAGCAGCAACTGCCACAGCGCATCGCTGGCTTTTTCGATCTCGTCGAACAGCAGGAAGCTGATCTTGAGCTTGTCGGTGTGAAACTGCGCCAGCGCCTCCTGCGTAATCAGCGGATGGGTCTCGCGGTGCCCCAAGTATCCGGGAGGTGATCCAATCAGCTTGGCGATCTCGTGCGAGTGCTGGAATTCGGCACAGTCCACTTTGATCACCGCCCGCGGGTCGCCGAACAATACCTCCGCTGTCGCTTCGACCACGCGTGTTTTCCCGGTGCCCGTCGGCCCCAGGAACAACAGGTTTCCGACTGGCCGACCGGAAGAGTTTAAGTGTGCAGAAAAAACTTGGTATAGGTCGACAATCGCTTGCACGGCCTCATCCTGCCCAACAACTTTCCGCTTTAACCGCTCCTCGAAGTCGTGCGCCGTGGAATTCCGTTTTTCCGGATCTAGTTCCTCGGTTCGGACCAACGTCGCTGCTGTTGCCATGACATCTCCTTCCCGACGGCACCTTTTCGATTGATTGAACCGCTTAGTCCAACTCTCTCCTGGCCTGTGTCGCCGTTCATTGAATTGCATTCGCGTCAGGCTTTGTCGAATGCGATTCGGGTTGAAGGGGAGCAATCTGGCGCCCAAACGTAAATTGCTGACAGGTAAGAATTAACCGCGACTCTAAATGCCGTTTTTTCGACAATTGGCGAATTCCCGGGAGGAACGATTCGTAACAGTCTGTCTGATAGAGGGGACTGAGGGATCTAAACCTGAGATTGGTAGTGTCTATTGGTCAGTTGTTCTCGGCGTTTTCGTCCGAAGGAATATCGGATGAAAGTCCTCAGTTTTCCGGCTAAGCCTTGAAGCGATTCTTGTTAATCTTGAGTGACCGAATTTTCGATTCCAGCGTGGAACGCGCGATTCCTAGCTTCGCGGCGGCACCCGACGGTCCGAAGACCCGTCCTTGGCTTTCTCGCAGAGCCGCTTCGATGATTTCCTTTTCTTGAGCTGCCACCTTCTCGGAAAGATAAAGCTGGCTCTCCGCTTTCCTCTCCTGCGGCTTTTGGGATAGCCAGCTCTCATCCACCGAAAAGCTCGCTGTTTCACACACGATTACGGAGCGTTCGATGACGTTCTGTAATTCGCGTATGTTGCCGGGCCAAGGGTATGACTGAAGTAATTGAAGTGCTCTCTTCTCGACACTCCTGAAGTGCTTGCCCGCTTTTCGCGCGTAGCGATCGATAAAGTATTCCACCAGCAGAGGGATGTCCTCGTTTCGTTCTCGAAGAGCAGGAATTTCAATCGGGAAAACATGCAGGCGGTAAAACAAATCGCTACGGAAAGACCCAGCACTGATGGCGGCCTGCAAGTCACGGTTCGTGGCCGCGATGACGCGAACGTCAGCGCGTATTCGACGCGTCCCGCCGACGCGTTCAAACTCATGCTCCTGCAAAACACGCAGGAGGGCAATTTGCGTCTCGGCAGGAAGCTCTCCGACTTCGTCGAGGAAGAGCGTACCGCCGCTTGCTAATTCAAACCTACCCAGGCGCTGCTGAGTTGCTCCCGTAAAGGCGCCTTTCTCGTGGCCAAACAATTCCGAGGCGATCAAATCGCGTGGGATGGCGGCGCAATTGAGACTTACAAACGCGCGCGAGGAGCGCTTTGAGCGTCTGTGAATAGCGCGAGCCACAAGCTCCTTGCCCGTTCCCGTTTCGCCGCTGATCAAAACGCTGGAATCGGTGGGAGCGACCTTGGATACACGGGAAAGCACTGTTTGAAGAGCGTTAGAAGATCCGACTATTTCCTCGAACATAGAGGTCTTATCGATTTCTTCGCGGAGAGCAACGTTCTCGTCCTGAAGCCTCTGTTCAGCCTGCTTGCGATCTTCGATGTCCGTCCCGGTAAAATACCAACGGGTAATCTGTCCCTGTTCGTCCCGCAATGGGTTGAGACGAGCCAAGAACCAGCGATAACTTCCATCACGTTTGCGTAGTCGCAACTCCAACTCGTTAGCAGCGCCACTTGATAAAGCACGATCCGTATAGGTCTTGAGCCGTTCCGAATCGTCAGGATGAGTACTAACCCCAAAGCTCTTGTGCCGCCATTCGTCGAGACTGATACCGAGGTAATCGAGCGCGGTGCGGTTTGCATAGAGGCGTTCACGGTTAGGCCCGTATACCGCAATAAGTTGGGGCACGAGGTCAACTATCTGACGGAGCTCCGCTTCTTGTTCTCTGATCACCGCTTCTGCGTGGTGTTGCTCGGTGATGTCGGTCACCGCGCCGACAAACTCGATGTTGCCCGATGCATCCTGAAGTGCTTGGGCAAGGGCGCGGACGTGCTTGATTGTTCCGCTCGGCAGAAGCAGACGATACTCATGTTCGAAATCTGTGCCGCTCTTAGCGTTCTCGATGACCTGTTGTACAAGCGCCCGATCCTGTGGATGTGTGCGCTGCAACAGCATGCTTACGGTTGGTTTCTCGGCAGGGTCGTATTCGAAAATCCTATAGGTTTCATCTGACCAGACAATCTCTCCGGTATCAGGTCTCCACCCGAAGCTGCCTGTATGACTTAGTCCTTGGGCTTCGGCAAGATAAGCTTCGCTTCGCCGGATGGCTTCTTCCGCGCGCTTCTGCTCGGTAATGTCCATCACGGTGCCCACGATTTCACGCAGATCGCCGCGTGTATCGAGGACCGCATGACCCGTGGAGCGGATGTTCCTGATTCCCCTGGCGGGGTGGACGAAACTCATCTCGAGTTCGAAATCCTTCTTGTCGCGGATGCCTCTTTCGAACTGTTCCCGGATGGCGGCCCGAGCGTCGTCTGGTTGGATCCGCTGAAAAATTGTTTCGAGTGGCGGCAGTGGCTCAGCGGGGTCGAAACCCAACACGCGATAGCACTCCTCCGACCAGTAACCAGGTTCACCGGTCGCAGGATTCCAGGCCCAACTCCCGGTTTGGCTCAGCTTCTGTGCATCCGCCAAGTACGCTTCGCGCCGGCGGAGTTTCTGGGTCAGGAGCTCATGTTCCGTAACGTCTATGGCGCTGCCAACGTACTTTTTCAGGCTTTGGCTGTCGACAAAAGGAACACCGACGCAACGAATGTAACGGACCTCGCCATCGGGTCGCACGATGCGCTTGGTGGCGTCGAAGGGCGTATCTTTTGCCACGAGTCGGTTGATCAGATCTGCCATGGATTCGCGGTCTTGTGGGTGGATGAAACCCAAATATTCCTGAACACTAGGCGCCTGGCCCGCCGGATCGAGGCCGTGCATTCGAAATAATTCAGGAGACCAGTAGTCGAATCCAGCAGGGTCGAAGGCCCAGCTTCCGATGTGGGCAAGACGCTGCCCTTCGGCGAGATAAAACTCGCTTCTTTGCAGCGCGCGGGCATTTCTGCGGAGCTGTTCTTCCGCCGTTTTGCGCTCGTCAATATCCAGGCTCGATCCATACCACTTGACGATGTTGCCGTCCGCATCGCGAAGTGGCACTTTGCGGTGGAACATCCAGCGGTATTCGCCATTCGGGCGGCGGACACGAGTTTCGTACTCGAAGACTATTCCAGTCGCGAGGCAGGCTCGCCACTTGGCCACAATTCCATCAGCGTCTTCAGGGTGAATGAAAGAGGTCCAATTCCAGCCGGCCACTTTATCCAAAGTGACGCCGAAGTATTCGAGCCAAGGCTTATTGAAGTAATCGAGGTAACCGTCAGGCCTAGCGGTGTGAATCAGCGCGGGGATCGAATCGACGAGAAGCTGAATATTCAACGAATCGGGTTGCTGTTCTGCCGAGGCCATGGGGGAATAATACACCCGGAGAATCCGCACGGCGCATGATGGTCGTTTCAAACGGAATGCGCCGGCCAAGCCTGTCCCACGGGCCAAAGATTGGGATCTTCCACGAATCGAGGCTCTTGACGAACCACCTCAGCTGACGTCTTAGCCTTTGCCCCGAAGCACGTTAGCACGTAAGGGCTTACTCCATTTCATCAGGCATTCGCGACTCAGGTGTCACGTTTCCGACCCCAAATCTGGTCTGCGGAGAGCAGGCCAGTGGCAACCTGGTACAGCATGGGACGAAACAGGTGATAGTTTCGTTTGTCAACCAGCGTCACACTAACCGGAGCGTGGGCCAACGCGCGTGCGGCAAACAGGAGAGGAATATCTTCGGGCCGCTCGCGTAGCGGCGTATGAAAATGGGGAAAACATCCAGGCAGTAGTAGAGGTCGTTGCGGAAATTACCGTTTAGGATCATCTCTTCCAAGTCGCGGTGCGTAGCAGCGACAACTCTGTTCCACGCCAGTTAAACATCTTCGCAGATGATAACAGGTTGACACCTCTGCTTGAACGAATAATACCGCCGGAATCGTAAGACAATTCTTTTCAATGAAGTCGATGCGGAGTCGTGTCGGGCCTTGAAATGCTTGGACAGAGAGGAGAGCCATCGCTCAGGAATTCGATGCCAAGACACAACTTCTGCAGTCACAGCTCGATTACGTTCAGGCGAGGGACGAGTTGACACAACCGATGGGACTCACGCCTGAATAAGTCGAGGGGATTAGCAGATGCTCATTTTGGGGAGGACCGCACGAGTTCGCTGGAGAAGATAGTGGACGACGAGGCGATTCAGGCACCGAGCGTTGTGGTTCGCGGAACCAGGACTGGTTTTTCGCAGGAAATTACTGTCGCGGATCATCGTCTGCAGGCAGATGAACCGGTCAGTTCGGGCGGTACCGACACTGGTCCCTCGCCTTACGAACTGCTTCTCGCGGCTCTTGGGTCATGCACTTCGATGACTCTGGGAATGTACGCCAGGCGAAAGAATTGGCAGCTCGACGAAATTGTCGTACGACTTCGCCATTCGAGGATTCACGCCGAAGACTGCTCTGAATGTGAAACCAAATTTGGATTTCTCGACCGCATTGAGCTGGAACTAGAACTGACCGGGCGCCTTACCCTCGAGCAGCGATCGAAGCTGCTCGACACTGCTGAGAAGTGCCCCGTTCATCGAACTCTAGGATCGGAAATCAATATTCGATCATCGCTGCGAGAAGGACATTAGAGGCGCGCCATGAAACAGCAGCTTCAGATTCTTAGGGAACCCAAAAACCATAATGGGGCATTCGCCGCGATCGAAGACGCCATTGCAGCCATACGCGCGGGCAAAATGGTAATCGTAGTGGACGATGAAGACCGCGAAAATGAGGGCGATCTGACCATCGCCGCCGAAAAAATCACACCTCAGGGCATCAACTTCATGGCGCGGTACGGTCGTGGATTGATATGCCTGGCGATGACACCCGAGCGGCTGGACGAACTCGAGATACCGCTGATGGTGTCGCAGAACAGCTCGCGATTCGAGACGGCGTTTTGCGTGAGCATCGAGGCGAAGCGGGGAACCACCACCGGCATCTCCGCCGCCGACCGAGCTGCGACGGTGCTCGCGGCAATTGATCCTTCAACAAAGCCCTCAGATCTGGTTCGCCCCGGCCACGTGTTCCCACTACGCGCACGGAGCGCGGGGGTGCTGGTGCGAGCCGGGCAGACCGAAGCTGCAGTAGACCTGGCCCGGATCGCCGGCCTTCGTCCCGCAGGCGTCATCTGCGAAATCATGAACGAGGATGGCACCATGGCCCGCGTGCCGCAGCTCACTGGCTATACGCGTCAGCACGATCTGCTGATGATCACCATAGCCGACCTGATTACTTATCGGATGCGCACCGAATCACTCGTCAGATGCGTGGCATCCACGAAACTCCCGACTGAATATGGAGAGTTCCGTCTTCACGCATTCGAGAGCCAGATTGACAAGCAAACGCACATCGCCCTTGTGTGCGGAGACATCGGAGACGGGAAAGACGTGCTCGTTCGCGTACACTCACAGTGCCTCACAGGCGATGTGTTGCGCTCCATGCGTTGTGACTGTGGCGCCCAACTCGACCAGGCTCTGCGCCGAATCGGCGAAGAAGGGCGTGGCGTGCTGCTGTACCTGGATCAAGAAGGAAGAGGAATTGGGTTGGCAAACAAGATTCGAGCTTACCACTTGCAGGACGAGGGTTGCGATACGGTGGAGGCTAACGAACGATTGGGTTTCAAAGCCGATCAACGAGATTACGGCGTCGGCGCGCAGATTCTGCGCGAGCTCGGCGTGTGCTCTATGCGCCTGCTGAGCAACAACCCGCGCAAGCTAGTGGCCCTGGAAGGATATGGGCTGTCGGTGGCGGAGTGGTTGCCCCTTGAGATCCCTGCCTTGGCCTCCACGCTGCGCTACCTGACCACGAAGAAAAATAAGCTCGGACACGTCTTGCGCGGACTCTGACCTAGCCTACCTTCCAAAAGGCCGTCGCCCTTCGGCCCACACCTAAAAGTTGCCTTGAGGTATTCAGTATCTGCTCAAAGGACTTGGTTCGCGGCAAACCCGCGGCATGAGCGGATAGAGATTTACTTTGATTTCGCAGTCGTAGGCTGAGTCACCTGCCCAAAGCCTGATGGTAACCCCTCGAAAGCCCGCTTGACGCCACCAGCAGCTAGTCAGCAGTTGTGCAATTGCGAGCATGTTGACAGCGATTTTTGAACACAAGACGGCGCCGCGTAGATAAGACACTTTTTTTGAGCAACCTAAGTGAGTGGCCATTTGGCCGCTGTCGTGCCCTTAGCGATGTTGCAAGTCACAGCGACGCGAAGCGTTGAGGGTCGAGAGAGTCGGATTAGAAGAGTTCCGCATTTGCTGGGACGACGTAACAAGAAGCAAATCTTAAGTTCGGAGAGGTATTCATGGCGAGCCCAACGAGAGATACCAGTGCAGTTAAAGACGGCAAGAGGCCCGTAGTACTTCCAGCGCCAAATAGCGACTTCTATAACTTAGTGGAGACTTTGCCAGCTGATGAGCGGGCCGTCCTGAAACAGGTCCGCACGTTCATGGAAACGAAGGTCCAGCCCATCATCACGAAGTATTGGGTCGAAGATTCTTTCCCGTTTGAATTGCTGCCCGCGATTAAGGAACTCAATATCGGCGGCATTGCTATGAACGGCTACGGCTGCCGAGGCGGAAGTGTGCAGCTATTTGGTTTGATCGCCATGGAGATGGCGCGCGTCGATTCCTCAATCGCCACATTCTTCGGCGTACACAACGGCTTGGCCATGGGGTCCATCTATCTGGGCGGTTCAGAGGAACAAAAGCAAAAATGGCTCCCGCCGATGGCCCGCTGGGAAAAAATTGGCTGCTTCGGCCTGACCGAGCCTCTCGTCGGCTCGGGAGCCTCTGGCGGCCTTACGACTACGGCCAAGCGCGACGGGGACACATGGATCCTCAACGGCCAGAAGAAATGGATCGGCAATTCTCCGTGGTGCGACATCTCGATCATCTGGGCGCGCGATCTCGCTGACAACCAAGTCAAAGCGTTTATCGTCGAGAACAAGACCACACCCGGATTCAAGGTCGAAAAAATCCAGAACAAGATCGCCCTCAAGGTCGTGCAGAACGGCTTGATCACGATGGAGAATTGCCGCATTCCGGAGGAAAACCGCCTGCAAGCGGATCAATCGTTCCGCGACACGGCCCGCGTCCTGAAACTGACGCGATTCATGGTCGGCTGGGAAGCGACGGGATGCGCGATGGGCGCTTACGAAAACGCGCTCAAGTACTGCCAGGAGCGCTTGCAGTTCGGCAAGCCGATCGGCTCATTCCAGATGGTGCAAGACCTCCTGGCCAAGATGCTCGCCAACATCACCGCCTCGCAATGCCTCTTGGTGCGCATGTCCCAATTGGACGCCGAAGGCAAGATGACCGACGCGCATGCATCGCTGGCCAAGGCCTTCACGACAGCCAAGTGCCGCGAGACGGTCGCGTGGGCGCGAGAGTTGCTCGGCGGCAACGGCATCTCCGCTGACTACAACGTCGGGCGTTTCTTCGTGGATTCGGAAGCTCTCTACTCCTACGAGGGCACGTTCCAAATGCAGAACCTGATTCTTGGCAAGGCCATTACCGGGCTCAGTGCTTTCGTCTAGTGGAAACCATAAGCCGGGCGCAAAAACCCGAGAACTACAAAAGGAGCAAACAAATTTATGTCTCTTAAGCCAGCTAAGTCGAGAGTCGCCACGCCAACACCAAAAGGCACGGCGGGCCGCTTATTCTTTCTGAGCGCGAGCAGCGGCCAAGTTTTCTCCGCAAATCCTGACGGCTCCGACCTAAAGGTCATTGTGAGTGAGGGAAGGCGGATCCCCGACGGCATTGTTGTGGACACAGAAGCCGGTCACCTCTACTGGACCAACATGGGCAATCCCAACGCCAACGACGGTTCCATCGAACGTGCGGATTTTGACGGGAACAATACCAGCCACATCGTTCGTAACGGCGGCACCTTCACACCCAAACAACTGCAACTCGATAGAAAAAACCGGAAGCTTTACTGGTCGGATCGCGAGGGCATGCGGATCATGCGCGCGAATTTGGATGGCTCCAACATCGAAACGCTCGTCGACACGAGCGAGGGCGACGCACGTCCCGGCAAGGACGCGAAGAAATGGTGCGTTGGCATCGCGCTCGACGTTGAGCACGGAAAAGTTTACTGGACCCAGAAAGGGCCCGAAAAAGCGGGGCAGGGCCGCATCTTCCACGCAAATTTGGAGATCCCAAAAGGTCAAACTCCAGCAAACCGCCAAGACATTGAGGTTCTCTACAACAACTTGCCCGAACCCATCGATCTCGATCTCGATCTGGGCAACCGAATAATGTACTGGACCGACCGCGGAGATCCGCCGCGCGGCAATACCGTGAACCGCGCTCCGATGGACGCCACCAATGGCAATCGGCCGGAGCCGGAAATCGTTTTTAACCACCTGATGGAAGGAATCGGTCTGGCGCTGGATCTCGACAATGGGCGCATGTTTGTGACCGACCTCGCCGGCTCTGTCTACAGTGCCAATCTCGACGGATCGAATAAGAAACCGGTGATCTTTGCTCAAGGAAACCTGACTGGAATCGCATACACGGAGCTTCCTGCGGATTCTTAGCTAGGCTCCGATCGGTTCCAACAATTCAGAGGAGAGAATCATGAGTTCGCCTGCTGCTGCTTTGAAACTTGAGAACGTTCTGTACGAGAAGAAGGGTCCGATTGCCTATGTGACCATCAACCGGCCCAAAGTACTGAACGCTCTGAACGCGAAAACTATTTCCGAATTGCGATCCGCGTTCGAAGACGCCCGCGACGATTCCAAAGTGCGTGGAGTCGTCTTCACCGGGGCGGGGGATAAGTCGTTTGCGGCCGGCGCGGACATCAACGAAATGGCCAACGATACTCCGCTCACGGCGGAAGAGAAAACGCGAGCTGGCCAAGCGCTAACTGACCTCATTGAAAACCTCGGCAAGCCGGTCATCGCTGCCGTGAATGGTTTTGCGCTCGGTGGTGGTTGTGAACTGTCGATGGCCAGCACGATTCGAATCGCCGCCGAAACCGCGAGGTTCGGCCAGCCCGAAGTGAAGATCGGAGTGATGCCGGGCTATGGCGGAACGCAGCGTCTTCCCAGGTTGATCGGCAAAGGCCGCGCATTGCAACTCATTCTGTCAGGCGAAATCATCAGCGCGCAAGAAGCCTATCGCATCGGCCTGGTGAATGAGGTCGTTCCGGGCGCCAACCTGATCTCACGGGCTGAAGCCCTGCTCAACCAGATCATCGCCAACGCCCCAGTCGGCGTGAAGTACTCCATCGAGGCGGTAAACAAAGGATTGGATACGAGCCTCGCGGAGGGGTTCCTCCTGGAAGCTTCGCTGTTCGCGATCTGCTCCGGGACCGAAGACAAGAAGGAAGGTACATCAGCTTTCTTGGCAAAACGTGCGCCGAAATTCCAGGGTCGTTAACGCAGCGCCCGAAACAGTGCAACGAATCTTAAGAGGTCATTGCGCGCTGACTCGATTTCACGACAAGGAGATGTTATGGCAGAGGAGAACATTTTTTCAGGCTTGAAGGTCGTGGACCTGGCCAGCTTTATCGCGGGTCCCGGAGCAGCGACGATCCTGTCCGACTTCGGCGCGGATGTCATCAAAGTCGAGCCGCCCGACGGAGAGCTGTGGAGAAGCGGGCAGAAGATCCCGCCGCAGCCGCATTCGGAAGAGCCTTATCCCTTCCAATTGGCTAATCGAAACAAGCGTGGCGCAGCGCTCAATCTGAAAGCTGCGAGCGCGCAGCAGGTTCTCGAGCGGTTAGCCAAATGGGCGGACGTGTTTATCGTCAACACACCGCACCCCGCGCGCAAGAAATTGAAGCTCGAATATGACGATGTCGCGCAGTGGAATCCGCGTCTGATCTATGCCGATCTCACCGGCTTCGGCGAGAAAGGTCCGGACGCCGATCTTCCGGGATTCGATCTCACGGCGTACTGGGCGCGAAGCGGCTTGTTATTCATGACGCGCGATGCCGGAGAGCCGCCCACCTGGCCCGTGGCGGGCAGCGGTGACAATGCCACTGCGGTCTGCATCTACGCCGCAATTGCAACGGCTCTTTATCGTCGCGAGCGCACCGGCAAAGGATCCTACGTCACAACTTCGCTCCTCGCAGCCGGTGTCTGGTCGGCCAGCGTTTTTATCCAGGCCGCTCTATGTGGCGCAAGTTTCTATGGCCTGCACGATCGAGCGCATCCTGCAAATGCAGCTCTAAACACCTACCGCTCTTCCGATGGCACCTGGTTCGTTCTTGTAGCCACTCCGGACAAGGTACCAGCGGTCCTGAAAGCAATGGGTCGTGAGGATATCCTGACGGATCCGCGATTCTCGGACCCCGCCAAGCTGGCGCAGAACCGGCCGCAACTGACGGCCATGCTCGATGAGATTTTTGGTTCGCAGCCAATGTCGCATTGGTATGAAGTCTTCAACGGCGTTCACGTCCCCTTCGGCGCCGTGCGTGGGCCGCAGGAAGTCATTAATGATCCGCAATTGCGAGCGAACGACATCGTCGTTCCGCTCGAAGGAGCCGGCGAAAAACTGACCTCCACCATCAGCAGTCCGATTCAAGTGCATGGCGTCACTAAAGTACCCGCCAGGCGCGCCCCGCGAATCGGCGAGCACAACGACGAGGTGCTGAAAGAGCTTGGTTTCACCTCTAACGATATCGAAGGTTTTCGTGCCAGCGGCACAATCCCGCACCCTTCGAATTTGGAATCGGCCGCAAGCGGGGGTGCACGATGAGTGTCATCGTTACAGAACGCTCCGGGAGCATCTTGCGGATCCAGCTCAATCGCCCGGCGAAAAAGAACGCCATGACTTCCGCGATGTACGACACCATCGCGGACTCGCTCAACGCCGCCGCGAAGGATGACGGCATACGTGTCGTGCTCTGGCATGGTGCAGGCGACTCCTTTTGCGCGGGCAACGACCTCGACGATTTTCTTAAGAACCCCATCGGACCGGGTGACAGTCCCCAATCCCGCTTGATCAATGCGCTAATCAATTTCGATAAGCCCATCGTCGCGGCCGTGCAAGGCGCCGCCATCGGTGGGGGAACCACGATGTTGACGCACTGCGATTTCGTTTACGCAGGCGAGAGCGCGAAATTCCAGTTGCCATTCATCAATCTGGCCTTGGTCCCGGAATTCGGAACCAGCTACTCGATTCCCGCTCGCATCGGGTATCTCCGGGCGGCCGAATTGATTCAGCTAGGACAGTCCTTCGATGCCCGCCGCGCGGCGGACCTCGGTCTTGTTACTCGTGTCGTGCCGGACCTGATGCTGCTGGCAACGGCAACAGAGACGGCGCAAAAGCTGGCTGAGAAGCCCGCCGCTGCCCTCCAAGCCTGCAAGAGACTTATGAGGCAGCCTGTCCGTGTTCAGCTTGAGCAAGCTGCGAAATCGGAGAATGAAGAGTTCTCCGCGCGACTCCGCTCAGCAGACGCCAAGGAAGCATTCACGGCGTTTTTCGAGAAACGTCCGCCCGACTTTACCGGGTCGAGAAAGGCCGCAGTCGGCTAGGTCTCCGATGGCTCAAACGAATGTAGTCATTGTCGGGGCAGGATTTGGAGGGCTGGCAGCGGCCAAGGCTCTTCGAAATGCTGAGGTGAACGTCGTCTTAATCGACCGCGCAAATCATCACCTGTTTCAGCCCTTGCTTTATCAGGTGGCCACATCGGTCCTGACGCCGGCTCAAATCGCTACTCCGATGCGAACAATTCTTCGCAGGCAAAAAAACGCCACGGTGATCCTTGGCGAGGTCACAGGAGTAGATAAAGATAAGAAGTGCGTTTTCGTGAGTGACGCCGACCGCGAAAATGTTCCCGTTCCTTATGACTACCTGGTGCTCGCGACGGGCGTCACCCATAGCTACTTCGGCCACAACGAGTTCGCCCAATATGCTCCCGGCCTAAAGACCCTGGCAGATGCCGTTGCAGTTCGAAACAAAGTTCTCCAGGCATTCGAACAAGCCGAAGCAGAAGACGATCCCAGCCACCATCGCGACCTTCTCACTTTCATCTTAGTGGGCGCCGGCCCAACCGGCGTCGAGATGGCCGCCGCTCTCGCCGTCCTCGTGCGCGGCTCGCTTAAATCGGAATTCCGCCGCATCGATCCGACAGCCGCTCGAATCATGCTCGTGGACATGGCGCCGCGGGTGCTGCCCACTTTTCCCGAAGATCTCTCCGAAGCCGCAAAAAAGCGGCTTGAAAACCTAGGCGTCGAAGTTCGCCTCGGCAAAAGCGTCGACCAAATTGATGCCGCAGGCATCGTCGTCGCGGGCGAACGCATCGCCAGCAAAACGGTTATCTGGACCGCGGGCGTCGCACCCTCTCCCGCAGGCAAGTGGCTCAACGTAGCCACCGACCGAGCGGGACGCGTCCGCGTTCAGCCCGACCTCAGCGTTCCAGGCCACCCGGAAATCTTCGTCGTTGGCGACACGGCGTCTCTCGATCGGAACGGCAAATCGCTCCCCGGAGTCGCTCAAGTAGCCCTTCAGCAAGGCAGGTACGCAGGCAAGTTGATTCGCAAACGCATCACGAACCGGCCGACGCCGAAACCATTCAAGTACTTCGACAAAGGCAACATGGCGGTCGTGGGCAAAGGGTACGCCGTTCTGCAAACCGGAAAGATACATGTGCACGGCTTCTCAGCGTGGCTTGCGTGGGCGGGCGTGCACTTGCAGTTCCTGGCAACGTCCAGTCTCCGCTTGACCGTGTTCCTTCAGTGGATCTGGACCTATATCACCGGGCAAAGAGGATCCCGTCTGATCGTAAACCATCACGGCTCGGCCAAGGAAACTCGCTCCCCCGAAGCTCCTCTAGGAGCTGCAGCCGGGGCCAAGTGACTTTGAAAAATTTGGAAATATCGAGTTCTAACTTAGTTCCAACAAGGAGAAACGCATGGCAACAAGCAAAGAGATTCGCAATATAACAATCGTAGGCACAGGAGTAATCGGCGCAAGCTGGGCAGCACTCTACCTAGCGCGCGGCCTCAATGTCACCGCCACCGACCCCGCGCCCAACGCGGAAGCCAACTTGCGCCATTACATCGACGCCGCCTGGAAAGACCTCACCGTCATCGGCCTTTCCAAGAACGCCTCGCGCGATCACCTGAAGTTCACAACAGATTTGAAAGCCGCTCTAGCGGATGCCGACTTGGTGCAGGAGAACGGACCCGAACGCAAGGATTTCAAAATCAAGCTCTTCGCAGACATGGATGCCGCCACTCGACCGGACACGATCATCGCGTCAAGTTCCTCCGGACTGACCATGAGCACCATGCAATCCGCCTGTAAGCATCCCGAGCGTTGTGTCATCGGCCATCCCTTCAACCCTCCCCACGTCGTGCCACTCGTAGAAGTAGTAGCAGGCGAAAAAACATCGCCAGAAACCGTCCAGCGCGCGATCGCTTTCTATGAATCGATTGGCAAGAAACCGATTCATGTCCGCAAAGAGGTCGTCGGTCACGTAGCCAATCGCCTTCAGGCCGCGCTCTACCGCGAGGTCGTCTATCTAATCCAGCAGGGCGTATTGGATGTCGCCGATTCGGATGCCGCCGTGTGCTGGGGACCTGGCCTGCGTTGGGGCCTGATGGGTCCAAATCTCCTGTTCCATCTCGGCGGCGGTCCAGGCGGAATCCAGCATTTCATGGAGCAATTCACCGGGCCAATGACCACGTGGTGGAAAGACCTCGGGACAATCACGGAGTTCAGCCCAGAGGTGAAGCAAACCATCATCGAAGGTGTGACCAAGGAGGCCAATGGCCGCTCGATCGAGGAACTCGAACATGAACGCGACGCCATGCTCCTGGAACTCCTCGCCACCCGCGCAAAGGGTGAACAGGCGGCGCAAGCCGCCGGGAGCCACGGCGACTAACTTCAATAAGTGAAGCGCCTGGCCGCTGCTTCGCGGCGCCAGGCGCTTCTCCATTGGACAGCCCACCATGATCTACATTCATTCGCTCGGCCGGGCCTCCCGGTATTATCCGCAACGCACGGCGCTGCTCGTCAACGGCGCCGCTATCTCTTTCCAGGCTCTCCACGAGCGCGTCCGCAACATCGCAGCCGCGCTCGCCGCCCACGGCTTCACGGCCGGCGACCGCCTAGCGCTTCTGCTGCCGAATTCTCCCGAGTACATCGAGTTGGTGTACGCCTGCAGTTGGCTCGGCGTCACCGCCGTCCCGATAAACGCACGCCTCTCCGCCGCCGAAATCGACCAAGTTCTGCTCGACGCAAAACCGCGCGGCCTGGTGCGCCATTCCTCGCTCCCCAATCCGACGGTGCAGCTCCCCTGGCAACTCACGCTCGATCAACAACCATTGGACGTTCGCAACGACTCCTGTCCAGATCCGCTCTATGACCCGGGAGCAATCCTAGCCCTCATCTATACCAGCGGCACCACCGGCCGGCCGAAAGGCGTCATGGTTACTCACGCCAACATCCTCGCCAACGTCGATCACCTCAGCTATTGGCTGAAATTCCACGAAGGCGGCGTCTATCTGCATGCGGCGCCAATTTTTCACATTGCTGATTTTCCCGCCATGTTCGCAGCCCCGGCTTTCGGCGCCCGCCAAGTCACAATTCCAAAGTTCAGCCCGCAAGCTTTCTGTGAGCTGGTCCAACACGAACGCGTAACTCACACAGTTCTTGTCCCGACGATGCTGAACCTGCTAACGCAAATGCCCGAGACAAAGCCGTACGACCTGAGCAGCCTCGAGCTTCTAGCGTACGGCGGTTCTCCCATGGCCCCGGAACTCGTCCGTCGCACCAGAAAGCTTCTGCCCAACGCGAAACTTCTCCAGTCCTACGGACTCAGCGAGACCGGCTTCCTCACCGGTCTCGAAGATCAAGACCATATCAATGGCCGGCTCCTGTCTTGCGGGCGCCCGTGTCCAGGAATTGACCTCCGCGTCGAAGACGAGACGGGCAGGGAAGTAGAAACCGGGCAGCACGGCGAACTGGTCGCACGCGGCGCCAACGTCATGCGCGGCTACTGGAACGATCCGCAAGACACCGCCGTCGCCTTTCGCAACGGAATGTTTCGCACAGGAGACATCGGCTATCAGGATGCCGACGGCTATTTCTACATCCTCGACCGCCTGAAAGATATGATCGTCACCGGCGGCGAAAATGTCTATTCCGGCGAAGTCGAAGCCGTCATCTACAAACATCCCGCAGTCCGCGAAGCCGCCGTCTTCGGAATTCCTGATCCCCAATGGGGTGAACTCGTGATGGCTTGCGTCGCGCTGAAGCCCGGAATGGTTCTGAGCGCAAACGACCTCACCGCCCATTGCAGGCAATTCTTGGCCAATTACGAGATCCCCCGCCGTGTCGAATTTTCGGATACCGAGCTACCGAAAAGCGGTTCTGGCAAGATCCTTAAAAGGATTCTTCGCGAACGATTCTGGGTTCATGAAGAGCGGGCCGTGCGCTAGGGGCGCTTGCTGCCACTTTCAGGCAGCCGCCAATGCTGTTCTGCGACGATGACTTCCGCCGATGGAAAGCAATCTGCAAACGCTCAGCTTCACTGCCAGGCTCAACGGAGGAAATGGATTTGAGATCCTCCTGTGGAAAATCCTTGGGATTGAGGGTAATCACAAAATCTGCCTTGCCGAATTCGGCGCAGAGGAAAAACGCGTCGTCCTTGGGATCGGGAGAAATTTGAGCCGAAGCACGCACCTTCACCTCTTCGGCCTGCTCGCGGATCAGGTTGATGACTTTTCCGATGAGATTTGGACGAACGCGGTGGCGCTTCAGAACTTCCTTGTATTCTTCCAAAATATCTTCCGTTATGAGCCAGACGAAATTGTTCCGCTCGGCCCACCGACGCAATACATCGGCACTCGGATTCCGGCCAGAAACGAACGGCTCTCTGAACCCCGATATACCAGCCACAAGGACGCTCGTGTCAACGACGGCCCGTGGGTTGCGTTTCTTAGCTTATTGCAAGTCCCTGTGTCTTGGGTCTACGGACGGACACGCAAACGATCCTTGGAGCGGATACCGAGTTACCGACTTGGAAAGTATTGGCGCTTCCGTCAGGAAGAAGTGTTGGCTTGGGTCGAATCCCAACGGCGAGGCTCGCATGCTGCTTGACATGCGGACTACACTCAAAGACGACACAGAACAAGCTGGACGGGCCATCCATGTACGGAACCTTGTTACCGCCTTAAATCACCCCGCACGCTCCGTCACGTTGCTGTTGTTGCTGACTGGACTACGCGTTGGAGAGTTGCTTGCGCTTCGCTGGGGAAGCATCGATTTGAATGCTCGCATGCTCCGTGTTTGCGAAACGGTGTATGACGGGCATTTCGATCAGCCCAAGACGAAACGCAGTGCGCGAACCATTCCGATTGGAACGGAGACGGCAGAAATCTTTGCTGCCATCCGTCCCGCCGCTGTTGATGCAAGAGCCTTAGTATTTGCCACACGCGAGGGATTGCCGCTGGAGCGATGGAATCTCTTGCGCAAGCACCTGAAACCCGCAGCGAAGAAACTAGGGCTTCTTGATGTTACGTGGCATCTTCTGAGACATAGCCACGCGACGATGCTCGATTCCGTGGGCACCCCAATCGGGACGATGCAATCGCTCCTGGGCCATTCCACGCCGGAAATCACGCGCGAGATTTATTTACACGCGATCCCGGAAGAGCAGCGTCGCGCAGTAGAGAGCGTCGAGAGGCTTGTATTTGGACCCAAATGGACCCAAGTTCGGGCTCCGGCGCAACCGGCATCAGCAAGAGTGAATTGAAAAATCAGGAGTTAGTGGTCGGGGCGTCCGGATTTGAACCGGAGACCTCCTGCGCCCAAGGCAGGCGCGCTACCAGGCTGCGCTACGCCCCGACAGTGACTGCTTTATTCATTCTAAAGCACTTCCCAACTTTACTCCTAATCCGAGTCGTCATTTTCGGTCTCACTGTGCCAAAACTGTGCCAAATACTTTACTGAATCGTGGCTGTGCCAGAATCCAGCGGCATCTCATTGGCTTGGCGGTTCATCTTCTCCAAGGCCTCTCGCTTCATCTGTAATTTCATCTGCGAATACTTCTTGAAGACCTTGGCGTCGCCCTGCCGGAGGAGTTGTGTAACCCACTCGTCGGCGACACCGCCTGCACTGAGTCGAGTTGCATAGGTGGAGCGCAGGTCATAGATCCTAAAGTAGGGAACTCCTGCACGTTTTAGCGTCTTCCGCCATGCGGTCTTAAGATTCTTGTGGTGACCAGACGGATTTTTGTCGCTTGGGAACAAGTAGGGCCCGGTTCCCGAGACCAGTATCTGGCTTTTGATGGCTTCGATCGCCAGAGGGGTCAGAGGAATTTCGGCAATACCGTTCGGTGTTTTGGAGTCGGGTACCCAGATAGTGGCATTTACAAGGTCCACTTGGTCTTTTCTCATAGGCGTTAGTTCCTTGTAAACCCTGAGTCCGGTTTCGGTGATGATCTGAACGATATTCCGAAGATGTCCCGGAGCATGTGATTCAATTCGGCGTTGTTCTGACCAAGTAACGTAGTGAGGGCGAAAAAGGCCCCTCACTGCCACGGGGAATTCAACGCCCCAACAGGGATTGGCTTGAAGGAGTTTTTTTCGCACCGCCACGTTCAACATGCGCCGAAGGACTCGGAGCTCCTGATGAACTGTGGTTGGCTTCAGTACTCCCATTTGTCTGTAGCCGAGCGCGGTTCGGACTCGAACCGTTTTTCGAAGGCGATCACTGAGGTAGATCTCGATGTCGTCCGCAGTGATGTCCACCAATTTCCGTGAGGCAAAGGCGTTCTTGAGATGTTTTGCGACACGAAGATTCACCTGGTGTGTCTTCTCCGCTCGTACAGGCGGCTTCGAGTAGTTTTCTAGGAAGAAATCCGCCCATTGCTCCAGACTCAACTTTTCCCCTTTCCGTATTACATCCAGTGCATTGCTATCTCTGGCTTGAAGCCGTTCCCTCAACAGCCGTTGAGCTTCCTGCCAGTCTTGCGTGAATGTGGATTCCCTGCGTCTTGCCCCGCTTCTGTCGCGATAGCGAATCCACCAGAACGGCGTCTCCTTTCTTCGATACACAACACCATCATATTTTCTCGATCTAGGCATTCTCCATCTCCTGTTTGAAAGAAGCGCGGAATGTTTCGAGATCCGTTTTCAGAAAGCGGATGTTTCGACCCATTACGCGGAGATGGGGAATCTGCTTACGCTCGACCCAAAGATACACAGTTTGCGGGCTGACGCCAAGATATCTGGACGCCTCCTTCACGGATAGAGGACGATCATCGGATGGCGTGGAATTGTGTCGATCAATCTGAAGAATTGCTTCTCGAGTCATGACGTGCACCTTTCGTTTCAGGTGTGTTCGACCGCTACGGTCTCGCGTGCTCCGGTCCTCCCACGACGTGATCTTTTCCCCGTCGAATCGGTCGGGCTTACCGAGCGTTTTCCAATGAGCGCACGAAAATAGACGGAAGACTTGCGCGCGCTGGAGTCTCCTTTCAGCATACTATATGTATAGCACCATGGAAAGTGTTTTTACAGAGCGGAATCACCTGATTACCGTTCGGCCCTGTTCTACTATCCCCGTCGCGATCGCAGTGGCGGCTCGTCAGTCATCGGCCACCATCACCTTGAGAGTATCTCTGTTTTTATTCGATATCTCTTTCGCAGCGGCGCGGATCAGCTTGTCATAGCGCAACCTGGCGCGAACGCGCGCCGCCGGGAGGGCATCTTCCGGGGGTTCCACAACACACGTGATGACGTACTTCAGGAGCACGTCCGTTAGAGCGATCTGCGCCTGCGCAAGCGTGTGAAGACCCTGCACCTGCTGCGCCATGTTCGTAAGCGTGGCCGCCACGCGGGCCTCAAACTGTGTTACGGCTTCGGTGTTATCGCCCTGCCGAAGTTCGTGCTCACAAGCGGCGATTAGGAATGCTTGCTCGGAACGGAAGCCTCGTTCCTTGACAGCTAAGCGAACTTTTTCCCGTAGTTCTGCGGAAGTGTATCGAAAGTTGCGCGAAATTGCTTTTCTAGCCATGAAAAATCACCTTTCTGGAGTGGTACCAAAGTGGTGCCACAATGTGCTCAAAACGGCCCTCTGCAAAGAGTCTGAAGGATAAGCAGTTAACGCAGAAAAACAACACGAAGTGGCCACATCCCTTTATGTTCCAATATGTGTGTCGGTCGCTGATAATCCGCCTGCATTCCATGCACGCTGCTCCTATCGCTGTTGAAGAATGTCGACTTCTGCCGACTCTTGCTGAGAAGTGTTGACCCGCGTTGAGATTTGGAGACTTCTGACGACTTTTGTTGATTTCTGTTGACTCAGAACCTTTTCATGGGTTACATCAATACGTCATGCTGCTATATGTACAGCAGTGTGAGAAGGTGTGTCAATGCAAAAAGACTACCGCCCCTGTCTGGAAAAACTGGCCGGCGCTCCCCCGAAGAGCAAAGCCGCGCTCATTCGATCTCTTCTACCGGGGATAGAAGCGGCGCTGTACTCAGGGCAGAGTCTTAAAGATATTTGGGAAGCATTGGGAAACGAAGGCTTGCAGATGACCTATTACGTTTTTCACATGACTGTCTGGCGCGCGAGAAAAACTAGAAAACCAACCGCAACCGGCTCCTGGGGAAAACAGGCTAAACCTTCTGAGCCGCAAGGGCTGCAGGAAGCAAAAGTGGAAACAGTTGAAGGGCGGGACCCATTTGCGAATCTAAGGCGATTGGAGGAAGACAGGCCTGGTTTTCACTGGCGGGGTGCACGAAGCTTGAAAACATTGGTGCGTGGAACGGAGGGCACGAATGACAAGAACAAACAGTGATGGAAGCCGTGGAACAGAATTGTAGGGGGCGTTGAACAAGAGGCGAAGGTGGTGTATATATTTGCATGTACGAACCGTGAAGTAATTTCAGTTGCGGCAACCCCATCCTGAAGACAGTAGGGAATCGTGCCCAAGCGGCGAAGCGTTCATTTCGGAGTCTACAATGTCCGGCTGTTAAGTGCCCTCGATAAACTCCTGCGGGACAAACCGAGATACCTTGGAGAACTGTCGACTTCGATCAACAATGCGCTTTTGGCGGTCGACCTGAATACTGTCGGGCTCGTGACCCTTCAGTCCAGACTGAAACAAACGGGGAGAGAAACGCAGGTCGTCATCTTGCGACGACTTCGCAAGCGCATTCATCAAGTCGCCAAAAAGCGGAATTGTTCGATGAATCAGCTCGTGAATAGTGCTCTTCTGGCTTACTACTCGAAGAATGGAGCAGGCAAACTCAAGAAAACACCCAAAGGACGGCCGTCGTCTCAACGTTCGTATGACACAATGTCGGAGTCGGAGCGTCGAGAGCTTCATCAGATGCTCTCGGGGCTTTCGGCATTGCAATCAGTTCCCATCGATGCGGAAGAACCCGATGGAACATATTACGAATACGATCGGAACCTGAAAGCGACAGTGAAAGTAACGCCTGACGGGGAGCGAGCCCCCGTTGAAAAATTAGAAACAAGCTTTGAGCCCACGCGCCGGAAGGGTACGCGTAAAATTGCACGCGAGGAAATCGCGTCCTGAGCGAGCAAAAGCCAGCACTGTTTATCATCGCGGGACCGGTGGGCGCCGGTAAGACAACTTTCTATGAAGCCTATTTGAAAGAGCCATTCCCCACACTTGTTCCCGCGCTGAGACACCAGCAACAACCATTTCTTGAGGAGCGTCGTTCTTTTGCGGTCGAAGACATTCGTGTGGACACGCAGCTACTCGACCAGGCGAAGGCAGCAGGGTATTCGACGAAAGTTCTTTTTATCTCTACGGAAGACGCAAATTTGAATGTGGGCCGGGTATTGGTGCGCATGAGTCGAGGTGGACAAGCTGTTCCCGTGTCCAGCGTGATTGACTCCTATCGGGAGTCAACGAAGAATCTCTCCGAAGTCCCCAAACATGCCGATGAATTGCTCGTGTACGACAACACAGTGCATCGTCGCGGCTTTCGCGTAGTGGCGCAGTTTATCGGTGGGAAATTGAGTAAAAGCGCGCAGACAATACCGGACTGGGCTGCTAAGGTGTTTGGCAAAGAGCTGCACGCGGCAAAACAACACGAGAAGCCCGGGCGTGGACGCTAACTTTTTTTCTCCCTTAATCCACTGTGTGCTCTGGCCCCCACTCACTATTTCCCCTGCTTCATGACCAAGCGCCCGTCCTGTAACAAACTAGGAGAGACGCTCCCCACGACGTTGCTAATGAGCGAACGCCTTGCTTGGATCATGCACAGTGCGACTGAGCAAAGAGGGACAAGATAGTGGATCTTCCCGGTTTTCATGAGGTTAGCACGGCAGGATTGACTATTGCCTTATGCCAGTGCATAATTCCCCAAGAAAGTAAGGGGATTGTGCTATGGTGAGACCCTACAAAGAAGCCGCAAGACGACTATACAAAACGGCCCAATCTCAGCAGGGGTTTTTCACCACGAAGCAAGCCATACAGGCAGGATTCGCGGAAAAGACCCATTCCTATCACGTGAACGTTGGAAACTGGATCAGGGAGCATCGTGGTATTTATCGGCTGGCCGATTTTCCTACGGCGGAGCGTCCAGATCTGATGCTTTGGTATCTGTGGTCGCAGAATCGTAAAGAAGTTCCGGAAGGCATATACAGTCACGACACGGCTCTCAGTCTTCACGAACTCTCCGATGTCATGCCCTCGAAGCTGCACATGACAGTCCCCATGCAGTTTCGACGCAACAGCCGAATCCCGGAAATCCTGATTCTTCACCGAGATGATCTCAGCGAAAGCGATATCGAACAAATGCAGGGAGTGCGAGTTACACGCCCACTGCACACGGTTCTGGATCTTCTCCAGACCGGCCATGTAGACCGAAATCTCATCCGGCAAGCTATCGACGAGGCAATGCGGCGCGGGCTCATCACCGGGAAACAGATTGACTCACTGCCACACGATAGACTCCGAGACTC
>Ga0185299_10001370_pt1 | contig 48019 bp, 47 predicted proteins | sample PaiPotPPA55metaG_FD_128002 | JGI IMG/M metagenome (GOLD analysis project Ga0185299, IMG submission 128002) | Iron sulfur acid spring bacterial and archeal communities from Banff, Canada, to study Microbial Dark Matter (Phase II) - Paint Pots PPA... ... | reverse complement strand
TGCATAAAGAGCTGCTCTACATCAGCCCAGCTTACGAGAGGATCTGGGGCCGCACCCGTGCAAGTATGTACGCCGCTCCTAGGTCGTGGACCGAAGCGCTTCATCCCGAGGACCGGGAGCGAATTCTGGAACTGCGCGGCGATGACCATCTGCACGAGATGCCCGATATGACGTACCGGATCGTGCGACCGGACGGGTCGCTTCGCTGGCTTCACTCTCGCGAATTTCCGGTGAAAGGCGCAGACGGCAAGATCGTGCGCATCGCCGGCATTGTCGAAGACATCACCGAGCGCAAGCGCATCGAGCTGGCGCTGGAAGAGCGCTTGCGTTTCGAGACCCTGTTGACCGAGCTTTCAGCCGCATTCGCAAACTTACCGACCACGGCAGTTGATGAGGAAATAGATAAGTGGCTGCAAAATCTGGTCGAGTTTCTGGATCTGGATCGCGCCACCTTCGATCAAATAGGAGACGATGGAGAGACGCTTTCCCGCAGTCATTCACATACCGCCCGCGGCATCGAACCCCTGTCTCTCATTGTAACGAATGATCAACTCCCTTGGATGACAGAACAGCTTCTTCGAGGGAATACGATCAAATGGTCGCGCATCCCTGATGACTTGCCAGAGCAGGCCTCGAGGGAAAAGGAGTTCGCTGGCCGGGTCGGAGCCAAGTCAGTTTTGATCATTCCTGTCCGTATCGGTGGGTCCCTCATCTGTGCAATTTCTTTCACTTCGATGCGTAGCTATCGCGACTGGCCAGACGAAATGGTGGCGCGATTGCGCCTGGTCGGAGAAATTTTTGCCAATGCAATTGCGCGCAAACGGGCAGAGGAGGCGCTATTTCAACGCGAAGTGGAGTTGGATCAAGCGCAGCGTCTCGCGAACCTTGGCAGTTGGGAATGGAACATTCTAACTGGTGGTCTGACTTATTCGGACGAATTGCGCCGCATTTACGAACTCGAACGAGAGGATCTGGGCTCGCCGGATAAGGCATTCTCGGAAGCAATTCATCCTGATGATCGAGCGCGCCGCAACGAAGCCGTCGCCGCGGCGTTAAATGGCGGTCCACCGTACAACGTGGAATTTCGCATTATTCGCCCGGACAAATCGGTTCGGTTCGTGCATTCGCGCGGACGATTGATCTATGACAAAGCGGGTAAGCCTGTCCGCATGTTCGGCATGGCTCAGGACATCACTGAGCGCAAGTGGGCGGCGAAAGAATTGGAAGAGGCGAATCATCAATTGCGACTTCTTTCGCGCCGGCTGTTCGAGGTTCAGGAGGAGGAACGGCGTCACCTCGCGCGCGAGTTGCACGACGAAATAGGCCAGGCGCTGACGGCGGCAAAGATCAATCTGCAATCGGTCACAGGTAACGGCGGCACTGCCAACTCTGCCCGGCTGCAGGAAACGACGGCAATTCTCGACCGTTTGCTTGGCCAGGTGCGACAGATTTCACTAGATCTGCGCCCGTCGATGCTGGACGACTTGGGCTTGGTTCCCGCGCTCCGCTCATTGCTCGATCAACAGGGACGCCGTGCCTCGGTCGCAGTGCATCTTTCAGCGGAGAACATTCCGGAGAAGCTCGATTCGGAAATTCAGACAACTTGTTTTCGCATTGCGCAGGAAGCGATCACTAACGCGCTGCGCCATGCCGGTGCTACGCGAATCGATGTCGATCTTCGGTACGAGAACGCGAAATTGCGGCTTCTGATTCGCGACAACGGCATCGGCTTCGACGTCGAATCAGCACAAGCGCGAACGGTGGGTCTCGGGTTGATAGGAATACAGGAACGCGCCACCCTCATCGGTGGGCAAGTAAGAATTATCTCATCGCCAAAGAAAGGAACGACCATTGAAGTGTCTCTGCCGCTATTACTCCGCGGCGAACGGACCGGTCTGGGTTGACGGATGAATCCGATACGCATTTTGCTGGCGGATGATCATGCGCTTGTGCGCGCGGGCATTCGCACTTTGCTCGAAAAGATTCCGAACGTGGAGGTGGTCGGGGAAGCCAACAGTGGTCGTCAGGCGCTGGAGATGGTGAAAACAAGGTTGCCAAATCTCATCTTTATGGATATCGCGATGGCCGAGCTTGGCGGATTGGAGGCGCTGCCGCGAATCACAAAAGATTTCCCAGGGGTAAGAGTGATCATTCTTTCTGCGCACGCGAATGAAGAATACGTCATCCGAGCGCTGCGCAATGGAGCTGCGGCTTATATGCTTAAAGATGCCGCGACGGCAGAGTTGGAATTCGCAATCACATCCGTTAGCCAAGATAAAACGTATCTCAGTCCATCGATTTCGCGGCCCGTGATCGACAGTTATTTGAAGCGCGTTGGCGGGCCACACAGTCCGCTCGAGCAATTGACGCCTCGGCAGCGCGAGATTTTGCAATTGATCGCGGAAGGAAGAAATACGAAGGACATCGCTTCGGACCTGGACATTAGTGTTAAGACGATCGAATCGCACCGGCTGCAATTAGTGGAACGATTGAACATTCACGACATTCCCGGTTTGGTGCGATATGCGATCCGCAGCGGATTAGTCTCGGCCGAGCGATAAGTCTCTTTGGCGTTGCGATGTCGACTTAAGGTTTTTTTTGGCTGATTTAAGGTTTCTCCTAATCGCCGGGCATAAACGATCCTGCGAAGATTTTCGCGAACTTTCCTCAATGGCCATGGTTGCATTGCATCTCCCCGATTTCGAGCGGCGCGAAACGACGCGCCTTTTTGGGCATTCCAGTAACCTTCCCTCGAATGCAGCAGATTCTATCCCCTACTAAGACTGAGAGCCGACTAGCAGCTTCTGAGATTGTTGACGATCTCAAGCTCAAGGGAATCCAGAGGGCCGTTTTCGAGAAAATCGTTCACGATTCATTGAATGGAGCCGGAGACATCGATTGGGAGCGTTTGCGGCGCGAATGCTGGCCGCTGCGCCGCGACGGAAAAGTGGATGCAACCGTGACTCGGGGCGGAGTCGCAAACGCGGTAGAACATGTTCAAGAAAAGGTCGTCGCTTGGTCACGAGGGCGTTCGATTCAGATCGCGATCGTCGATGTGCCGCAAGACAAGAAACCAAAAAAATGGAGAGCTGAATTCTCCTACGGACCAGCAGAAGATATCGATGAAACTCGCCCTGAGTTTTCTTGGTGGGTTACGGGGGCAGAAGAAAAGCGCTCGCTCGCCGTATGGATGCCGATCTTCGACAAGGAATCCATAGAAGTGAATGTTGACCCGTCTGATCCGTGGGAAAATCCCGCTTCAATTCCCGGGTATGCGTCCTTTCGAGAGGCAACTTGGCGTGAATACGCGGAACAAAGAATCAGAGAAGGACTACCGCCGCCCATAAATACATCTCACTGGAACGTTGAAGAATGGCTTCCGAGACCGAAGGCAACGGGAGGTTATCCCGGCGTTCACCTGCTTGTTCACAGGACGCAGTTCAAAGACTTCATCGCTACTACGGAGCAGCTTACCCGCACGATTCAGGTCGCACATGAGGCATATCCCGTGGAAGACCTGCTGCGGAAAACTTGGAAACCCGATGACCATCAGCACTTTCCACCAGCGGCGAATTTGCTCGCGGTAGACGTGAACGTAATCACAAGCGACAGGAAATTGGTCGTGAGAAAGGAGAGGAGTGATGGACCGTGGCAGACAGCAGTTTTTGGCTACGTCGATGCTCTTCAGGATGTCCACCGAAACGATATTCACATTCCGGCACCTCGGGAAACAGCTTTCCGTAAGTGCTGCCAATTACTCGGATTCAGCATTCAGCCCGCATTTATTCGATGGCTCGGTGTAGGTCTCGGCACAAAGGACGGTAACGTATCGCTCTTCGGGGAGATCGAAGTGAGTTTCACGTTTGACCAGTTGCGCGAACGTTTTGGGTCGCGGCCAGACAAGATTAGCTCGAAAGAAATCAAGGGAATTGATCTCACGCCTGAGGCCATTCGGGATCTCCTCGGTCCTCCTACGAACCGGTATCGTCGACACATGGAAGTGGCTCTCGTTCTCTCTCTGTGGCGGCGCTGCCCCAGGATGAAGATTGAAACCAAGGCAAACGGCCTGGCCGCCAAGACAACAAAGCGCCGATGAAAGAAAAGCAAGAATGAACGCCTTTCGTAAATTATCGACGACACGTTCTATAGGTGTTTTCTAGCCGGCAGCTCGACAACGCAGCAACTTGCTACTCAGAGCTTAAATCAGACGCTCACGGACGATTGGCGGCGTTCAGCTTATCTCTGTTCTCACGTGCGGAGTTTCAAGCGCAGCGGCACAGGAGGGAAGTTCTTGAAAGAGTTTTCAGCAAAGATTTGAAGCGCTTGAGCCCAAAAGATTTCTGCCGCTGAGAAAGGCGAATATCTCGTTTCCTCCCGATGCACGCCGCGCTGAAAAGTAAAACCATATCCGAACACTCTGAGCTGCGACCCCTGCTCCTCATGCGTGAAGGAACCATTTGGAGGCAATCTATGAATATGAAATTTTTGGCGTGGCTCGTTTTGCTCGCGGTTCTGTTTCTCTCCTCTCCGGTCGCCTCTCCTGCCCCCCTTCCAACGGACGCGCAGACAATCTCTGTCGCCTCACATCAGGCGGGACCTACTCCGTTCATAAGCTTTCTTTCCCTGGTTAGCCATGGACCCTTCAGCGACATTGCAAGCATCCGGTTCACGATCACCCCGAAACCGGGGTCGTTCACACGACCAATCTCCGTCATCTACTCGCGAAGCTACCTTCAGAGCCGGGGCTATCTCGATCCGCGGACTAGAAATCTCATTCTGCCGGTCTTCGGGCTCTACGCAAATTACTCGAACACGGTGGTTGTGAACTATTCTTTCACGAGGCATAAACCACAGCAGCAGAACATCGTTGTCCCGACAGGATCGTTCAGCGACCCGTGCGGATTCAACAATCGCATAGCCATTCAAGCCAGAACCAATAGTACGACCCTGAGCTATGATTACATGCTTTTAAAAAACGCTTGCGGCGATTTCTCACCGACCATTCTCGATACGGACGGTGAAATCCGTTGGGTAGGTACGGCTGGCCTTGCTTATTTTGCATCCACCATGTTCCAGAATGCTGTCTACCTGGGGAATGGACCAAACTTATACCGCATGGAATTTGATGGCGCAGTGTCGGTCGCCGCGACCTATCCCAACGGTGGCACCGCTCACCATAATATCGATTACGGAAAAGTTGGGATGATTTTGGACGAGGATGTTCCGGGTCAGATCGAATCTTTCAACGCGGAGGTAGACGCTCAGGGGAACGTTCTTAAGGTTTGGAGCCTTGCCGCCATCATCACCGATGCGATGATCGCCGGGGGGGACGATCCAAGCCAGTTCGTCTACCCGGCTCCAACAGACTGGTTCCATAACAACGCAGTCGCGTATAGAAGGTCCGATGACTCACTGGTTATTTCGAGCCGCGAAAACTTCGTGATTTGCATCGACTACGCAACAGGCGCGATTAAGTGGATCCTGGGCGATCCCACCAAGAAATGGTACCAGTTTCCTTCGCTAAGACAATATGCGCTAGCCCTGGCTCCCAACAGTCTTCCTCCTATCGGGCAGCATGCGGTCTCGTTTACGGCAGATGACAAATTATTGCTCTTTGATGACGGTAGAGGCAGCCTGTTTCAAACTCCCCCGGGCGACGACCGCACCTACAGCGCACCACGCAAGTATCAGCTTGATCTTACGACCAAGGTAGCCACGGAAGAGTGGAATTATCCGAACGGACAAACCCTCTACAGTCCCTTTTGCTCCAGTGTGTATGAAGACTCGCCGCTAAATTACCTGGTCGATTATTCCATTATTTCCAACCTGGGACCCATATACATGGAGCTCCTGGGCTTGGATGCGTCAGGCGCCAAGATATTCGATTATCGTTACCTTACATCTGGTTGTGACGACGCCTGGAATGCGATCCCGATCCATTTGGAAAACTTGCAATTCACGGCTCCGTAAATTCTTGGGGCATCCCGTGCCCCCGCCAGGCGCAAACCCACAGGCTTCTGTTCGCCTAGTAACGTAAAAGATGTCGATGATCAGGGTCCGATTCGAAACAAACGAACGCCTACAAGCGAGGGCGAGCTGAAACGGTGAGCGGTTCGGCGGTCTCCAAATTTTTGATGACGGTACTTAGATAGACCGATTCGGGATAAAAGGCTTTGTATTTGGTGATCTCCGCCCGATTCAAAACCTTGAAGCCGTAACGTTCGAACATTTTTTCGCCGCGGCGGCTCTCGAACGTGACGATCTGGCCACAGACGCGTTTCTCGCCGGAACGATAAAGATAACTCAGATACGCACTCATCAGCGCACGCGTCGTCGAAACTTTCCGCGCCTCCGGCAGGAGATTGATGTGAAAATGCGGTACGTGGCGCGGCTGGGCGGGCACTTCGCGCCAGCCGTACGCGAGTATCCAGCGAATGAAACGACGCGAGCGCGGGTTGTAACGGAAGTAGCGGGTCAGCGCCCGGAAAAACAGCCAGACGTTTTGATAAAGCGCGTAGAGCTGATTTTGCAGGGGCTTCCGCGAGCCGAGCAGGTAGCCGGAGATTTCGCCGTGCACCTCCAGGAGAAAACAAGATTCCGGTTCGTGATCGGTGTAATACGTGGTGAGAAAATCGGCGAACAATTCTCGATCCTGATACACGGGATCAATCGGCTCGCCGAGGAAGCCGGTCTCGCAGCAGAGTTTTCTTACCGCTTCGCGATCTGATGCACGGTAGCCACGGATGAGGAACGGCTGGTGGTCATCGGTCAGCATTTAAGATCGGCGATATTTTGAGCGAAGCTCGCGATAAATGCAAAACAGTTCGTCAAACACACGCGGCCAGCTGTACAGGCTCCGCGCCACGCGCGCAGCGTTCCTGCCCATAACCGATAATTTACTGTCGCTGCATTCTTCGATCGCGTTCACCAGCGCATCGGCAGTGTTCTCCAGCGCCCACGATTCCTGATCATGGCAAATCACGTTGTCCATGTAGCTACCGCGAATTCCCACTACCGGCGTCCCGCACGCCTGGCATTCCAGGGCCGCCAGGCCAAATGTTTCCTGAACACCGGGATGAACAAAAAGATCGGCCGCACGATAAAACGCGGCGAGCTCGCAAGGATCGGCGCAGTAGCGAATCCATGAAACGTTTTCAGTTCGTAATTGCAATTTCCGGAGTTGCGTCCGGTCAGGCCCATCGCCAATCACGAGCAAATGAAATTCATTCGGCCGGCGCCGTTGCAAAGTCTTGAAAGCGCGAAGCAAAGTCGTTGTGTTCTTCTCTTTCGCCAGCCTGCCTACGTAAAGGAGCAGGTTTTGACCCGAACTAACCCCAAGCGAGCGCCGTATTGCTTCGGTTCCGGATCCGTCGGGACGGAAGATTTCCGGGTTAACACCAAGACTAAGCACGCGCACGTTGTGAACGCCCCAGTCACGCAGCACGCGGCCCAGCAGGTCTGATGCGACGACGGTCGCGGCGTGCTGATTGTAGAGTTTACGAACGTATGCGTGGGAAAGCTTCATCACGCGACGCGTCGCCGTTTTCCCAAGGAGCATTGCGCTCTTTCGCACGTACGCTTCTGGAAAATGCGAGTGATAAAATCCGACCACAGGTACGCGTAGAGCGCGCCCGACCTTCAATGCTTTCCAGCCGAGCTGATACGGATCGGCGGACTCGATCACATCCGGCCGTTCCCGGTCCAAAATTTCTTCCACTGCTCGAAGATTCAGCAGCGCTCGGTATTGCGCCGTCCGCGACACAATAGGAGAACGAATCGTGTAAACACGCGAGCGCCCGTTTGCTTTCAGCTTTGTCTTCGCGCCAGGAACAATGAGAATATGTTCGTTTCGGTGCGCGTGCCTATCGATGTAACCAATCTTCTCGTGAAGATATCGCTTCACGCCCCCGCTTACCGGCGAATAAAACTGAGTGAGGTCGCAGATCTTCATCGAATTGCCGATTTGCGCGAAGCGGCCATGATCGCAACCAGTTCACCAGCCTCGCTTAGCAGGGGACGAATTCTTTCATCAGTAAGCAAGCCCGAATCGATGATCAACTCTAACCAAAAACAACTTTCGTCTGCCCCTTCTTCTACAATTCCGATCTTCGCAATAAATTCAGCTCGCGAGCGAGCTCGGCAGGCCGCCCGATAATTGGCGGCTACTGATGTTGCACTTCGAATAATCTGATTTGCTATGGCGCGACCTTGAATTGTACGAGGCATGGCGTCCACGAGTTTCATCACGCGTAGTGCAAACCGCTTCGTTCGCGCCTTTAGATCCGCTGTGCGAACGACTTTCTCAGATTCGGCAATCGGCATTCGGCAATCGGAATTTAGCTCTCTGCCCCGCTCAGATACTTCTCCGCCTGCAGTGCCGCAGCACAACCCATTCCCGCAGCGGTAATGGCCTGCTTGTAAACGCGGTCAGCCACGTCGCCGGCGATGAAAACGCCGGGAACTTTACTTCCGACCCCGTTTTTCGGGAGCAGATAGCCCTCTGCGTCCATATCGAGTTTGCCTCGGTACGCCTTCGTGTTTGGATCGTGCCCGATCGCGACGAAAACGCACGCCACATCCAACTCGCGCTCCTCATTTGTCTTCACATTCCGCAGTCGCACAGCGCGCATCTCCCCTTTGTCGTCGGCAACGTATTGTGTCACGACGGTGTTCCAGATCGGCTCGATCTTTTTGTTCGCGAACACCCGCTCCTGCATGATCATCGACGCCCGCATTTTGTCGCGGCGATGAATGAGATAAACCTTTGATGCGAACCGGGTGAGGAACAGCGATTCCTCCGCCGCGGAATCGCCGCCGCCCAGGACGCAAACCGGCACGTTTTTGTAAAATGCGCCGTCGCAAGTCGCGCAAGACGTCAAGCCGTGCCCGACCAATTTCTCTTCGCCGTCCAGTCCCAGATATCGGGCCGCGGCGCCGCTGGCGATGATCAGAGCGCGCGTATCCAACCATTCATCATCCGCTTTGATCCGGATATGCTTGTTGGCCGGATCGAAATCGGTCACTTCCGCGTACGAAAACCGGGCGCCAAATTTCTCGGCCTGTCTGTGCATGTTCAGAATCAGCTCCGGCCCGTCAATTCCGTCCGGAAAACCGGGATAATTTTCTACCAGTGTCGTCGTAGAAAGTTGCCCACCGGGCTGCCGGCCTTCCAGCACCAACGGACTGAGGTTTGCCCGCGCCGCGTAAATAGCAGCAGTCAGCCCCGCACAGCCGCTCCCAACGATGATCACTTTCTCCATCGGTAAAATTTAGCACAGCCCGCAAGTTGCAGAAATGGTAGCACAGGCATCCTTGCCTGTGAGGCTAACAGGCGTCCCGCCTGTTGATTGATGATACGCAGCCAAGATGGCCGCGGGCCCCACAGACAAGATGTCTGTGCTACACCGTCACGCGCACGTTGATCCTGTGAAGCCCACTCGTGCCAGAGAAGGGGCCGCGATCTTCTTCCAATTCCTGGACGTCGCCTTCGCCATCGGCGGCACGAACGACCAGACTGTAATCGCGCGACGCGGCGGGGGTCCACTGCGCTTTCCAGAGTGACCACGCCAGATTGCCGCCGGAGTAATAAATCTCCGCGTCGTTCCAAGTCTGGCCATCATCGAAACTGAGCTCCACGCGCGAGATGCCGCGATCGCCGCCGAACGCGATGCCTTTCACTTCGATCGGACCAGTTAGTTTGCTTAACGACACAAACATCCAATCATCCGGCACATCGATTCTCGATCGTATGGGCACAATGAAGTCGGGTCCCCATCCTTGCGCCTCATAAAATCCTTTCGCGTTCGCGTCGGTCACTTCGATCCTCGTGAGCCATTTCACGTTTTTTTCACCGAAGTAGCCGGGGACGATCACGCGCAAGGGATAACCGTGCCGATCCGGCAGCGGCGCGTCGTTCATCTCGTAAGCGAGCAACGTTGTTGGTTCCATCGCTTTCTCCAGCGGGATCGTGTCAGTGTAATTGTCGACGCCGTGCAGACGCACCCGCACGGCGACAGATAGTACGCCGGCCTGGTCAAGCAAATCGCGGAGCGGAAGACCTTTCCACACAGCATTGCTGATCAAGCCCGCGTCCAAACCGTTGCTGATGCACATGAGCGTTGTCTCCTGGGTGGTCGGTTTGAATCCTACAAGATCCTGGAATCGCCAGGTCGCCGGGTTTTGCACGAGCCCGCCAATTTCAAGATGCCACAGGTCGATGTTCACCTTGGGATCGACGACGTTCTTAGTAACGCAGTAGAACAACTCGTTAGGTGTTATGGGCTGAACGATGCTGCCTTTGTATTGGGTGCCGTCGTAGCTGAACGTAGCCGCGCGATACAGTTTGCGCGCCAGCGCAGCTCCGCCGCCAGCCGCTGCGAGACCAATAGTACCCAGCACGAATGCACGGCGTCCGATCGCTGGAGTGAATTCATAATCCTGCTTGTCTATTTTTTCCGTGGTCAGAAATCGGAACCCTGTTACCAGCGTTCGTTCGAACAAAAGGACGCACAGTATGAACCCGATGAGTGTGACGAGTCGCGCGACCTGAATAGGCAGGCCGATGTAGCTGGTGCCGAGTACCGGCCATAGTGCGATTGCAAATACCACGACCGGCAGCAAAACGAAGATCAACATCGTCCAAATCGTCGCGATACGACCGGGAGTTCGCCGAACGAACCACCCGAAAATCGCTCCACCGATCGCGCCGACCACAAGTTGACCGGCTATTGTCGATCCAACGCCAAGTTGCTTGAGATGATTGTAACCTCCGACCTTGCCCATGAGCGAAAGGAACGGACCTGGCGGAATGAACACGGAAAGACGATCGCCGATAATTACGAGCGGTGTCGCCACCCCAAACGTCGCGAGCAACAACATCGCGGTCGTCATCACGATCCCAGCCACGAATCCGGCGAGCAATCCTGCAGAGATCGCTTTTCTTTGGGTCATTGCGCCGAGTATGAGTTGTAGAGGCGTTCGCCGCGGCGAACGCCTGTTCACTTGATTTAATGGTTTAACACGAAGGCGGCTACAACAATTTCACTTTGCCGCCGCGAGAATTTTCCGTGCGCGCTCCACAACCATCGCGGACGTGACTTGCTTCATGCAGGCGTGATCGAATGGGCATTGGCTCAGGCGTCGGTAATTGCAGGGCGAACACGGCAGGTCGACGCGCACGACCGATTCCGGCCTTTCGTACGGGCCAATGTGAACCGGATTCGTGGGGCCAAAAACGCTTACCATCGGTTTACCCAAAGACGCGGCGACGTGCATCGACCCCGAGTCATTCGTGACCGCTACTTCGGCGCGTTGGATCAATCCCGCCAGATCCGCTGGAGTAGTTTTACCGCAAAGATTAATCGTCCCCGGCGCGGCGGCTGCGATGTGTTGGCAGCGAGCGTCATCACGTTTTGTACCTGCGAGAGCAACAGCAAATCCTTCGCCAAGAAACTCGCGCGCGACGCCTGCAAATCCTTCGATCGTCCAGTGCTTTGTTTCCCAAATCGTTCCGGGCACAAGAACAACAAGCTGTTTGCCAGCAGGCACACCGTGCTCATCGAGCAATCGGTCGACGTTGTTGATTGTTTCCGGTGAGAGATGGATTGCCAGGTCCGGCGGTTCATCATCGAAACCAAGCAACGATCCGACCCACAGGTAACGATCTATCGCGTGAACATCGAGCGTCGGAATGGGAATGCGGTGAGTATACGCGATCCAGGAACCTTCACGGGCGCCGCGCCAACCGTGGTTCGGGACGTTCTTGAGATCGTGCTCGGCAGAAATTGTGCGCGAGAATTCGATCGGCCGATCAAAACCGATGCGCACTCGCGCGCCGCTGACGAGCGCGAACAAAGCCGAACGCACCTGGCCATGCATATCGACCACCAGATCGTATTTCGCGCGCCGGATTTGTTTGAGCAGATCAAAAAAGCCGAGCGTAGCGCGCCATCTCTGTCCGGGCTTCGAGAATTCGCGTCGGGCGAAGAGAACCACATTCGAGAGCGCGGGATGATGGCGGACGACCTCCGCGTTCTCAGGCGTGATGAGCCAGTCAATGCGCGCACGCGGATAACGCGCACGCAGTTTTACCAGCACTGGGATCGTATGCACGACATCGCCGAGCGCGGACGGTTTGATCAGCAAAATGCGCGAGAACTCGGCAGTTTGAAGCCCGAAGTCGAGCGCGTCATTTATGTGTGTTGTTTCGACCTGGCGATTCAATTCGTGAAGTTATCACAAGGAGACGCGCTTTTCTAAAGCGCCGAACGTCTGTAGCCACGGCCCTGTGGGCCGTCAACAGCGACGGCGCGCCGCTCTGTGTGAATCCGAACCGGTGGGCAGAGGACTGCCAGCCCTATCAATTCGACCTGCCACAAGCCGTTGGCTACAAAGTCCAGGAAGGTACTTACGCCGCCTTTTTTTCGCCCGCGAACGCACCGCGGATTTTTTTCATCCACGCCGAAAATCGATGGCGGTTTTGCTCGCGGCGCACCACCGCCTCACTGGTGACCCAGTTAAACTGTATCACTCGACGCGGACCCGAGAACGGCTTGTGGCCGTGCCACGAATTATTGCTGCGACGGAACGCCAGCAGCGTCCCTTCCTTCGGCGGGACTTCGAGAATCATGTCGTCAAGATTGTTTCCGGAACGCAGCAACCGAAGCCGGCCACCAGCAGATTCCCACCCCGCATTCATGTAGATCAGAATCGTGATGATTTTCGTTTCCGAGTCAGTGTGGATTTTGCCGTCCTTTTCGCTGCAACGGCCGCGCACGGTGATCATGTCGGGGCGATTCGTCAGGTCGACGCCGAACTTTTCCTCAAACGCGTTACGAAACTCATCGCTTCGCATTTGCTCAACGAGCGTTGCAAAGGCTGATCCGTAAGTGACTTCACCCAGAGGAAAGCTCCCGGGCCGATCTACTTCGGGATAATCGTTGTGTATCGCCGAGCGCGCATCGGCCTTGACAAATTCCGGAACAATCAAGAATTCGAACGGTTCGCGGGTGAGCGGCGTGGCGCGGAACCTTTCCAAATCGAGCATTGAAACCATCGCCGACGCTACATTGCGAACGCCGGAATCGCCAGATGGGATTTCGCGCTGGAGACCGCCCGCCCTCAGGCCGTTTCGGCCGCTCTATTGGGGTGCGGGGCGCACCGGCTTAATTGGACTGCTACTGGAGCGCAACGCGGAAGAGCGTCGCGACGATGCGACTTCCGGCGACAAACGTGCCACGCAACGTGCCTGAAACTTTCGATTCGCCACCCGTACGGCAGCGGTGATTCACTGGGATTTCGAGGATGCGCAGCCCAGCGCGAGCGGCTTTCATCTGCATCTCCAAGTTCCACCCGTAAGTTTCCTCGCGCATATCAAGTTTTGCGAACGCATCACGGCGAATGGCGCGGAACGGGCACATGTCTGTGTAACGAACGCCGTAGAGTAGTTGCATTATCCATCCGGCAATTCGCCCGGATAAAATCTGCTGGAAATTCATGCTGCCTGCTTCGCGTTGCCCGCGCGTGCGCGAGCCGATCACGAAATCGTGCGTTCCTCTTGTGATCGGCTCGACGAGCTGCGGTATGAACGCTGGAATGTCGCTGCCATCGCCATCGAGAAAAACCATGATGTCATCCGGCGACTGCGGGATCGAAACCGCGCGAGCGCCTGCCGCGCACGCTCGCCCATAACCACGCGGCGCAGTTATGACGCGCGCGCCGGCTTCACGCGCCCGCTCGGCTGTTCGATCGGTGCTGCCATTATCAACGACAATCACTTCGCCTGGCACGCCGGTGGCGAGGCATTCGCGAACCACGCCGGCGATCGGTTCTTCTTCGTTTAGCGCAGGGATGACAACGGACACTTTACTCATCGCAAAACGAGCGACGCGCTTGTGAAGTAAATCCCCAGCGCGATGAAGTCGGCCAACACCAGCGTGACAGGGCCCGCGGCAATTTTTGGGTCGAGCTTCAATCGGTGTAGAAGCGAGGGCACAGCCAAACCAAACGCGCATGCCGTCACGAGCGAGACCGCAATGCTCCCGCCGATGACAATGGCCGCGCGCAGATCGTCGCGCCACAGCCAGGCGATGACACAAACAACGAACCCGCAAGAAACGCCGAGAAGCACTGCCGTTGCCAGTTCACGACGAAACGCAGGCGCGAGCCAATCCCAGGTCACGCTCACTGAGCGCAACGCATGAATCGTCACGCTCATCGATTGCATGCTGACGCTTTCGTTTAACCCCAGCACCATCGTGAGAAAAAATGCAATGATCAGACTGCCGGCCAGTGTTGCCTCGAAAAAGCCCGCCAGAATGGCCGAGACCGTTCCGCCTGCTACCGTGACCAGCAGCCACGGGAAGCGGAATCGAAAAGCGCGCCACGCCGATGCACCGCGGATTTGTTCGAGGCGAAAACCGAGCGCCTCAAAAAACTCCGCACCGATCGGGAGAGTCTCGCGACTGCGAGATCGATCCGGAGTATCTCCTGCTTCCAAAATTTCCTCGGCAAACAAGTTCGCGTCGATGATTCCAACCACGCGGCGTTGTTCGTCCACGACCGGGAATGCGAGAAATTTGTAAAGCACGAAGAACTCGCACGCGTCGAGCACCGTCGCCTTCGCCGGAACAGCCACGACGCGCCGCACCATCACTTCGCGCAGCGCGGTCTCCAGTGGCGCGGTCAGCAGACGCCGGGTCGGCACGACGCCCACCAGTCGCTTCTCCTCATCGATCGCATAAAAGTAAATTACGCGCTCGCCCACGCCCTCGCGCCGGATCCGCTCCAGCGCTTCGCCTACTGACATGTCCGCGTCCAGTAGCGGAAAATCCTTCCGCGCATGCTGGAGGACCGGTGTGTCAAAATCTGGAATGGTGCTGGCAAGGTTCATCTGGCTACGCGATGAACAATGCCTTTGTTCTTCAAGATGTCGCTCGCTTCGCTGAAGTAATCGCGAATGTCCGACTGCTTTCTGATCCAGTCGATGTAACGCGAGATGCCTTTGTTGAGATCGACAGTTGGTTTGTAACCGGCGGACCGCGCCAGCTTGGTGTCGCTCGTGAGATGACGCATTTCGCCGGGGCGAAATTCGCCGTTGAGCTCCGGCGCGATATCAATTTCTAGAATATCAGCAAGTTGTTCTGCGATTTCGCGAATCGGTGTGCCGCAAGCGCTGCCGATGTTTACAGGTAATCCATCGAGCTGGTCGGTTTGTGCCGCGAGCAAATTCGCGCGCGCAATGTCTTCTACGAAGGAAAAGTCACGCGTTTGCTCGCCGTCTTCGTACAACACCGGCGGCAAATTGTTCAGCAGACGTGTGCAAAAAATTGCAATCACGCCGGTATATGGATTGAAGATGGATTGACGCGGTCCGTAGGTGCAGGAGTACCGCAGGGCGACTGTGGGAATACCGATCTGTTTTCCCCAGAGCAGCACGAGCCGCTCCTGATCAACTTTCGTCAGCCCGTAAACGGTTTCGCCACCGACGGGCGCGTTCTCGGGCGTGGGAACGCTTTTTGTGATCGCTCCGCAAATTGGGCAGTGCACTTGCCAATCGCCGCGACGCAATTGCTCGATCGGGCGCACGCTTGGAAAGACCAATCCGTGCTTCGAACATTCACCCGCGCCTTCGCTGTAAACGGCCTGCGAGCTGGCAACGACGACTTTTTTGATTGCGAGGTTTTTCTCGCGAATGACTTCAAGCATCTGTGCTGTGCCGAGCGAATTTACATGCACGAATTTCACAATCTCCGGCATGTACCCGCCGTACGCGGCCTGGTGAAAAACAACGTCGATCCCATCGAGCGCGGCAGTAATCGCATCGCGATTCCGCATGTCGCCCTGGATGAATTCGGCCGTGGGATTTATCCACGCCGGTTTTCCGCGGCGGTGCGTTTGCGGCTCGAGATTATCCAGAGCGCGCACCTGCCAACCTTCGCGCACAAGAAGATCGACAACGTGCGAGCCGATCAGACCCGCAGCCCCAGTGACGAGTGCGCGTTTCATTGGTGTAAGGGCGTTTGATGTCAAACGCCTTTTTTAAGGTTCGGCGCTTGGAACAAGCGCCGCTACAACAAAATCGTTTGGCAGGGGAACATCTGCCCTACAATCTCTTTCGCTCTACGAAGCTCGCGAGACATTCGCGCGTGTACGGCGCAATATCTGTCGACGTCGTATCGGTTATTAATTCGTTGCACAAACGGAACAAGCTGGCGTCGTCATCAACATCATACCCGGTCGGCAGCAGTTTGACTTCGATTCCGATCTCTGTTGCGCGCTGCATCGTCTGGTTGAGCACGCGTTCGGTGCTCCAATCGATTTGCTCGAACAAGTGCCGGTGCGGTTTCCTCACTCCAATCAGGTAATACCCGCCGTCGTCGCTCGGACCGAGCACAACGCGATCCTCCATCGTGCCTAGCATTTCAACAGCTTCTGCAAAGTTTTCCGCGGGCACAGTTGGGCTGTCGGAATCGATCAAACAAACCGATTCGAAACCGCATTTGAATAAATCCTCGACTGCTAAATAGAGGCGTTCACCGAATTTATCGCCGCGTTGCGGCAACAAGCTGAAAGCGGTCGGAAGAATATCGTTATAAGTCGACTCAGCGCCGACGGGTGTGTAAACCGCGATTCCGCACGCGGACCCAGCCGCTTCGCTGCGCGAAGCGCCGGCGTGTTTGAATTGCACGTCGCCCGCAGGGCTACGGCGACAGGCGGTCGAAATCGCTGTCGCTGTGTCGCGCAGGAAACATTTGTTTAGTTCCGCGGCTTCTTCCGGCGTCAGGGGTGGAACCAATCGCGTTTTCACTCGTCCAGGTTGTGGCGCTTTGGTCATGACCGCCAATGCGCAAAGACCGCATGCGCCCCGATCGGGAAGATTTGGATCGAGAACACGAAACTGTTTCATCCGTTATCGAGAGAGTTTTTCACAGTACAAGAAGATGATTTGAATATTTCGTTAGAGAAGTTCTTCTTCTTAGCGGCGTGAATAACACGGATCCGTCTCGGCGGTTGCCCTCGCAAATTTGGATGCAAATGAGCTGTTTATAACATCTGTGCGCAGCAACGACAAAAGGCGTTGTCGAAAAGAGACCGGCAGTTATTCAAGGTTATTCAAACTTATTAGCGGATGCTTTAACAAATTCGTGCGGATGCCCTACAGAGCAAACGAACCGAAAGGTGGATCCGGTTTTCCCGCGCGGGTATTCGCCATTGTGCCGTAAGCCAAGACGAGCGAGCCGAGTGTGCCTTCCCGGAATTACAGCAACTGATACGGATCAACATCGACTGCCAGGTTGACGTCTTCGGGGAATGGCAATTTGTCGATGGTCTCACGCACAAGGCGGCTTAAGCGCATGATGGCTTCGCCGCGGATTAGAATGTGGAAGCGGAATTGGCCTTGCAATTTTTCCAGCGGCGCGGGAGTTGCGTCGCCCAAAATGAATTCTGCAGGCAACGCTTCGCTTAACCGACGCTTCAGGGTTTCAGCCGACAGTTTGGCGCGGCCTTCGTGAGCAGAACGCACGGTGATCAGGACCGCGTGTTTGAATGGCGGGAAGTCGCAACGCTCGCGGAACTCGAGCTCCTGCTGGAAATAGCCGGTGAAATCATGGTGGCGCGCAAATTGAATAGAGGGACTGAACGGCGTGTAAGTTTGCACGAAAACTTCGCCATGTGTCTCGCCACGACCAGCGCGTCCGGCCACCTGGGTGAGAAGTTGGAAAGTGCGTTCGCCGGCGCGGAAATCGGGAAGGTGCAGGGCGAGATCGGCGTTGATGATACCGACAAGCGTTACGTTCGGAAAATGCAGGCCTTTCGCGATCATTTGTGTGCCGACGAGAATATCGATCTTGCCGGTGCGAAAATTCCGCAACGTTTCGCGATACGCTTCCTTGCGGGTCATCGAATCGGCGTCCATGCGGCGCACCACCGCCTTGGGGAAAATGTGGGCGACTGTTGATTCCACTTTCTCAGTGCCGAAACCTTGATAAATCAATGCGTCTTGTCCGCACGCCGGACATTTTTTTGGAACAGCGGCGTTGTGCCCGCACAAATGGCAGCTTAATCGGCCGGACATCGTTTTCGGAGAAGCCGATCCGCCCTGGGGAAAATGTTGATGAAACGTGAGCGCCACACTGCAATTCGGACAATTGCGCGCTTCACCGCAATTGCTACATAGCAGCGATGTGGAAAACCCGCGCCGGTTCAAAAACAAAATCGTCTGCTCTCGTTTCTCGAGTCGATCGGCAATGGCTTGCGACAATTTTTCGGACAGAATGGCGGCTTTCTTTCCCTTTCGTCGTTCCTGGCGCAGATCGACAACACGCATGAGCGGCATCTGCTTTTGATCGATGCGGTGCGTGAGCGTAACGAGCCGGTACTTTCCGATTGTCGCGTTGTGATAACTCTCGAGCGACGGCGTGGCGCCGCCTAAAACGACGACGCATTTTTCGATCTTCGCGCGGACGACTGCGACATCGCGGGCGTGATATCGCGGCGCTTCCTCCTGTTTGTAGGTCGTTTCGTGTTCTTCATCGACAACGATGAGTCCGAGATTCTTCAGGGGCGCGAAAACAGCGCTGCGCGCGCCGATCACGATGCGCGCGCGACCGGAATGAATTTTATGCCATTCGTCGTGGCGTTCGCCCTCGGACAAATGACTGTGCAAAACAGCAACGTCGTCCTGCGCCTCGGCGAACCGGCCTTTGAAGCGTTCCACCGTTTGCGGCGTAAGGGAGATTTCGGGGACGAGAACAATCGCTGTGCGTCCTCGATCGAGCGCCGCGCGGATGGCCTGTAGATAAATTTCCGTTTTGCCTGAACCCGTGACGCCGTGGAGCAAAAACGGACGCGCGTTTTCAGGCGCGTCGAGTGCTTGCTCGACTTCATTTAATGCGTGCGTTTGCTCTTCGTTCAGGACGAGATTCGACGTTGCGATGAACTGTTCGTCGCCATGCGGATCGCGCACGACTGCTTCTTCGCGCAATTCGGTGAAACCGCGCTTTACGAGCGCGCGCAGCGTTTGGTTATCAAGCGAGGTTTGCCGCAGGAGCTCCGCCGCGCGTATCGGTTTTTCCAGCTTCGAAATCGCTTCCAAAAGTTCGGCCTGCCGCGGGGCGCGTCTTCGCAACTTTTCGAATTCGGCTTCGTCGATCTCTCGCGCGGGTTGGACGAACAACTGCTTTTTCCAGCCGACTTCCGCGCGACGGATCACTTGCGGCAGCAAACTGCGCATCACCGTTTCGATCGGGCAGCAATAATAAGTGCCGATCCACCGCGCCAGTTCGAGCAACTGCTCGCTCAGGACCGGCGCATCTCCAATGATCGCTTCGATTGGGCGGATGCCTTTAGCTTCGCTCTGCTCGGGGATCGCAACGACTGTTGCCAGCGCCGATTTATCCCGGAACGGCACCCGCACGCGTGAGCCGACTCCGACGCGCGCGGCTAAATTTTCCGGTAGCGAATAATCGAGCTCGCGATGAATTGCCCGATCAACGATGACGCGAACGTAGCGCGCCCCATGCTCATGATTCATGCTCGTGCTCGTGCCCTTAGTTTTGTAATCAGCTATTGTAGCATGACCTAAATGATACAGTTCCTTTTCAAATTGATTCTCTGCGTGTTGCTGGCAATCGCAGCAGCCTTTGCTTACCTCGCAGTGAAATCAGGGGATCCGCTGTACGCATTTTACGAATGGATGAGCCCGGCCCGGTTTCATCAGTACGACCTGCTTATCCGCAGCGTTGCGTTAGAACATCATCTGGATCCGATGCTGGTGAAAGCCGTCGTCTGGCGTGAGAGCCGGTTCGATCCAAAAAAGCGTGGCACTCATGGAGAGCGCGGCCTGATGCAGGTGAGCGAAGTAGCGGCCAACGAGTGGGCGCGCGAAAATAAAATCGGCGGTTTCAATCCGGATCAACTTTTCGACCCAAAGACAAATCTGGAGGCGGGCACCTGGTATCTGCATCGGGCCATGGAACACTGGAACCATCAGTCCGACCCAACTCCTTTCGCCCTGGCGGAATACAATGCCGGGGCCACTCGTGCCCGGCGCTGGAGCGGTGGAAACGGCGTTGCCGAGATACCGGAACGCCAGTTTCTTCAAAACATCGATTTCCCTGCAACGCGTCGATACGTCGGGTCGATTATCGAGCGCTACAAATTCTATCAACGCCGTGGGCGGATGTGATGAGGGACAGCGTGCTAACTGGTGCGGTTCGAGGGTCGTGTCGTGTTTCGACTTGTGCAATAAGAATGTCTAACTAGAGTTGGCGACCTTCGTTGAGGGGGAAATGCGACGCGGGTCTTACATCAGAGTTTCTGCCTTTGTTTGCGTTGTCCTGGGACTTGCTGACGCTGCAGACGACCACACGATGTCAGCGCACACAGCTGCGCCGGGCGCAACTCAATTCGGAATTGGAGCGGTCAGGCATGGGACCCGCGCGGAATCGCAGACCTCGTTGGAGCTTCCAAACACGAACGAATTTCCATCGGAGAATGAAACGGTTTCCCCGCCACCGCCCACCCGAAGCAGTTTTATGGCAACGTGGCCCAGCGTCCCCGGAGCGAGGGGATACTCACTGGACGTCTCCCAGAGCAGCTCCTTTGACACTTTCGTCGATGGGTATCACGACCTCGACATTGGTGGGGTGACTGGGCGAGTAGTGACCGGGTTGAGCCGGGGCACGACGTACTACTACCGGGTTCGCGCTTACGGCGCCACCGCCCCAATCAGCTATTCGGAAACGATCGCAATCACGACTGAGCCTACTACCGGCCTGACGATTCATCCTACGTTTGACAGTTCCATTACGGGCAACCCAAACGCAGCCGCCATTCAGGCGATGATTAACCGTGCGATTGCAATTTACGAGTCCTTGTTCAGAGATCCGATCACGATTCAAATCCGGTTCCGCTACGCCACCACCGGCCCCGATGGCAGTCCTCTATCGCAGGGAGTTGTCTCAGAGAGCGACACGATCGTTTACACCAGCATTTCATGGAATACCTACATCAGCGCATTGAGAGCGGATGCGCGAACCAGCAACGACAATATCGCGATCGCCAGCTTTCCGGGAAATGCATTGTCGACAAATATCAGGCCGGCAAGCGCGAATGGTCGAGCAGTTGGATTGAATACGCCGCCAGCGATGTTCGCAGACGGCACGGTTGGACAGGGTGGACCGTACGATGGGATCGTTACGTTGAATTCGTCTGAGCCATTCCAGTTCAGCCGGCCAGCTAACGGAAATAGCTTCGACGCACAACGCATAACCGAACATGAGATCGATGAGGTTATTGGTCTCGGTTCGCGCATCGGCGATAACACCAGCGATCTTCGTCCGCAGGATCTCTTTAGTTGGTCATCTGCCGGTCACAGAAATACCACTTCTTCTGGAACGCGTTACTTCTCAATCAACGGCGGGCTAACAAACATCGTCGGTCTGAATCAGGACCCCGACGGCGATTTCGGTGATTGGCTGAGTACCGCCTGTCCGCAGGCGAATCCTTACGTGCAGAGTGCCTTTTCGTGCACGGGACAATCTTCCGACATCGCCGCCACGTCGCCAGAAGGGATTAATCTTGATGTCATCGGATACGATTTGGTTCCGGTAAGTCTTGGTAACATCAGCACACGCGCTTTTGTTCAGACTGGTCAAAACGTGATGATTGGCGGTTTTATCGTTCAAGGGACTGGGCCAAAGATGGTGATCATTCGAGCCATTGGCCCCGAGCTCACACAGCATGGGATTGCCGACGCATTGGCTAATCCGAGATTGGAATTGCACAACGGGACCGGAGCACTGATTGCTACCAATGATGACTGGCAGACGACGATACTCGGCGGAATTATCACCAGCAATCAGGTCAGCGATATTCAGAACAGCGGCCATGCCCCGACGGCGGCAAGCGAGTCGGCGATTATTGCTGATCTGCAACCGGGCAACTACACCGCGATTGTCAGCGGTGTAAACAACACCCTTGGAGTTGCTCTGGTCGAAGTGTACGATTTGAGTCCTGGCGCGAGTTCAAGTCTTGGTAATATCAGCACCCGCAGCTTTGTTCAAACGGGCGAGCATGTGATGATTGGTGGTTTTATTGTTCAAGGTACTGGGCCAAAGAGAGTCATCATTCGAGCCATTGGCCCCGAGCTCACCCAGCAGGGGATCGCCGATGCATTGGCAAACCCGAGATTGGAATTGCACAACGGGACCGGAGCACTGATTGCTACCAATGATGATTGGCAGACGACGATAGTCGGCGGAATCATCACTAGCAGTCAGGTCAGCGATATTCAGAACAGCGGCCATGCTCCGACTGAGGCAAGCGAGTCGGCGATCATTGCTGATCTGCAACCGGGCAACTACACCGCGATTGTGAGCGGTGTAAACAACACCCTTGGAGTTGCTCTGGTCGAAGTCTACGATTTGAATTAATAGCCGCATCGACGACGGCGTAATTCAGGTTTAACCGTCTTGGTGATGACCAAGGAGGTAATCGCAGGCGTTCTGGAGCAGATCGCAACGCTCCTGGAGTTGAAAGCCGAAAATCCGTTCAAGATCCGGGCCTATACGAATGCAGCGCGCGCGCTCGAAACGTTTGGCGCGAATGTGTCGAATTTTCAGGACGAAGAAGCTGTTGCTAAAATTCCGGGAATTGGAAAGAGCATCGCGCTCAAGATCAAGGAGCTGGCCGAAACCGGGTCGCTTAAATATTTCCAGGAGTTAAGCGCTGAATTTCCGACCGGAATTCTGGAATTGTTTTCCTTGCCCGGGCTTGGCGCTAAAAAGATCAAGGCACTCCACGATAGGCTTGGAGTCAGCTCGATCGCGCAGCTGCAAAAGGCGTGCGAAGAAGGACGTGTCGCGGAGTTGCCGGGCTTTGGCGAAACAACACAGCAAAAGATTTGTGACGCCATCGCCAGACGCGCTTCGCACGCTGGTTCATTTCAATTTGGCCAGGTAGCAGCTGAGGCCGAAGCGCTGCGATCAGATCTGGCTGCACACGAAGCAGCTTTGCATGTTGAGATCGCTGGGAGTTATCGACGGCGAAAAGAAATCGTCCACGACCTCGATTTGCTGGTGGCAACGAAGGAACCGGAAGCCGTTACGCAATTTTTCGTTTCCCATCCGCTGGTTGAATCCGTTATTGCACAAGGCCCTACCAAATCTAGCGTGCGGCTGCGTTCGGGAGTGCAGTGCGATCTGCGAGTGGTCACGACGGCGGAATACCCTTTTGCGCTTGCGTACTTCACCGGGAACAAGGAACACAACATCGAGATGCGCAGCCGCGCGTTACGGCGAGGCTGGACGCTGAATGAATACCGGCTCGCTCCGGTCCCAGTTGACCCGAAGGCGAAGAAGAAAAAATCGCCAGGCAAACTTCCGAGTGCGCTGGATGAAGCCGACTTGTATCGGGCGGTCGATCTCGATTTTATTCCGCCGGAGCTACGGGAGAACTGCGGTGAATTCGAAGCGGCCGAACAGCATTCCCTGCCAAAACTCATCGAGAAAGAAAATCTGCGCGGCACATTTCATTGCCACACGGTGGCAAGCGACGGTCACAATACACTCGAAGAAATGGCCGAAGCTGCCCGCGAATTGGGGCTGGAGTATCTCGGGATCGCCGATCACAGCCGCAGTTCCGTTCAAGGTCACGGGATTGCCGCGGAAAAGTTGCTCGAGCAAGTCGCCGCGATTCGGAAGCTGAACAAGACATTCGACGGATTTCGTTTATTTGCCGGAGTCGAATGCGATATTCTGCGCGACGGATCCCTCGATTTTCCCGATGAGGTACTGTCGCAACTTGACTACGTTGTAGTGTCAGTCCACTCGGCGTTTAATCTGAGCGAATCCGAGATGACCCAGCGCGTAATCCGCGCGCTGGAAAATCCGTTCGTCTCGATGCTGGCGCATCCGACCGGGCGCTTATTGCTGAAACGCGAGGCTTATCAGATCGATATTCCGGCGGTACTCGCCGCGGCAGCGCGCACCGGCACATGGATCGAACTCAACGCGGCGCCAAAGCGGCTCGATCTCGATTGGCGTTGGTGGCCATTAGCCAAACAAAAAGGCGTCAAATGCGTGCTCAATCCTGATGCTCACCGCATAGAGCGACTCCAAGATTTGTGGTTCGGAATCGGTATCGCCCGCAAAGGCTGGCTCACGAAAGACGACGTGATCAATTGCTTGCCGGTCGGGAAAATTGAGAAAGCGCTTCGCGCAAAATCCGAAAGGTAAAGTGCGATTCGCCGAGCGCGCCGAAGCTTCGGCGGAGGTATGTCCCTAGCTCAAACCTTCTCTCTTTGCGGCATGAACATGGTGAGACATTTGCAGGCGCCCCCGGCTTTGATGAATTCGGTCATCGGCAACGCGTGACAGCGGTAGCCGCGCTCTTGCAACTTCGCCACGAGCTGTGGCGCGCCTTCGGGCAAAACGATGTCGCGGTCGATCACGACGGCGTTACACGAAAAATGCGTCGCTTCTTCCGGTGCGACATCGATCAAATCAGTCACGTGCTCCCGAATTGCACGCTGCCCGTATTCATCGAAGGCTTCTGGGAACCAAAACCCTCCGCCGTCCGGCAACAGACAAAAGCAGGTATCAAGGTGGTAAAAACGTGGATCAACCAGCTCGACCGAAATAGCGAGACAACTGAGCATTTCCGCGATAGCCCGGTGCGATTGAATGTCGGAACGAAATTTGTAACCGCAAAAGAGCACGTCGTTGCCAAAGAGCGCGTCGCCTTCGCCTTCGAAGTAAAGTTTCTGCGGCAACCAATCCACGTCGTAGCCGTGTTGTTCCATCCATTTGGCGAAAAACGGTTGTTCTCCAGCGCGTTCTTTGTGGCGGAAGTTACTGGGGATGAATCTGCGGCCAACCGTTAGCCCGGCGTTGGCGGTAAAGACCATGTCCGGCAGTCGCGGTTGTGGCGCAATCAGGTGAACCTTGCAATTCAATTTGGAAAGCGTCGCGTGCAGTTGCTTCCATTGCTCTTGCACGATCGCCGCGTCGGCGCCGCGGGCGACGCTCATCCAGGGATTGATCTCGTATTCGATGCCGTAGTAATCCGGCGGACAAAGAAGCAGCTCGCGCATAAAACCGAAAGTCTACTGACTGATCTTGGACCCGCTCAAGCAATCGGCGAGTTCCCGCAGAAATGGTTCTACGTCCGTGACCATGCCGATTGATTGTAACGGCTGTTGTTCGACGACTCGCTCGACCGCCGAGGCATCGATATCGATGGATACGATTTTCACGGTGGGCGCGAGCATGCTCACCACGGCAAGCGAATGCCGGATGGTCGCCAGCAGCAACGCGTGCGTCACGTCCGCAAGTTTTTCGCGCAACACTTTTTGGCCTTCAATCGCGTCTGTCGTTGCGCCGGGGATCGATCCCTCGTCCCGAATCGAGCCGGTGAGTATTACATCGACATTGTTACGGACGCAGGCGTGCATGATGCCGCTGGTCAGGAGATTTTTCTCAACAGCTGCGGAAACACTGCCGGCTTGGCGAATTACATTGACTGCGCGCATAACGTTCTCGCGGCCGCCGCGCGCGAACGCCAGGTCGAGGCTGATGCCCAAAGAAGTGCCGAACAACGCCCGTTCCACGTCGTAACCAGCAAAGGGATTTCCGGCGAAAAGTCGATCGACATAGCCTGCCTCGATAAGGCGGACCAAATGCTGACCGGCACCGGTCCGCACGATCGCCGGGCCTGCCACAACTGCGATTTTGCTTTTCTCCTTGCGAGCGCGTCGCAATTCCTCAGCCAATTCGCGAATAATGGCCGACTTCGGCTCATCAGCATCGATGATCGTGTTGATAAATTGAAAAATATCCGTGCGCGACGTCGCGCGCTGCACAGGCACTACGTGCACCCCCTGGTGGCCAATTACGATTTGGTCGCCTTTCTGAACGTCGAAGAATTTAACGGCGCGCGCGGTGCGTCCTTTTCGGTCCACTGCGATGGCGGTGTCCATCATGGTAGGCCGCACCTCGATCTCCTTCCCGTCAACGCGGACGAAGGTTTGTTGGTTCGTCATCACGTAGAACTCTGGCGGGAAAACGCCTTCCGCCGGAGCCGGAGCTAGCTGTGCGTCTGTGCGTATGGCGACTTCAGCGCCGTGCTGTCGCAGTCGCAGAATTAATTCATCCAGCGCGTCGCTTGTCTCCGCCGAGACTTGGATGCGTGCAAAGCTTTGGTCCGCACGCTTTTGGCCGATCGTGATGTCGCCTATCTTAAAATTAGCGCCGTGGGTTAAAATTTGATCGAGCACCTTCGGCAAGATAAGCGAATCAATGATGTGACCGCGTAACTCGATCGTCTCCGAAAACATCGACAAAGTTTAGCCAAGGAAAAGCACTCCGCCAGTAAGCCGAAATTGTTGTGGTGGCGCTTGTGCCCAGGGGTGGATTTGATACGTATGCGCTGACACAAACGCCTCTACAACGAGCGGGATCAATATGGAGAAACCAAACTCGCGTGGCCCTTCGCCCGGCCCGCAAAGCTGTTCATGCACTTGGGGCAAGACTCAACCGCAAACCCAAGCGGCCACGACCGCTACCGGTGAAGAAAAAAAGCTCGGACGCGGATCGCACGGTTAATCGCTAGACCGGAACAGATGCACAACGATTTGCCAGCTCTCGCCGCCAAGATCGGGGAGACACTTTCGATAAGTTCCGAGTATGTCGTCACCCAGCCTGCGGAGTTGCGGGTTCTTCGGGACATGTCGGAAGACGAACTCCGTGAATTTGCAAAGAGCCATGGCTGGCGAATTATTCGCCGCCTCGGCGGGCGACAGATCGAATTCTACAATGATGCGAGCGTGCGCGCACTGTAGATACAGCTCTGCCGAGCGTTGGTTTATGGCCATCTTCTTGCACGAGGCCCCGACCTTACGCGCCACAGGCGCGTGGCTACAGTCTAGCTGGACAGCGGGGTCCAGTTGGCTTACCAAGTGGCGCGTTCCAAATGGAAACGGCAAGGATTTATTTCATTATTTTTGGCCTGCTCACGATCGCCGGCGGTATTGTCGGTTACGTCAAAGCTGGCAGCACGGTGTCGATCATTGCGGGGGCAATCACAGGGGTTTTGCTGCTCGTAGCGGCGTTTCTCTTGCCTGAACACCGCGTTGCCGGGTTAGCGACTGCGCTCATCATCTCAGTTTTGCTGGCTGGGCAGTTCGTGCCCAAATTCTTTCGCACCGGCAGAATCATGCCTGCTGGCATGATGTCAGTGTTGAGCGTGATCGGGATTGTTGCTGCGATCGTCGCCTGGGTCAGAAAGTAATCGCGTGGGAAAAATTCGCCTTCGTACGTGGCGGCGGTTGGTTCTGGTTCTATTCGCCGCGATTTTCGCCGCGATTGTCTATCGCTGGATCTCGCTTGAGCGATTGCAACGCTTCGCGCCCATCGAGATATCCGCAACGCCAACACCGGAACCGACGGCAACCCGGGCGCCGGTGATCAAGGGAAAGTTGGACACCGCAAAACTGTCCAACGGCATCACACTTCACTCGACCGTTGAGACGACTCCCGGAGCCGATGCTGCAACCGAACGCATCCAACCAGAGAGTTACGTACTGGATCTCAAGCTGCTGGCGCGCGTACCTTCACCGAACAAAACAATCGACGAACTGGCGAAAGTCAGTCCCCAATTGCCAACGCTTTTACCCGGTTTAGCTTCGATGTTGTCAGCCGAGCCTGTTTCACCGCTTTTCGCGCAGCTTTACGACACCAAAGTCAGAATGCTGCGCGAGAATCTCGGCCGTCTCGATCTGCTTTTATCGCGGCATAACTTTTTCGACTGCCAGACCGTTCTACAGCTTCAGCATCCCGAAACTCATCGGAAGGCGCTCCTCCTCCAGGCGGACATGGATGTGGACGCCGATGGCTCCGATTCCGATCGCCTGCCTGCCGGTACCGGTGCGCCGGCGAATTTCAAACCGGCCACCAGTTATCGTTGGGAAAAGAAAACGGACGCGCCCAATCCGTATCTCGCCGGGAGCGAACAGCGATTGAAACGCGCGGAAGACGAATACGCGCTGGCAAGTACCGCGCCCGCGCGCAAACACGAACTGCGCAATGCAATCGCGGAATCGCGCGCGGAGATTGGCACGCTGAAAAAGTTCAGTTTTCTAATCGGAGCAACCGATCCGTTCATCGTGGTGCCGGGCGCGTTTACCCGTGGCCCCGATGCGGTTAAAGTGGGCGATTACGCGCTCGTGGTTTTCGGCGATGCGATTTATCCAGCCGTGGTCGGAGACGTCGGTCCCAATGACAAAGTCGGCGAGGCGTCGCTGCGCATCGCAAAAGAACTCAACGCCCTTGCAACAGCCTACAATCGGCCGGTGAGCGATCTGAAGGTGAGTTACGTCATTTTCCCGGGAACGGTTGAGAAGCCATTTGGTCCTCCTGACTTGGACAAAATCCAGGCGCGATGCGAAACGCTGGTAAAAGAGATCGGCGGTGCCAGCGTGCCGTTGCATCGTTGGGAAAACATTATCCCTTCCCCCACTCCCAGCCCGATCCCGAGTCCTTCGCCGTCTCCTTCGTCAACTGCGTCGGGAACACCGTCTCCATCGCCGTCGGCGACGTTCGCATTTCGCGTTTCCAGTCCCGCACCAACTGCGTCGGCTGGTTCGACGCCCACGCCAACGCGTTCACCTGCGACATCACGAAATCACAGCAGGCGGAAACCGTGAATCTACTGTAGCGGCGCTCTATGAGCGCCGAAATTCAGAAAAAGCACCTTAGTCGGCTCAATCTTGTGTTCGTGCGGTCGCCGATTTACTTCGTCACGGCTTGCGCGCAAAACCGTCGCAACATTCTGGCAACGCCAGCAATTCACGAAACTTTTCTGCGTTTCGGACAAGAAGGCCCTTCGCGTGGAGCATGGATCGGCGCATACGTGATCATGCCAGATCATTTACACCTATTCGTCGCAACTGATGATGAACAAATAGCGATCTCCGCTTGGATGAAGTCTTTGAAGAACACTATCTCGAAGATGCTGCGTGAAAATGGAGTTGCTCCACCGCATTGGCAGAAAACATTCTTTGATCACTTGCTTCGGAGTAGTGAGTCTTATTCAGAAAAGTGGAGCTATGTTCGCGAAAACCCAGTGCGGGCGGGCCTTGTACAAAAGGCTGAGGATTGGCCGTATGTGGGAGAGATTTTCGCACTAGAATATCGCTCCGGAAAATAGGATTCGGCGGTCACAGACCGCCGCTACAGAGATGATCATGCGCGATGCTAGCTACAACGACTGCCTGGATCTGATGCATAGGGTGATGGCCTATCGTCACGAGCCAATTCATTCGGAGCTAATGAAGATCCGCGACAAATACTCCATGCTCCACGTGGACGTGTTGATTTTGGTTTATCACTTCGCGAAGCTTTGCTCCGGCGCGATTCTCGAAATCGGCGCGTTTGTTGGAGGAGCAACAATTGCCGCAGCGTTAGGCGTCCGCGATTCAGGTCAGGACAAGAAACTGATCGCGGTCGAACCCGGCGGCAGCGTGAAACACAAACGGCTCGGCACTCGCAATATCTTTCGCGACTTGGAACGCAATCTCGCCAGGGAGCGTGTGGCGAACATGGTCACATTGGTCAAGGGACAGTCGTTTAAGCCAGAAACGATATCGGCTGTCCGTGAAGGACTCGGTTCGGACCAAGTCGGGCTGTTAATCCTCGATGCCGATGGTGCCAAACGCAGAGATGTCGACTGCTACCGCGACAAATTTGCCGAGGGAAGCTGGATGGTGATTGACGACATATACGGCACTGATGCGAACGAAAAGATTACGCCCAGCCGTGCTGACGTGGATGCATTAGTGGCGGAAGGTTTGTTGGATCCGCTGGGATTTTACGGCTGGAGCACATGGATCGGACGCTGGCGCGGCGGTGCGCATCATCAAGCCACTGAACCGTAGAGCCCGATTGTCATTCTGAGCGAAGCGAAGAATCTCTGAATTTTTCTTCGGCGCGTAACCAGTCGCAAATCAAACATCAGAGGCCTCACCTCATGCTTCGCATTTCGTTGCAGCGCTCCGCTCAGCATGACGGGTCTCGGGCGCCTGTGATGTTGCGCGTCGAGTTACACCTCTTCTGGGCCGACAACCAGATGGATCACACCGTTCGGCGCGGAGACGAAGAAGCCGTTGAAATCCTCGCGCAACTGCTCGACTTCGTCGCGGCGCGAGACGCCGTGAACTTTTAAGAATGACCCGGCCGCTTCGGTGTCGTTCGTTTCCAATTCCAGCCAGACATCGGGATGACTCAGGTTCGGCACGCTATCGATCCAGAGCCGGTTCGGGCCGAATTGAAAAATGCAGCCGTCTTTTTCCTCCTCGATCAAGGGCAGCCCCAAGGTATCGCGATAAAAAGCGACGGTCTGCTCGTACGTGTGGCTTGGGCACTTGATCGCGATGTTCGCACCGCCCGAAAACTGCGGCCCTTCGAGTATAGCAACCACCGAAGCAATTACTCCCCGCCGGTTCCGCCCGGCTCGGTCATTTTGATCGGATCCAATGCGCGCTCAAGTTCGTCTTCGGGCAAGATCTTTTTTTCTCGTGCTATCTCGCGGACCGTTCGTCCGGTCTTGGCGCTCTCCTTGGCAATTTCTGCCGCACGATCGTAACCGATCTTTGGCGAGAGGCTGGTTACCATGGCCATCGAAAGCTCCACCAGCTCGCGGCAGCGCTCCTCGTTTGCCACGATGCCTCGTACGCATTTTTCGGTGAAGATGTCCACGACGTTCGCCAGCAACCGGATGGATTCCAAAATGTCGTGCGCCATCACTGGCATCATCACGTTCAGCTCGAAGTTTCCGTTCGCTCCCGCCCAGGTGATTGTCACGTCGTTGCCGATCACTTGTGCGCACACCATCATGAGCGATTCGGCCATCACTGGGTTTACTTTTCCCGGCATGATCGAGCTGCCAGGTTGTGTGGCAGGCAGTTGAATTTCGCCGATGCCGCACCGCGGCCCGCTGCCGAGCCACCGAATATCGTTCGCGATTTTAAAGAGACTTACCGCGATAGTTTTTAAGTGGCCGCTCGCCTCTACAACTGCATCCTTGCCGCCTTGGGCTTCGAAATGATTTTTCGCTTCGTAAAATGCTATCCCGGTGTGCTGCTCGACGTGGTGCAGCACTTTCTTGGGAAAATCGATATGACGATTCAGACCAGAGCCGACTGCGGTTCCGCCGAGCGCAACCTCTCGCAAAACTTCGATCCCTTTCTCCGCGCGCGCCTTCGCATACGCGACTTGCTGCGCGTAGCCGGAGAATTCCTGTCCGAGACGCACCGGCGTCGCGTCCATCAAATGCGTGCGTCCAATCTTTATGACGTGCCAGAATTCTTTCGCCTTGGCTTCGAGGGCGCCGTGCAATTTTTCCAGAGCCGGAATCAAATGATTCTTCAATTCCTCGGCGGCGCTGATGTGAATCGCCGAGGGAATCACGTCGTTGCTCGATTGTCCCATATTGACGTGATCGTTGGGATGAACCGGGTCGTGCGATCCGATCGACTTCCCTGACAGATGCGCCGCCCGGTTCGCGATCACTTCATTCGCGTTGGTGTTGGTGCTCGTGCCTGATCCGGTTTGAAAAATGTCTAGCGGAAAATGGTCGTCGAGTTTTCCTTCGGCGACTTCTTCGGCCGCCTGCGCGATCGCCGCTGCGCGGTTGGCGTCTAGCAAACCTAAATCCTGGTTTGCCTTCGCCGCCGCCCATTTGATTAGACCCAATGCGCGAATGAATGGCCGGGGAAATCGGTAGCCGCTTACCGGAAAATTCAAAACTGCGCGATGCGTGGATGCGCCGTGGAGAGCATCCGTGGGCACGGTCATCTCGCCCATCGAATCTTTTTCGATTCGCGTCCGTTTTTCCGTCATGCCGAACGCTCTGCGCCAACGCCGGCGAGGCGCGATCGGCTTTTGGACTTCGTGGACGTGCGTCCACCGCCCTGTGCGGAGGGTGTTTTGTGAAACACCGTGATAAACATTGGCGGGATATTTTGCAGAAAATATTCCGATTCGTCGCGCTGGAAAACGGTGGCGTGCTGCCTCAACTCATTGGTGACCTGATAGATGATGAACTTGCCGTCCGGTTTAAGCGCATCGTACGTCTTTCGCAGCAGGGCGCGCTTCTTCTCGATCTTGAGAATGCTGAACGGAATGCCGGAGAGAATGTAATCGCACGAAGCGAATCCGCGGCGTTTCAACTCGTACGGCAACGAGGCCGCATCGCCATGAATCACATGCACGCGCCGATCGGCTGTAAATTGCCGTTCCAGTGCTCTTGCGAGCGCCGCATCGAGTTCAAACAGGAGCAAATGCGAATCCGGTGTCATCCGTCGCGCGATCTCACGAGAGTGCACCCCTTCGCCAGGGCCGTACTCCGCGATCACGCGCGGCCGGGTGAAATCCATTTTGCTGGCGACACGTTCCACCATCGCCTTGGAACTGGGTACAATCGACGCGATTTGGAACGGACGCTTTAGAAAACGCTTGAAAAAAAGTGTGCTCACAGAGAGCGAAATGTTCGTCTGAGGTGTTCTGGTTGTCCAGCATCGATCTGACCTGTGATCAGTCCCTGTGATTGGTCCTGCTTGGTCTTGACTGATTACTGATCACCGATCACTTATCATTTCTGACTTCCATGCGCGGTTAGCTCAGTGGTAGAGCACTACCTTGACACGGTAGGGGTCAGAGGTTCGAACCCTCTATCGCGCACCAGCTTTTCTCCTTGGAAAGTAGCGATTTACGCAAATCGCTCGGAGTGTCGGAGCCGCCATTGTAACACTTTGCTGTAACACTTTTCAGTTTCGGCAAGTCGCAGCGTCGAAAAAGCTAGCGAATCCACGTCGGCACCGCGCAATCAAAATCGCGTCGTCTCCAATTTCTCAATGAAATCGTGAATTCGATTTCCGGGTGGACGCGACGGGAAAAGGTCCTGCACCGCCACTTTTAGCACTTCCGCTAGGTAGAGTAGTGTCTTGTCATCGACGTACGAAAGACGCGCTTCGATTTTCGAGACGCCGCTTCGGCTGATATCGAAGCCGGCGATCTGCAATTTCACGGCGAGAATCGACTGCGACCAGCCGAGAACGTAACGGCGTCGCCGTACTTGTGGGCCGATATTGTTTTTGTAGCGCATGTCGATCTTCGCCTTAGCGCTCTTTGGTTTTCGTCGGCGCCGTTTCGAAGCTCACGCGCGGAGAGCACTCGACCTGGCAAAGTTCAATGAGTTGAGCGGCGGCGCGCCTCGGCAGCGCAGCGGCTACTTCGTCGCGAAAATCCGGGATCGGTTTCAAGTAGTGCCGCGAATCGAAAAGATCGTCGAGAGACTCGCCGGCGAGGGCGAGAATCTTGTCGAAGGTTTCGTCTTGAGTGTCGACGTGTGACAGAAGCGCGGGCGCGGGGAAATTAACGCGAGCGATGCAACCGTCGGTCCCGCAAGCAGTCCAACGTGAACCGCCTCCGTCAGTGAGCGTAAAGTCTTCCTTGTGACGCTGAGCTTCACGAATTAGATCGGCCTTGAGCGCTTTCAGACGCTCGTTGTAGGTCGTGAGGGCGCGGTGGAGTGATACGGCTTCATTTACCAGTTTCTTCAATTGAGTTTCGGTCATAAACAGTGTGTGTGTTGAGGTTTCATGCCGCGCTCGCTCTGGCGCACTTGCTCCAGAAGTCGCGCGAACACGAAAGGCTCTACACCCGGTTTTTTCCCGACTCGGTTTGAAGGGCGTCGTTCTTTCTGCGGCATTCTTCCAGGTGCCGTCAACGTTCTCTGGCGACCTACGAAAAATTTTGACAGATTCCGCTACTGGTCGCGTGCGAGGGAGCACTCACGTCTGCTTTCGCGCTCTCCTTCGGCGAAGTGGCCATTAGCTCATTCTTGTTTACATGTTCATGCGAACATAAACTGGCCGGGAAAGAAGGGACTCAAATGAAAGCAACCTCCGCAAAACAGCTCAGCCAGACGGAAAACGATTCGTTTTCCTCCACCACAACCATCGCAGCATTACTTTTTCTCGCCGCCAAGTTCCCTCATCGCCAATTCAATAGTGCGGAGTTATGTGTCCTTTCTGGTATCGGCCGCACGGCCATGTCGCAGATCAAAAACTCGCCCGACACGCCATTTTCTCTGGGCAAATGCACGCTTCAGCGGTTGGACGCGTGGCTTGCAAAGCGGCCCGGATATAAGCAACAATGAACTGCCGGACTAGGAGAAATCGAGGGCACATCATGGCAAGAGGAGTTCGCAAGAGCATCACGATTCCTGGCCTGCTCGCTCCAACGATGAAGAAGCGGTGTGCAGAATTGGGATACAGCATCTTTACTCCATATGCGGTGGAATTGGTCTGTTACGACCTGCGTTCCGACGCAAAGCACGAGATCACGCTCGAGATTGCTCGCGACACCCAGGCTGCGCAGGATGCCGTGGATCGCGAACTTGTCTCGCGATATCGGCCAGGCCAACAGCGCGAAGGACCGCTCATTCAACTCGTTGAACGCATTCATCACTTGCAAGGTGCCGCCGCGCGTAGTCGACATGATCGGCGTCCGGTTGCGTTGAGCGCGATTCCGGAGCGCGTTACTTTTCCCTTTGATATTTGGCGGCTCGTGGATGTGCGCTGGAGCGACCTCGGTTATCCCTCTTTCTCGGCGTACATCACTGGACTTATCCGCTATGATTTGCTCGTGAGCGGCCCTCACTCATCGATCACCGCTGACTGTCGATCGAAGCTCCAGCGCAAGCTGACACGGAAAACGCTCGCGGCTCGCCGGAAAGGAAGTCGTCGCAAGATCTTATTGGATCATCTAATCGAGCGAGTAGAAGGACGGCCGGTTCCGAAGGAAGAATTGCAACGAGTAAAGGCGCAGATCGCGAAAGCGATCCGGGACATGTCGCTTACGGGTTCAACCGTACAGACCGAATAAGGACAAAGGAGCAACTGTTTTTCCTACGTGAACCGATAACGACCGCCCCACGCGGAGCGAGCATAGTCAAGGTGGAGCGCAGCGTAGCGAGCAATACCTTTACGACGCGCAGCGAGCGATATAATCAGCAGCCGGTTCATGTTGATCACTGAATCGGATGAATACGATTCGCAGAGTTGCTGCGAGAAATTTTCGGGAACAAAATTCGTGGACCTGTGTGATAACCGACAGCGTTTAGTCGCGCACTGATGCGGCTGCGCAGCAGCGGCATCTTTAAAATCCGGAAAAACGCCCGCGAAGTCTCCGCGCGCGCGAAGGCGCACGCGCGGAGGAAGCCCGGAGTCTTCGCGTTGGCCTGACGGTTTTTAGACCTGTGCCCCTGTGCCTTGCTTGCGCGGCATAACGGTGCGGAGCGTTCGCGCTGCGATGCTGGTCATTGCTTTCTCTTGTTGATCGGCTGGCAAATTCTTGACCAGTTTGCGATAAGCTTCTTTGAGTTCGGGGTTCTGCTCGAGTTGCTTAAGAACGCTGGCGCGAATGCGATCGCGGCGATCGATCTTGTTGACGTGCTGTAAGACGAGCATCCGCTCCAGCCGCTCTCTCGGCAAACCTTGGATGTAAGTCCATTCTTTGGGGTTCGCCTGGATGTAGGCATCGATCTTGGCGTTGATTTCCGCGTTGTCGCGGTACTTCGGCGAGTTGCCCGCGGGTTCACTAGCGGCAGCACCGTTGCCGTTGGTATTCTTCTCGGTCCTTTTAAGGCTCATATAATATTAATGTGCAGCGGCGTTAGGTTGACGGAGAGCGTCGATGATCTCGCCGCAGAAGAGATCAACGAGCTCGAAGGCGTCCTCGTGCTCAACCGCCAGGCTCATGAGAAACTCGGGACCGGGAGAAGTGCCGAGCCTCTGCTCGACTTTCTCGCTTGCTTCCGAGTACCGCGAGACAGTGGCGGGCGGCACGGTGACGATGACAGGTTGGTTGTCGGTTGCTTTCATAGAGCGCAATGGTGCGTCACCATTTGTCTTCGGGTGACGGCTGAGCCGATGGAGCCGGTTTGGACTGGTTCAACTGCGCGTCCAGCGCATCGAGGTGCTCGCGCAAATCGGCTACATCCTTTTTAAGAGAAAGGTTTTGCTTCGCGATTTCCTCGGTCTGTCCCACGGCCTGGCTGAGTTCTCCGAGTTTTTGATTTAGCGCAGCAGTCTGCTCGGTGAATGCACGCGTTGCGGCGCGCTGCTTGTTCACTTCGGCGACGATAGCGTCATTAGTGGACGTGTTAGTCGCGGCGGCCGTTTGTCGCGGTGAGACCGGCGCGCCGGTTTGCGGCCGAAGGTCCCATCTCGCCGTACTTTCGACACGGTAGATTGGATGCCCTTCGTGCATGGCCAACGGGTCGCGCGGGTCGATATAGCGGCCGAACCGGTATTCCTTCAGCTGTTCGTCGGTTCGCAATGCGGCGGAGTCTACCGGCTGGCCAGCTGCGGAAGCAGGCAGCGCGGTAGTATTTGTTTTTGGCGAATGCGAAGCACACGCGGTCAGGAAAATAGTCGGAATGAGGAGCAAGCGTTTCATGGAATGAGGTTCGGTTGAGCTGTTGATGTGATGGAATCGGTGGGAATCGAGTTGGTGCCGAGCAGACTTGGGGACGGCGACGACCGTTGTGAAGTAGGAGAGGGCGAAGGCGACTCAGCGGGCGGGACCGAAGATGTCAGGGTGCCGCCAATCTTGGCGTCCTGTTCGTCCACTGTTTGCGTGATGTAGAGGTAGAATTGTTTTCCTGCCGGCACGCGCACGTAGAAGCCGTCGCGCTCGATTGTCTGAAGAATCTGTTGCGCATACCGGTCGAGAACGCTTTGCGCGCCCTGCAACCCTGCGTTTTGCAGAGTTGGCAATGCAAACGTACCAAATGGCGAGACCTGCCGCTGAGTGAACGCTTCAGCGGCGCCGCTGAGCAGCGAGGCGATAAAGAGCTTCACTTCGGCGAGATTGTCGGTCTTGAGAAGCCGTCCGCGCAGGCCGGCGCTGCCGTCCGTGATCCCCCAGGTTCCTGTGTCCGGATCGCGCTCGTGATCGAGCGCCAAACCGGAGACATTCAATTCCTGCCCGTTTTGCCAAACGAGCGTCCATCGGCCGTTACTTGCGATGCGCTCGCGTGCTCGATCGACTTGGGCGGTACCGTGCACCTCGGTGCCTGCGGGGATGATCAATTCGCCATGATGAAAAATGTCTTCCGTCACGAGACCGATGATCGGCGTCTGAATCGAAGATGAATCGACGGTGATCACCAGCTCGCATGGAATGAGGCGACCGAATGGTGCAAAGTCCGCGCTGAAGACTTTTCCTTCTTTAATGGGAGGCAGCGGCGTTTCCGCAACAACGCTAAGTAATGGGAGTGGCGGTGGCGTTCCTTCCGGCTTCGAAAGCGTCGGTTCGATTTTTCGTTGCGGCGCCGGAGTGCCAAAAGGAACCATGTCGCGCCGCACGGTTTCCGGCAGTTGGGGCGCGTTCGTGCCAGCTTTGGCTGCTGCTTTGTCGGCAGTTGATTTCCGCTTCGAATCAAATGGGCGTCGGCTGTTCACCATCAGCAAAATAAAAACGAGACCGAGCAGAAAGAGTGTTAGCGCGCCGGAAGGCGAACGAAAGAAGTTGATAAAACGACGCGGGTTCATTGCGGTATAGGGGTCGGTTCAATCGGTGCCGATTCAGGCGTGGTTGATTCATCCGGTGTTGCCTTGGGAGTACTTGATGTGGTCGGCGACGAAGTAGGTGTTTCGACAGTTGGGTCGTGCCGCGCGAGCGCGAACGTGAACTCGTTTTTCAACGAGACATTGTTGGGACCTTCAAGCCCGCCGGTGATGGCGATATAACCCGAAGTTGTTTCATGTGCGGCGATGCTGCTTGTCAGGTCACTGACAGATGGATTGACGATTCGATCGCCGATATGCACCTCCAGTTTTTCAGGCGTGTGTTCGATCGGCTTGTCAGTTCGGTTTGTAATGATGAGTTGAAAGACAATGGTGTCGTCATCGGGGAACCGAAATGCTTCCATCAACCTCACCTCGTAATCGCCGCAGTCGCTGATCTGCGGTTTGTCTCGTAAATCGCGATGCTCGACGCTGGCGACAGCATCGGACTGTTGCGTTTTGAGCAGGGAGAACGCTTTTGCTTTATCAAGCAAACCGATCAATCGCGGGGGCGTCAGCGGTCGCAGAGTATGATTGCTTTTGCCGGGCGGAGGTTGAAGAACGACGGAATACCAGGGTTCGGTGCTTTCGCGTAATTCGAAGACGTACGTGCGATTGTTCCATCGCACGTTGAGATTGGTCGTGGCATCTTTCGCTAACGCGCGGAGGGAGAAATAGGCAGTTCCTTTGGTGTGTGCGATTTGGAAAACGCCGGGCGTTTTTCCGTCTGATGTCGTGAGCGCTGCATCGACTGCTGCAATGGCGGACGGGAAACTAATTGTGGTTACGCGCGTGCCCGAGACTGGCACTTCGTAGACGGTGTGATCGTCCAGTACGAAATCTTGGACGCGCTTCTCGACCGCGTGCGCGTTCGTTAGGCTGAGCGGCAGAGTGAGAAGGATGATCTTAATGAGTTGGTTCATACTTGAAATCCTGGATGGCAGTCGGGAAGCGGCCGTTCTCGACCATGTTGGGATTGCGCAGCATTTTCAGTTTGAGCGTGAACGGCACAGCTTCGGTGAATGCGCGCTCTTGAAAGACGCCACTGCGAATTAGTTGTCCGCTAACCTGTGTGAGGACCGCATCGCTGCGCGTCTCGAGGAAGTCGATCTTGGCGATCTCAGCCTTTTGATGCAGCTGCTTTGCTTTGAACTCCGGTTCTTCTGCCGTGAATTCCGAACGCGCTTTTTCGTAGGCTTGCTTGAGGAACATCTGCCTAAGCAGATCCGGATGATCGAAATCTTTCGGGTTGCGTTCTAAGAACGCGACGGCCGCGAGGGTGCTCTGTTGCGCGTGAAGTTCTCGGGCTTCCTGAAAGTGAAGGAGCGGTGAGACAAAGAATGTGCCCGCAGGATCGACAATGACGACGCGCTCCCGCTCCTTCAGCGTCTTCGCCAGGCAAATACGCTCGATCGCTGCGCCGATAAGAACGGCGACTGCCGCAAGAAACCAAAATTTGGCGAGACGATCTTTATCGACGAACACGCGAATCGGGTCCGCGCGGCGAACTCGGTCGCGTGGTGGTTGCGGTCCGGGCGTTGTCGTACGGAGTTCTGAAGAGATTGTTTGCATGATTAATTTCGAAATCGCTGAAGGAGTTCACGCACGGCTTCATCGCCTGTTGGATCGCTCTTTTTGGGGCGGCGTGGCCGGCGCGACATGCCGCCGCCTAACGAGCTGACGAGATTTCCTAACGGCGAATACGTACTGCCGGTCATCGACGCTTCCGCAGCACCGAGAATTGCCGCTGCGCCGCCGCTGGCGATACCCGCACCGGCAACCGCTACGCCGCCGCCCGATGCAATTGTCGTAACAGCGGCGACTCCTGCAGCCGCACCAGCTGATCCGGCGACTACTGCTGTCGTAGCGAGCGCCTGTCCCACTTGCGCGCCAGTCGCGATTGCTTTCTGCATGATGATCGGTGCGGCGATCGTGCTGGAGATGAGCCAGAGAGCGAGTGCCGCGAGGCCTAACAAATTCTGAAGCCCGTAGCCGGCACTACCCCCGACGCTGCCGAGGCTGAGAAAACTTTGATCGGTCATGAAACCGATTAAGCCGGAAGTGAGTAACGAGGCTGCGCCCCAGCCGAGCGGCCAGCAAAGCACGCCGGCGTAACCGAGCAGAAATCCAACGCCAATGGAGTGGAGCGTTCGCACTGCCAGAAAGCCGATGAAAATCGGCGCGAGCGCATAACCGACGTAAAGAATGAACTTCTGGACGAGATAAGCGTAAAAGACGATGACGCTTGCGATAAAGCCCAGCACCCACAGGATAATGGAAATGCCGGCCTCAAAGAGCGCTTGCCCGTCCAGTACATCCCACCACGACTTCGAGCCAGATGTGGAGCCGGTACCTTTATTGATTGCGAGCGCCTTCTGATACTGCTGATAAACTCCCGCTGGATCGGCATGCAGCGTATCTCTCACCGTGGAATCGACAGTGGTGGCGATCTCATTGCTCCAGGTCGGCAGGTAGGCGAGGACGGCCGCGAATGCGAAGGTGCGTCCAATGGTGCGGAGATATGCGCTCGGACTGCGCCGGCCGGTGACAGTTGAGGAAACAATTCCGATCGCGAGCAACACAAATGCGATCGGCGTGAGCACGTGGTTCATTTCCGTGCACTGATTCAGAAAATTCGGGAAGAGTGTGTCGAAATTGTTCATTGTTAGGCCGGACTCTTAGCGGCTGGTTGGAAATGACGGCGGTGTGGTTTCCAAGCGGAAAACTTCGCCGTATTGCTGCAGGCTCTCTTCCATTTGGGCCTGGCGTTCCTCGCGGCGCGCTTGTTCCTGGCGCTCGCGATCAGCTCGGTTCTCCGCGTCCTGGGTGACGACTTGCGCAGCCGCGCTATCTATCTCGTGATCGACGGTCGCGAGCTCGGCGTTGTAGCCGGTAAGTACGCCATTGAGCTTCTGTGTTTCCGCATCCGTTGTGGATGCTTGGAGCTTTTGCGTCGTCGCAGCAATTTCGTCGCGCAAAGTTTTGCGCCGTGCGAACACGTCATTCGTAACGCTTTGGAAATTGCGCGAATCGTCCTGAATCGCGCCGTACTTGCGGTATAAATCTTCCAAACGTGGAACCTGGTTACCGCTGGGCGTCGTGAACGTTTGCCCCAAACTCTGATACAAACCGTTTCCATTGTATTGCAGAGCCTGGAGACCGCTGGCGGACCTTTGTAGTTGGGTCAGCGTTTGACCAACGCCAGTTTGTTGCAAGCTGCCGATTAGTTGATTCGCGCCGACGATATTCAGAAGCTTTGACGGATCGCCGAATGCTTTGACGTAGGCAGTGACTTGCTGAAGCTCCTGCGTCATCGTGTTGATCTGCCGGATCTGGTTGTTGACCATCTCGACGTACTTCGCGAGATCGACGACGTGATTCGCTTGGTTGTGCGCGATCGCGGTCGGATCGATTACGACGACCTGCGCATTCGCTATAGAAGCAGCGACTAACAGCGTGGTGATTGAAAAGATGAATTTCATAGGCGTGAATGTGTTATTCCTGAATCCGAATGGTGGCGCTGCTCGGTGCGAGAATGACGCCGTTTTGTTCGCGTTCCGGCAGCGGCACTTCGAGTAAGCGAACGTTGGCCGCATCGTTGGATTGCGGTCCGAGACGCTGCTTGTCGATGAGAGACTGAAATCGCTGCTTTGAAGAATCGCTTCGTCCTTTTTCATAACCCTCTGTATAGGACTTCTTCGCGGACGCGTTGCTCGCGCCTTGGAGCGTTTCGCTGAGAAGCACGCCAGCTCCCGCACCGGCTGCCGTGATTAGCGGATTGCCTTTGCTAATTGCGTGACCGATAAGAGCACCGCCCGCAGCGCCGGCAGTGTCGCCGATAACGCGCGTTGGGCTAACGCCCGCGCAGCTCGTGAGCATTGCGGCAGCAAAAAGTGAAAGAAGAATTGTCGCGTTTTTCATTACGCGACGAGTGATAGTGGATCAGCCAGCCGGGGCTGCTCCAGCGCGGGAGCGACCTTGGCGATCGTGGAAATTATTTCGTCAGGCCGAATTCATTGCCGACCCGCTTCCACCTTGGCCGGCGGTTTTCACCTTCGTCTCGCGATGACGAACCACTCGCGCTTCTGCTATACTGACCAATATGCAACTGGCATTGCACGTAGGATCGCTCGCAAAAAAGACAGGCGTGGGCGTACAAACGCTTCATTATTATGAGCGCATTAATCTCCTTCCGAGACCTGCACGATCAGAAGCGAACTACCGCCTTTACTCTGCCGACGCTGTAAGGCGCGTCACATTCATAAAGAAGGCGCAGGCGGTCGGCTTTACGCTCGCAGAGATTAAACAGATTCTTGCGCTGAAAAGTCATGGAAGCGCGCCGTGCCGCAAGGTTACTGAACTGGGCGAAAAACATTTGCGCGACATCGATGCGCGACTCGCTCAATTGCGCCGATACCGCCGCGCAGTCGCACAATCACTAGCTTTGTGGCGCGAGAAAACTGCACACCGGCGGAATTGCGCGGGCGAATTCTGCGATTTGATCGAGCGATTGCCGTAAGATCGACAACAGCGTCACTACCGCCTTGTTAAGTTACGCGAAACCTTGTCTGCGGGCCTGGTACTCACGCCAGATTAAGAACGCGACGATTAGATCGACAATAGTGAGCGCGATCATCCAGAGCGAGTGAGTGAAAAAGAACCGATATGCTTGATAAGCGATGAACCCGGCCAGGAACCAAAGCGAAACCGGATATGACCAGAGCCGGCGCCTTAGCAGCCCTGCGACGAGGAAAACTTTGATGATGCCATGAACGATTAAATAACCGCTGGCGAATAATTTCGTATCTGCGGTAAGCTCATGAACCATGCGCTGGAGGAGGGTTGCAACGCGGTCGGTTGGATCTTCCGCCAGTTCGGGGGCGGTCAGAAAGACGACAAGCGCGTTCAATCCTGTGTGAGGAATAAACAGTAAGAGCAGCCCACTGATTGTCTCGATCAGGCCGGCGACCCCTTTGCTCCAAACGCTGAGCAGGAAGAACGTGTGCTCGATCTTGCGTTCGACACCGATTGACGGGTGAGAAGACATGGGCTCAATGGCTGCGCGCAGACACGGGCGTTTCCGCCTCGCCTGCGGTGGGTCCGCCGAAGCAGAACGAAAACACGCCGAACACTTCCACCGCAGGTCTGTGATCGCTAGTTCCGATGAGCGGCGAGAGATCGAAACGCGCGTTCTTGGTCGGACGCCAGGCGAGAGTTGGGCCAATCGCAAACCCGCGCGGTGACTCGATGCCTCCGATAGGCTCGCCGCCGCTGCGGTACTGCATTTCCAGTCCGACCTCGAGTTTTTCTTCCGGTAAAAGGACGGGGACTTCGACGCTCTGCGCGAAACCCGCGCTGGTTGATTGTCGGCCACCAAACTCGCGATCCACAAAGATGTTCATCGCCCACTCGATAAGGTGAGGAAAATCGTGCGTGATCAGGAGCGCAAGCTCTCCCGAATCGGGCAATGCGTTGCTGAGGCCAAACCGATACTCAGCGGAGATAGCGGGGTTGAGCGGAAGCTTGTTCCAATCAGCAAGCGCGTAGCGCGCTTCGAGAGTGAAGCTGCGGTCGCGCGTCTCTCCGGCGAAGTGCTCAACCTGGTTTTGTATGCCAACGGTGAAACGCGCAGGCAGTCCCATTTCGATCTCCTGGCGGAAAAGCTGAGTCGGCAGGCCGTGACGAAGGACGGCGCTTTCATATCCAGCTTCCAATTCAAAGCTGAAAGGCGAAAGCACATACGACTTTGTGAGCGTAGAGATGCGACCGTGCGATAAATCGGGCGGAGCACCATAGGCGCTGGGTAGCTCTTCGGCTTCAGCCTGTACGACAACCGGTCGGTTCTCGATCTCCTGCGCATTCACCGCGGTGACCCCCGCAACCAGCACAATTGCGACTGAGGCGCGAGAAAGCATGGCCAATCTAGACAAAGGGAATGAAACAGAGCAAGAAGTCGGATTGGGCGGGTTGGAAATGCGCGGGCGAATTTTGCGATCCGATCGAGCGGTTGCCATAGGCCGAAATTTTTTCAAAAAGCGGTTGACCCTCTACCTGGCTAGAGACTCTAGCGTTTCGGCATGAAGGCAAAGTATGCCGGGATTTTGGCAGCAGTGCTGGGATCGATTTGCTGTGTGGGCCCCTTGCTGCTGATCGCGGTCGGGCTCGGGGCAGGCGCGGCGGTGATCGGCCGATATCACTGGTTTTTTGTGATCGGGGCGATTGCAATTCTCGCTTGGGCTTGGGTAAAGCACTTTCGTGAAGAAACTCGCTGTGCCTGCGAGCGTCGCCTTATGGAAGGGCGCGGAATCAGCTTGTTCACGTTGCTCGTCGCATCAGTGATTGTGCTGGCGTTCGCTGGTCTCAATATCCCGAGCTATGCCTTTGGCGGATCGCCCCCGGCTACGCCGATTGCAAACGCGAATCTTCGGCGCGTGGTCATTCCAGTGGAGGGGATATGGTGCGTCGCCTGTGAAATTCCCGTCCGCCATGCGCTCAAACGAATCGACGGGGTTGCTTTTGTGCAAATTAGCGGCGCAGGTAAAACCGCAACCGTGGATTACGATCCGGCCAAAACGAATCCCGCACAACTAGTCGCAGCAATTAACTCCACCGGCTATCAAGCAGTGCTGCCTAACAAATGAGATTTTTTCTGAATCATTGACATGAAAGGACAAAAAATATGAAGACACAACTCATTGCAGTTTTAGCGGGCGGATTGCTTTACGCACCGCTCGCGAGCGCGGCCAAAGGCGCAGCGGCCGCTCCCGCAGATCGAATCAGCGTATTCAAAGCTCCGTTAGTCTGTCCGGCCGCGCGGCAAATTGGTTGCGGTAGCGCTTCAAAACCGATTCTTTTGGATTTGGAGCAGCAACCCGGCGTGCTCGAAGCTTGGCTAAATCGCGCCGGTACCAGAATGGCCGTGGTGTGGAAACCAGAATCGGATGCTTCGACTCGAAGCAAGGTCGTTGCGGAACTGAAGGAAGATCGTGCAATAGAGCTAGACGGAAAGTCGCGCGATGAAGCCGTGAAGGACTTCTTGTCTGGCAAAGGCTGGTATCGCGGTGCGGATGTCGATCGGTTGAGCGAGGAAGAGGCCGATGTTATCGCGGCGAGGCTGGTTCGACGGGTGCAAGCAAAGACGGCGTTAGCTAAGGATAAAGCCGAAGGGCTGCAACGCGCCCTCGCGGACGCGTACCGGCAGCGGCTCACTAACAAGATCAGCCGCGAGCAGGAGCTTTCGCGATTCCAAGACATTGGCCGCGAATATCTCGAGCGAGACCAAATAGCGATTCTGAAAGAGGCAATCGAAAGCGGGTTGCTGCCGCTGCCGAACGAACAATAGATTTCGTGTTGCAAAAGAATCGCACATTCGACAAGCGAAAAGGGAAGCACGATAAAGGACTAGGAACAGTGCAAACACCGATTCTAAGATCGACAATTACCTGTCCGACGTGCGGCCATCGCTCTGAAGAAGTAATGCCAACAAATGCGTGCGTCTTTTTCTTCGAGTGTCCCTCTTGCAAAGTGACGTTAAAACCGAAGGACGGTGACTGCTGTGTATTCTGTAGTTACGGATCGGTCCCATGCCCGCCTGTTCAAACCGGGTCGGTGTGTGGCGCCTGAGGTGGCGATAATGCGAAGCAGCTAGACTTGGTTGTGTAATGGACTCAGCCCAACAAGCTCGCCAAGCTCCACCAGTGGGTCGTGCGCTCCGCATCCTGCTCGGCCTCGCACTGATGGTTTACGTTGCGCCTGTTTATTTCCAAGTTCCGGCGCGAGTGAGCGTGGGCTCGTTGCTGCTGATCGTCGGGTTGATTGGCGTCTATATCCTACTTCATATAGCTGTCTCGCAACGAATCGTCCCGTTGGGTTCGGGGCTTGGTGCGATTGTCGCGAATGGGTTGCTTGTGGTGCTGTATTTTATCGGGGCCACTGGATTACCCATTGTCGGTGGCGGAAAGGGTGCGTTAGCAGCGGTCACGTTTCTTGGTATCTCATTGGTGGTTGCGGGCGTGCGCGCCGCTCCCGGTTGCGAAGTGATGGCGATCCCCGGTCTTCTGTTTGGAAAGCACACCGAGCTGGGATGTATCATCTTTTCCCCGCTCGACAGGCTTGAGCGCAAATTGCGGAGCAAGCAAGGCGTCTAACGGATTTTGCGCGTCTGAATGTAAGTAGGTGAATGCTGCAAATTTTCTCCAGTCGCGCCGTACGTGGATCACGAAAGGGTACGAACGCTGGTGCGACGCTGAGCGCTTAACGATTTCCTCGCGAGTCGAATTGCGTCGTGAAGCTTGCGCTGTAGGACCTTTTGCGCCGGAAGTTCGGTCAGATATTCTGCGACTCGAATTCCGGTCCTCTCGAGTTCCAGCAGTTCAACGTGTTCCGTCGATTTTTCGGCGCAGAGAATGAGTCCCAACGGGGATTCTTCATGCGGCTGTTGCTCATGTTTGGCAAGCCAGCGCAAATAAAGCTCCATTTGGCCTTTATCAGCGGCTTGGAACTTGCCGAGCTTGAGATCGATCGCAACAAGGCGACGCAGACCGCGATGATAGAAAAGAAGATCGATATAATAATCCTGATTATCGATCGTGATGCGCTTCTGCCGGGCAACGAAAGCAAAGTGCGTTCCGAGTTCCACAAGAAAACGCTCAAGCTCCCGCAAGATTGCGGTCTCAATGTCTTTCTCGCTGTACGTGTCCTTCAAGCCGAGGAAGTCGAGCAGGTATGGATCGCGAAAGATCAAGTCGGGAGTAATGCGATCCTCCTCCCGCAGTTGTTTCAATTCCTGTTTCGCAAGTTGGGCTGGCTTGCGTGAGATCGCCGTACGCTCATAAAGCATGCCTTGAATTTTGTCGGCTGCTTCCGAGTGCTCCACCGCTCCACGCGACACATTTCGGCGTAAAATTCACGTTGGAGTGGTTCTTTCAGGTAGATGATTTGGCGGAGATGAGTCCAACTCAATTGTCCACTCAGTGCGTGGACTATCTCTTTGCCGTAATCGGCGCGCTTTGCCTTGAGGATGTCCGTTCGAATTCGGTGGCCGACCTGCCAATAGAGCAGGACCAACGCTGAATTCACCGCTTGGGATGCGCTGGCGGGAGTCACCGATTAGCGCGCGCAAATCGTTAAGCAACTGCGCCGGGGCAATCGTCGCGAGCGCTTTGGACGGAGCGTTTTTGGCCCGTGCTATTGCCTTTATTGGCCTCGTCATGCTGCCAAATCTACTGGAACGGACGTTTTGACGCGAGTTCTTGGTCTGAACGGATTGACTCAACGGTCTCGGTCATTTCTCGGATGTGAATTTGGCCGACCAAACTCCGTGCCTAGGTCTATTGCTCGGATATCGCGTTTTCGATTGCCGACACCACGTCGTCGGTTCCACGCAACTGCCGCGCGCGCTCGTCGAACTGCGCGCCGCTGCTGCCGCTGATGTAGAGCATTTCCGGTGAAGCGACATTGCGCGCTGTACCGCAGATCGGATTTTGCGCGTCTGAATGTAGGTACGTGAAGGCCGCGAACTTTTCCCCACTTTGTTGATCAGGTAATGGATAGGAGAGAATTGCGTGTTTCGTCAATTCAGTTAGACCGATGTCGTGTCCCATATCCTCCAGATCGGCGCGATCATTTTGACGCATAAGAAAAAATTGGCGTGAGTTTCCGAATACTGCGGAGCGGATGCGGCTCTCTTTGAAGCGGCCGTACTGCTGAACGATCGAAATGTTCCAGCAATTGAACTTGCGCATCTGCGCGTAGCTCTCCTTTACGATTTGTTCGCCTCCTGGAATATCCAAAAGCCGCGCCACTTCTTCGTACACGTTCCGCTTTCGCAGACGGCGCGGCATCGTGATGATGTGCTGCCGCGTGTAATTGGTGATAAGGAATCCGGCGACTGCACGCAGCAGCTTCGCCGCTTCAGGAATGTAACCGAGTTCGAAATGCGCGATCTTGCCGGTTAGAGAAATGTTGCTGACGCCATCGAGCAGACAACCGTAGTTGCCATCGGCGCACCATGGCATCAAACGTGTCGCCAGATCGCCTGCCGCAGAATCGGAGCCGTCGAGCTGGATCAACTCCTGCAGCATGCGATGCGTCGGGTATTCCGGTGATGTAAAGTAGGCGAACGCGAGATTGCGAACTTCGCGTCGCGTGTTCGGCTCTTTCAGGAACCGGAGCGCCTCTTCATCCGTTACCTCAGCGAGTTGCTCATTCGCGAGGTCCGCGTTTGTGCGCTGGAGATCACGAAAGTCGACAAAGACATCAAGCGTCGTCGTGCCTGGGCGCGTTCGTTTGAGTTTGGCGAGCGTGCAAGCGTGCCGGGCAATTTCCAGGAGTCGATCGGCGTTGCGACGACTCCATTCTTCAAAGACATCTTCGTAAAGCAGCATG